>Ga0210032_1001103_pt1 | contig 15961 bp, 10 predicted proteins | sample CryGeyCG2114_250_2_FD_185458 | JGI IMG/M metagenome (GOLD analysis project Ga0210032, IMG submission 185458) | Groundwater microbial communities from aquifer - Crystal Geyser CG13_big_fil_rev_8/21/14_2.50 (SPAdes) (version 2) | ecosystem: Environmental > Aquatic > Deep subsurface > Groundwater ... | reverse complement strand
TTCAAGCACAAGGGCAATTATTTGTCCGTATGAAACAAGCCAAAATTTCAAATTCTGGCGCGCCTTTTTTATATGGCGCACTGTCTTGGCAAGACGCAACGCTCAAGACTCCTTTCGGCAAACAAGCCCAATTAGGCACTATTAATGTCGGACTCACCACCGAAGAGGAATGGATTGTCAGTGATATTAGGAGCAGCAAAGGAAGCATGGACTTACGAGCAACCGTTCGAGTCAATTACCCAAAAGAAATGGCTGCTAAGGGATCGGTTTCTGATCAGCTCAGCACTGAACTGCATGGTTTTTTCTCTCTTTTCACCAAACCCGATAATGAAGGACGCTTAGTTTTTGATTATAAAGGGGGCATTCCTGCGTTATGATTGCTCTACCGAATTGGGATCAAATTTCAGCAGTTTGTATCGATATGGATGGTACGCTTATTGATCTTTATTTTGATAATCATTTTTGGAAAGTCTATCTACCCGAAATCTATGCCAAACACCAAAACTGTTCATTAGATGCGTCTCGCAATTTCCTGTTTCAACTGTTTCATGAGCAAAAAGGCCAACTCAATTGGTATTGCCTGGATTTTTGGAGCAAAACCCTTAAATTGGATATTATGGCTCTTAAACAGTCCTTGGCTGAAGATATCCGTTTACGTGAAAACGCACTAAAATTTCTTTTATATGTCAATCAACTGGGGAAACCTCTTTATTTAGTCACCAATGCGCATCGTCATACCCTTGCCATTAAACTGAAGCACACGGGCATTGAATCTTATTTTCAGAAAATCATTAGCGCTCATGATCTTGGTTTAGCGAAAGAACAAGACGGATTTTGGCCGATGTTAGCAGAGCTCCTTAATCTCGATCTCCATTCAACCTTATTTATAGATGACTCTGAGTCAGTATTAAATGCCGCAAAGCAGGCTGGTGTTGGTCATGTTATCGCTATTTTTCAACCTGATAGCCAGCTGCTCGGTGAGTATATAGATGGCTTTCCCCATCTGCATAATTTTTCTGATATGATGGAGGCTAAATAGTCAAACAGATATCATTTGATTTTTCCATTGATAAGCAACCATGAATAAACCACCCAAAATTCATTCTTCAACCATTATTGCCAAAACACAAATATTTTGTGTTGAATCTTTACAGCTAGAATTTTCCAACGGCGCTACTCGCACTTACGAGAGACTCAAAGCAGGGTCACGGGGTGCAGTGATGATAGTTCCCCTCAATAACAATGGGGAGCTTTTATTGGTTAGAGAATGGGCTGCTGGCACCGAACGCTATGAGCTAGCCTTTCCCAAAGGATTGATGGAAAAAGATGAAACCCCAATTCAAGCGGCGAATAGAGAACTTCAAGAAGAAGTTGGATTTAGCGCACATCAGTTCTCTCTATTAAAATCCTTAACTTTAGCGCCAGGTTATTTAACACACCGAATGCATTTAATCTTAGCTCAGGATCTTTTCCCCAAACAATTACTTGGGGACGAACCCGAACCCATGGAAATTGTACCTTGGCCAATGGATCGCTTAGATGAATTACTTGAGCAAGATGATTTTACTGAAGCACGTAGTGTTGCCGCATTATTCTTAGTGAACACTTTTTTAAAAAAGAACCTTTCTTCTAAAAGTAGAGCCTCATTATGAAAATATTACTGAAGGAACTGGTGGGAAAGGTTAGGCAGATTGCCGCCGAAACGAGTCATCTCATTATGGACATCTACATCCGCGAGGATGTGCAAATTTGTACCAAATCTGATAATTCACCATTGACAGAAGCTGATATGGTTGCACATCGTTACATTGTGAATCAACTCAACCTGCTCACACCAGACATTCCCGTTCTCTCCGAAGAAAATGTGGATGACATAGATGCTAAAGTCCGATTAGATTGGGATCGTTACTGGTTAGTTGACCCATTAGATGGCACCAAAGAGTTTATTGCACAAAATGGTGAGTTCGCCGTCAACATTGCTCTTATTGAAAATAACCAACCCATCTTAGGGGTCGTGGCCGTTCCTGCCAAAAAAGTCTCCTATTTCGCCGCATCAGGCTTAGGTGCCTTTAAAGCTGGGCCAGATGAGGTTGCCCATAGCATCCAATGTCGCTCAGTATCTCATCGCCCTCTGGATATCCTCATTTCACGCCACTCCCACCCAGACGCGCTAGAAAATTATCTGGAACAAATTCCCTCACATCATTTGCAAGCCTTGGGTAGCTCAATAAAAATGTGCCGGATTGCCGAGGGAAAAGCTGACTTATATCCACGATTTGGGCAAACCAGCGAATGGGATACTGCGGCCTCTCAATGTATTTTGACGGAAGCAGGAGGAAAAATTGTCGATTTAAAACAAGGCGCTCCACTAAAATATGGCGAAAAAATGGATCTACACAACCCACAATTCGTCGCCATTGGAAAAGTAAACAAAGAATTTATCAAAAATTACCTCTCTATTTAAAGAAACGCCTCCTTTTTTATAAAATTAAACTATGATTTAAAAATCGACGTTTAATTTTTTCCATTAATTCAATGCATAACGGGTAATTTCTTCATGAAGCTGAGAGGCTACTCAAAACTTACTCAATTATCACAAGGGGGCATGGCAACACTTTATCGTGGTGTTCAGAACTCTCTCAATCGCGTTGTGGTCATTAAATTTTTGTCTAAATCCTTTTTAGGACATGACAAAGCAGAGCAGTTATTCGATCAAGAATCTCTTATCATCGCCCAACTTAACCACCCCAATATTATTCATGTCATCGATCGAGGCATCTCAGAGGATGGCAACCCCTATTTTGTCATGGAATATATTGAAGGAACCGATCTGGAAAAAGCTATCGCCCAAGGCCAATTAAGCGATAATCTCAAAGTCGATCTCATGATGCAAGTGTGTAAAGGTATGGCCTATGCGCATAAAAATGGGGTTATCCACCGTGATATTAAGCCTGCGAATATTTTAATTGATCTCGAACACAATGCTCATATTCTTGATTTTGGTATCGCACAGCTTGTACAGGGAAATGAAGGGTCAGCTGGATCAAAAGATGTGATTGGCACCATTAACTACATGTCGCCTGAGCAAATACGCTCCCCAGATAAAGTCACCTTTAGTTCTGACATTTATTCCTTAGGCGTCATGATGTTTGAACTGTTCACCAACAAGCTACCGACTAAAACCACGAAAACACCCTCAGAGTTAAATCCTGATTTTCCTCCCGAACTAGATGACATTATTGCTCAGTGCTTAAAGAGTAATCCATTGGATCGCCCCGCATCAACCAATATTATCCGAGAACGCTTACTCAAACTTTCTCGTGGTGCTCACCTTAAAGCAGAACAAATCAGTCAGGCAAGTGCCGATGTGGGGGCTGTCAGTCGCAAGTTTTCTCTATTGGATGTACTACGTAAAGATGAAAAGGGGGCCGTTTATCTTTTTGAAGAAAAAGAAAGCCAAAATTTGATCGTCATCAAAAAGCGACTTCATTCAGAAGATGGTTTTCCTGAAGCTCGCATGTTAACCAATCTTAATCATCCCAGTGTGATTAAGATTTTAGGTACATCTAGAAATGAACGTGCCTTTATTGTGGTCATGGAGCATCTGGGTGGAGGCTGTTTGAAAGATCGCTTAATTCAACCTTTCAATTTTGATGATTTCTATCCCATTGCATTGCACATTTGTCAAGGAATGAAGTTTTGTCATGATCATTTCATCATTCATGGCAACCTCAGACCCTCGAATATACTGTTTAATGATGAAGATCATCTTAAAATCAGTGATTTTGGATTCTCAGAAGCCAGCACCATGAATCAAATTCAACGAGATGCCTATTTGCCGCCAGAAAACGATCACCCCTCTATGACCGGCGATATTTTTTCTGTCGGGGCAATTTTCTACCACATGCTGACTGGATTTGCCATTCACTACAGCGATGGCAGTATCAACTTTAACCCTAACTTTACAAGGCTGGATCCCAAACTACAAACCATTCTCAAAGGTATGTTGAGCAAAATACCCTCGTTACGCTACAAAACTTTTGACGAAGTCATGAGTGCTTTTAATCGACTCCCAGCAGTCACTCTATTGCAAGAAAACGACAAAACCCTGATCATAAGTACACAGCCACCCGTCGCAAAAACCGTTTGGCAAAAGGTCTCAACCGTTAGCTTCACGCCCTTAATTCTGATTTTTTTACTGGTCAACATCAGTTTATTTTCGGTGTTTCTTTACTTCAACCCCAGCATTTATCAGCAACTAGCCGACTCTTTTCAGCCCATGATACAAAAGGTATTAGGGCTTTTTAAGCATTAGCTTTTTTTTCCACAATAATAAAAGGGCATAAATTACAGCGATTATCCCCAACAACAACCCTGGCGCATGATATTTGAGTATGGGAGCATGAGATTTCATGGGCTGAACTTGTGCAAAAAGGTTCGCTAATTGGAATTGTGGTAATTGTTTTACTGTATCACCTTTAGCGTTTGTGAACGCAGTAATACCGTTATTTGTCCCCCGGATCACTGGCAACCCAGATTCTAGCGATCTAAATCTCGCCATTTCATAATGTTGAAAGGGCCCCAATGAAGCTCCAAACCAAGCATCATTACTGATAGTCAGTAGGATATTCGATTGCAATGCCTGTTGATGAACAAGCTCTGGGTAAACAATTTCATAACAAATCGCCACGCCCAGTTTCACATTGCCCAAATCTAGAGAGGGTTGTTCCTGTTCACCCAAACTAAAATCCGACATCGGCAAATCGAAAAATTCAATAACACCTCTCAACCAATTTTGTAAGGGTACGTATTCTCCAAATGGCACCAAGCGTCTTTTATAATAATGTTGATTCTGCTTATCTTTTTTCGCCGATAACACAGAAACGGCACTGAATGAGCGCGTTCTCTGGCTATTGGCAACAGGAATTCCAGTTATAATCGTCTGATGCCTTAACGCTGCAGCGTTGGCAATCTTTGATAGTGCACTTTGTAAATGGTGTTCATAGGCGGGTATGGCTGATTCCGGCCAAATCACCAAACCAGGTTGCGCTTTACGGGTTTGATTTTCTAACAAATCCAAAGTTTTCCAAAGAAAATCTGCACTCCATTTAATATCCTGATCAATATTGGGTTGAACCAATGTCACATTAATCGCTTCTCCTTCAGCTTCAGACCAACTCACTTGCTTCAATAAGGCACCACCACCCCAGAATATTACCAAAGATATCATTGCAATGATTTTCGTGTTTCTAGATCGATGCCGCCCCATTAACATTACAGCACAAATCGCACTGATTAATGCCAATAGAGTAATCCCATGAACACCCACCAAGGGAGCCCAACCCACCAACCAACTATCGATAAAACTATATCCCGCATATAACCAAGGAAACCCGCTAAAGATCCATCCTCTTAGCAGATCCGTGAATAACCAGAGCCAACAAAAAGCACTGATCGAGAGTAGCGAGTAAACTGGTGTTTTCAATCTTCGATAAAGCCATACCATCAACAAAGGATACAAAGACAGATAGAGACTGAAAAGCACCGTCAGAAAAAAAGCCAGTAATACAGAAGCATGACCAAACTCATGAATGCTCACATACACCCAACTCGTGCCCACTCCAAAAAAACCTAAGCCATAACCCAATCCAATACGGATAATTTTGCTTTGCTGTTGCAGCAACACATAGAGCAGGGCAATGCTCAGTAAGGTGAATGGCCAAAAGGACAAGGGTGCAAAACCCAAAGGATAAATAGCACCCGCCACTAAAGCAAATAGAAAACTCCCTCGATTTGTCCTGGAAAAGCAGCTTTTAGACAGACTCTTTAAGGTTGATCCAAACCATTCGGAAACACTTATTTGCTGTTGAACCACCTAAACCGCCTCAAAGTCTACTGAAACCACTTTATATTCAGGACACAGAGTTTCACTATCTTGTTCATCACTGGTCACATTATTCACCATAAACTCAGGGAAATGGAAAGTCGTAAACAAAATACCGGGGTTCACTTTTTCACTTAAATAAGCATGAAGTTGCACTTCTCCCCGTTTTGAAAATAAGCGCACTTTATCTTTATGCTGAATATTTTTTGCCTGTGCATCCTTGGGATTGATCAACAAAACATCTTCACTCATTATTTTTTCGTTATGGGTTCGCCTCGTCATAGTGCCCGCATTATAATGCACCAAATCTCGGCTGGTGGTTAATATAAAGGGATATTGTTGCTGGTTTTGGGTAATTTCATTCGATTCTAAATAATCAAAAAAATAAAACTTGCCCAAGCCGCGTTTAAAGCTTTCCTGATGTAAAATGCGCGTCGATTCGCCGTCTTTGCCCACCGGCCATTGCAAACCTTGCGTGCCCAACCCCTCCCAAGTGATCCCCTCAAAAAATGGCACAACTGAAGCAATCTCTGCCAGGGTAGTGGCAGCATCATAACCTGTTTGTTCACAACCTAAATAATTGAGCATATCGACCATAATTTGCCCATCTGTTTTGCAGCCAGAGTGAGGACATACTGCGGCATTTACTTTCTGAACACGTCTTTCTCCATTGGTAAAGGTGCCACTCTTTTCTAAAAATGATGTCCCCGGCAATATCACATCGGCCATTTTTGCCGTCTCAGACATAAATATTTCCTGAACCACTAGAAAGTCTAAATTCGCTAAACTTTCAACCACATGCTGATGATGAGGATCGGTTTGTACCACGTCCTCACCCATAATCCAAAGCGCTTTGAGTTGACCACTTTTAGCCGCATCAAACATTTCAGGAATCTTAAGTCCAGCATTGATGGGCATCTCTCGTCCATATTTTTGCGCATAATAATCCTGGTTCTGCTGTATATGGATGGGTAAATAACCCGCACCTTGATGAGGCTGACAACCCATATCTGCAGCACCTTGTACATTATTTTGCCCTCGTAAGGGATTAACGCCTACACCCGCACGACCAATATTGCCGGTTAACATGGCCAAATTGGCAATACTCATCACCGTTTTACTGCCTTGTGAATGTTCTGTTACCCCTAAACCATGAAAACTCATGGCATGCGTGGCGCGCCCATATGCTAAAGCAGCTTGTTTAATCAGTTCTCGATCGACACCACAAGCTTGTTCTTGAATATCAAGATCCAGGCTCAGAATACTCGTTTTATAGCCCTCAAAGGCTTCACATCTTGTATCTATGAAATTTTTATCGACCAAATCAGCCTCGACAAGGTAATAAGCCATCAAATTAAGTACCGCCAAATTACTACCCGGTTTTAGTTGGATATGCCAAGTGGCATAGCGGGCCAATTCTGTCTTAACTGGATCGATCACGATTAATGGCACACCTTTCATGGCTTGCTGTTTGATTTTTGCGCCCGTAACAGGATGAGCCGAAGTCGGGTTGGCGCCAATCACTAAGATACATTGGGTTAGCTTTAAATCTGCAATGGAGTTAGTTGCTGCTCCAGTACCAAAGCTTTGCTGCATTCCAAAAGCAGTGGGAGAATGACATACGCGCGCACAACAATCGATGTTGTTGGTGCCAATTGCCACACGTAGCATTTTTTGCATGAGATAATTTTCTTCATTGGTACAGCGAGAAGAAGAAATCCCAGCTATGGCATCAGCACCAAAATCCGACTGTATTTTCTTGAGTTTTTCCGTAATGTATTGATAAGCCTCTTCCCAAGAAACCGGCTCGAATTGGTTGTTTTTCTTAATGAGTGGGGTAGAGAGTCTATCGGGATGATTATAAAACCGCCAAGCATAACGACCTTTTAAGCAGGTATGCCCTGCATTGACCTCTGCATCAAGGGGGGCACGAATAGACAATATTTTGTCATTTTTAACCGCTACTTCTAAATTACATCCCACACCACAATATGAGCAAACTGTTCTGACTTTGTGATCTGCCTCTATGGATTTGGATTGAAACACATCAGAGATAGCCGCAGTGGGGCAGGTTTGGGCGCAGGCACCACAGGAAACACAAAGTGATTCATCAAAATTTTGATCCTGTCCCATGATAATGCGACTATCAAAACCTCTCTTTTTAACATCAAGCACAAACTCTCCCTGAATTTCATCACAAGCCCGCACACAACGATAACAGTTAATGCACTTGGACAAATCTGCACGCATATAAGGGTGAGATTGATCTTTGGGCAAACCTAAATGATTTTCACCAGCCGCATAGCGTATTTGCCTGATCCCCACTTCAGCGGCTACATCTTGCAACTGACAATTTCCATTGGCCTCACAAGTTAAGCAGTCTAAGGGGTGATCCGTGAGCACCAATTCGATGATATTTTTACGTAACTTTTGCACGCGATCAGAATGGGTATAAATAGACATACCTGCAGCCACAGGCGTATGGCAGGAAGCCATGGTTTTTCTAGGGCCATCGGGTTGTAAGGCCACATCCACGGTACAAATACGACATGAACCTGAAGCTTCGAGACGAGGATCATCACATAAAGTGGGGATCGCTATCTGACATCTTTGGCTGAAACGCAAGATAGTTTCATGGCCAGAAAACTCAAAAGCTTGATCATTTAGGTAGGCAATTTTAGTACTCATTCCTTAGCCCCCAGTTGCTCATTTTCAGTCTGAGGCTCAAAATAGGGAGCCAATTCATCTTCAAACCATTGCAAGGCATTTTTAATAGGCAAGGGTATGCCTCCGCCTAAAGCACATAATGATCCCAGCTCCATGGTTTCTAATAAGTCTTCGAGTAATTCACGATTGAGGTTTTGCGTGCCATCAATGGCATTTTCAAACATCTCCATTCCTCTTGTTGCGCCTAAACGACAAGGGAAACACTTGCCACAAGACTCTGCTGCTGTAAATTCAAACAGGTGATGCAGATAGGAGAGTAAGGGCACCGCTTCAGGAATACCCACAATACCGGCATGGCCTAATAAAAATCCTTGCTGTGAAAAGCTTTCAAAATCTAAAGTTAACGCCGGTACTTTTTCAATGGGCACCAAGCCTCCCAAGGGCCCACCTATATGCAGCGCTTTTAGCTGTTTTGACAGTCCGCCACCATAGGTTTCAACAATATCGGCTAGAGGTGTGCCCATTTCAACCTCAATAACGCCAGGCTTATTAAAACTACTATCCAGAGAAACCAATTTGGTCCCTGAAGATTTTTCCGTGCCTAAAGTCTTAAAGGCTTGGCCGCCATTTTGTAAAATCCAATGCAAGCTAGCAAAGGTTTCCACATTATTCACCACCGTGGGTTTGTTAAATAATCCTTGCTGTGCGGGGAATGGTGGTCGCACCGATACTACGGGGCGTTGCCCTTCGATGGATCGCAATAAAGCAGTTTCTTCTCCACAAATATAAGCGCCAGCGCCTCCTATGATTTTAAATCGGAAAGGATGATCAGAAAAATTTAATTTATCAAATTCTTCAATGGCCAATGTACATGCATTGATCGCCTCTGGGTATTCATCTCGAATATATAAAACGCCCTGAGAAGCGCCAACTAACCAACCCGCCACCCACATGCCAAATAACACATGATGAGGTCTTTGTTCCAATAAATATCGATCTGAAAAGGCACCGGGATCGCCTTCATCGGCATTACAGACGATATATTTTTGTTCACTTTGCTCTTTGGCACAGGCTTGCCATTTCAGCACTGCAGGAAAACCAGCACCACCTCTTCCCCTTAAACCGGACAAACTGAGATCAGCAAAAACATCAGCGGTACGGTTGTTTTTTATAAGGCTTGTTAAAAGTTGATAGTAGGTATTCACATCCTTTATATCTTCTGTAAGAATAGGGCTTTTCACAAAGCTTCTTGCACGCAACACCTCTCCGCTTTTAAAACCTTGGTCCATAATTTCATCTAATTTGAAAATATCTTCACCAGAATAATTAACCCCTTTAAACCGAAAAGCGGAGTTTTCATGGCATCGGCCCAAACATGCAACATGGCCCACATTTCTTTCTCCAACAGCCAAAACTAAGCGTTCATAAAGAATATCTTGTGTACCCGCACATAAGCAGGAAGAGCCGTCGCAAAGATAGGCTGGAACATGGGCATTTTCACCTTCAATAAAATCATAAAAAGAAGAGGCGCCTTTAATGGTTGCCTCCCCCACCAAAAATTCATTAGCAAGCTGCTTATTTTGAACCAAAGCCTGTTCTTGATTTAGAGTACCTGATCCTAATTGAATCAACCGATCAAATAGGTTGTTTTTTAAGCCTTTGCGTGCAGATAATGAACTAATATTTTTTGACATATAGCGCCCCCACTGGACTTAGATGAATACTTTTATACACAGGATACAGAATGAAAGTACTGGCAAGATCATGGGGTTAAACGCCAATCCCCCGTGTACACATTAAACCTATTCTGCTTTAAAAAACCAATTAAAGTGAGATCGAACCTCTGGGCTACATTGATTGCCAGAGACGAGGGCGCACCAACTGATAATATCACAGCATACCCCCCCATTACGGCTTTTTGAATCAATTCAAAACTGGCTCGACCACTTAACAACAATAACTTATCGTCTGGTGCTTGCCGATCTAATAATGCCTGTCCAATCACCTTATCCAAGGCATTATGCCGCCCAATATCTTCTGCGACATAACAGAGTTCACCACTACTCGACACAATCGCCGCGCCATGAATTCCACCTGTTTCTTTGAACAGTTTTTGTGCCGCTTTGAGTTGACTGGGTAATTGCATTAATTGTTGCGGATCTAAGGGTTGGCTGATACGGCCTAAAAGCGTTGGCGAACTCATCTCAAGCGCCTTTAATGACGTCTTACCACAAAAGCCACAACTGCTGTTGCTTGAAAATCGCCTGGTGAGATGAGTATCTAATCCCAGCGGTTTTTGTTTTAAACAAATAGATATTTGATTCGGTTTGTGCCCATTAGGCAAAACCACTTTTTCAATAGATTGTAACCCTTGAATAATCCCTTCCGCTTTTAACAAACCCATGGCCAGAGCCTCATCATCACCAGGTGTTCTCAGGGTAATCGTTAAAATAACACCATGGTTCGATAATTGTGGCTGTTGTACGTCCACCCAACCTAATTCAATTTGTAAGGGTTCTTCAACCACGACCACATCATTTTCCAATGAACGAATCACCTGTTCATTTAAGTTGTGGTAACTCATTTTCGTTATTGTTTTTATGGCCTTATCTAATTCCACATCATTTAATTCCACAGCAAAAATATCATTCAGATTAAAAACTTATCATACTCTATCGCCCTGCTACCTCAAATTCTTTCATGAATTTTCTAATTCATTCGCATCATTCGTTGTTCTAAATCAATTAGGTTTTCGTCAAGAAGGGCACTTTAGTCAAAATGTCTTTTTTAAGGGGGCATGGAGAAATGAATTTCTATTTGTCATGCTGAAGGATGATTGGCTTCATTGTAAATAAACTGTCCATTGAAACAGTTTAAAAAAAACCGCCTTTCGGCGGTTTAAATTAAAACTTCCTCGATCACCCAACAGTCACCGAGGAATTTAATGCCTTAGAAGGTTAAAGTGACCTTCGCATAAGCAAATTGTCCACGTGGTGAATGCGTTGTAAATTCATAGCCTTGGAACTCAGAAGCTGAGTAAGGTGGCTTCTGATCAAATACATTGTCCATGCCGACAGTGATGAGGGTATCTTGTATACCCATATAACGCGCTTGTAAATTCAAGGTAGTCATTGAGTTTACAGTTCGAGTTTTTCCAAGATCTTTATTGTCTTTAAATTCACCAATATAGATCACTCTGGCTGTTGCACCCCAATCACCTCTAGCCCAATCTAAACTGGTTGACCAACGATCTTCTGGTCTGCGATATTCTCCATTTAAATCTTCGGTTTGTGAGGTGGGTGTTTTCTTTTCATCAAATGACAATACATGGGTCCAATCTAATCCAAATTTGAATTTTCCTAGAGATTCTATATCTCTCACATAGGAGTAATCAAAATCAAAACCATCTGTTTTACGACTTCCCACGTTAAAGAAAGAATCGTTAATAAAGCTAATTCGCCCAGGAATACCAGCTGCAGCTTCTCCAACTGTTTGAGGTTCACGAACAATGACATCTCCCATCAATTGGCCTGTAGCAGCAAACAATTTGGCCTCTTGTACCAACAATCCTTGCGTATCTTTATCAATTACATCCGTTAGATCATAATTCCAATAATCCAACCCTATATTCATATTGTCGTTAATTTGCCAAACACCACCAAGATTAATGGATTCAGATTGTTCGGGTTGGAGATCAGGATTTCCTGAGAAGTTAGCGATATATTCTGAACTACCGCAATCTAATTCAGCACCCGTTAATGGACAACGAACAGAGTCAATCAAAGTGGGTGATTCATTGGTAGCCCCCAAGCCAGTTTGTACCAAGGAGGGTGCTCTAAAGGCAGTTCCCCATGAGGCTCTTAACATTAAATTATCCATAGGCTGATAACGCGCCGAGATTTTAGGATTAGTTGTAGTTCCAAAATCGTCATAATCCTCATAACGTACTGCCACTTGCACATCTAAATTTTCTAAAACTGGAACAATAAATTCACTATAAGCTGACCATTGACTACGATTTCCAGTGGCTGCGGTGTTTTCTGTTCCTACAATCACTCGACGGGCGAACTGTGCATCCGGTGTATCCCGAATATCTTCTTGACGATATTCAAAACCAAAAGCAGCAGATAATGCGCCATGGGGCATCTCCATTATCGGACCACTGACTTTGCCATCGAATACATCGGTATGAGCCACACCAGAACGATGTACATCGGTGGTAAAGTTATCAACGGCGGCCTGATTTGAGGCTAGCACGCCACCAAAGGGGTTAAAACTTCCATCATCTAAGGCTTGCTGGATCAAATCACTTCTCACAAAGCCGCTTGAACTATCCACCACGGATTGGCTGCGTGACTTGTTATAGCCAACTTCCCAATCCCACTCTCCCATCATGCCCTTTAAACCGACTAATAAACGGGTGTTATCCGTAACAAAATCAAATACGCGCGGTCCAGCTTCCACGAAACGACGGCGGAACTGCGTTAAATCTTGATCAAAAGGATTGTTTGGATTATCTGCTGCTAATGAAAATTCATTGAATGAAGGAGAAGGAGCCCCTGAAACAGAACCGGTGTTATGTTGGTATTGGAACTCGGAAAAACCAATCACTCCATTCTTAAACTCGTGTTCAAAGGTACCGAGCAAGCCTGTTCTTTCTGCATCGGGAACGGAAGTAATATCTGGCGCATAATCATAGCGACAAATAACACCATCGGAACCTAAGTCTGTCAGCCTGTCAACTGGACAACCTGGATCGGTCGAAAACACACCAGTTACAGGGTCTTGAAAATTAATGAATTCTGGAGAAGAACTTCTTGCATCATCACCTTCTTCATTGGCACTTTGATCTGCCGTGCGGGAATAGCTACGATCACGCAAATATAAAGCTTCACGTTTGAAATAATCTAACACTAAGGTCACATGATCGCCTTGGTTGCTGGTACCCCAAATTAAGTTGAGGGTTTTTTCGTTGCTATCAGTGTCTGTTGTATCACCAAATCCTACACTGAGTTCTGCACCTTCAAAATCATTACGCAACACAATATTAATCACTGCGGCAATTGCATCGGATCCATAGGTTGCAGATGCGCCATCTTTCAAAATTTCTACGCGTTGGATAGCGCTAATAGGAATGGAGTTTAAATCAACAAAGGCTGTAGAAATTCCATTGGCAAATGGGCTCACGGTCACGCGGCGGCCATTTAACAACACCAACGTTTTATCTGCACCCAAACCTCTGAAAGAAATGCCTGAAGAACCAATAGAGGTAGAATCTTGGGAATCTGAAGATGAGTTGAAGTTTCCAGCGCCAACTGAAGGTAGGCGGAACAACAATTCTTGGACACTGTTATAGCCCGAATTATCTATTTGTTCTCTATCGATAATCTGAACGGGAGAAGCGCCTTCAATATCAGCTCTGCGTATATGAGAACCAACTATCTGAACCACATTTGCATCTTTTTCCGGTTTTTCCTCAGCTTGAACTAGGCCCGAGGAAACTGTACACAATGCACCAAAGACTAATGCATTTTTTACAGCTTTACTCAAGGGTGAATATTTTAATATGGGCATGAACTTTCTCCAAAAGTTGTTTTTATTTTTTTATGCTTAATTTCTAACGAGTTTTCTATCCAGCGTATCGTTCAGTTTTTTATTTCACTACGCATTGATTTGAACGACCCATTGAAACTACCTAGGGATTTTTTCTCTGTCAATCAAAAAATTACAAACTAAACAAACAATTACATTAGGAAATGTTTGTTTCATAGACCTATTGTCTAAAAATGGATAGAAATATATAGAAAAGGCGATTAACCAAAAATTGAAATTAGCTGTTTTGCAAAAAATAAGCTGTTCTCTCTTTGAGAAATAAACAGCTTACCATTTAATATCATGATGATGGGGTTGTTTAAGAATGTCTCGTTTATTGCTCTGGCGATAGATGCATCATATGAGTTGTAGGGCTTTAGTGCCTAGCATACCCTCTTTCTTTATTCTGGATTGTCACAAATAATTCATATACTGACTTGAATTATTGCACTGCAAAATAATCCTTGGGCTTTATATAGCGGCAGTCTTACCGGATCACCAAATTTGGCACCCTAAAATATTATTTTCTCGTAACCGATGACGGATAGTTTCAGCGCTACGCTTTCCTTGGTAGGGGCCTAATACCACTCGATACCAAGTGTTTTTGTCCTTCTCTCCCGTCGCTTTTACCATGGACTCAAATCCTGCCAATGCAATTTGCGCCTTTAGCGTCTCCGCCATCTCTGCTTTACGGAACGAACCACATTGCATAATATATTTTTTGGTATCTTTGGGATCGATATCTGCTGGATCTTCTGGAATTTTGACCGTTTTATTTTTCAACAACTCCCAAAACTCATACTCATTTTCTTGATTGTTTTTTACTGCGGGAAAAGGATCGCTTTCTGATGGGCTTTTAACAGAAGAAGTAGAGCTTGCAGTGGGTATTTTGACCTTGGGCAAAAAAGTTCCAGCCATTTGAATGTAAATCAATATGGCGATAGAAACACCCAAAAGCACGCCCACCACAAGCCACTTTACAGGAGATTTAGGCGCTGCTTTTTTCGGCTGTTTTTTATTTTTTTTCGGCTGACTGCTGGAGTCGGCATAATCTCTACGCACTGGCGTTTCCTTACATTTTTTCGGGTGCGCTAACACCTAATAAATTCAATCCATTCGCAAACACTTGGCGAACCGCATCAATCAACGTCATACGAGCTTGGCATAGATCATGGTTTTCCACTATCCAGCGCCCATTTTCATCGTTTTGCCCCACTTGATAATATCCATGTAAGCCTGAGGCGAGTTCTCTTAGATAATGGGCAATGATATGAGGCTCTAAATTCGTCGCTGCAACAGAAATCAACTCGGGGAATTGGCTCAATTTATCCATTAAACTGGTTTCTTCAGCCAGAGTTAATAACGCTAATTGCTGTAATCCAAGCGCCTGATCGTAGGATTTTCCCATTTCTTCAAGCTTTCTAAAGGCCGAACAAATGCGTGCATGGGCATATTGAATATAATACACGGGATTGTCATTGGTTTGAGAGGCTGCCAGCTCTAGATCAAAAGTCATTTGTGAGTTGGATCGTCTTGCTGCCAAGAAGTAACGGGTGGCATCTTTACCCACTTCGTCAATAATATCTCTTAATGTCACATAACTACCGGCTCTTTTGGATATTTTGACTTCCTCATGGCCTCTCATCACTGTCACCATTTGGTGCAAAACAACTTCCGGCCAATCTTTAGGAATTCCCATATTAAGCGCCTGCAAGCCGGCTTTAACTCTGGCCACGGTACTGTGGTGATCCGCGCCAAACTCATCAACGACGCGCTTAAAACCTCGATTCCATTTATTGGCATGATAGGCAACATCGG
>Ga0210032_1001094_pt1 | contig 16047 bp, 13 predicted proteins | sample CryGeyCG2114_250_2_FD_185458 | JGI IMG/M metagenome (GOLD analysis project Ga0210032, IMG submission 185458) | Groundwater microbial communities from aquifer - Crystal Geyser CG13_big_fil_rev_8/21/14_2.50 (SPAdes) (version 2) | ecosystem: Environmental > Aquatic > Deep subsurface > Groundwater ... | reverse complement strand
AGAGACAAATTGGTCATTCTGTCGACAATGGGCACACTCTAACTCATTTTGATGAAAATCGAGAGACAAGGTAAAGACATGAATAGATTCAAAATCAGGATAAAATTGTTTCATCTACAAATTAGATGAAAAATCTCAAACCCACTGCAAGTTAAATTTTGAAATCTTGTGGAGAATTTCACATGACCAGATTAGCGTTATAAAGATGTGATAGGATTAGGATGCTAGTTTGGTTGAAAAACAACCGTCTTTGTGGCGATAATTTGGGAATTAACATGACAGCATGGCGACCACTCTTGAAGAGGGCGCGGAAGAATCTGCTCAGCATGGCTCATTTTTTAGCTACACTGTTAAAAAATGAGCCTATATTGAACTACCAGCAACTTTAAAAACAAATCTAAGTAACCAAAGAATCAACTATCCAACCAATCCCTAACGCCTAAAAACTCCGTATAAAGTCTTTCTTCTTCTGAGCCTTTTTCTGGTTGCCATTGATAGCCCCAATTGACTTCTGGCGGTAATGACATCAGTATAGATTCTGTTCTTCCACCAGATTGCAATCCAAAGAGTGTACCGCGATCATAGACTAGATTGAATTCCACATAGCGCCCACGACGAAACTTTTGGAACTCTTTTTGTGCGGCGGTGTAGGCTAAATTTTTACGCTTGGCCAGAATAGGACGATAGGCTTTGATGAAATGTTCGCCAACGGATTGCACCAAAGCAAAACTTTTTTCGAAGCTTGGTTCATTAAAATCATCAAAAAACAAACCACCTACACCTCTTGTTTCTTGTCGATGTTTTAAATAAAAATATTCGTCACACCATTTTTTAAATTTAGGATAATATTGATCCCCAAAAGGTTGTAATGATTCTTTTGCAGTTTGATGCCAATGGATGACATCTTCTTTAAATCCATAATAGGGAGTTAAGTCAAAACCTCCACCAAACCACCATACAGGCTCTTCGCCTTCTTTTTCTGCGAGAAAAAAACGCACATTCATGTGGCTGGTAGGAACAAATGGGCTGTGTGGGTGTATCACCAAAGAGACCCCCGTGGCATGAAAGCTTCTACCGGCTAATTCGGGTCTATGGGCACTGGCTGAGGCTGGTAGGTGATCGCCATAAACTTCTGAAAAATTCACACCACCTTTTTCTATCAGGTTACCGCCGTTAATTACTTTGGTGATCCCGCCTCCACCATTTTCTCGTTGCCAATTATCTTCCACAAATTGCGCTTTTCCATCCTCTTGTTCTAACTCTGCGCAAATATTGTTTTGCAAGTTTCGAAAAAAACTTTGTATTTTCTTTAATGGGATGGGTTTTGGGTTATTCGTGGTCATATCTCTCTGCATTTTGAATTTAGGGTTAAGGCCTTACTACTTGTCCACTCAGTGCATCGACAATTCGGCTTGATTTTGCATTGGGATTTGTTTTTCCCGATAATATCCAGTCAAGTTTATTTTGAAACATGCGGCGAATTTCTGAAGGGGTTTTACCCGTGGGCTTACCCGGTTGGTTGGCACTGGTGGAAATAATAGGGCCCACACGGCGACACAATTCCTGAGCGACTGGATGGGAGGTTATACGGACTGCGAGCGTGGATTGATTTCCACTGATCCAATCTGGCACGCTAGATTGACAGGGAAGTACCCAAGTGGTTGGGCAATTGGTATCTACAGGTTGGTTATCCAGCCATAAAAGACTATCGCTCTCTAACCAGTCTGACAATTGGATGCTATGAGCCGCTAATAGGATAAAGCCATTTTCTATGGCTCTGGGTTTAAGTTCAAGTAATTTTTTTACGGCTTGGAATGAGCGTGGATCACAGCCTAGCCCATACACAGTTTCTGTAGGATAAGCGATAACGCCCTGCTGATGAACAGCTGTGGCAGCCATACAGACTTGCCAGTGTCTTGGATCTACCATCCGCATCTCATCTGATGTTTGGAATAAAATTAGCCTGTTTTGGATGCCAATTTACGTCATCCAAAACCTATATTTAAGCTTTTTTAAGTTCGATTTGTAATTGGCGATCTTTTTCCATCACCAATTGTGCCGCTTCGGCTCTTTCCTCACGAATTCTTTGCGCCAATTCTGGGTTGGACAAGCTTAATATTTGTGCCGCCAAAAATCCTGCGTTTTTAGCGCCCGCGTTACCGATAGCAACCGTTGCAACTGGGACCCCTGCTGGCATTTGAACAGTGGATAATAAAGCATCCATCCCTGTTAAAGGCCCCCCCTCCATAGGCACGCCTATTACTGGATTTAAGGTAATCCCAGCAACAACCCCCGCTAAATGTGCCGCCAAACCAGCGGCAGCGATAAATACACCACAACCTCTAGATTCTGCATCTACAACATATTCGTGGGTAGCTTCTGGGGTTCTATGGGCAGAAGTGACTTTCACTTCATAGTGAATGCCCAGATTTTTTAGGACTTGGGTAGTATTTTGCATAACAGGCCAATCTGAATCTGAGCCCATCAGGATCGCTACAAAAGGTTTAGTCATATATTTTTCCTCGATTAATATCAATGTGTTGCCAGTAAGTTAATTTTTAACTCGTCTAAGTATGAGTGCCAGCATCCTGTTAATGCCAGCGTGGAGTAAAATCCCCTTGCTCGATCATCATAAATTCATGCCCTCTTTTGGGTAAATTAAACAGCACCATTTGTACGACCCAATGAAGCTCGACCATGCTAAGGGTTTTATCTGATAAAGCCATGGCTCTATCTAGGACAAGCTCTCGGGTCAAGTCATCTAAAATACCTTGTTGTTCCAATCGTAATAAATACCCCTGACAGGCCACCGATAAGAGACTTTGTTCTTGGGGGCTTATCATGCGGTTTTTGGAAACTTTAACCACATCTCCCGGTTGTGCTTGCTCACATAAAGCCACCAAACCATCTAACCACTTCAGCGATCGGTGAATATCATCATCTGTAAAGCCTTCTTTATCCAACATGGACTCAATGTCGGCTCGCGGCAAGGTTAAAAAGTTTTCACTCTCCTCCGATTGTTCAAAAATATACATCAATACTTCCATCACGCTGTCTTTGATTACACTTTTTGTCATTAATTTTTCCAATTGAAGAGATTATATACCCGTGGTTTCCTAGAGTTTCGAAAAACCCCCAGCTCTTGATACCACTTTGCCTGCTAATTCTAACATAATAACGGTTTCAGTTACCTTATCTACCGATAAATCTAATCGTTCGATAATAAGATCTATTGGTGTGACCTCATCATCTATTGCACTTAAGACCTTTTTCTCAAGTGCCGAAATATCTTCATTTAAGTGCTTTGGTCGAGGAACCATTTTAATGGGGGATTGTTGCTTATTATACAAGGCTAGGGCATTTAACTCTTGTAAAATATCTTGAACACTCTGCACCAGTTTTGCACCGTTTTGAATCAGTTGATGACAACCTTTCGCCAAGGGATTATGAATGGATCCGGGTAAAGCAAAAACTTCTCGGCCCTGCTCCGCAGCTAAATTAGCTGTAATCAATGAGCCACTTTGCACAGCGGCTTCGATAACTAGAGTACCTAGACTTAGACCCGATATAATTCTGTTTCTCTTGGGAAAATGGTAGGCTTTGATCTCTGACCCTATAACAAACTCTGAAACTAGCAAGCCTGTTTCACTAATTTGATGCGCCAGCTCTATATTTCTAGAAGGATATACTCTATCAAGACCCGTCCCCATAACAGCAATAGTGAATTGATTTTGTTGCAAAGCACCTCGATGAGCCGCACTATCAATTCCTAAAGCCATGCCACTTGTGATCACAAGCCCTATATTTGCCAGTTCTGCAGCAAAGCTGCAGGAATTTTTAGCGCCCTGATAACTCGGGTTTCTCGAGCCTACAATGGCAATCTGCGGCATAGATAATAGCAGAGGATTTCCTTGTAAATAAAGCACTAATGGTGCATTAATTGTTTGTTTGAGTAACACAGGATACAAGGGATCTTGTTGGCTAATAATATATCGATTAGTCGCTTGTTGACACCAGTCGATATCTTTTTGAATATTATCGGTCTGGGAGGATTTTAGGTAAGCAATACTTTTTTCTGAAAGATTCCATTGTGTTAGCTGTGATCTAGAGGCTAAAACAATTTCTTCCGGCCCAGCAACATGCTCCAGTAATTGCTCAATCTCAGATGTTTTCAACCCTGGACAGTGGTGGAGTTGCAACCAATATGGAATGGTTTTGTGCATGATTTCCTCCTTGAAATCAGAGCCCAAATTAAGATGGATTCAATTTGGGCTATTTTATGTCATGAAAATTGTTTAATAAGGATTTTTCACTCTATCTAAAATGTATAAAGGGCGAGTGGCATTCACTACTAGAGCCAAACTCACTTTTTCAAAGGTTCTAAAAACCATCACATCACCCGCCTCTTCATCTGGCAGAGTCACAAGATCTTTTTTATTTCCGCCTTTAAACGTGTCACCGACCTCTCTTAAAATACTGTAATTATCACCATTCCTGCGTCTTTCTCTAGACACAGCATCTTTCACGATCGCCCCCTTGTGCCAAACTGTGAGCACATGGCCGACTTCAACACCTTCTCTTGTTCCTCTATTTATGACCACAACATTATATTGTCCAATTTGAGTTACGCCTTCGTAAACTGATAATATTTGTCCTTCGATATCAGAACCAGAACGGTGAGGGAAGAAATAAGGAAGCAAATAATCCTGTTTGACAGGCATCAAACGATCACCGGCTCGACTCTCTTCCACTGACTTGGTAATATCAAAGGTGCTAGGATCACCTAATCTGACCAGATCAGCTTCACCTAAATGAACGGCTTCAAAACCCAAAAACTCGCTCGTTACAGGATCGATAAATTCTTTACCTTTTCTAAATAAGGCATACCCCGTTTGGACATTAGCTTGATCAACGTCTCTAGCATAGAATCTAGTCCCCTGGGAAGCCACGAGATGTTCACCATCGGTTGCGACTAAGTATGGCGCGGTATCAAGCTCTTTTTCACTCACGACCCTAGCACCTACCAAGAAGGGCTTGATAACCGCCAATGGTAATGAATAGATAGCCTCACCACGAGACACCTCTCTCACCTTTGGAGATAGCTTAATCACACCATTGTTCAGAACAATCTGTGGTTTTCCATCAATGTATACCAAGCTCAACACATCACCAGGATAGATAAGGTGAGGATTGCTGATTTGTGGATTGGCTTGCCATATTTCAGGCCACAACCAAGGTTTTGATAAAAACATCGCTGAGATATCCCACAGGGTATCGGATTTTTTGACGACGTAAACATCTGGATGATTGGGTTTTAATTCTACTTCAGCACGAGCGTTAAAGGTCATTGTGCTAAAAATCACTAGAGCCCAAAGTATTCGAGAGAGCCATATTTTCATTGATTTAATCCCTAGTTACTTACCTTGAAACTGAATTTATCATAGTTGCTATGAACAATGTCATAAACAATGTCATAAACAATGTCATAAACAATGTTTTGAACAATTTACGCCACTTTTACACCACATTAGCAAAATTATAGTATGATCGGATAGAATATGCAGAATATATCAGAATATTTTATCTTAACCTATTGTTGCGAAATGTTCGCTAAACAGTTGCCGAACAACATCTTAGCAGTAAAATAGCAACAAATACTATAACAGACGTCACACTCTTATGGCTTTATTAAGAATTTTAGAATTTCCTGACCCTAGATTAAGAACCATCGCTATGCCAGTCAAGCAAATTGATGAAAAAATTGTCAAAATCGCTGAAGATATGCTGGAAACGATGTACCATGCACCGGGCATCGGGCTGGCCGCAACTCAGGTCAATATTCATCAGCGCATTGTGGTGATTGATGTTTCTCATGACAACAATGAACCATTAATCTTGATTAACCCCAAAATTATTCAATTAGCGGGTGTCGAAACCATGGAAGAAGGTTGTTTGTCGTTTCCCGAAACATACGTTTCTGTGGAAAGAGCTGAGGCCGTCACCATTGAAGCTTTGGATATAGAGGGCAACTTATTTCAATTAGCAGCGGATGGTTTACTGGCTGTGTGTATACAACATGAAATAGATCATTTAGAAGGTAAAATGTTGATCGATTATGTCAGTCCTTTAAAAAGAAACCGTATTCGTCAGACATTGACCAAACGTCAACGCTTATTAGAAAAAGAAAATGATGCTAACGGCACCAGTTAAACCTTAAGATGATAACGCCTATCCACCTTCTTGCTGAGAAACGACCAATTTGACATCCACATCAGATACTTACATTGATTTTCCTAGCATTATTTTCGCTGGAACCCCCGAATTTGCGGCTATTCATTTAAAAGCTTTGATCGATTCTGGCTGCCCCATTCAAGGGGTTTATACTCAACCAGACCGTCGAGCAGGGCGAGGTAAGAAACTGAGTCCCTCTCCTGTTAAATTGTTGGCACTGGAACATAATATTCCCGTTTACCAACCTGAATCTTTTAAAGACAACGATGCCCAACAGCAATTACAGCAACTCCATCCAGATTTAATGATTGTGGTGGCCTACGGTTTGATTTTACCAGAAGCCGTTCTCAACACGCCAAAACTGGGTTGTGTCAATATGCATGGTTCACTTTTACCAAGATGGCGTGGTGCCGCGCCCATCCAAAGGGCAATAGAGGCAGGCGATACCACAACTGGCGTCTGTTTAATGCAACTAGAATCTGGTTTAGACACTGGCCCTGTACTTGCCAGTGCCACATTACCGATTCTGGACACAGATAATGCCTCTGATCTCCATGATCGGATGGCTCAGATTAGCGCTCAATTGTTATTGGATAATTTAACCCAATTACTCCAGCGTGAGTTAACACCCGTACCACAAGATCACGCCAAAGCGACCTACGCCCATAAATTACTCAAAGATCAAGCACGAGTTAACTGGCAGAAACCAGCAACAGAACTCGCTTTGCTCATTAGAGCATTCAATCCTTGGCCTGTTTGTTTTTTTCCTCTAGATTCCAACAATATTCGCATTTGGAAAGCTAAAGCATTATCAGAACCTTCCTCCAGCTCAACGCCTGGTACTATTTTGAAAATCGATCAGGAAGGTATGGATGTGAAAACCGCGCAAGGACTTTTAAGAATTGAAACACTACAACTTCCAGGAAAAAACCCCATGCCTATTGCTGATATTCTTCGAGGAAATCCTCATAAATTTCAATTAGATCAAATTTTAGAATGAGTAAAAATCTTCGCGCAACTGCAGCCATCATCATTGCAAAGGTAGCCTATTCACATCAATCGTTGACACAAACCTTTGAACAGTACGCCAAGGCCTTGTCAGGTGAGAATGCGAGTTTGGTCAAAGCCTTATGTTTTGGCACATTGAGATTCTTCCCAAGATTTGAAGCACTGATGGACAATGCCATGAGCCGTCCCATAAAAAAAACCGAAGGGGAATTAAGAGCGCTGATTGCAGTGGGTATTTACCAATTATTGGATAGCAGAATTCCCGCTCATGCCGCGATTTCTGAAACAGTTGACGCAAGCCTAATACTCAAAAAAAAATGGGCTAAGGGATTGGTTAATGCACTGCTTCGACGAGTTCAAAGAGAACCTGAATGGTGTATAACTCAATTCAATAAAACGGAGACTGCCCAATATTGCTTTCCCGAATGGTTAATAAAAACCATCAAAAAAGACTGGCCAGAAACATGGCGCTCTGTTTTAGAAGAAAGCAACCTCCAGGCTCCGATGGTTTTACGCGTCAATTGCAACCAGTCTAACCCAGAGAAATATAAAGAACTTCTTCAAGAACTAGATATCGAATCCACAACACATGCCTTAGCGAAAGATGCTCTGGTGATGGCTCATCCAGTCAATGTGGAAAAATTACCCGGATTTTTCGAGGGTCTAGTCTCGATACAAGATGCTGCACCTCAATTAAGTGCTGATTTCCTCGATCTTAAACCCAATCATCGTGTATTAGACGCTTGTGCAGCGCCGGGTGGAAAAACTGGTCACATACTAGAACGTCAACCGAGTATTCATTGCGTTGCTTTGGATGTCGATGAAATTCGCCTTAGAAAGGTGGAAAATAATCTCAGGCGACTTGGCCTGAAAGCACAATGTATCGCCGCAGATGCGGCTCAATTGGATACCTGGTGGGATGGCGTGTTATTTGATCGCATCTTATTAGATGCTCCATGTTCTGGAACTGGAGTGATTCGACGTCATCCAGATATCAAACTACTAAGGAAAGCTGCCGATATTCAACAAACTCAGTTAATCCAAAAAGCATTATTAGAACAACTTTGGAAAACACTAAAGCCTGGTGGCCGCTTGGTTTATTCCACTTGCTCTATTATCCATCAAGAAAATGAGCATCAAATTGTTACTTTTATGAAGAAAAACCCAGACGCAGAAATTATCCAGCCAAAGAGTAACCTCATATTGTCATTGCAAAATGAACCACCAAAGGATAATCTCAACGCACAATTGGGTTGGCAAATTGCTCCAGGATGGAATCAAATGGATGGGTTCTTCTATGCGATATTATGTAAGCGTTCAGATGAGATGCCCTCGTTTAAAGTGCAGCAACATTCCCCAACGGGAGAAAAATAAGTATGAAAATCATCATATTAGGCGCTGGCCAAGTCGGTGGAACATTGGCACAAAATCTGACCTCAGAAGCTAATGATATTACTGTGGTCGATGAAAATCAGGCTCAACTCACGGAACTGGCTGAACATCTTGATATTCAAACTATTTGTGGAAACGGCGCTCACCCTTCAGTGCTTCAAAAAGCAGGGATTGAAGATGCAGAGTTATTAATTGCCGTCACCAATAGTGATGAAATTAATATTATTGCTTGTCATATTTCTCACCATTTATTTCATGTGTCAAAAAAAATTGCTCGCGTGCGTTCTCACCAATATCTCAATTTTTCCAAACAGCTTTTTAACAAACAGGTTTTCCCTGTGGACGTCATTATCAGTCCAGAGCAGGTTGTCACAGATTATATTATTCGCCTAATTGAACATCCAGGTGCATTACAGGTGCTGGATTTTGCAGGCGGTTTGGTGCAACTCGTCGCCATTAGAGCCTATTATGGAGGACCTATGGTGGGTAACGCCATCTCCTCACTCAAACAGCACATGCCAACCATTGAAAGTCGTGTCGCCGCCATCTATCGCCGTGGTCGCCCTATCATGCCCTCAGGAGAAACTGTGATTGAAGCAGATGATGAAGTTTTCTTCATCGCCGCCCCACAACACATACGAATGGTTATGGGAGAACTACAACGGTTGGATAAACCCTATAAAAACATTGTTATTGCAGGGGGGGGGCATATTGGCGAAGGACTCGCTCGACAGCTCGAAGGCGAACATAACGTCAAGCTCATTGAACGTGGAGAACAAAGAGCCGATCAACTTTCAAGACGATTAAGCAAAACTTTGGTATTACAGGGAGACTCTTCCGATCAAGAAATGCTGAAAGATGAGAACATCGATCAATTAGGTCTCTTTATTGCCGTTACCAACAATGATGCAGCCAACATTATGTCAGCATTGTTAGCTAAAAAAATGGGCGTGAGCAAAACCATGGTTTTAATCAATCGCACAGAGTTTTTAGACTTGGTGGACTCTGATAAAATTGATATCGCTATATCTCCCCAGCAAGCAACCACCAGTAGTTTGCTCACTCATATTCGCCGCGGAGATGTAACCACAGTATACTCTCTTAGAAATGGGGCTGCCGAAGCCATTGAAACCATTGCCCATGGCGATGAGCATAGCTCTAAGGTCGTCGGCAGAGCCATTGGTAATGTGACTTTGCCTCCTGGAACGACCATTGGAGCCATTGTAAGAGGTGAACAGGTTTTAATTGCTCATGATAATATTGTCATTCAATCTGAGGATCACGTCATTCTCTTTATGGTTGATAAAAGTGTTATTAATCAGGTTGAGAATCTCTTCCAAGTGGATATTACCTTCTTATGAGTCAGAAGGCCCCAATATGAAACCATTTTTTTCAATCATGAGTGACTGTTATGCAACTCAGCCCAATCGCTAGAATTTTAGGGATATTGGTGGCGTTTTTTAGCCTCACCCTAATCCCCCCATTACTGGTATCCCTTTGGTATAAGGATGGCGAAACCGTCACTTTTACCGCCGCATTCTTAGTCACCTTATTTTCTGGCATATTGTTGTGGTGGCCCATGAGAAATTTTAAATCTGAATTACGGGTCAGAGATGGATTTCTTGTTGTAGTTTTATTTTGGGTAGTACTTGGTTTATTTGGCGCTCTTCCATTTTATTGGGCGCAAAGTGTCGATATCTCATTATCAGGTTCTGCCTTTGAGTCTTTCTCTGGACTCACCACAACAGGCGGGACAGTGATCACTGGGTTGGATACATTGCCTCACGCCCTACTCTACTATAGAGCACAATTACAATTTCTAGGCGGTATGGGAATCATTGTATTAGCTGTTGCCATCATGCCTATGCTGGGTATCGGAGGGATGCAGTTATTTAAAGCAGAAACACCCGGCCCTGTTAAAGATAGTAAATTAACCCCAAGGATTGCTGGTACAGCCAAAACACTTTGGAAAATTTATGTTGGACTCAATTTTGCCTGTGCTTTGCTGTATTGGATGGCCGGCATGAGTTTGTTTGATGCAATCTGTCACGCCTTTGCCACCATATCAACGGGAGGCTTATCGACTCATGATGCCAGCCTGGGGTATTTTAATAACGTTAAAATCGAACTGATTGCGGATCTTTTCATGTTTCTTGGTGCGGTCAATTTCACACTACATTTTATCGCAGTGCGCTCATTTGCGAAGGGAGAATTCCCCAATAATATCCCTTACTTAAAAGATCCTGAGTTTCGTACCTTCATCTCAATTTTAGCCTCAGTTATCACCATCTCCACACTTATATTAATGTACTACAATAGCTATCCCAATGGATTAATCGCTTTACATGAAGCCACTTTCCATGTGATCTCCATCGTCACCTCTACCGGCTTTGGCATTGATAATTTCCAAGAATGGCCCAGTATAGTGCCGTTGCTCATTTTTATCTCAACCTTTTCTGGGGGCTGTGCAGGCTCTACTGGTGGAGGTATGAAGGTAATGAGAATATTATTGCTTTTTAAACAAGGTTGGAGAGAAATCCGACGATTAGTGCATCCTAATGGCGTTTTTGTCATCAAAATGGGCGACATGCCTGTCCCTGATAAAGTAATAGAAGCCGTTTGGGGATTCTTTGCCACCTTTATTTTAGTTTTTGTGATTATGATGTTGTTATTGATTGCGGATGGACTTGATCCTATCTCTGCTTTCTCAGCGGTAACGGCTTGTATCAACAATGTGGGCCCTGGACTCAACGAGGTCGCGGCCAACTATCAGGGTGTCAGTGAGCTTGGTCAATGGGTGTTGCTCTTGGCCATGCTGATGGGGCGTTTGGAAATATTTCCCTTGTTGGTGATCATTACGCCCGCATTTTGGCGTAAGTAACATCAAAGAAAATAATGTTAAAGGAAGCAACTTAAATTTTTCTGAACTTGGGAAAATCTGACATTTCAATTTTAACGTCTTTTCCCGACGCTTCTGCTTCGACTTTGGGCTCTGTTTTCACGTAACGTTCAGCATTTTTACAAAGTAATTGATATTCTTTAGATTCAAGTATCTCTGCGGTTGAAGATTCAGCGGCTCTCTTAAACAACTCCACCGAAGCCTCTCTTAAACCACTTCTAAGAATGGCTAATTTTTTATCGATAGAGTCATCACTCAATGGCACATCATCCAGCTCATCCAGCAATTGCTTTGCCTTATGATATACCCATTTTCTCATCTGTGGTGAACTCATATGAAGCTCCTTTTATCAATTTATTCAATGAATGCTATTAGCGACAACTATGCTATTAGCGACAACTATGCTCAGAATCTTTGAGCAAACGAATTGGATCTACCTTTTCAGGATTTGAAGTTCTAAATACAACCCCGTTTCCAGGGCGACAATACCGCATCTTATCTGCTTGAGCATAAGATTTCTGATGGTTGTTCATATGGCTACAGGCAGAGAGCGCAAACAGACAGCAAGCCAAACAAAAGGAACCAAAACGCTTTGTGAGATGAATCACCCTAATTTCCTGCAAATTTACCACTAATGAATAAATTTTAGTCGACAATACGCAAAAAAGGTCTAAAAATTCAAATTTTTGTGTATTTTTAGGGTAAAATTAGCATAATTTTTAGTAAACATTCAGGAATAACATGAAAATACTCATTATTGGCAGCGGTGGCAGAGAACACGCCCTAGCTTGGAAAGCTGCGCAATCTGAAAAAAGCAGTCAAATCTTCGTAGCACCTGGTAACGCAGGCACAGCTCTTGAGCCCAATTTAGAAAATATCGATATTGCCGCTGACGATATCTCCAAACTGTTAGATTTTGCTATTTCGCAACAGATTGATCTGACAATTGTTGGGCCTGAAGCCCCTTTAGTTCTGGGCATTGTTGACAAATTTACTGCCTCGGGTCTTGCCTGTTTTGGACCGACCCAGGGAGCAGCTCAGTTAGAAGGCTCTAAAGTTTTTGCCAAAGATTTCCTCAAACGTCATCATATTCCCACAGCAGCCTATGCTAATTTCACTGAAGTTGATGCGGCCAAAGACTATCTATCAACTCAAGGCTATCCTATTGTGATAAAAGCCGATGGTCTTGCCGCTGGTAAAGGCGTTATCATTGCACAAAACGAAAAACAAGCCTTTGCTGCTGTTGAAGATATGTTGGCGTCGAATCGTTTTGGCGCGGCTGGAAGCCGTGTCGTTATTGAAGAGTTTCTACGAGGCGAGGAAGCCAGTTTCATCGTGATGGTGGATGGCAAAAACATATTGCCTTTTGCCACATCTCAGGATCACAAAGCCAGAGATAATGGCGATCAAGGGCCAAATACTGGAGGAATGGGCGCTTATTCACCCGCGCCAGTGGTCACACCTGAAATTCATGATCGTATTATGAATGAAGTGATCAAACCCACGGTTGCCGGCATGCAGCAAGAAGGTCATCCCTATACAGGTTTTTTGTATGCGGGGGTGATGATTGACCCTCAAGGGGGCATCAAAGTATTGGAATACAATTGCCGATTTGGTGATCCTGAAACTCAACCCATCATGATGAGGTTAGCTTCCGATTTAGTACTTCTCTGTCAAAAGGCAGTCCAAGGACAGCTTGATACCATGAATATCGAGTTTGATCCTCGATGTGCGCTAGGTGTTGTATTGGCTGCAGGAGGATATCCAGAGAGTTACCGCAAGGGTGATGTCATTAGCGGTTTAAATACGACTGCCAATGGAGAAACTAAAATTTTTCATGCGGGTACTCAGCTCATTCATAAACTAGATCATGATCAAGTCGTCACCCATGGCGGTCGAGTACTTTGTGTCACCGCATTAGGTGATAACGTTTCACAGGCCCAACAACAGGCTTATCTCCGTGTCAAAGATATTCATTGGAATGACGTCTTTTACAGAACAGATATTGGCTATCGAGCAGTTAATCGCGAACAAAAAGGCTAAATGTTGAATGAAAGGCCATTGATGAAGGTATCGACAAGAAAAATTCTTTTTTTCTTTCTTAAAGCACTATCCCTTCTGGGTTTGGTGCTTGTTATAAGTTGGCTGAGTCTTCCCTATTGGATAAGCCCTTTAATTCAATCACAACTTCCTAAGCAATGGACATTAACTCAGCTCAATTTACCTAGACCCACCTTGAGTCCTTGGACAATTTCCGCTATAGAATTGCAATTACCACAAGGACATAAGATCCAAGCTTTTAATGTACAGATCCAACACGCAGAAGCTGGGCAGTGGCATTTCATCATACCCAAAGTGAATGTCATCTTAAATAGTAGCAGTCCAGCGATTCAAAACAGCACGCAAGCGGATAGCAATTTTCCTTCAATGTCCCCTTTTACAGTTCCTGTAAATCTGGATATTCAGCAACTAAAAATAATCGCTCAACAGGACATGATTGCTGGAGAAGTCCATATCAATGCCAATGCGTTCAGTTTTGAAGGTATCATTCAATCACAAAAACTTGGCCAATATGATATAGATGTCAATATGTTGGGATTAGATGGTAACAAACCACTACAACTTTCCATTAAATCGGGAACGCAATTTTTTAACCTGCATTATCCTTGGTCAAAACAACAAAATGACCCCAATATATCTCTTGATTTTTTGTTGGCTGATAATTTAATCAGCTTGATCAATAAACAGTGGCTTCAACGGCAATTTCCCGGTTTACAAATGGATAACCCCAGTATTGCGGGTTTTTTTGAAATAGCATGGCAATCTTGGCCACAAGATCTGTCACAGTTATTAGAAATGGCAACGAAAAATCCCATCGGTAAATTTGAGTTGGATTTTGATCGGCTTGAGTTTATGAATTACCTTTTGAAAAAAAACCATATCCAATTTGAAATCCAACAAAAAAACAACGACTTAGTTATCATAAACACCACATTCAAAAATAATTTAGCCTTTGTGCTACCGCTCAACACTTTGCTAAATCAACAAACATCTTCGCAAAATGTGCCTAAATTCGCGGAGAAAATGCAGATAAAACTACCCAGTAAAACGCCCATTGTTGTTGAATTATCACCCCCCCAGCTCGTTTTGCAGTCTCCCATTAAAATCCATGCAAGCTACGCATCTCAGCAATTATATCTATTGATACAAACTCTAAAATTAAATTTAGAGACTTTGCAAATACAGATGAAATCCCAACTTGACGCAACTTTAAGTCCTCAAATGATGAAGGGCTTGCCTCAATTAAACCATGTCCCAGATTTTACCCTGAAGACTTTAGTAGAGTTAAATTTCTCGCCTGGGTTAACCGTTAATATGAAATTCATGAATACTTTAATTCAGGTAAAAAATCACGCATGGCAGAATTTAATCCAAACAGAGGATCTACAGTTCACCTTGGCGCCTTTCAATCTGGATATAAATCCAAACCAACTTGATTTCAATCAGTTATTAGAGCATCTCATCTTGCAAGGAGAAATTAAAGGTCAACTCCTTTTGGATAAAATCAGAGGAAAAATATCCTCACATTGGCAATTACTCAATGGCAAACTTCGTGCTTCGACTGAGCTTGAAAATCATTCCGATAAAATACTAATGTCCCTCAACTCAACTTTAGCAGCTTTCTTCGACACTACTCAACCAACAAGCGCTATGAACATCCAAACCAATGCTTTTGCTCAAGCAATCTCTGTTAGCCTTAGCTCTGAACAAATCCAGTTAACAAATTGGCCCATTCCCAGAAGTCTCATTAAAAATCTTGAGATATCTCAAGGCACTATGGACTTTAATCTCAGCGCAAACCTGACGCTGCAGGAAATGACTTTAGATAATATACTTAAAAAGTATTCAACACTTATCTCTAAAGACTCAACCATCAACATTCAAAAAATGAAACTCCGTTATGAAAAATTCAAAAGTGAAAATATCTCACTTAGGCTTAGCTTAGATAACAATGGTCTGATTGTCAGTCATCTGGTTCATGCCAGTCTATCCACGGCATCTGGATTATCTACAGAAATTTTAGAGTCGATTTTAAATCAAATCACCATAGCCCCTGAAAGAATTGGTGACATCAATGTCAAACTCAATATTTTTGGAGGACAACTGAGTATCACGCATCAAAAATATGATAGTCAGCACCCCTTGCAAATTGTAAAAATTCATCTTGAGCACCTTGATTTACAACAGCTATTCGCTTGGTTAGACATAGAGGGATTATCCGTAACAGGCTCGCTGGCAGGAGATATTCCTCTCACCATTACTCAAACGGGTTACAGCATTTTTAATGCCCAACTCAACGCTATTCAAGATGGAACGTTAGCTTATCAACCCCGCTCTGCCCCTAAAGATATGACACAACAAAATATTGCGCTACAAGCACTACAAAATTTCCATTATCGTCAATTGAATTTGACTTTAAATTATTCCGAACAGGGAGATTACCAAATTTCCTCAAG
>Ga0210032_1001080_pt1 | contig 16167 bp, 12 predicted proteins | sample CryGeyCG2114_250_2_FD_185458 | JGI IMG/M metagenome (GOLD analysis project Ga0210032, IMG submission 185458) | Groundwater microbial communities from aquifer - Crystal Geyser CG13_big_fil_rev_8/21/14_2.50 (SPAdes) (version 2) | ecosystem: Environmental > Aquatic > Deep subsurface > Groundwater ... | reverse complement strand
CTCCAAATATCCAAAACCAGTAGATTTTGTTTGAAAAGGTTATGCATTACTGTGAAGTTCCTTCTTAAGCAAAGCTGGCGCAATGGTTCCATTGTTAAGAAAAAGTCGTCTATCACAGAGCTGGGCTAAATCGAGATCATGAGTCACAAGGATTAATGTGGTGCCCATCAGCTCATTTAATTCGAAAATCAGATCTATGATTTGAGAACCTGTATGTTGATCAAGATTACCCGTTGGCTCGTCGGCAAATAAAATTTTAGGTTGTGTGACAAAAGCTCTGGCCAAGGCAACTCTCTGTTGCTCTCCACCAGAAAGCTGTGAAGGGAGATGATGGATCCGATGAGCGAGTCCCACCTTGGTTAAATACTCAAGTGCACGGTCCTGAATATTCTCCTGTGAAAGCACCTGCAAAGGTAACATGACATTTTCCAAAGCAGACAATCCTGGGACTAAAAAGAAATTCTGGAAGACAAAACCAACACTTTGTGCCCTTAAAGCAGCCCTTGCGTCCTCATCTAATAAGGTCACTTGCTGACCATCCATTTCAATTTCTCCTGCACTGGGTGTGTCAAGTCCAGCTAGAATACCAAGAAGTGTTGATTTTCCAGATCCGGAGGCTCCTAAAATAGCCACTGTTTCACCTTGATCGACACAAAAATTCACATCATTCAGAATCTCGATTTTTTCTGTCCCAGACTCAATCCACTTACTGGCGTGTTTGACTTCTATAATGGGCATACCAACTCCTAGTTATTAGCTATCACCCTTTATCGTTCATTTTGAAAACTGAGAGTTACAACTGTTTTTTATTTGATAATATATACCCATAATCATGCAACATGCAGGTTTAAATGGAATTTAAATGCGCTTGGATGAGACATTGATTGTAGTTAAAGGGTTTCATTCCCCTTGCAAAATCAATAACAAAGTATAAAGTGCATTTAAACCCATCGAATAAGCGTATGAGCTCTTCCCCTTCATTATTCCTGAACTCAAAAGGGAATCCACCTTCTTTCATCCATGCGCCTATGCATGTTGAATGATAATGGGTATATTTGCTACGATGGATCCACATCAATTTAACCAAACTCACAATGAAAGCCATAAAATTTATCTTTTGGGTGATATTCTTTATTTCAAGCCCTAGCTATTCCCAAGAAGCCAACGACATTTCTACCAACAATGGCACATCAAAAATACTGATCTTAGGGGATAGCCTAAGCGCTGGCTATGGATTGCTCTCAGGCGAAAGTTGGGTGGATTTGTTACAAAATTCTTTTGCCACCAAAAACACATGGCATATAGAAAATGCCAGTATCAGTGGTGAAACCAGTGATGGGGGGAAACGCCGAATCCCTGATTTACTTCAGAAATATCAACCACAAATTGTTATCTTAGAATTAGGCGCTAATGATGGATTACGTGGTTTTGCCCCAAATATCACCTATAAAAACTTAGAGTTCATGATTCAACAATCCCAACTCAGCGGTGCAAAAGTTTTGCTTGTTGGCATACACTTACCCCCAAACTATGGAGAAATTTATGAAAAGGATTTTTATAAGAACTATGTGGATTTAAGCCAAAAATATCACACACCCTTGGTGCCCTTTCTTTTGGAGAAGGTAGGCGACAACCCTGAACTCATGCAACAGGATGGGCTTCATCCAAAAGCCAAAGCACAACCCCTTATATTAGAGAACGTTCTACTCTATCTTAAACCCTTGCTTAAAATTAAATAGGAAATGAGGGGCGATTAGTCCAAAAGGTAATAAACAGAAAATTTGAGCCACATTGACTATACTCTGAATATCCTTTTGAATTTTTTTGGGTCTTATGTTTGCAACAGCAGGAAAACTCCGACAATTCCTATTTCAGAGCCTGAAAGATATAGCGCCTATAATTTTGGTGGTGTTTTATTTTCAATCCATGGTGTTACAACGGCCGTTGGAAAATGTTCAGGATATGTTGTTGGGTTTAACCTTTGTGATATTAGGACTCACCTTTTTCATTCATGGATTAGAACAAGCCTTATTCCCTATGGGAGAATCTCTCGCCCATGCGTTTGCCAAAAAAGGCAGCTTATTTTGGTTGCTACTCTTCTCGTTTTCTTTGGGTTTTGGAACAACAGTAGCAGAACCGGCACTTATCTCCATTTGCAATGAGGCGGCAAAGATTGCTGGCGAGGGAAAAGTCATTGGCAATAGTTCTGAAGAAATTCAGCATTTTTCCAACAGCTTAAAATACACAGTTGCTTTATCTGTTGGTATTTCACTGGTACTGGGTGTTATTCGCATTTTAAAGGGCTGGCCTATTCGCCACTTTATTCTTTGGGGATATGTTTCAGTCATGGTATTTACTTTTTTCGCTCCCAAAGAAATTATCGGTATTGCCTATGATTCTGGAGGCGTAACCACGTCGACTATTACTGTCCCACTGGTTACAGCCCTAGGGGTAGGGCTAGCTTCCTCGATTCAGGGAAGAAATCCCATGACAGATGGTTTTGGACTCATCGCCTTTGCCTCTCTAATGCCCATTATCTTTGTCTTGGTCTTTGGGATCATTATGCTATGAGTCTATTATCACAACTTTTTCATACCTTTATTAAGACTATTTATGACGTCCTGCCTATTTTAGGCATTATCGCTACTTTTCAATTTTTGGTGATCAGAAAACCGCTCCCCAATCTCAAAAAAATACTGATCGGTAGCGGCTTCGTCATATTGGGCTTAACATTATTTTTAGTTGGGCTAGAGAAAGCTTTATTTCCTTTAGGCAGAGAAATGGCTTTGCAATTAGTGAACCACTCTCAAGATAATGCCATCGATCTGCAGGGACAATGGCAAAATTATCTTTGGGTATTGATCTTTGCCTTTTGTATCGGTTTTAGCACCACCATTGCAGAGCCTTCGTTATTAACGATTGCCATAAAAGCCAATGAAGTATCTGGTGGAAGCATTGGTATCTTAGGACTCCGGGTAGCCGTGGCTCTAGGAGTTGCTTTTGGTATTACCCTAGGTTGTTATCGTATTATTGTGGGAGAGCCCATTCAATACTATATTTTATCGGGTTATACTTTTGTGATCGTTCAAACTTGGTTTGCCCCCAAGTTGATTGTTCCTCTGGCCTACGATTCTGGCGGCGTCACAACCTCCACCGTGACGGTTCCTCTTATTGCTGCACTTGGTTTAGGCTTGGCAGAAACAGTCTCTGGAAGGAACCCCTTGATTGATGGCTTTGGACTCATCGCCTTTGCCAGTTTGTTTCCCATTATTTCAGTGATAAGTTATGCCCAACTGTCCGAAGCAAAAATATTTTTTTCACAGCTCAATAAAAATCGTCTCATAAAACGAAAGTTAAAAATGCAACAACAATTTGATGAACCATAAAAAAATAGAGGTAATAGTATGCACTTTAAAATGATCATCGCATTTGTCGATGAAAAGAACACCGATGATGTAATGGAGTCGGCACGCAAGGGTGGAGCGACAGGGGTCACAGTGATCAGTAATGCCAGAGGTGAAGGTTTAATCAAATCAAAAACCTTTTTAGGTCTCACTCTTGAAACACAAAGAAATGTATTAATCATGTTGGTGGAAGAACATTTATGCCGCCATATTTTGGAAGAAATTGGGAAAGTGGGACAGTTTGATGATAAACCAGGCGCAGGTATTGCCTTTCAAATTGATGTAGAAGACGCCATTGGTGTCAAAAATCAAATTCAAAAAATCAGCATAGAATTAGAGGATAAATTATGAGCCAATTAAAAGTGATTAGAGCTCGTGACATCATGAAAAAAGCTTATATTGAGGTCGATGGCATGATGACAGTAGAAGAGGCATTGAACGCTTTAAAACAACAAAACTCCAATGTCATCATAGTGAAAAAACGCCATGTAGATGATGCTTTTGGCCTAGTGCTGCTTTCCGATATTGCTCATCAGGTGTTAGCTAAAGATCGTTCCCCGGATAGAGTTAATTTATATGAAGTGATGACCAAACCTGTAGTCCATCTTCCACCCGATATGGATGTACGTTACTGTGCCAGATTCTTTGAGCGACTCAATTTATCCGTTGCACCAGTGATTGAAAATGATCTCATTGTTGGCATCGTCAGTTATGGAGAATTAGTGTTAAGAGGCCTATACAAGCTATATCAACTTGAAGATGAAGGAGAATAAATTTCTTCACAGCATATTATTTACTGGTGAATGTATATGAACCATCCCAATCATCACCAGGATCAAACAAGCGATTTCGAATAATGCGATGAAGGTAAATATTATATAACAAATGAGGTGATTCATCATTTAACTGCGAAAAAATTTTCTCGGCCTCATCCCAATTTTTTGATTGATAAAGTCTCAGTGCTTGATGATAAAATTGTAGATTTTCATAAAAACCCTTCTTAGAAATCAAAGAAGGATGTATAGGCTCAAATATTTTGACAGCTTGGTTTTTACCTTTCACCTTCACTAAATCTAACTGACGATAACAAACTTCTGGTGTCAGTTGTGCTGTTAACTCTCCAACAATAATACTTACCCCATAATTTTTGGTGAGACTTTCTAAACGTGATCCTAAATTAACTGCATCTCCCATAACCGTATAAGCCATTCGGAATTTTGATCCCATGTTGCCAACATTCATTTGTCCTGAATTTAAACCGATACCGACTTTAATTTCAGGACGTCCTTGTTCTTTAAATTTCGCACTAATTATTTCCATAGCCTCTATCATAGAAAATGCAGCCTGAACTGCATGTTTAGCATGCGCTTTATCGGTTAAAGGGGCTCCCCAGAATGCCATTACAGCATCTCCCATATACTTGTCTATTGTTCCTTTTTTTTCATGAATTGCGGCAGTAATTGGCGTCAAAAATTCATTCATAAATTGCGTTAAATCAGATGGATTGAGTCCCTCTGATAAGGTGGTAAAAGATCTCACGTCAGAGAAAAGAACCGTCATTTCCCGATTTTCCCCTTTCAATGACAATTCAGCTTCTTGATGGTCCATTTTTTTAACAATTTCTGGCGGCACATATTGTCCAAAAAAACTACTCAACCGTTTTCTGTCTTTATTTTCCACAAAAAAACTATAAAGAATATGTAAAAATGTTGTACTAAAAATTAATATCAGAGAAGAAGCAAGTGGAATAATGAGATTGGCATCCTGCCAAACCCAATAGTTGATGCTCATGGTAACAACTAACACAAAGCTGAGTACGATTAAAATACTAGACGGTTTAGCTCTGGGTATTCTCCATAAAATAAATAAGGAAAGAACTAATAATTGTAACAATTCAATCATCAGCATATAGGCAGGACTTTGCTTAAAGGTTTGATCTAATATGCCGCTGATAAGGTTAGCATGTACTTCTACCCCTATGTAGCTTTCATCAAAGGGGGTAGCACGTAAATCAAGCAGACCTGGGGCGCTTGCTCCTACAAGTACAATTTTATCCTTCAACAAACTCTCTTTCACTTTGCCCGTTAATACATCAGTCGCTGAAATATATTCAAAACTCCCTTGTTTTCCCCGATAGGGAATGTAAACAGAAAGCGATGAATCAACCGGAATTTTTTTATCCCCAAAATCTATTGAGGCTAAATTCACACCATTGCGATTATTATCAAGAGCATTAAAGGTTAATTTAATTGGTTGGTCACCCAACGCTATTCGAGCTAGAGAAAGTGCCAGTGACTCGTATAAAGCACCCTCATAGAGTTGAAGTATAGGCACTTTTCTAAGCACATCCTCTTCACGAGGATAATCATAAAACCCCGCAGCTTTAGCGTTCTCTTGTAGCAAAGCTAAGTTACTCGTATAACCCACAGGACGATAAGCATCCAGTTGTATGCCATTGAGTTGAGAGGATGAAATAATTGGGTTGGGTAATAAGTTGAGTGTGGCATTTTGTAAATGGTCAAGATGATTTTTAAAGATATAACCCAGCACCACATCACGAGCAATTAATGATTCTGAAAAGCGCAAGTCTGTTTGCCATTGATACTTTTGTGTTTTTAAAATATTTTGGGTGACAGTCTCTTGAAACTGACTATCACCGAGTAGCTTATCCAGCACTAAGTCTGCACTTACATCATCTTCTTCAGCAAAGACCATATCAAAACCTAAGGCCTTGATTTGATAATCATCAAATAATGCATTCACCAGCTTGGCTAGCTTATTGCGATGCCATGGCCAACGACCTTGTTTCTGGATACTTTTTTCATCAATATCTATGATGACAATTCTAGTATCTTTAGTGTTTTTTAGGGTTAAATTCAGTCGTACATCATAGAGAAAATTTTCAAATGAATTAACAAAATCTAAATCCACTTTCCCCGTAGTATTTGCTGCCAAAATCAAAAACACCGTCAAACTTATCATAAAACGATAATGCTTGACGGATAATTTTCGTTTGAATAAATTAAAATGCATTTGATTACCCTAAAGCATGATGAAGATCACAAGGAATTTATCATCAAAAATTAGGGTACAGCCAAACTATTGCGATGTTTTATGTCACGCCCCTTCATTGGCCAATCTGTTGTCGCTAATCCACCGGATTGTGTGAAGACAGAATAAAGATTTCCATCTTGAGAACCAATCAATAATGAACCATCACTCAATAGAACTGGTGAAGACAGTATAGGAGCATTCAGATTTAAGCTCCACAATACATTTCCTGCTGAATCTGAAGCATATAAAAAATTATCCTGCGAGGCAAAATATACATTCCCGCTCGCGCCTACAGCTGGCGTAGAAGTGACCGCGCCAGATGTAGTAATTTTCCATTTCTCTACACCGCTAGAGGAGACAGCATAAAGATTTTTATCATTCGAGCCAAATAGCACAGTACCATCTGGCGCTATAATCGCCGAACTTTCAATGGGTTGAGTTGTAGAGAAAATCCATAATGTGGTTAGTAACGGAGGTTGAGTTCCAAGTAAGTTATACATATTATTATCATCAGAGCCTACAATAATGTTGCCATTAGGTTGTAAAATGGGGGCAGAATGATTGGGCATACTTGAAGTAGCAAAATTAAACGCAACATTAGGTGATGTACCCAAAAAAGTCACCCCATAAATAAATCCATCTTCTGAACCCACGAAAACCATCCCTTCCGATGTTACAGCTGCCGTGGTCATATTACCTGGAGGGGTTGTGAATACACTAATTAAGTTACAGCTAAAATCGAACTGATAAAGACTGTTGGAAGAACTCACATAAAATCTCTGCAAGAATTCATCAACTGCTATTGAGTTACTCACACCACTAACTAATGGGCTTGTTCCACACCCACTCAGATTATCTTCACCCCGCACATAAACACGGCCATCTGCGGAACCAAAAAATACGCTATCTAATCCGTTACTATTGACAATGGCAGGATCTCCTTGAATAGCTCCGGAAGTGGAAAATCGCCAAACTTCTGTACCACTAGAATCTAACTTATAAAGATTACCATCATCCGATCCAAAATAGATAGAACCATCCCTACCTATTGCAGGAGAAGAATTGACAGCACCGCCTGTATTGAATAGCCATTTAACAGAACCCCTTGTCTCACAAACAGTTGGTAATCCCAGAGAAGCCGTTGGAAAATTAGCACGTATGGTGTCCAATTGTGCACAAGGAATCATATTATTTCCAAGTAATTGTATGTCAGTCAAATTTGCCAGATTGAATAAGGCACTCACATCTGTGATTGAATTAAAACTCAACAAAGCAGCAGTCAAATTGGTCAAAGTAGTGTAAACAGAAATATCACTAATTGAATTGTTACTAAGATCTAAAAAGATTAGTCCTGGATGAGATGATAAAGAAGAAATATCGGTTATTAAATTATTGGACAAATCTAACCAACTTAATGCATTGGAATTAGGTAATGATAAAATAGAAGCAATTTGGTTACCGGAAGCATCAAATGTATTCAGTAGGGGTAAAGCTGAAATTGGGCTCATATCGTTGATGGAATTATTTTCTATTTTCAATTGAGTCAACATCTGCAAATTGCTTAAAACTGAAATATCCGTAAGTAAATTAGTACTTAAAATCAATCGATTTAAATTCCCTAAACTGCTTAACAAACTGATATCTGAAATTTGATTATTCGCAATATTTAAATCTCGTAAGTTTGTTAACCCTGAAATAGGCGTTAGGTCAACAATCTGGTTTGCTGTTAAATCAAGCGTCAATAAATTGAGCAAAGCGTTAATAGGCGACAAATCCGTTACCATAGAGCCTTTCAACGTTAAAGAGGTTAACAGATTCAAGGTGTTAAGGGGGGTTATATCAGTTAAACTTGATGTAGAAGCGCTAGAAACACCTAATGATAGCAATTGCAAATTAGTCAGTTGTTCAATACCCACCAACGAAGTAATACCAGAACTACTACAGGTCAAACTGATCACCTCTTCAATAAGGGTCCAACTATTACTGGCCGCAGTGGTTTGTACACAGTTATCTATCACCGAGTCAGGGAAAATCACTAAGGATAATAAAGTCTTGTTGGGTGTCACTGTAATAATCACACTATCCGTTGCACTAATACCTGCACTATCCGTTGCCATCAATTCAAACGCTAAGACATCAGGCGTAGAAGAGCCAGTATTAACTACTTGGGGTGCTGTAAAAACAGGCGAAGCAAGATTGGGATCTGATAATGTCACTGGACTACCTGATATTTGTGTCCAGAAAAAAGTTACCGCTGTTCCATCATCCGCAATACCTGAACCAGATAATTGAACCAATGATTCACCAACGACCGTCGTATCAGTTCCCGCATTTACTGTTGGCGGAATGGGATTCACGGTAATCACCACATTGTCAGAAGCACTTGCGCCTTGATCATCTGTCACGGTAAGGGTAAATGTCAGAGCAACCACATTGCTGATTGTCGGTGCTGTAAAACTGGGCGTCGCGGTTGCTGCATTATTCAAGGTCACCGTAGGTGAACCTATTTGCACCCAACTATAACTTACTATGGTGCCATCTGGATCCGAGCTTGCGGTACCCGATAAATTCACCAATGATCCCTCATCAACAGACTGATCATTGCCTGCATTGGCAATAGGAGGCGTATTCGCCAAGGGATTAACGGTGATCACCACGGTATCTGAAGCCGTTGCCCCTTGATCATCCGTAACCGTTAATTGAAAGGTTAGTGTTATCACGCTGTTGGTAGAAGGTGCTGTAAAACTGGGCGTCGCGGTTGCTGCATTATTCAAGGTCACCGTAGGTGAACCTATTTGCACCCAACTATAACTTACTATGGTGCCATCTGGATCAGCGCTTGCAGTTCCTGATAAATTCACCACCATACCTTCATCTACTAGCTGATCATTGCCTGCATTGGCAATAGGCAATACATTGGGAGATGTATCCCCTGTCGATAATAGGGCCTGATCAACAATCACTAAGGCGACACTACTAAAACTGGAGAAATTATTATTTCTAAAACGATTAATGGCTTCATTCAAATCTAAATCGTTAGGATAAAATACCGTACTACCTTGCGACGTAACACTAATTAAGTCACCATTCCGGGTTCCATCTAAAATTCCATCAGACAAATCCTGAATGGTTGCCATGATAATCTCAAAAGTGGGATTGGCTTCCCCTAATTCAAGAGAGGCTGAGTTGACGATATTAGCAATCCCTCCCAAGACTAGCGCATATTGCTTACTGCTACTAGATGATCCAGGATCAGGTGTAATCGTATCAGCTGGTTGTGTGGTAATGGGATCAAATCCATAAGCCAATATGGCCAATTGTCGATTGGCTTCATAAACAGCCAAGAAATTACCATTTTGAGTTTCACTCTTAGCTTTCTCATAAAGCGCTTGAGAAGCTATAGTGATAGCAACCGTAGATTGATTCACGGGCATCACAGTTTCTAACCCTTGGCTAGAACTAAAAGTCACTCGTCGTTTTAAATTGATATCAGGGTTTTGGTCCGATTCATCAATATATGTACCCCCAAAAGTTTTAACCAATAAAGCACCGGTATTGCTGGGAACTGTGACCGTAAAATGCCCAAAATCATCCGTTGTAGTTGTCACTATAGGGATTGATGAAATTGGGGTCCCCTGAGAATCAATTTCAAAAAAATCGACTTGTGCCCGTATCAATGAGCCCTTGGTTGCAGAACCACTAATGGTTTTATTTTCTGTGGGACTGACAATTTCTGGAGGAGAAGAACCACCACTACAAGCGCTTAACATCCCTAGCATGCTTAACAGTAACATCCCTGTTTTTAATAACGAATTATTTATAGAAATCATTCAATATCTCCTTCATCCTGACTTAATTTATGGGGTGCCAGGTCTTCCGAAAACGGCTACACCAGTCACAATCTCTTGACTAGCACCTACATCTCTTAACAGAAAATCATAACCCGCTCCCAAGGGTATTTCACCCTCAGCCAATCCCGCAAAAAAGCCAGCAAACTCTCCGCTTCCACCCAATTGCCCATCGATAGAAACCTGATCAAAAGTGCCGTTGAAATTTGCGGTGCCATTGGCGATACTGCCACTGCCAGATGCATCCCACACTCGATCTGAAATACCCAGTAACACTGTGGCATTTACAATTTGATTGGTAAAATCTGCGGTTAAAGTAGCCGCCCCCAACACACCTGTTGCACCTAAATTGTTAGTAGGATCAGTATTGCCGACTAGACTGTATGACACCGTACCTGAAATAGATATAGCAACATTCAGTGTTTGATCCGTTGCTAGTAACCAATGCATACTTTCTTCATTCAGATCGATCATAGTCTCAATCCCAGATGCATCGGTTAAAACTGCATCGCCGTTTGACCATCGTCCCCAGCTAATACCAGAAACTTCATCAAATCCACTGTTCAAATTCTGAGCCGAACCAATGGATAATGAGCCAGATGAACCAACAAATCCTAATAAATCAGTTCCTGATAACACCACCTGACTGTCTGTATTATCAAAAATTCCACCATCTACGCCAGGAATACTCCCTTGAGATATTTTAGTCACGCTGGTATCGGAGGAAATGATCATGCCAGGATCCAAGTCAATTGTTTGACCTTGATCATCCGTTGCCCCAATGCTGATGACAACAATATCTTCCCAATCATCAAAGTCTTCCTCCTCTGTGGTGATTTTTTGATCTATTTGTTGTGGCATAGCTGGTGGGTTAGTACCTTCAAAGAATTCAAAAGCGATGAGACTATCCATTTGATTATTCAAAAAGGAAACTTCCGTATTATCTCCAAAGACTCCAGCTGGTGGCGCTAGTATCATTTCTGGCATGGTTTGTAAGTCTTTCACATAAGCATAGTGATTTTTACTGAGCTCTAATATGCCTGCATTGTTTTGTATCCAAATAGTCCCTTGACTGACACCAAGATATAACCCATCCTTAAGTTTAGGATCAATCAGTTGGCAATCTTGTTGGCAAAGCAGTAGAGAGTAATCTGTGCCTCGAATACCGATGGTTGCAACAGCCGTTTTTATTTCATAAATCTGCTGATTGTTCTTTTGGCTCGCGGCTTCTTTTCCTATAGCTCCAGTAATAGTGCGTAGCCCTCCTTTGATCAGATTCATGACACTTTTATCTTGTAAGTTCACTACCGAAGGTTCTGATATATTGGTTTTAGATTGATAATCATCAATCACTAATTTTGAGTTGGCTTTTATAGAGACCCTTGCGCCATCCATCATCATCAATTGTGCTCTAGATTTATCGCCCGTTAGCACCACATCACTGACCAATACATCGTCTCCCTTACTGACATCGATTATTTGCCCTCTATCGACCTGTACAGAGCCAATTGTAAAAATAAACTTTCCAACAGATGCATTAACTGAGCTCAGTGCAACCAAGTTGAACAAAATACTAATGAGGACCTTATAAAATTTCGTTCTATTCATAACACGCTCCCTACTCAAAAGATTTTTGCACAGATAACACCGCTTCTAAACGCTGAAAATCGAAAAGTGCCACATTAGAAGAATTATCAAGATAACTGAACTGACTTTTGATTTGCCAATTCTTGCCTGGCACATCTAACCAATAGAGAGAAACCATGCCAATGTTTTGATGGTCTTTTCTATGCCCCCCAAAAAAAGGCACATCTCCGTCATAATCCACATTTAAATGTCCTAATGCGGCGGTCATCAAGAATTTTTCGTTAAAGGCTTTTTTGTAGATCCACTGCAAACCTAGTTTATTATTTCCATAAGGAGAAATAGAATTGGTGGCATCATCTTCTCCATAAACTACAAAAAAACCCATAGAATATTGACTTTTTTCAGGGTGATGTTCCAAACCCAAACTAGTAGAGAACTGATCCACATCACGGATATCTATATCACTTTGAAACCTTTGTTGTGATGCATTTAAATTGACCTTGAAATTAACAACGGAATTTATAGGTTGAAAATAGGAAAGCTGTAAAGAAGGTGAATCCCGATTGTAGCTATCATCTAATAATTGATATAAATAGCCTATTTTCACATCAAGCACTTTATCGGACCAATTGTACTTATAACCTAAACCGAAATTGAATCCAGTTTGGTCAACTAGGTGAATAGAGGGATTCTCCCGTTGATTGAGTCGTCCATCCACATACCATTGGCTATTAAAAGTGATCGGTTGAGAGAAATGACCCCCGAGTTCTAATTCATAAAATGGAGATGATTGTTTTTGATTTTCATCATTTAATGGGAAGCTTAGGAAAAACTCATCACTGGTGGAGGCATTGGCATTTGAGTCATAGCCCACGCCGAGAGCTAGATATGCCCGTTTTTGTGTTTGATACTTAGCAGCCCTTATCTGAATAGACTTTAAATATTGATCAACCTGATTGCTGACTTTTTCGGGCAATGTCTGTTTTTTTAATACCGAGAAATGGTATTTTGCTTGTTCATTATCCCCCACCTGATAGAAAGCCTTAGCCAATTGGAATCTGGCACTCCCAAAATCAGGTTCTGCATCTATCGCTCTTTGCAGCACCATGATAGCAATACTCTGATGTCCACTTTCTAACGCTGCAACCCCAAATACATAATCAAAGCCAAGAATACCAGCACCTTTCATTTCTTCCTTAGATAAAATTTCAAAAGCATTTTGCGCCTCACCATGCATGATTTTTTGTTTGGCATGACTCACTAATCGTCCCAAATCTGCATCAATCGCTGAAACTGATTTTTGCAGAACAGATTCCATGCTGCTTTGATTGTTTTGAGTGTTTTGAATAGGTTGGGGGGGAGACGACTGGGGATTATTGGGATCTGCTTGAGCATAAATCTGCTGTGCAAAGGTTAAGAGATACCAGACCATAAACCTAAGGATGAAACATCTATATTGACGGGACCTAATTTTTTGGATTTGAACCATGAGAACAACCTCTATCCATATTCACTTTTATAAAAAATCAAGTTAAAAACACCCCTGAGCGCCTAATAATAAAAATTATTAGAAATAGCTCATCTAACACTTATGTTCAATTGAATATAAGATAAAAGTGTTTTACCCCAACAAAAACAACTTTCCCATTAATCATAGACTACTTATTGTAATTTATCTACTTTTTCACTCAAAGTTTTTACTTTTTGTCAATTCTTTTTCAACTTTTTGGAAATATATCTTTACTACCTCGAAATACAGGATTTCAGCGTACTTAAGATGTTATGAGAAAAGACTTTTATGTTAAACTTCTGTTAAATTTTAACTATCTGATCTCAATGACATGAAAAGCTTTGAGCAAGCTCTCCAATACCATCAACAAGGCAAAATTCAAGAAGCCCAAGCGATCTATCTGGCATTGATAAAAAAACACCCAAATCATGCCGATTCTTGGCATCTTGCGGGACTGACGTTTTTGCAAAACCAATCCCCCTCTCTCGCCATAAAATATATTGAAAAAGCCCTAATTTTTTCTCCGAATAATACAGATTACCTTATCAACCTCTCCCAAGCACAAAAAAATGCAGGCCAATTACAAAAAGCCTTTATCTCCTTACAAAAAGTGACACGGCTTTCTCCTAAACATCCTCAAGCTTGGAATAATCTGGGGAATCTCTACCAACAACAAGAACAACATATTCAAGCAATTAACTGTTATAAAAAAGCGACTCAACTTGACGCCAATTATGCAAACTCATTCTTCAATCTATCTCTTTCTCTAAATCAATTAGGCCAAATAGACTCAGCCATCAACGCCTGTGAAAAAAGCCTCCGCCTACAAGCAAATAATGCACAAACTTGGAGTTTCTTAGCTGAACTTTTAGTGAAATCAGGGCAAACGGGTAACGCTAAGGCAATGTTGAATCAAGCATTACAATATTTTCCACAGAACCCTCATCTTTTGTGTGCTATGGCATCGATAATTGAAGATGAAGGTTTCCTCGATCACGCATTGTCTCTTTATCAAAAAGCCCTGAATCAAGATGAAGAAAATGGCTGGGCGCTCACTCAGATCTTGTACCTAAAACGCTCTATTGCCAGTTGGTCAGAGTTGGCGACGCTTTTCCAACAGTTTATTCAAGGACTTCAACATCAACGCCCCTATTTAAGTCCATTTAGTTTTCTTACAGAATCTGGCAGCCCTCTACAACAAAAAATGGCAGGAGAGTTGTTTTGCCAACAATGGAAACCCGTCGTTCAACCCAAAATTATTAAACCGAAACCCCATAATCAAATACGAGTTGGTTATGTTTCGGCTGATTTTTACCAACACCCAACGGCTTATCTAGCGGTCAATTTGTTCGAAAGTCATGATCGCCAACATTTTAAAATTTATGGCTACTCCAATAGCCGAGATGATCAGAGTGAAATCCGGGGCAGGGTTATCAAGGCGTTCGATGAATTTGTAGATATTCGCAAAATGAGTACAAATGAGATCTGCCAAAGGATCATTGAAGATGAAATCGATATCCTAGTTGACTTAAAAGGCCACACATTAGAGGCGAAGACTGAAATTTTTGCGAGAAAACCCGCCCCTATACAAGTTAATTACTTGGGATATCCCGGCACAATTGGACAATTTATGGATTATATTATTGGGGATAAATTTGTCACTCCCATAGAAGAGCAAGCAAACTTTAGTGAACAAATTGTACAGTTGAAAGATTCCTACCAAATTAATGATATTAAACGTCCAATTCCATCTGTATTACAAAGTCGCCAAGAGTTAGGCTTACCTGAAAACGCACTGATTTTAGGTTGTTTTAATAATAGCTGGAAAATTACCCCAGAGACATTTAGACTTTGGATGGAGATCTTAAAACAGCTACCTCAAACCGTTTTATGGCTTATGGATAGACATCCTAAAACGTCTTTTAAGCAAAACATATTAGCTCATGCACAAAACTTAGGTATTGATAATGCTCGTATTATTTTTGCTGCTAAAGCACCCTTAGCACATTACCTGAGTTACTATCACCAGATGGATCTCATGCTAGAAACCCTACCCTATAATGGCCACACCATGGCAAGTGATGCTTTATGGATGGGATGTCCTGTGCTCAGTTACTCAGGAGACACCTTTTGCTCTCGGGTGGGGGCTAGCCTACTGCATGCAGTGGGGCTATCAAAGGAACTGCATTGCCATTCTGAACAGGCTTACCTTCAAAAAGCCATAGAGCTCGGCACCAACCCTCAAACATTACAAAAGATCAGGCGCTATTTGGAACAAAATCGCCACCAACTGACGCTCTTTAATAGCAAAAAAACCACTGCAGAAATCGAACAAGCTTATAGGCTTATGATGCAGCGTTTACAACAGCAGCAACAGCCACAACCTATTATTATCCAATAAATTATTCGAGCCTTTAAAAAATTTAGGTCCTGAACTAAAATGAACCAAAGGCGAGGGGTTAAAGGCGAGGGGGCAGAGTAAATTGATTCTCATATTTTACTAAATTTCTTCGATTTCCTATCTCCGCCTCTTGGTTTAGATGCTCCGCGCCTACCTGTTTGCCTTTCAATCTGCTTAATAAAACACTCTTCTCCTAACACCCACAAAACAAACAAATGGACACACACTTTAAACCTCACTTTAAACCTCACTTTAAACCTTCTAGCTAATAGACTACTAAACCCTCGGTGTTCTCTGTGTCCTCGGTGGTAAAATAGTTTTTTAAAGATCAATAAACCACCGAGGACACAGAGAACACCGAGA
>Ga0210032_1001065_pt1 | contig 16391 bp, 16 predicted proteins | sample CryGeyCG2114_250_2_FD_185458 | JGI IMG/M metagenome (GOLD analysis project Ga0210032, IMG submission 185458) | Groundwater microbial communities from aquifer - Crystal Geyser CG13_big_fil_rev_8/21/14_2.50 (SPAdes) (version 2) | ecosystem: Environmental > Aquatic > Deep subsurface > Groundwater ... | reverse complement strand
TCGTCCCATACCCGCCATACGAACGACATGCCGAAAAAGTTCCCGATCGGACTAGCGGGCCGCTTGTTCGGCGACGGGCTTTTCGGCGGCGGCCTTCTTCGCGCGGCGGGCGTCCCGGATGCGCATCACGTCGTTGAAGGTCGCGAAGATGAGAAGCGAAAGCAAAAACACCAGCCCGACCGAGTTGGCCGCGCCGACGATCTGAGTCGTCAGTTTCCGGCGGCTGATCCCTTCCCACAGGTAAAGGATTCCGTGTCCTCCGTCGAGCAGCGGGATCGGCAGGATATTGAAGAAGCCGATGGCGACTGAAATCAGCCCGATCAAAAACACCAAATCCTCGAGACCGGAATGCGCCGCCCTGGAAACCATCTGCACGATGCCCACCGGTCCGGCGAGATCGGGACGTTCGCGCTTGTAGATCTTCTGGGCCAACTGCTCGACGGTGTAGGCGGTCCAGTACCAGCACTGATGCAGCGCCTCCAGAATCGATCCGCCGAAGCCGACGCGTTGATAGTCGATCACCGGCACGATGCCGATCAAGCCGCGTCCCGAGGCGGAATCCAGACGCGGGGTCAACGTCACCGCCTTCATCTCGCCCGCGCGCGCGTATTGAATGTTCACCGGCACGCCGGGGTGTTTGTGGATGTACTGGGCCAAATCCTCCCAGAGGGTGATCTCCAAATCGTCGGCCTTCACGATCCGGTCGCCCTTCTGCAGGCCGGCCGTCACGGCGGGGAAATCGGGGGCGAAATCGCCGAGCACCGGTTCGGTCGAGGGCTCCGGCATGCCGCGGAAGAATACGACGAGAAAGAACATGACGAAGGCGAGGATGTAGTTCATCGCCGGACCGGCGGCGACGATCGCCAGGCGCTCCCAGGGGGAGCGCGAGAAATACTCATCGGGATCGCCCGTCGCGTCATCGAGAGATTCGCCCGCGGGCTTCACGAAGCCGCCCAAGGGGATCGCGCAGATCGAATACCGCGTGTCGCCGCGCGTGAAGCCGATCAGTTCCGGGCCGAAGCCGAACGCGAAGCGCTCGACGCGAACGCCGAGCTTAACGCAGACGAGGAAGTGCCCGAATTCGTGCAGGAAGATCACGAGTCCGAAAGTAAGGAGAACGGCAAACGCGCTCAGGATCATGCGGCCGCCTTTAAGGTTCCGGCGATCTCGGACGCTTTCGTGCGCGCCCATTGGTCGATCTCGACGATCTCACCGAAGGTCGGGAGAGAGCCGCCGGCGCTATAAGCCTTCATCGTCTCTTCGATCACGCGTGGGATGTCGGTAAAGCGGATTTTTCCGGCCAGGAACTCGTCGACGCCGATCTCGTCGGCGGCGTTGAGCACCGCGGGCATGCCGCCGCCGGTGCGTGCGGCCTCCATCGCCAGGGCCAGGCACTGAAAGCGCTGGAAATCGGGCTTCGCAAAGGTCAGCTTCTCGGTCGCGAACAAATCGAGGCTCTCAATCACGCTCTTCGTGCGCTCGGGCCAGGTCATCGCGTACTGAATCGGCAGCGCCATGTCGGGTGCGGACAACTGCGCGATCATCGAACCGTCGTGAAATTCCACCGCGCCGTGGATGATCGACTGATGGTGGATCACGATCTCGAGCTGGCGCAATTCGAGCCCAAACAGGTTCTTGATCTCGATGGCCTCGAAGCCCTTGTTCATCAAGGACGCGCTGTCGACGGTGATCTTGCGCCCCATCTTCCAGGTCGGATGGTTCAGCGCCTCTTCCGGCGTAACGGAGTCGAGCGAACCCTTCCGCTTATAGAAGGGGCCGCCTGAAGCCGTGAGGATCACGCGCTTGGCCGTCTTCGCGTAGCCGCGCAGGCCGCCCTTGGGAATCGTGCGGCTGCCGAAGGCCTGAAAAATCGCCGAGGGTTCGGAATCCACGGGAAGGATCATCCCGCCCCAGCGGTCCGCCTCGTTCATGAACTGCTCGCCCGCCATCACCATCGGCTCTTTGTTGGCCAAGGCGACCGTCTTGCCGGCCTTCAGCGCGGCCAACAACGGCGCGAAGCCGATGCCGCCGACCAAGGAGGTAAGCACCAAATCGACGTCCGCATGCGCGGCCATCTCGCAAAGCCCCTCGATGCCGGGTTCGAGCAGGCGGGCGCCTTTGATTTTGCCTTTAACGCGCTTGGCGGCCATCGGATCGAAGACGGCGACCATCGCGGGGGAAAACTCCTTGGCCTGAAGCTCCAATTCGCGGACATTCGAATTGACGGCGAGGCCCACCACCCTGAACGCGTCGGGCATCTCGCGCACCACGCGCAGGGCGTTCTGGCCGATCGAGCCGGTGGACCCGAGGATGACTATGTTCTGAGGCATCGAATTCTCATTGTAGCATTTCGATCAGGACGCCGAAGTAAACAGCAGCAGGTAGTACACCGCGGGGGCCAAGAGCAAAAACGCGTCCATGCGGTCGAAGATCCCGCCGTGCCCCGGCAGCAAAGACGCCGAGTCCTTCACGCCGGCCGCGCGCTTGATCAAGGACTGCGACAAATCGGAGGCCTGCCCGCCGATGCCGATGAGCAAAGAGAGCCCGACGGCGAGCGGCACGGGAAGCTGCGCGCCCATGAAGGTTTTTCGCGCGATGAACACCGCGGCGAACGCGCCCAGCACGCCGCCGACGAGGCCTTCCCAGCTTTTCTTCGGGCTGATCACCGGCGCGAGCCGCCGTTTGCCGATCGCCATCCCGGTGAAGTACGCCGCGCTGTCCGAGGTCCACACCGCGGCGAACAAGAGAAAAGTCCACGCGCGTCCGTCGGGGCGCAGTTCGCGCAGCAGCGCCAAATGCCCGAGCGTCCAGCCGACGAACATCGCGCCGAACACCGTGAGCGCGGCCCGGTCGAGCGAATGCTCCTTGCGCAGCAGTTCGCGCAGCATCGCCGCGAACACCACCGCCGTGATCGTCATCGGCACCAGCGCGTCCGCGCGCGGCAAGGTCCCGCCCAGCGCCGCCGCGGCCGCCACCGCGCCGCCGCCCAGCACCACGAGTACGCGCTGCACGCCCCTGCCGCCCAGCCACAGCACCGTCGCGTACTCGTGCAGCGCCAGCATCGTCATGCCGACGATCAGCGCGCCGAAGGGCACGCCGCCCAGATAAATCACGAACAGTAAAAACGGAATGCCGACCAGCGCGGTCAGGACTCGGGGGAGAAGCACTAGAGGCCTCCGAAGCGCCGGCTGCGCCCTTGGAACTGGGCGATCGCTTCATGCAGGTGGGTCTTGCGGAAGTCCGGCCAGTTCGTCTGCGTGACGACGAGCTCCGCGTAGGCGATCTGCCAGAGCAGAAAATTGGAGATGCGCATCTCGCCGGAGGTGCGGATCAAAAGATCGGGATCGGGCAGGCCCGCCGTGTAGAGACGCCCGGAAATCTCCTCTTCGGAAACCTCCTTCACTCCGTCGCGGAGCAAGCCGTTCACCGCGTCGACGATCTCGGCGCGCGAGCCGTAGTTCAGCGCGAGATTGAGCACCAGGCCGGTGTTCTTGTCGAGAAACGCCATGGACTCGTCGAGCTGCGCGCGCACGCTTTCCGGCAGCCCCTGAAGCCGCCCGGAGGCCCGGAGGCGGACGTTGTTCTTGTCGAGTTCCGGAGTCTCTTCCTTGAGCGCCCACGCGAGCAGGTCCATCAAGGTGTCCACTTCCTCTTTTGGGCGCAGCCAGTTCTCCGTCGAGAACGAGTACAGCGTCAGCGCCTCGATGCCGAGTTCGCCGCAGCTGCGCACCGCCTCGCGCACCGAATCCACGCCGGCCTTATGGCCGGCCGCGCGCGGCAGTCCGCGGGCTTTCGCCCAGCGGCCGTTGCCGTCCATGATGATCGCCACATGGCGGGGGAGGCGCTTTAAATCGAGTTCGGGGAGCGGCACCGGAGTTATTCTATCAAACCCGCGGCTCAGGGTTTTTCCGAGAATGCGTTTTACGGAGTCGGAATCGGGAACTCTTGGGTCTCCCCGATCGTACGAGCAGGCAGGGGGGGTTGTGATCTATGACTTTTAAGTTACACTATGGACGATAAGATATTCTCACTTTGGCGCTACCGTACCCGGAACGGGCGAGTTCCCGTGTCGGAGTGGATCGAAGCCTTGGACGCCGCGTCGGCCGCGCGCATCTTGGTGTACCTGGAAAGGCTGCGCTTCGGTCGGGCCGGAGGGCTGCGATCCGTTGGAAGGGGCGTCTGGGAGCTTAAGATCGATGTCGGTCCGGGCTATCGCGTTTACTTTTCCCAGGTTGGAAAAAGATTGCTTCTGCTGCTCTGCGGCGGCGACAAAGGCTCACAGCGCCGAGACGTCCGCCTCGCCAAGCGCTATCGAGAGGATTATCTGGAGCGAATGACATGAACAAACGAAATCCGGCCGCCTCGCACGAGGCCGAGATGATCAAGGACTTCCGCAGCCGCCCCCGGCGCGCGGCCGCCTACCTAAACGCCGCGCTCGAAATCGCCTGCGAGCAAAACGACCCTTCGCTTCTGCTCAGCGCTTTAGCGACGGTCGCCCGGGCGCGCGGCATGAGCAAGGTCGCGCGGGACGCGACTCTCCAGCGAGAAAGCCTGCACCGCATGCTCTCCAAGAAGGGAAACCCCCAATGGCGCAGCCTGTTTCGGGTGCTGCGCGCGCTCGACCTGCGGCCCAGGATCGACGCCGCTTAGACCGTCGTCACTTCCTTCTGCTTCTCTTCGATCAAGGCGTCCACGTCGGCGACGAACTTGTCGGTGAGCTTCTGGATGGCGCCTTCGAAGGCCTTCACCTGGTCTTCGGGGAGATTCTCGGCCTTGGCGCGCTTCTTGATCGCGTCCATGGCGTCCTTGCGGTCCGAGCGGATCGACACGCGGTACTCCTCGCCGATCTTGCCGACCTGCTTGGAGAGATCCTTGCGGCGCTCCTCGGTCATGGTGGGGAAATTGAGACGGATCACCTTGCCGTCGTTCTGGGTGGGGACGCCGAGGTCGCTCTTTTGCAGGGCCTTATCGAGCGGGTCCAAGGCGTTCGCGTCCCAGGGGCGCAGTTCCAGCGTCCGGGGTTCGGGCACGGAGACCGCCGCGACCTGCTTGATCGGCACCATCGATCCGTAGTACTCGACCTTGATGTGATCGACCATCGCGGGGTTCGCCCGCCCGGTCCGCACGCCCGACAAATCGTCTTTCAGCTTCGCGATCCGTTCCTGCATCGACGCTTCGGCTTTGTCCTTTTCTGACATCGTTGTCTCTCCCTGAGCAAGCTTATTCTTCGAGGATCGTCCCGACGCGCACGCCGCTGACGGCCTTCGCGATGTTCCCGCGCGTCGCGAGATTGAAAACGACCAAGGGCATCTTGTTTTCCATGCACAGCGTGATCGCCGTCGCGTCCATCACGCGCAGACGACGCTTGATCGCGTCCATGTACCGCAGCCGCTTGTAGAGCTTGGCCTTCTTATTGCGCACCGGATCGTCGTCGTAGACCCCGTCGACCTTCGTCGCCTTGAGCACCACGTCGGCCTCGATCTCGACGGCGCGCAGCGCAGCCGCGGTGTCCGTCGAGAAATACGGGTTCCCGGTGCCGGCCGCGAAGATGACGATGCGGCCCTTCTCGAGATGGCGGATCGCGCGGCGGCGGATGTACGCCTCCGAGAGCTTCGGGATCTCGATCGCCGTCTGCACGCGCGTGGCGATGTCCATGCTCTCGAGCGAATCCTGCAGCGCGAGCGCGTTGATGATCGTCGCGAGCATGCCCATGTAGTCGGCCGTCACGCGCTGGATCGCGCCGCCGCGATCCTGCGCCCCGCGCCAGATGTTTCCGGCGCCGATGACGATGGCGATCTCCACCTTCAGCGCGTGGGCCTTCTTCACCTCCGCGCAGATATGGGTCAGCGCGCCCGGATCGATGATCCCGCGGCGCGCCGTTCCCGAAAGAGCCTCTCCTGAAAGCTTCAGGAGGACCCGCTTATAGCCCTTTTTCGCGGCCCGGGGGCTCATTCTCCGCCGAGGGTGTACCGGGCGAAGCGCTTGATTTCGATCGAGCCCCCGGCGGCCTTCGCGGCCTCGCCGATGATGGTTTTCAGAGGCGTCTTGTTGTCGCGCATCGACACCTGCTCGCTCAGGCAGTAGGCCTGGAAGAACAACTTGTTGAGCTTGCCTTCGACGATCTTCGGGACCGCGGCTTCCGGCTTGCCCTCTTCGCGCACGGCGGCGGAGAAGATCTCGGTTTCCTTGGCGACCTCGGCCTCGGGGACATCCGCGCGGTTCGTCCACTTCGCGCCGAACGCGACGACCTGCATCCCGAGTTCCTTAAGAAGTCCCTGGACCGCCTCGTGCTTGGCGACCGCGTCGCTCTCGCAGGCGAGCTCGATCATCGAACCCTTCTTGCCGCCGGCCGAGTGGATGTAGGCGCCGAGCCGTCCGCTGCCGGCGAGCTCGAAGCGCTCGAAGCGCTTGAGTCCCATGTTTTCGCCGAGCTTCGCGACGAGTTCTTTCACCGCGGGGTCGGCGTCTTCGACGGTCTTGATCGAGCCTTCGGCGCATTGCTTCGCCAAGGACTCGGCCGCCGCCTGGAACTCCTCGGTCTTCGCGACGAAGTCCGTCTCGCAGTTGAGCTCGATGATCGCGCCCCTCTTCCCGTCGGGGGAGAGGTACGCGGCCACCGCGCCTTCCTTCGTGGCGCGGTCGCTTTTCTTCGCCGCGGAGGCGAGGCCCTTCTTGCGCAATTGGGCCACCGCGACTTCGAAGTCGCCGCCGGATTCCGTCAGAGCCCTCTTGCAGTCGGTGATGCCCGCGCCGGTCTTCTCGCGCAGGGCCTTGATCTGTTCCGCCATCGTCGTCGTCGTCATCGCTTTTCTTCTCCGTAAATCACTATATATAGGTAGTGCACCGAAACGGCCGAGCCTAGCCGGCCGAGCTGGCTTCGAGGCCCTTCGTGTCGGCGTCCGCGTTCTCTTCCGCGAGCATCGCCTGCGCCGCCTGCGGCGCGCCGTCGGCCGGGGCCTCGCCCTCGGCGGCTTCCCGCGCGGCGTCCGCCTGCATCTTCTTCTCGGCGCCCTCGATCGACTGCTTCGCCTTCTTCTCGGCGTGTTCGATCTTGCCCTCGTTGATCGCGTCGGCGATCACACCGCAGAACAGCTTGATCGCGCGGGCCGCGTCGTCGTTGCCGGGGATCGGGACATCGATCAGGTCCGGGTCGCAGTTCGTGTCGCAGACCGCGACGATCTTGATGCCGAGCTTCTTCGCCTCGAGCACCGCCATGTCCTCCTCGGCCGGGTCGATGATGAACATCACGTCGGGATGCCGGTCCATGTTGCGAATCCCGGTGAGCACCCGCTTAAGACGGTTCATCTCTTTGCGCAGGCGGGCGAGTTCCTTCTTGCTCACGACCTGGAAGACTCCGTCCTTCTCCCAGCCCTCGAGCTCCTCGAGCCGCTTCACGGACTTGCGGATCGTCTTGAAGTTGGTGAGCATGCCGCCGAGCCACTTCTCGGAGACGTAAGGAACGCCGACGCGCTCCGCCTCTTCCCGCACCACGTCCTGCGCCTGCTTCTTCGTGCCGACCATCAGGAAGGTCTTGCCCGACGCCGCCTCGTCCTTCACCCACTGATAGGCCTTCTTAAGTTCCTTGACCGTCTTCTGAAGATCGATGATGTGAATGTTGTTGCGCTCGCCGAAAATGAACCGCGCCATCTTCGGATTCCAACGCCGCGTCTGGTGCCCGAAATGAACTCCCGCCTCGAGCATGGCTTTCATGGAAATGTTGACCATCGTGAGTGTACCCTCCTTGGGTGCCGCCTTTATGTTTAACGAGCAAACCGCAAGATACGACCGCCTACTCGTCGCGACCCCAACGCGGTTCCGCTCTATCTAATGGAGGGATGCGTCCACGGCTGCGTCTGCTGCAGGGACCTCCGCGTCTTACGGTCCACGGAGGATGGGCAAAGTATAGCAAACAATTTTATTTTTTGTCGCCCCCGTCCCTTCTCACTTCATTCAAATCGTTTATCCCTCCCATTCAAATTTCAGCGTTGCTATTTTCTTATTAAATCCGTTCTTTTACCCCCCAATATTTCTCCGTACCCTACACCCCACCCGCCCTCCCCCCGCGGGGGAGGGCCCGGGAGAAGGGAGGGGGGACAAGCGCCGTTTTCTTATTAAGCCCTCGTCGAAGCCCCCTCGTCCGTCGTCCGTCATCCGTCGAGACCGCCTTTCCCGACCCTGACAAAAGTCACATCCCCTCCCCTTGACATCCCCGCGCTATTACCGCTATATACTCTTTGGCTCGAAAAAGCGCTGAAAGAATCGGCGTATCCGCTCTTGACAGGGGTTCGGGGCTGTGATAGAATCGCGAGGCATCGAAGTTTAAGCACCGCTATTTTCTAAAGGAGAAAACGATGAAGAGACTGTTCGCCGCCGCCGCACTCGCCGTCACCCTCGTCGGAGGGACCGTCTTCGCGCAAGCCCCCGCGCAGAAGATGAAGATTAAAAGCTTTACGGGCCAAATCCAGATCAAATTGGCGGACGGCTCCATCATCGGCGTGGTGCCCGGCGCGGCCATCCCGGACATCCCGGCGGGCGCCGAGATCGTCATCGTCTCCGGGGAGGCCGTCTTCTCGGCCGGCGGAACCGAAGTGAGCGCGAAGGCCGGCGACAGCTTCTCGTACTCCGCGCCGACCGGCGGCGGAGTCGGCATCGCCGCGACCGGTTCGAACACGAATCTGACCGTCAAGGTCGGGGGAACCTCCGCCGTCGTCAAGTCCGGATCCGCCGTTTCGGTCACCGGCGCCGGCGCGACCGGCTCCTTGGCGGTGACGGCCGGCGACGCCTCCGTCACTTCCGGCGGAACGACCACCACGCTCGCGAAGGGGGAAACGAAGGCCGTCACGGTGACGACCCCGACGACCCCGACGCAGACCACCACCCCCACGACCAAGACCACCGTCGAAGTCGAGACGGGCACGACCCAGACCGAGATCGACGCGATCCTCACCACGATCGGATTGACCGCGGGCCAGGTCGTCGTCACCAACCCGGCCGCCGACGAGGCGATCGAGAAAAAAGAAGGCATCGCCGGCGACGTGTCGCCTTCTTCTCCGTAACGCACACTTTACCTCCGACGCCTTTTCGCCTTAGCCTGACGCAACAGCCTCGCCCCGGCGGCAACGCCGGGGCAGAACATCGAAAGGAATATGCAACGGATAGGTTCTAGACAGCAGTAAAGGAGAATTACAGCCCATGGTACGCAGACTTTTTGCGGCGCTCATCGCCGCGGCCGTCCTCACCCCTCAACTCGCCTCCGCGGCGGCTTGGAAGCCGAATCTGAAGTTCGGAAATCTCGAGCTTCATCCGTACTACAAGCTCGCCGAGAGCTACGACTCGAACATCTACCTGGTTCCTAAGGACAAGCCGAACGGAATCCGGACCGGCGGCGGCGTGCGCAGCTCCTGGATCACCGACAACACGCTCGGGCTGAAGGCGATGTTCCCCATCGGCAAGATGCACAAGCTCTCCGCGGCCTACAACGCCCAGATTCTCAACTACACGACCCAGTCTCAGGCCAACGACGCGTTCAACCAGACCGCGAACCTCACCTATAACTACAAGCGGCCGAGTTGGGACGCGAAGTTCTGGGACACCTACATGAACACCGAGGATCCGGCCTTCTCGGAACTCGTGGAACGCTCCCAGCGCTGGCAAAACGAGTTCGGGACCGTCATGGGCTACGCGCCGGAAGGCGGCATGCTCTTCGCGGAAGTCTCCGCGAAGCACGCCAATCATAAGTACCTCGACTCCAGCCCGGGCGGACTCGGCTTCACGCTCAACCGCTACGAGCAGGAATTCGGCATCCGCGGCGGCTACATGATTCAGCCGAAGACGAAGGCCTATCTCGGCTACCGCCGCGGCATCGTCCACTACTCCATCCAGCCCGACACGAAGCACAACAAGGCGCACTACCTCGACGCGGGCGTCGAGGGGAAGATCGCCAACAAGCTCACCGGCCGGGTTCAGACCGGTTTGTCCTTCACGAAGTACAACAACAACGCGGTCACCAACGCGGGCCGGCCCGATCATGTGACGCTCTGGACGGTTGCGACGAACCTCAACTGGAAGCCGCTCGAGCGCACGAGCGTCGACCTGGCGGCCAGCCGCGGCCTGCAGGCGTCGACCTTCGGCAAAAACCGGTACTACATCGCGAACCTGATCGGGCTCAACGCCAGCCACAAGCTTCCGTGGAAGCTCACGGCCAAGGCGGGCTTCTCGGCGGGCTACGACAAGTACCCCGAGGCGACGACCGCCGGCGGCAAGACGGCCAACCGCCGCGACGACACCTATACCGAGTCCGTCGGACTGGAGCACCAGTGCCAGGAGTGGCTGAGCATGGGCGCTTCCTACGAGCACAAGGACCGCAACTCGATCTTCACCGATCAGTTCAACTACGAGCGGCATCTGACGATGCTGCAGGTGAAGGTGACGTTCTAAGACCTGCTCCATCGCAGCGAACGCCCCTCCGGGTCTTGGGCCCGGAGGGGCTTTTCGTTGCGTCCGCAAAATAGACTTGACTCTATTTAACTCATCTCCATGTTCCCGTAGTTTCAAGGACGGAATGCCCCCAACGGCGCGGACGCCCCCGCGGGGGGCGTCCGGCCTCGGCGCGCAAGCGCGCCGAGGGGAAATACGAGAGTTGCCCTCGGCATAATGGATTTTACGCCGGCGGGCTCCAGGCGACGCGCTCCCGCGCATCACGCGCGTGCATGCCGCAACGGAAATTTCAATCGAGAGCAACTGTCCCCGGGGACAGTTCCCGGTTCGTTCGGGCGCGGAGATTCGATTTCTATATTGCATTGTGGTCCCGCACGTATTCCGTCCGACGCCGCGCTCGGCGCCGAAGTGGCTAAACGATCCCTCGGGCCTCGCGGATCATTTGCTGCGGGACTGCGCGTAAGCGCGCCGACTCCCGCACGCGGCCCATTTGCTATAATCGATTGCTCTTATGCGCCCCTCTTTCCTGTTCCCCGTCGCACTCCTGGTCGCCGGCTGCGTCCCGCAGACGGCCAAGCCTTCGCACGCTGATTTGCAAACCGCCCCGGCCGCCCAGGCCCAAGCCGAAGAGGCCGCCATCGCCGCGGCGCTCTCGGGCATCGCGAACCCCAAGAGCGACTACAAGCTCAGCCCCGCCGATCTCCTCGAGGTGACGGTCTACCGCGAGGAGGAACTCGGCCGCACCGTGCGCGTCAGCCAAAACGGCGAGATCTCCTTGCCGCTGGTGGGGACGCTCAAGGTGGGGGGGACCAGTTTGCAGGACGCCCAGGCCCGCGTCGCCGAGAAATTCGCCGAGTATCTGGTCAACCCCCAGGTGACGGTGTTTATCAAAGAGTACGGCAACAAGAAGATCTATGTGCTGGGCGAGGTGGCCAAGCCCGGCTCGCTGGACCTGCCCCCGGAGTCCAAGCTCACCGTCCTGGAAGCGATTTCCATGTCGGGGGGATTCTCCGCGGTGGCGGCCAAGGACCGCACGCGCGTCATCCGCGCGGGCGAGGGCGGCAAGAGCCAGAGCTGGACGGTGGAGGTCTCGGCCATCACCACCGGCGGGCGCAAGGACAAGGACATGACCCTCGAGCCCAACGATGTCGTGTTCGTGCCGCAGAGCTTTTTCTAAGCCGCGGGGATTAGGCCGGTCGGGACAACCGCGGGAAGGATGCTTCGATCTCGCGGGAGCGGGCCTTTGAGACGCCGGCTTGCTCGGCGAAGCCGTTCCAACCATCCACGGCGGCCCGCACTTCATCGATGACGGCGGCGGCCTGGGAGCGGGATGCGCCCGCTTGCCCGGCCAAGCGAAATATGTGCGCGAGCCCGGGGTTCTTGCCCTCGCCGGCGAGCGTCATGCTGTGCTCGCCGCCGGGACCGGGGGCGTGCATGAGGTCGTAAGCGGGAGAAAGGGTCCAATCGCCGCTCGCGTCGTTTAAGATGAAAGCGAAATTTTTGACATGGTCGTCCCGGTTGCGGGCCGACACATTAAACACCATCCGCCGCAAGGCCCGAAGCACATCCTGATGATTGCCGGTCAGGACCGACGCGACCTTGAGGAGGTCGGCGTAATCGGCGGAGGGGACGCGAAAATTCGACTCAATGAGGTTGCCGAATGTGTGGACATGAAGCCGCCGATTGTCTTCCCTATCGAAGCGTTTGACGCCGAAGAAGCGCCCCCCCTGAGAGGTTTCAAACAGGCGAACCGGAGGCATGTCGATTCCCGCGGCGCGGGCCATGAGCGCATAAGCGTATTCCAGGGGCCCGGCGTCGACGGCGTCTTCTTTCGCCGCGAACTTAACGATCCAATGTTGGAAACCCTCCGGCAAATCGTCCTCTCCGGAAAGGAGGCGGTCTCCCTTCACGCCGACCAGGACCTTGGGGCGGGCGCCGCCGGGGGAGCCGCCCGCCCGCAGAAGCTGCGGCAGCAGCTCCACGGCGTCGCCGGCCAAGACCTCTTGAGACCGGAGGGCGAGTTCGTGCAAATCGAAAACGGAGTCGTCGACGCCGTCTCGTTCAAGCGGGGGGTGGTAGGTCAGCGCGCCCATCGTCCGCGTACCCAGCCAGGAAAGGCGCTCCAGCGGACTGATCTCGGCGGGGTTCTTGTCCAAGGAACGAAAATGTCTGTCCATCAACAGGAGGCCCCATCCATCGGGGAGAGAATCGTCGAAGAGCCCCGGCAAAGGCCCGAAGTCGAGGGCCGCATGCTGGAAAAGCGCGCCTTCAAAGGGCAGGCGCAAGGGCGAGAGGCTCTGTCCGGCGCTCAGAAACTCCGGCGCGTACTCGAAGTAAATCCGGCCGCGGTCCTCCGCCAAGACGCCGACGGGGGGGGAGTCGCCGGGACGGCGCGTGAAGCGGACAGAGAGCTTTTTCAAATCCGCCCTCGACGGCGGGCCGATTTAGCCGCGCGCTGTTCCAATTCCGCCAGGCTGCGCGGAGCCGACGACAAAAACAACTTATCGCACTCATTGAGACGGGCCAAAGAGTGGGCGACCTTGAGAACCAACGCCAAGGAGGCTTTGCCTGTGTTCTCGAACCGTTTGAGGGATGCTTCGGAAACACCGGAACGGTTTGCCGAAGTTTTCCGCGTCCAGCCTTTCGTGAGTCTCAGGGCGCGCAGGCGCTCAGCCAGGGCCTTGCCCATCTCCGTGGGACCCAGCAAAGAGAGAAGAGATGCGCTCATAATTAATTATGAGTGATAAATCTTTAAAAGTCAATAAGTTATCTTTTAATTAGAATTTAGCTATTAATAGATAATTAATTATCTGTTACTTCAAAATCACAATTCTATTCCGGCGAACTGCCCACCAGGACCGCAAAGCTCGGCCAGCCGGAAGGCGAGGTAGAAGGGCACGGAGAGGAGCCGGTAGCGCAACTCCGAGCGATCGGGGAGCGCGACGCGGTGTGCATCGATCCGAAGCGGCCCGTCATAGAGCCGTATGCCCAGGTCCCCGCCGCTGCGCTTGAGAAACTGATGCAGCGATTTGAGCGACCCGTGGCTGCCGGATTTGACCTCGATCGGCAGGACGCGGTCGCCGACTTGGACCAGGAAATCCAGCTCCGAGATCGCGTCCTTCTCCTCTCGCACCCAAAAGAAGAGCGGCCCCCGCTGCCGGCCGCCGGCCGCGAGAATCTCTTGTCCGACGAAGGCCTCCGCCAGTCCCCCGGCCAACCCGGAGGAAGCGAGCCTCGCGCGCAGCTGCTCGCGCGTCAAATGCAGCACATGGGTCACCAGGCCGATGTCCAGATATTGCGCCTTGGGCGCGGCCTTGGGCTTGGGCACGAGGGGCGGCTCGGTTCGGGTGGTCGGGTAGATTCTCTCGATGAGCATCGCGTCATGGAGGACATCGAAGGCATCCGACACTTCACGGGAGCGGCCCTCCGGCCCGCAAAGCCGTGAATACTTGATCCGGCGGCCCGCCTCGAATGGGACCTGCTCCCAGAGCGACTTGAGACGCCCGACTCCGGCGCCCCGCGCGTACTTGCTGAAATCCTCCTTGAACGAGGAGAAAAGCGCCTCCTGACGGTCGCGGACGGCGGCGACACTGCCTTCGGCGGCGAAGCTCGCCACGGCCTCGGGCATCCCGCCCACGACCATATAGTCCAGCAGAATGTCCGTCAGCCTCCCGTGCACCGGCGGCGGCGCCGTCTCCCCGACTCGCGTCGCCCGCAGGATATCCAGGAGGACGCCCTCGCCCCGCGCGGCCAGGAATTCCTCGAAGGTCGCGGGATACAGGTAGCGGAACTCCACCCGGCCCACGGGAAACGACCAGCCCTCCGCCTTCATCCGCACTTCCAAGAGCGAGCCGGCGGCGATTACATGAAGGTCGGGGGCTTCTTCCTGGAAGAAGCGCAGGAGCTTGACCGCGGAAACCGAGTTCTGAATCTCATCGATGAATAGGAGGGTCCTGCCGGGGATGATCCGGCGGTTGCATACGCCTTCAATGCTCTGGAGGATCCGCCCGATATCCGTGATTTCCGAGAAAATCCTCCTGACGGCATCTTTTTCCAGGTTGAGTTCCACGAAGCCATCGAAGCTCTTGGCGAATTTACGCACCACCGTGGTCTTGCCTGTTTGTCTGGCGCCGCGCAAAACCAGGGGCTTGCGGCTATGCCGCTGCTTCCATTCCAGCAAATCGGTCTCGATATTTCGGTTGAACATGTATCTATTATGGCATTAAGACTAATATCTATGCAACATTATAGTTCCTAAAGAATAATATCATATTGAAATCATCGATTCCTGGCCATGCTCGGATTGACTTTCGAGGACGGCGCGCAAGGCCCCTTAGATCTATCCCCCTATGCGTCCAAGGGACACTCTACGCGCCGGCAAAAGGCACAAACCCCGCAGCGGCCTAGTTCTGAAGAGTTGGTGCGCGCTCCCCTTGCCGTTACTTGATTTCGCCCGGCGCCCCTGCTAAACTCACGGTACGACCCTATCCGCCTATATCCATGCGGCGATGTCCGAGGCCCGCTGCAAGATGCTGGAAGACGGCACCTATTTCGCTGAGATGCATAAGCCTCTATACTTCTAATGCAATGAAAAACTTCGCGTACGATATAATGGTGCCCATCATCTCCATGCGGGACCGGCAAACGAAGCAAATCCTCGTTTCCAGCCCGGCATTGGACCTTTCTTCCTGCGGCAAAACCGAGGCCCAGGCCATCAAGGCCTTCAGCGAAGCCGTCCGCCTATTCTTTAGTGAGTTGGAAGACATGGGTACGACGGAGGATGTGTTGATCGAACTAGGTTGGAGACGGTTGCGAAGCCCTGGCCGCCATTGGGTGCCGCCCGAAATTCTGCACCAAAAGCAAATCCGCGTGCCGGCCGCCGTATAGCCCCTCGTGCCGAGGATCACACCCGCCTCGCCTCGACTCCTCGTCAAAATCTTCCAGCGCTTCGGATTCAAGGTCTCCCGGCAGGAGGGCAGCCATCTTTCAATGACCAAGCCCGGCATCCGCCGTCCTCTAGTCTGAAGTTCCAGCACGATTTTCAATAGATCTTCTTATAATTTCGGACGATCCATGAAAAATCGATTGCGTCGTTCTGTCTACACCGCGATCTTTTCCAGCAACTCGTAGGCGCGCCGCTGCTTTGCGTCCGGCGTGGTGAGCACCTCGAAGGTCGGCGCGCCGGGACCCATGCTCCGTACGCGGCACAGGTTGCGCACGATCTGGCTCAGCCGGGCAAGAAGCGTCTGGAAGCTGTGGACCTCGCTGCCATCACTCAGAACCTTCGAATGGACCTTGCGCAGCGCCGCCTCTGAGCGCTTGGCCGGCGCCACCGCATCGCGGGTCTTCTTCGCCTCCTGATCTTCATCGCAGAATAAAATTTCCCGCCACGCCTCGCGCATGTACCACTCCACGTAGTAGGCCAGCATGCAAAGGAAGATATGCGCTCGGACCCGGTCCTCGGTGCGATGGCGGATCGGGCGGGTCTTGAGGTCGATGGTCTTGAGCGAGCGGTAGGCCTGCTCGACGAGCGTGAGCTTCTTGTAGTGCCGCACCGCGTCTTCGGCGGATGCCTGCTTCTTATCCAAGCTCGTGCGGATCACGTAAAACCCGTCGAGCGCGGTTTCAGCCGCCACCTTCTCCTCGTCGATGTGGAATTCAAAGAAGCCGTCCTGGATGTTCAGCACGACATGCTTGGACATCTTGTACTTATTGATGATCTTGCCGACGGCCACCCCGATTTCGTCTGCGCCCTTGCCCTTGAGTTTGCCCCGCGCGACCATGGTCTGGATTTTCTTCAGCTCCAGCTTTGTCGCCTCGAGCAGGGATTGGCGCTTGTGGCCGCGCAGCTTGCGAAGCTCCGGGTTCAGGCAGGCGACCAAACGCTCGCCCGGATAGTCGGGGTGCGTGATCTCGAAGAGGTTGCGCTTGTCGAACAACTCCATCTGCACGGT
>Ga0210032_1001053_pt1 | contig 16607 bp, 10 predicted proteins | sample CryGeyCG2114_250_2_FD_185458 | JGI IMG/M metagenome (GOLD analysis project Ga0210032, IMG submission 185458) | Groundwater microbial communities from aquifer - Crystal Geyser CG13_big_fil_rev_8/21/14_2.50 (SPAdes) (version 2) | ecosystem: Environmental > Aquatic > Deep subsurface > Groundwater ... | reverse complement strand
TATTGGACCAACAGGTTCAAAAACATCAAATCAATTGGCATTGGGTCAAAGGCCATGCCGGGCATCCTGGAAATGAAAAAGCAGATGAATTGGCTAATTTAGGGGTGGAGGCGTATTTATGAGACAGATCGTATTAGACACAGAAACAACAGGATTGGAGCCTACTCAAGGCCATAAAATTATTGAAATAGGCTGCGTTGAACTCTTTAAAAGAAGAAAGACCAATAACAACTTTCATTGCTATCTGAATCCCGATCGTGAGATTGATGAAGGGGCTTTAGAGGTGCATGGTATCACCTCTCAGTTTCTGCAAGAAAAGCCCAGATTTGTTGATGTAGTTGATGACTTTATCAATTACATTAAAGGGGCGGAACTTGTTATCCATAACGCGGCCTTTGATGTGGGTTTTTTAGATCATGAGCTCAAATTAGCCGGTCAAATATCAGGTCGTTCACTAGGGAAAATATCTGACTATTGCAGCGTTTTAGATACTTTAAAAGTTGCTAGAAAAAAACATCCTGGACAAAAAAATAACCTCAATGCGCTTTGTAAACGTTATGGCGTTGATAATTCCAACCGTGAATTACACGGAGCCTTATTAGATGCGGAAATTTTGGCAGACGTTTATGTTGTACTCACAGGAGGGCAAGCCAAATTAGCCTTATCCAGTGATCCCCAAGAGATTGAATCGGGTGTATCACAGATCCGCAGGCTCTCATTGCAACCTGGACAGTTAAAAATAATTCAAGCCACAGAGGATGAATTAATATCGCATCAAAAGCGTTTGGACGCTATTGATGCGTCTAGTGCAGGTTCGATTTGGCGTCAGCTCTAAATATACATAAAGAAAAAGCCCTGAATAACCAGGGCTTTTTCTTTGCAGTTTATTAATGTTTAACTGGTGACGTTAAAACATGGTTGCTATCTTCAGGAACATGGTGATTAATGAGTTTGTGCTCATACATGTATTCTGTTGCAGTGGGGAGTACCATATCTACCATAAAAAAACCCACTAAACTCATCACAACAGTATAGGGTAAGGCCATCAGCACCATACGTCCGTATGAAAGACGTATTAGAGGGGCAACTGCTGAAGTGAGTAAGAATAAAAAAGCAGCCTGCCCATTTGGGGTGGCGACACTTGGAATGTTGGTGCCGGTATTAATGGCAACGGCTAGCAGGTCAAAAGAATCTCGAGTAATGCTTCCTGCATGATAAGCTTTTAAAGCCTCTTGGATATAGACGGTTCCTACGAATACATTGTCACTAATTGAAGATAACAATCCATTCGCAATGAAAAATAAAGGTGCCTGATCTTCTGGAGGCGTTTGTAATACCCATTGTATTACCGGGGTAAATAATTGTTGATCACCAATGACGGCTACAATAGCAAAAAATACCACTAATAACGCGGTGAAGGGGAGTGCTTCTTCAAAGGCATGACCGATTTGACCTTCATCAATAATACCATTGAAAGCGGTGGCGAGTACAATGACGCTCAGACCAATAAATCCAACCTCGGCTAGGTGAAAGCCTAAGGCAATTATTAGCCATACGGCAATAATACCTTGGATAATGAGTGCCAGTTTTTGGCGAGAAGTGCGCTTAGCATCTTCTTGAGCCATAAAATCTTCCATTACAGTGCGAACACGAACGGGTAATTTCTCGCCATAACCAAACCAGCCTGTGATTTCTAAAATAACGGTAAGCGCTAAACCAGAAAATAATACTGGGATGGTGACAGGGGCCATTCTGAGGAAAAACTCTTTAAATGCCCAGCCTGCTTGGTGGGCAATTAATAAGTTTTGTGGTTCTCCCACTAGTGTCGTTACTCCACCTAATGCTGTGCCTATCAAGGCATGCATCATGAGACTTCTGAGAAAAGCTCTAAATTGAAATAAGTCCTGACGGTTTTCCTCATGTACAGTATCATCGGTGGTATGGTCGTGTTCATGATCATGAAAGTTTTTTCCTGAGGCGACCTTATGATAGACAGCATAAAAGCCTACTGCTACGGCTATTATGACAGCGGTAACCGTTAAAGCATCCAGAAAGGCCGATAGGAAAGCACCAGCAACGGCAAATGATAATCCTAGCAATGGCTTAGATTTGATTCCCAATAAAATTCTTGAGAATGTAAATAACAACAGTTCTTGAAGGAAATAGATGCCAGCTACCATAAACATCAATAACAAGATGACTGGAAGATTTGTTTGTACCTCATGATACAGAGTACTGCCGCTAGTCATACCAATGACGATTGCTTCAATGGCCAATAACCCACCAGGTTGTAATGGGTAGCATTTTAATGCCATGGCTAATGTGAAAATAAATTCAGCTATCAATAACCATCCAGCGATGACTCCACCCATAGTGAAGAAAATCCACGGATTAATAATAAGGAATGCGACAATGGTGGTTTTATACCATTTTGGCGCATGACCCAAAAAATTATGAATAAAGGCATTAGGGTATGATTCAATCATTTTATATCACAGTCAGTAAGTTTAAAGGTGCCTGGGAGTATAGCAGAGATTAAGGCTGTGTCGTGAATTTTGACTGTGAAATAATTTCTGATGAATTATCGATTCAACAGTTTAGTTATTTGAATGAAATATGTTATTCTGCTCCGATGAGTTGTTTTAGTCTATAGAGAGTTCCCATGGTTGGTCATCTTCGAGCACAAACCCCCGCAGCATTTGCTGAACAATATATTGTTGAATCTATTTGGAAAGGCAGATTTGCACCTGGTACAATTTTACCTGCTGAAAGAGAACTTTCTGAGCTGATAGGGGTGACTAGAACAACCTTAAGAGAAGTCTTACAACGCCTTGCGCGTGATGGTTGGTTGACCATACGCCATGGGGTTCCCACCAAAGTTAACCATTATTGGGATACCGCAGGGTTGAATATTTTAGACACACTGGCTTGTCTAGATGATTCCGGAGAGCTAGATTTAGTTTGGCAACTACTGGATGCTAGAACTGCAATGGGTGGAATATTCTTACGTAAGGCGATTAGAGCAAATCCAGAAAAAGTGATTGAGCTGTTAAAGCAAAGTGAGAAATTATCCGATGATGCGATTTCTTATATCAATTATGATTGGACTTTCCTGCATGGTATTACTAGAGCCACAGGAAACGCAGTCTACACTTTACTGTTGAATGGTTTTAAAACGCTTTATAAAAGAGTGGGGCGCTATTATTTCTCTAAGCCAGCGGCTAGAAGGTTAGCGTCAGACTTCTATAGAAAAATGATTCCATTGGTCGAAGAAAATCAAGTCGAAGCAGCTTTGAGCGCTTTTCATGATTACTGTAAAGACGGTGGGGAATTTTATAAATCACTCAGACAAGATATGCCATTACTGATGGATCTAGAAGATATTGATTAATATATCCACGATACCTGGAAATGTGAGTTTCAGCAAGGCGAGAAGTGTCCCTATTCAAGGCATGAAAGCGCAGTAGGAGTTATTCTAAGCCACAATCACTTCATCAATTAATGGGCATGCGGCTATCACCTCTACACCATTGGCTGTTTTTTGCACCAATCTGACATCGAATCCCCATAATCTATGTAGATGTTTAATAACCTCATGGCGGGACTCAGAGAGTGGAATGTCATTATGGGGTATGTAGCTTAGTGTTAAAGAACGATCTCCTTTTAAATCTACCTGCGTCACTTGAATATTGGGCTCATTCATACTGAGGTTGTATTGATCAGATAGTTTTTGTCGAATATCTTGATACCCTTGCTCTTCATGGATAGCGGAAATAGCCAATGTACTTTCATTTTCATCATCCAGAACTGAGAAAAATTTGAATTGACGAATTAAGTGGGGAGAAAGAAATTGGGCGATAAAGCTTTCATCTTTGAAGTTCCTCATCGCGAAATGTAGTGTTTCTAACCAATCACATCCGGCAATGTCGGGGAACCATATTTTATCTTCTTCTGTGGGTTCACAACAAATACGTTTGATGTCCATCATCATGTTAAAACCTAATGCATAGGGGTTTATTCCACTATAGTAGGGGCTATCGAAATCAGGTTGGAACACCACATTGGTGTGGCTAGATAAGAACTCAAGCATAAAACCATCATTGATGAGTCCTTTATCATATAAATCATTCATCAAGGTATAATGCCAAAAACAGGCCCAACCTTCATTCATGACTTGAGTTTGTTTTTGTGGATAAAAATACTGTGCTATTTTTCTGACGATTCTAACAATTTCCCGCTCCCAAGGTTTTAAGAGAGGCGCATTTTTTTCAATAAAATAAAGAATATTTTCCTGTGGTTCGGAAGGAAATAGGTTATCGTCAACGCGGGTGCGTTTTTTAAGTAATTCTGCAGGTATTGTTTTCCAAAGTTCATTCACCATGCTCTGCTGGTGTTCTGCTCTTTCTTTTTGTAATTCTTTTTCATCACGCCATGAGAGATCTGGGCGTTTGTAACGATCAACGCCATAATTCATTAAGGCATGACAAGAGTCTAGAAGCCCTTCCACTTCTACAACTCCGTATTTTTCCTCACAATCCGCTATAAAATTTTTGGCAAATAATAGATAATCAACAATTGCACTGGCATCGGTCCAAGTTTTGAAAAGGTAATTACCTTTAAAGAAAGAGTTGTGACCAAAACATGCATGCGCCATCACCAATATTTGCATCAACATGGTATTTTCTTCCATTAAATAAGCGATACAAGGATTTGAGTTGATGACAATCTCATAAGCCAGCCCCATTTGGCCTCTTTTATATTGTTGTTCATCATGAATAAAACGTTTTCCGAAGGACCAATGATTATAACCAATGGGCATGCCAATACTGGCATAAGCATCTAGCATTTGTTCGGATGATATGATTTCTATTTGGTGGGGATAGGTTTCTAATTTGTAGGTTTTAGCTATTTTTTCAATTTCTATAAAATAGGCATCAATCAGCGCTTCGCTCCATTCTGCAGAATCAGTGAGCGGTTCTCTTTTTTTAGCTATAGTTTTTTGGGGCGTGTTTTTTTTAACCATGTTCGCCACCCTTCTCTGATTGTTTTTGGAAAAGCTCTCTAAACATAGGGTAAATATCCGATGTCGTTTTAATGTGTTTCATAGAGAAATTACTGAGGCTCACCAAATTGCTATAAGCTCTCCATAAACTTTGATGTTCTCTTTGGGTGATTTCTATATAAGCGTAATATCTCACATCAGGTAAGATTGATGACTCAAGAATTTCTTGACAGTAAGCGGTGTCATCTTGCCAATTATCGCCATCAGAAGCTTGCGCTGCATAGATATTCCACTGAGAAGGAGGGTAACGATCTTTGATAATCGTTGTCATGAGTTCAAGTGCACTGGAGACAATGGTTCCCCCTGTCTCTCTGGAGTAGAAAAACTCTTCTTCATCAACTTCTTTCGCTTGAGTATGATGACGTATAAAAACGATTTGTACATTCTGATAGTTTTTACTCAGAAACAAATAGAGTAAAAGATAAAATCTTTTGGCAATATCTTTGGTAGCTTGATCCATGGAACCAGACACATCCATAATACAAAACATAACGGCTTGGGTCGTTGGAACAGGTTGTTTGGTATAGTTATTAAATCGTAAATCAAAAGTATCAATAAAAGGAATTCTTGAAATCCTTTTTCTGATTTCTTCAATTTCATGAAGTAAATGTTTTTCTTCATTGGTATCAGGTTTTTCAGCTTTTTGTAGTGCTTCAAACTCTTCTTCCAATAATTTAAGCTTCTTGTTAAGGTTTCCTGAACTGGCCTTTCTTCTTGCAAAAGCGCCTTTTAAAGAACGAACAATATTAATTTGAGAGGGATTGCCTTCACTTGTATGACCCGCACGAACCGTTCTGTATTCAATAATTTTTTTAATTTGATTTTTCTTTAATCTGGGAAGTTCTAAATCTTCAAATAGCAGTTCTAAATATTCTTCACGCGTGAGTTGAAAAATAAAATCATCGTCTCCTTTTCCATCTTTTGAGGCTTGATTACCTTGTCCCTTTCCCTGTCCTGATAATGGACGTTTAAATCGATCTCCAGTAGTAAATTCTTTATTTCCAGGATGCACTCGATCATGTACTCCTCCTTTTCCCTGATGAAAAATAGGCTCTTGCATATCTCTTGAGGGTATAGAAATATTTTCCCCTTTTTCCAAGTCTTTGACACTTCTATTGCCGATCTGTTTTGCAATGGCCTTTTTAATTTGGTCACGTTGACGAGTGATAAATCGTTGACGGTTTACCGTGCTCTTATGTTTGCTTTTTCGTCGGTCAATGAGTTGCATAGACTATCCTCAAAAGATAAGGAAAATGTAAAAGTTTTCTCTTTTTAATACTCATTTAAAAAGAGAATGCTGGAGTTAACTAGATTTTCTAACTCTCAAATACCATTCACATAACAACCTGATTTGTCTTTCTGTATAGCCTTTCTCCACCATTCGTTGTACAAAACTTTCGTGCTTATCTTTTTCTTGTGCAGAAGATTTTGCACTGAAGGATATTACTGGCAACAAGTCTTCTGTATTGGAAAACATTTTCTTCTCAATAACGGTGCGAAGTTTTTGATAACTGGTCCACTTAGGTGTTTCTCCTCCGAGATTAGCGCGAGAACGTAAAACAAAATTAACCACTTCGTTTCTAAAATCCTTGGGGTTGCTTATTCCCGCTGGTTTTTCAATTTTCTCAAGTTCTTCGTTGAGAGAAGACCTATCGAAGCGTTCCCCAGTTTCTGGATCTCTAAATTCTTGATCTTGAATCCAATAGTCTGCATAGGTCACGTAACGTTCAAAGATATTTTGTCCATATTCAGAATAGGATTCCAAATAAGCAGTTTGAATTTCTTTGCCGATAAACTCAATATAACGAGGAACAAGATAACCCTTGATATATTCAAGGTATTTATCGTGTATTTCAGCCGGAAATTGTTCTTGTTCTAATCTTTGTTCTAATACATAAAGTAGATGAACAGGGTTTGCTGCAATTTCTTGATTATCAAAATTAAAAACACTGGATAGCACTTTAAAGGCAAATCGAGTGGAAAGGCCTTTCATACCCTCATCCACGCCAGCATATTCTCTATATTCGAGATAACTTTTTGCTTTGGGATCAGTGTCCTTGAGATTTTCTCCGTCGTAAACTCGCATTTTAGAATATATACTAGAGTTTTCAGGCGGAATCAATCGAGATAATACTGCAAATTGCGCCATCATATTGAGAGTGCCTGGGGCACAAGGGGCTAACTTTAAAGAGCTATCACTAATTAATTTGTCATAGATCTGTTTTTCTTCAGTAACTCGCAAACAATAGGGCACTTTGACAATATAGACTCGGTCTAAAAAGGCTTCGTTGTTACGATTATTTCTAAATGTTTGCCATTCTGATTCATTGGAGTGCGCTAATATGATGCCTTGAAAAGGCAGTGCGGAAAGACCTTCCGTTCCATTGAAATTACCTTCTTGAGTAGCAGTTAAAAGTGGATGTAATACCTTGATGGGAGCTTTAAACATTTCCACAAATTCCATTAAGCCTTGGTTTGATCGACACAAGGCGCCTGAAAAACTATAGGCATCTGGATCATTCTGCGAGTATTCATCCAACTTACGGATATCCACTTTACCCACCAAACACGAAATATCTTGATTGTTTTCATCACCAGGTTCGGTTTTTGCGATAGCAATTTGATTTAGAATGGATGGGAATAACTTCACCACTTTAAACTTGGAAATATCACCACCAAACTCTTTAAGTCGTTTGGCTGCCCAAGGTGACATAATCGAATTAAGATAGCGAGTCGGGATGCCATATTCTTCTTTTAATATAGGGCCATCCTCATTCTTATCAAAAAGTCCTAAAGGGGATTCAAACACAGGAGAGCCTTTCAGCGCATAAATAGGGCAGGACTCCATAATCAATTTCAATCTCTCAGCTAAAGAAGACTTACCGCCGCCCACAGGTCCTAGCAGATATAAAATTTGTTTTCTCTCTTCTAGCCCTTGTGCAGCATGTTTAAAGTAAGAGACTACATTTTGAATGGCTTCTTCCATACCAAAAAAATCATGGAAAGCTGGATATTGTTGAATGATTTTATTCGAAAAAATTCGACTGAGCCTGGGATCTTGTGAGGTGTCGATTTCTTTAGGCGTGCCAAAGGCTTGTAACATCCTTTCAGAGGCTGATGCATAGAAACTGGGGTCGTCTTTAGCCTTTTCCAGATATTCTTGCAGACTAAGCTCCTCTTCGAGAAGTTGATCGAATCTCTGTTGATACTGATTAAATATGCCCATTTGATCACCTCATATAATTAAATCATTCAATGTGTCTAGCTTTAGAGATAGTTTCTTATTAAAAGTTTTAAAAGTTTCAGATTATTTTTATCTATGGAGCTTTCCCTATTTAAAACAAGCCCTGATTAAAAAGTAAGCAAAATTTATTCCATTACTCCAAAAAGTGCTTCTATAACTTTAAGTTTAGACGGGTTTCTATGAAATAGGACGTTTTTTTAGTTGATTTTGTAACAATTTTTTTTATTTTTGCTCAAAATTTCAAAGATTGCGCTCTAACTGGTCGGGGGACTTGCCTTTGACCCTGATAAGCGAGTAGGATTAGGAACTATATAAAATATTTTCGACTATTATACTTGCCAAATTCGTAGTCTTGTCTATGGTATGTAGATGGAAGTCATTGCAGTTATAGCAAGAAAAGTAGAGTTAAATAACAATAAACCTCATATTTGAGTTGGGAGATATGCATGAAAAAGTTCATCGTAGGTTTATCCTTTATAGGATTTTTGGGCCTAACGGCTTGTGGGGGAGGGGGAAGTGATGTTCCTGATCCACAGATCCCCGATGGGACTGCGGGATCGGGTGGTGATGGAAGTGTCGCATTGACAGTTCCAGTTTATAGCCTAAGTACAGGACAAATTCCTTTACCGAATGATTTGCTTTTCAGTGGCACAACTGACTTGACTCTCAATATTCCTGTAGCCGATCCAACGGATTTAAGTGACCCCAAAGTAGCCCTGAGTGGTTTAGATGGGTGGTCAGCAATCGCGCCTTGGGCAATTAGTTTTGTGAATGATGGTGGAAGTGCAGATTTGAATCCATCCACCGTTGTTCCAGGCTCTACTATCCGAATTTTTGAAACCAATGTGCTGCGCCCGGATGTGGTACCCGGTGTACCAGCACCAACAGGTCCAGTGGTTGGTGTCCAAAGAGAACTAACGCCTGGTGTGGATTATGTAGCACAAATGACAGCCTCTTTAACTGTGGGTGTGATTCCTTTAAAACCTTTAACGCCTCAAGCAACCTACATGGTGATTGTCACCAATGGTATTTTGGATACTAACGGAAATAAGTTAATACCTGATGGCCAATATGCCATTGCTAAAACCACGGCACCTTTGGTGGGAACTTCGGCTGCATTAGAGCCTGTTCGTCAATTGGTGAATGCTATGGAAAATACCGCCGTTGCTTTTGATAGCTCATTATCCAGAGAGGATATTGTTTTAGCCTATCAGTTCACGGTTCAATCTGTGAATAACGTGATGGATGCGGCAAAAGCTTTTTATATTGATTTTCCATTTTCTTTAGGGGCAAGAACCCCCTCAAGCTTTAGTAGCCTATTTACCACCACGGCTCCGTTCACTTCCATTGGTGCAGCAAACCTTTATAAAGGCCAAGTGACGATCCCTTATTTTCTAACAGCTCCTTCGATAACGAACCCCATTGCGCCGATCGCTAATTTTTGGACTACAGCACAGTTGGTACCCACTCCAACAGGTGAAATGGTGCCCAATCCTGGTGGTGCATTTGGTCACTTAACCTATGCCAATAGGTTACCTCAAAAAACAGGGAATGAAACGATTCCACTCTTGGTTTCTATGCCTAGATCAGAATTAGGTTGTGCTAAACCAGCTACAGGCTATCCTGTCATGATCTTCCAACACGGTATTACCTCTAACAGAACGGCCATGTTAGGTATCGCTGATACCATGGCTGCTCCACCTCTTTGTACTGCCGTTGTTTCAGGGGATATGCCATTACATGGTATTGATGCCAATAATGCAGTTCATTTGGGTCTAATGGCCGCTTCTGGTGGTCAAATTGGTTTATTTGAAGGTTATGATGGTTCAACCGTTCATGAAAGAACTTTCGGGGTAGATTTCTTAAATCAGGTTGGAGTTTTGGATGATAATGGTAATCCTGCTGTAACGGATGGTTTCCCTGATTCTTCTGGATCACTCTTTATTAATTTAAAAAACCTGCTTGTCAGTCGAGATAATACTCGTGAGGCGATTATTGATTTGCTTTCTATTGAAAAGGCTGTTCCTTATATGGATATTGATGGTGATACGGTACCCGATTTCGATGTGAATCATGTGTCTTTCATGGGACATTCACTCGGTGGTATCGTGGGCTCAAGCTTTACCGCTTACTCCGATTTTGTCAAAACCTCTATTTTGGCAAATCCAGGTGGTGGTATTATCGGTTTACTTAATGCTTCTGAGGCATTTGGACCTGTTATTCGTGGTGGTTTGGCTTCTGTTGGCGTATTGCCAGGAACAACAGCCTTTAATGCCTTTATGTTTGCAGCACAAACAGCTGTAGATAGTGGTGATCCAGCCAATACGGCGGATAGAGCCTTGGCTAATGATGTCCCAACGCTTATCATACAAGTGTTGAATGATGGCGTAGTTCCAAATAACTCACCTTTAGCGCCTATCTCTGGCACTGAGCCTTTGGCTCGATTGTTGGAAACTGACCAGATCCTTGCTGAGCTGATGGGAGAAACTGTTTTTGGTAATCGATTATTTCTAAAACTCAATGCTGGATTACATTCCACCGTATTAACACCAGACGATCAACAGGGTAACCCTATTGGATTATTGAATGTGACGCAAGAAATGCAATTTGAGATCGCAACGTTCATTGGTTCTGGTGGTCAAGCTGTGCAAGTGGGTGATCCGACCTTACTTGATCAATAATCAGTGTTTTTGTCTAAGATGACTTGACCCGTCGTTAAAGACCCGTTCTAATAAGGCCCCTGCTAGTAACAGGGGCTTTTTTTTTTGCCACAAGCTGATTAAGGCTTTATATTTGACCTATTTATTTCACAAATTGAGTTATTTGTGAATTGGAGACCCATTTTGGAACATTTGATTGAACTGGCATTATTTTTAGCGAAAGCTGTGATTATTGTCACTGCATTGATCTTTATGATAGGGAGTATCCTTTCTGCTGCACACCGACAAAAGCCTTCTGATGAAGGGATGATTGTCGTCCGTGATATCAGCTCAAAATTTAAAGACTTGCACGATGATATGTTGCTTGAGATCATGAATGAAAAAGATTACAAGGCTCATCAGAAAGAGCTTAAGAAAAAGGACAAAGAAAAACAAAAAGAGAAGAAAAAGAACGATAAAGCGCTTAAAAAAGCTAAAAAACAAGCGTCAAAAAATCAAGATACAACCCTCATGGAATCTAAAAATGAAATTAAAAATAATGAATCCACAACCAAAGAAACTACAGATACTGAGGTAGTTGATACAGAAAATAGAGCATCTAGCGATGACACAATTGCTCTTGAACCCAAAGGTCGTATTTTCGTGCTAGATTTTGATGGAGGCGAAGATGCTCATGAAGTGGATTGCTTAAGGGAAGAAGTAAGCGCCATTTTAACCATAGCAACACCAGAAGATGAAGTACTACTCAGATTAGAAAGTCCAGGTGGTGTGGTGCATGGTTATGGTCATGCTGCTAGCCAGCTACAACGAATTAAAGACAAAAACATTAAATTAGTTGCATCTATTGATGAAGTGGCTGCAAGTGGCGGTTATATGATGGCTTGTGTGGCTGATGTGATTCGTTGTGCTCCTTTTGCGATTGTTGGCTCTATTGGTGTAATTGCCGAATTGCCTAATTTTAATCGTTTATTGAAAAAGCTTGATGTTGATATTGAACAGCACACCGCAGGTGAATTTAAACGAACTTTAACCATGCTTGGCCCCAACACGGATAAGGGTCGCGAGAAATTCCGTGAAGAGTTGAACGAAGCTCATGATCTCTTTAAACATTGGGTTTCTACACATCGTCAACAGGTGGATATCGACAAAGTAGCGACTGGTGAGCATTGGTTTGGTACACAAGCTATAGATCTTAAACTGGTTGATGAATTGGGAACCAGTGATGACTACCTAATGAGCCACTCTGAAAAACAGGCTGTTTTCCAAATTACCTTCGAAAAACCCAAGCAGTTGACTTCAAGATTAACAAGGATCCTTCAAGGTTCAATTGAAGGCCTAATAGGCTCAGGCATCAAGCAGTTGAAACGAAGTCGTTTCAACTGGCATCAATAAATCCGGCTGGTGAAAAAATGATGAAGCAATGGATGGGTAAATCTACAATAGCATTGCTCTTCATTTTTTTTACCCTTGCCTACTCTAAAACAGTCGACTTAACCTCAAGTGATCCTTTACCCAACCAACTGCCTAATTTGCCACAAGCTGTTTCTAATAATGCTGCGGCTCAAGTTTCCATTGCTGGCAAAACTTATATTGCTAGTTTCAATGGGCTAGGTAAGGAAAAAGATCTGGCGTCTTTAACCTCTTCCGCCTACCTTTTTGAATCTGATCAAAAACAATGGAAAGCACTTCCAAATGTTCCCGGAAATCAAGGCGTTTTAGCTTCAAGTGCCGTAGGGTTGAATGGCGCACTTTGGGTTATTGGTGGCTATACCGTTGCCAAGGATCACAGTGAATTCTCTACGCCTCATATCTATCGAATAACGCCGCCTTGGGATCATTATCAGCTAGAAACTCAAATGCCAACACCCGTTGATGATACGGTTGCCTTAACATGGAAACAACGCTTTTTGGTTTTGGTCAGTGGTTGGTCAAATGATGGTAATGTCGATTTAATCCAGCTTTATGACGCCAAACAAAAAGTTTGGCAACCGAGCATTAAGTTTCCAGGGCAGACTGTGTTTGGTCATAGTGGAGCCATTTTAAACGACAAAATATTGATCTTAGATGGTGTAGGTGTTGTGGGTAGAATTAATGGAAAGAGACAATTTGCTGCCATTTCACAAGCTTGGCTAGGAACAATTCAATCATCACCAACCATACATATTGATTGGAAGAGGATATCAGATCACCCAGGAAAGCCTCGTTACAGAATGGGAGCCATTTCCTTAGCTCAAAATGGCTGGATGATTTTCCTGGGAGGATCAGAAAATCCCTATAATTACAATGGAATAGGTTATGATTCTGTGCCCAGTGAACCAGCATCCTCTCTCTTGATATTCGATGTGAATCAGCAATGTTGGTTAAAAAATAAGATTCAAGGGCCTGAAGTGATGGACTTGAGAGGTTTGATTTTATGGAAGCAACAGATCTCCGCATTAGGTGGTATGGGGAAGAATCAACAGGTACTTGATAAAATAAGTGAGATAAAATTGCAAGATATGCAAGTGGAAGGCTGTATACCCGTTCAAAGCTAAAACCTTCCTGGGCTTTCTTCTTGGCTAGAGAATAGGTATAGTATTTCAAAAATATTACCCAATAATAAAAATAAACAACAGGAGTTTCCTTTGGAATCGTTAAACAATTTTTTTGTCATGCTTGATGGATATATGGGATCTGCACCTTATTTTCCTATTTTACTCTTAGGTGTGGGATTTTTCTTTACGCTCTATTTGGGTTTTCCCCAAATTCGCTTTTTCAAACATGCGATTAAAATTGTAAAAGGAACTTACGATAAAGAAACTGATCCTGGTGATACGACGCACTTTCAAGCGTTGACAACCGCGTTATCTGGCACCGTAGGTACTGGAAATATCGCTGGTGTGGGTTTGGCCGTTGCAGTTGGTGGCCCAGCAGCATTATTTTGGATGTGGGCAACAGCATTTTTAGGTATGACCACCAAATTTGTTGAAGTGACCTTGTCTCATAAGTATCGCATTAAAGCCGATGATGGCAGTATTGCTGGTGGTCCGATGTATTTCATGGAAAGGAAACTGAATATGAAATGGTTGGCTGTTTTGTTTTCAATCGGTATTCTTATCAGTTCTTTTGGTGCAGGGAATATGCCTCAAATTAATAGTATCGCTTCTGGTTTGTATGATACTTTCGGCATCGATCATATTGTCACTGGTGCAGTTCTGGCGGTGTTGTTAGCCATGGTTATTTTGGGTGGAATTAAACGTATTGCCAAAATCACTGAAAAAATTGTTCCTTTTATGGCGTTCTTTTATGTATTTGGTGCGTTAGCTGTGATTGTGGCGAATTATCAAAATATTATCCCTTCATTTTATTCCATTTTTTCTGATCTTTTTTCGGGTTCTGCTGCAACTGGCGGCTTTTTAGGCGCTAGTATTTCTATGGCTTGGAGCAAAGGTGTTGGACGAGGATTGTTTTCAAACGAGGCGGGTCAAGGCTCTGCGCCTATTGCTCACGCTGCAGCTAAAGCAGATGAACCTGTCTCTGAAGGAATGGTTTCCATTTTGGAGCCTTTTGTTGATACCATTATTATCTGTACATTAACTGGCATGGTTATTTTATCTTCTGGTGTTTGGACCAATAAATATGAGAATAACTTCCAGGGTTCGGATATACGTTATGTGGCTTCACAATATACTGAAACGGATCAGCAAGATCGTTTGCAACTGTTTAAATTTATTAATAAGCAAGAATCAACCATTAAAACCTATGATGGTATCATTAGTGTTAAAGAAGGAGAGGCGGTCAGTGGAGGATTTACCCTTATCGCATCACGTTCATTAGCAGAAGATGTACATTATACTAGAAATGATCAACTCTTTAATGGTGAGTTAAATGTTCAAGACGGCAAGCTCACGGATAATGAAATTCAAGTCCATGGTAAGTCGTTATTACATTCAGTACCTCTAACTGCAAAAGCTTTTAGTGAATCTTTCCTAGGAGATTGGGGAACTTACATCGTTTCTATTGGTTTGTTATTGTTTGCATTCTCAACGGCCATTGCTTGGTCTTATTATGGTGATAGAGCGGTGACTTATTTGGTGGGATCTAGAGGCGTCATGCCTTACCGCATTCTTTATGTATTAGGATTTTTCTTTGCCTCTTTTGCGGATACCACTCTAATATGGAGCATTTCTGCGATTTCTATCTTTTTAAGTACAGTTCCTAATTTATTAGGGATCATCTTATTAAAAAGTGATATGAAGCAAACAGTTGCAGATTATTGGGTTCAATTCCATAGGGAACACCCAGAAGAACGTTAAACAAACCAGTCCACCCATACCCTGACTTTGACAGGGTATTTTTCATTTTCTTTCTGGTCGGAGCAGTGTATACTTCCTTCATTGAAAAAAGTATTTGGAGAGAGTTATGAGTGATTATCAAGCACCCATCAATGACATGTTATTTACCCTTCACGATGTATTCAATATCATCGGGAAATTGCAAGATCTTAAGCATCCCCTGGAACTTGATGAAGAGTTAGTGAATGCCATTTTGGAAGAAGCTGGCCGATTTGCTTCTCAAGTTTGGGCACCCATTAATCGCAATGGTGACGAGCAAGGTTGTCAATTTGATTCTGGCTTAGTGAGTACACCCGATGGCTTCAAACAAGCTTACCAACAGTTTGTAGAGAGTGGATGGGCATCATTTTATGCCAGTGATAAATATGGAGGACAGGGAATGCCTAAGGCATTGCATGTGCTCTTGGAAGAAATGCTTTATGCCAGTAATACCTCGTTATGCCTCTATCCTTCGTTAACCACTGGGGCTATCCACGCCATTTTGACTCACGCTTCTGATGAGCTAAAAGATATTTGGTTACCCAAAATGGTTGAAGGTCGCTGGGCAGGTGCCATGTGTTTAACAGAATCTCACGCAGGAACTGATCTTGGCCTGATTAAAACCAAAGCACAACCTACAGACGATGGACATTATGAAGTGACTGGCACCAAAATTTTTATCACGGGTGGAGAGCAAGATCTCACTGAAAATATCGTACATCTGGTTTTAGCCAGAGTGGCAGGTGCACCAGAAGGCGTTAAAGGCATTAGCTTATTTATTGTGCCTAAAATGACTTTGGATGACCAAGGCAATATCCAATCTCCAAATGCGGTCCATTGTGGATCAATTGAACATAAAATGGGCATTAAAGGCTCCGCAACCTGCGTGATGAATTTTGATGGCGCTAAAGCCTATTTAGTGGGTGAAGAGAACCAAGGCTTGAAATACATGTTTTCAATGATGAACAATGAACGGCTATCCATTGGTATTCAAGGTATCGGCCTGACTTCTCGTTCTCTTCAAACAGCGACAGCTTATGCCAAAGAGAGATTACAAAGTCGTGGTCCTTTAGATAAAAAGTCTGACACAAGCTATATAGTGGAACATCCTGATGTTAGAAAAATGTTGTTTTGGATGCGTAGTCATCTAGAAGCATCAAGAGTTTCATTGGTGTGGTTAGGGCTTTTAGTGGATAGGATTACCGATCATCCAGAAGCAACTGAAAGAGCCAAAGCCGATAAACTGGTGGCCTTTATGACTCCAGTGGCTAAAGCTTTCTATTCAGATTTTGGTTTTGAGGCTTGCAATAAAGGGCTTCAAGTTCTGG
>Ga0210032_1001034_pt1 | contig 16819 bp, 17 predicted proteins | sample CryGeyCG2114_250_2_FD_185458 | JGI IMG/M metagenome (GOLD analysis project Ga0210032, IMG submission 185458) | Groundwater microbial communities from aquifer - Crystal Geyser CG13_big_fil_rev_8/21/14_2.50 (SPAdes) (version 2) | ecosystem: Environmental > Aquatic > Deep subsurface > Groundwater ... | reverse complement strand
TCTCAGGTTGTTGTTTACTTTGTGTCGTTTGAGGCAGGGGTGAGTCTTGAACATTATTGGTTTGGGGACTGTTATCGGAAGCCACTGCACGTTGACCAAGGGCATTATCAGATGTAGGTTTAACTTCCGACTGTGATTTGGCGTCGGCTGAAATATTGACATTGGGAATATTAGCCTTTTCGCTGGGACGGGGATTAGTTGTCGTGGATTGCGATGGCTTAGATTCAAAAACAGCTGATGGTTGGGGAACTGGTCTTAACAGTAAATTTTGCGAACGAATACCTTGCACAGGAAGCTGCGCAAAAACCACGGGTGGCGTTGGTTGTTGTAAAGGTATTGCGATCATGATGCTGCTCTGTTCTATTAACCTTAAATTAACTAACCTTAAATTAACTAACCTTAAATTAACTAACCTTAAAAATCATTAAATGAGTCCTAATCAATCATGGATAATGCCACCATCGACAGCGGCCGTATTGACAGCGGCCGTATTGACAGCCACACAAAAGTAACGCAGAAACTCAGTCTTTATTAGGCTCTTATATCTAACAAACTACCTATGACTTTGTCTTCAGTACGTAACACATCAGCAGCGGCCTCAGCTTGCTGACCACTTTGTTGCAATTGTAACTGTGCATTAATTTGGTTTTGATCATCATTATTTTCAGCCCCTCTAGACTCAGCCTGAGCTTGAACACGAGTTTCAAACTCATCAGCTCTTTGAGTTTGAACCTGATTTTGAGCAATTTGCGTAGTTGCTTGATCAACACGCAACTGGGCACTTTGAAATGCCTGAAGACCTGATGCTCCAGATGAACCTGAAATTTCCATGATAACCTCCAAAAAAAACTTCTACGTTGTATTATAGCCTATTTTTTAAGCAACTTCATTAACTTTTTAAAACATCAAGGCAAAAACAATGCTAAGTCGTTGATTATTGATATTTTAGCGGCAAAAAATTGCCATAACAAACAAAGATTGCCGGCAAACAATTACCCAATGCAAGTTAATTTTTCAAATCATTTGGCAATTAGAAGGTTTATTCTTTAAATTAAGAAGACGTTTTGTATCAGTTCTAAGGTGTAATTGAGATGTTAAAGCGCAATATTTAAAGTATTTACAAAGTATTTAAACTGATTTTTAGGATCTTTTTCACAATGTTTTCTTAACTTTCTTATTTTGTTTTGTGCTTTTACTTTATTCTTTTCTTGGTCTGATTTTAACCAAAACCCATAAATCACTACTTGCATTTTCCAATGTAATTCTTCTTCTAACTCTAGGTGTAGTGCTTCTTTAAGAACCTCATCCGCATAGCTATTCGTGAATTTATTGTCCTCAGTGGTAAAAACTTTTAATAACAACAATAAGGCCAAACAAGCTCGAGGATAGTGCCGCCATTCTTCTAGCTGATGATTTTCTGCTTTCTCCAGTAAAGCTTGCCATTCTTTGGGTAATGCCTGGGGTTGAATCCTGTTAAATTTGCCATTAAAAGCATCTTGCATAGTTTTTGTTAATTTTATATCTTGCGAGTCTGACTCATTAAAACAATAATTCAGTACAGACTCGACCTCAGACATGTCAACAGATTTGATCCTCACCAATTCATCTAAATCCCATTTTTTAGATACCCAAGCATGTATAAAATATCCCGCTGCAAGTAATAGAAAACCAGGGACAGCAGACATATAATGGATAAAGGTAAATGGCCAGATAATGGCTTGAACTGTATTGATGATGGTCTGAATACTAAAACTAATCAGTTGGGTAATGATTTGGCCTATAATACCGGAAAAAGAAAAATCAAACTCAATAATTTCTTTAAAGAAAGCCATCACTTCAAAATAAATAAAGGTGGCAATGTAACCTAATCCATAAAAGCCACTGCTTTTACTGCGCCAAAGTTTATGGAACTCAGTGAGTAAGCGGCGTTTATATCCTTTACTCCATTGACCAGTGTGATGTTTGATTTTATCAATGGGTTTATTTGTCATTAAAGTGCATCCACCTACATTCTATTAGGCTTTCATTATTTTGCATCATTGTCGCCAATAAAGGAGCGGTCAATAAGCCCTCTACAGTTGCAATATTTTCTTGAAGTTTTTCCATTTCAGGATCGAAGACATTAGCCACCCACCCCGCAATCTTTAAACCTGATTTTTTAATGGACTCCACAGTTAATAAGCAGTGATTCATGCATCCCAATTTCATTGACACAACAATTACCACCGGAAAATTAAACAATATTGCGAGATCAGCCATCGTTTCTTTATTGTTAAGAGGAACTAACCACCCCCCCGCTCCTTCTACAATACAATAGTCGTTCTGCTGATTTAACACCGATTGACAACTTTGGAAAATATCCTGAGCCTTAAGCTCAATATTTTGTTTTTTAGCGGCAAGATGAGGTGCAATCGCATCGGGTAAAGCCACTGGATTGACGGTTTCATATTGAGGCGCTGCATTCAAGGCTTGTAGCAACTTCAATGCATCATCATTTTTCCAAATACCCTCTAATTTCTCACAACCCGAAGCAACAGGTTTTAAGGCAGAAACGCTGTTCCCTTGAGATTGTAAATGATGAATAAGAGCAACAGAAAATGAGGTTTTCCCCACAGCTGTATCAGTACCCGTAATAAAAAAACCTTTATTCATCATGTTGCTTCTGTGTACTTGATCTGTGAGGATTTACCGGCTAAGGAAGAGCCGTTAAGATCTTTAGAGAGTACAAAAGTTTCTTTATCTTGCATTTTTGGTCCTTGATAATCACCTCCCCAAGCATGTCCATACACAACTTCCCAGGAAGCGGGTATCCAACCATCTGCTGTTTTAAATTGTTCATAAGCTAAAAACATTTGTTGTAATTTGTTTTTGCCTGTCAAACTAGCCGCTCGGTCACTGGATAAATTGTTAGCACCAATCGCTTTAAGCTCTTTAAGTAGTTGTTTAACATTATCATAAGTTGTGGTAATCACTTCCGCATCCATGACTGGTTGTGCAAAATGCTGTTGAATCAAACTATCTCCTAAATCGTGCATATCGGTAAAGTGATTCACATGAATATCATTATCCACCGCAGCCCATGACCTTTTTAGTTGGAACAAAGTATCAGGGCCAAAAGTTGAGAATAATAATAGACCCCCAGGTTTCAAAATACGTTGCCATTCTTGAAAACATAAATCGATATCGCTGATCCATTGAATCGATAGATTAGAAAAAATAAAGTCTACGCTATTATCTTCTAATGGAAGTTCTCTGATATCAGCAACCTGATACTGATCATGAGCAAAGGGTTTACGATACCAAGGCATTTTTGATTGGGCATAGGCCACCATACCAGGAGCCAGATCAAATCCAGTAATTTTTGCTTTAGGGAATTTTTTGCTTAGAAGCCGCGTACAATAACCCGTGCCACAACCCGCATCGATAATTACTTTAGGATCGGTTTTGATATAATCCAATTTCTCGATCAATCGATAAGCCACTTCTTTCTGTAAAACAGCATGCTTTTCATAATTCACAGCTGCTTTGGAAAATGATTGCGAAACCAGTTTTGAATCAATTTTATTCTGTGCTTTGTTTTTCATGAAGAGATCATTTTATCGAGAAGATGAATTTAAAAAGTGACCAATTTTTTCAACAAACTGATCACGATGAGAAATAAATGGCGCATGACTAGCTTTAGCAAAAACGAGCGATTCACTTTGAGGCGCTAGAGATTGCATATTCTGATCATTTTTAATGGGAACTAAACCATCTAATCGCCCATAAACTCTTAACCATGGACATTGGATTTGTTTTATTTCGGCGCGTAAATCAGCTTTTTGTAGAATATCTAAACCGCCAATCAATGCTCTAGGTGCTGGCTCACCATGACGAAAAACCAATTGTTTTAATAAGGCTAAATCGTCTTTTTGAGTTTCACTTCCTAAGGTTTGTATGGCTAAAAACCGAATGACTGTGCCATGAAAATCTTCTTTTAAAAACCGTGCAAAGCTGTCTAAAACATCCGGTGTCATGGCATGCTGCCAAGTATCATCTTGAATAAATTTAGCACTAGCACCTACGGTTACTAGCCGAGTAACCGCTTCAGGGAAACGAGAGGCAATCGCCATGGCCACCATTCCCCCTAATGACCACCCAAGCCAAGCAGATTTGGGGGGTGCGACTTGCATCACTTGTTCAACCAAATAGTTCAAATCATAATCACGATTAGCCACTGGACTTCGACCAAATCCGGGTAAATCTATACTGTGCACCCGAAAGTATGGTGTTAAAAAAGGTAAGATGCCGGCAAATATCTCACCATGCATTCCCCATCCATGGAGCAATACTAAATCTGCTCCTTCACCTTGGGTTTCTACAAAAGGTTCTAACATGTTGTTCTCTTTGATTGAAACTGATTGTTTAATTTAATAATTTTTCAAATAGTTATTAAGCGTTTTCTTTTTGAAAATTCATGATGTAATCGTTCTAACAATTGCTCAACTTGTGATAACTGATGTTGTGCCGTTAAGGTCACTCGCAATCTGGATGTGCCTTTGGGTACAGTCGGTGGCCTAATTGCAACCACCATTAAACCACTCTCTTTGAGCGATTGAGAGATCTGCAAACAGCTTGTTTCGTCCCCAACCACTAAGGGTTGTATTGCCGTGTTGGATTGCATCACGGGTAGCCCGAGTTGTACACAATTTTTTTGAAAAAAAGCTATCAATTGTTTTAAGTGCTCACGCCGTTCGGGTTCTTGTTGCAGAATGTTTAAGCTCTGACGAGTGGCCATTGCCATGGCTGCGGGCATGGCTGTGGTATAAATATAACTTCTCGCATGTTGAATCAAAGTTTCTGTCAATTGTTTTGAGCCTGCCACAAAAGCGCCACAAGTGCCCAAAGCTTTCCCGAAAGTAGCCATCAAAATAGGTAATTGTTGCTGAGTTAAATTTTGCTGTTCTGCAAAACCAGCGCCATTCTTTCCAAAAACCCCAAAACCATGCGCATCATCTAACATCAGCCAAGCTTTGCTTTGACACAAGTTAGCTAACTGCTTGGCATCACATTCATCTCCATCCATGGAAAACACAGCGTCAGAAACCACTAAATTTCGACGTGATTGTGATTTTTCGAGTAACTGTTGCAAACGTGAATAATTTTTATGAGGGAAGCGTCTGAAATTTGCACCACTGTGTAATCCTCCATCTAATAATGATGCATGATTTAACTTATCTTGAAAGACAGAATCTTGCTGATCGACCAAGGCATTAATCGTGCCAATATTCGCCATGAATCCCGTTGAAAATAACAAAGCGCTTTCTCGGCCTGTTAGCGCAGCTAGTTCCTCTTCCAGTAATTGATGTTGTTCATGATGCCCACAAACCAGATGTGAAGCGCCAGAACCCACGCCAAATTTTTGAATACCAAGCTGAGCCGCTTCCGCTATTTTTGGATGAGAGGCCAATCCAAGATAATCATTGGAACAAAAGTTGATATAAGATTTACCATGAAATTGAACAATTGCCCCTTGGGCACCATCAAAAGGTTGACGAAATCGATAAAGATTCTGTTGAGCTCTATCTTGCAACTCTAAAGCTAATACAGCATCAATATCGGAAGGGTTAGGCACGTTCAGCAAATCCAGGTATTAACTGGCTACAGCATTTTTATACAAGGCCGTTTCATCCCAAAATGGCTTGGGTTCTTGTGAAATCAAACTATCTCCTGCGACTCGCTCAGGCTGGATCTGCAATTTCTCAAATAACGCTTTATCTTTTGCGACGGATGGATTCGCTGTAGTCAATAATTGCTCGCCATAAAAAATAGAATTTGCTCCAGCCATAAAACAGAAAGCTTGCGTTTGTTCATTCATGGATTCACGCCCAGCGGATAATCTCACATAAGAGCGTGGCATCATAATTCGAGTGACAGCAATGGTTCGAATAAATTCAAAAGGATCTAGCGCCTCCAAATCTTGCATTGGCGTACCTTTGACGGCAATCAATTGATTGATGGGTACACTCTGCGGATGTTCTGGTAAGTTGGCCAAGGCCATTAACAGATCCCAGCGATCTTGCTCTGCCTCTCCCATGCCAATAATGCCACCAGCACAAACATTGATACCGGCATCCCTGACAAAACCCAAAGTATTTAGACGATCCTGATAAGTTCTGGTACTGATAATTTCTTTATAATATGTTTCTGAAGTATCCAGATTATGGTTATAATAATCTAAGCCAGCTGCTTTTAAATCGGCAGTTTGCTCTGCGGTTAACATCCCTAAAGTCACACAAGTTTCTAATCCTAGTGCTTTGACCGATTTAATCATTTCCAAAACCACTCTAAAATCTTTTTCTCTCGGAGCTCGCCACGCAGCGCCCATACAAAATCGAGTCGCTCCTGTTTCTTTGGCAGCTTTTGCTCGATTGACAACCTCTGCAACGGCCATCAATTGCTCTCTGGTTAAACCCGTATCATAGCGAACACTTTGTGGGCAATAGGCACAATCCTCAGGGCAAGCACCCGTTTTAATGCTCAATAATGTTGAAGTTTGAACTCTGTTAGACCGAAAATGCTCTCGATGCACTTTTTGGGCATCAAACACTAAATCTAATAAAGGTTGACTGAACAATTGTTCAACCTGAGCTCGAGTCCAGTTATTGCGTATTTCACCTATTGTATGGTTATTCATCGCCATGTGATTACCTTTTAAACAATTATTGTGGCATAATCCATGAACTTTAATTGAATCCAAATAATTGTTAAATCGGATAGATTTAGTTCAGGGTCCTAGGAGCCTGTCCAAGAATAGCGATCGTAGCGAGGGCAAGCCTGATTGAGTCAGATTTTTCGATGGATTGAGGCGAATAGTCGCTCTATTTAACGAAATTCATCGGAAAATCTGGCCAATCAGGCTTGGCCGCAGTAGATTAGTCTATTCTCGGACAGGCTCCTAGGATTGGCATCATAACCTTTAGGAAAATCCTGTCAACTAAATGGAGTCAAAATGGTTGACGATAGTACAAATAACAATCAACTCAAAGTATTTTTCCGTAAATGCTTACACTTCGTGTCAGAGCGCATCCCTTCAGAGTGCCCAATTTGTGAGATGCCTGTATCTGGCCGACGTCTTTGCTGTCAATGCCAACAAAGCATCCAACCACTCAAGCAACACTGCTTTATCTGTGCTGAACCACTTTTCCTAGGGTCGCCCAATTACTCTATTCCAAAGCAACTTCATACGACTACCCATCAATTATGCTGTGGTCGCTGTTTGAAGCATCCTCCAGCTTTTGACTCAACTCTTGTGGCAAGTCTTTACCAAGAACCGTTAGTGCAATTGATTAAAAAATTAAAATTTCATGAAAATCTAGGAATTTCTCCAATACTGGGAGCATTACTTTCTCAAAGAATAAGCAACGCCCAGCAATTTGATCAGCTCTCCTTACCTCAAGCACTGGTTGCCGTACCACTGCATAAAAACCGTCTCCATCAGCGTGGTTATAATCAAGCCGAACTCATTGCTCGCTACCTCTCGAAGCAGCTACAAATCCCCTTATTGAAAAATGCAGTGATACGTGTGCTGAACACTCATGATCAAGCGACCTTCAATCTGCAACAAAGAATGAAAAACATGAAGGGAGCGTTTAAAGTGTTAAAAGATATTCCCAAACATATCGCCATAGTTGATGATGTGATAACATCCGGCAGCACTTGCCATGAACTAAGTCGAATGTTAAAAAAATCAGGTGCTGAAATTGTGGATGTTTATGCTGTCGCTAAAACGCCATTAAACAAATAACAGGCTGATCTCTTCAGCAGTCTATATCGCAGATCTGGGTTCAGTCTTGCTAGATAAACAACGCTCAAAACAAATTCTTGCCCTTACCGTCCCTATTTTGGCCGGTATGTTATCGCAAAATATTCTTAATTTAGTCGATGCCGCGATGGTGGGCTCTTTAGGCACGGCTGCTCTAGGGGCGGTGGGCATCGCCAGTTTCGTCAACTTTTTTTGTGCTGCATTATTTATTGGTATGGCCTCAGGCATTCAAGCTATGGTCGCACGCAATATGGGTGAAGGGAGAGAAAGCAAAGCGGCCTACCCGCTAAATGGCGGTTTATTGTTAAATATCCTTTTCGCCATTCCAACAACCATTTTATTGGTACATCTGTCACCACACATTATGGAATGGTTAGTAGATGATCCTGAGGTTATTGCCCAAGGTACACCATATCTATCCATACGTTTGATTGGCTTAGCGGCATTGGGATGTAATTTTGCCTATAGAGGATTTTGGTCATCTATCGGAAAACCGGGGTTATATCTCCATACTTTGATTATTATGCACAGTGTTAATATTTTTCTAAATTATGTGCTGATTTTTGGTCACTTTGGCAGTCCTGCAATGGGCACCGCAGGGGCTGCTCTTGGCACCATCATTTCTATGTATTTAGGTACTTTATACTATACATTTCTCGCCAATAAACATGGCAAAAATCTTGGTTTTGCAAGAGGGTTACTGTCTTTAAAAGGCATAAAAAGCTTACTGAGAATCTCCTTGCCCGCCTCTTTTCAGCAACTATTTTTTGCGGGTGGTTTCACCACTTTATTTTGGATTATCGCTAAAATCGGGACCATTGAATTAGCTGGTGCAAATGCCATCGTCAATTTAACCCTTGTGGCAATTTTACCTTGTATTGCCTTTGGGATAACAGCCAACACCATGGTCAGTCAGGCTCTCGGAAAGAATGATCCGGAACAAGCTTTTCGTTGGGGTTGGGATATAGCCAAACTAGCCTTTGTGGTAGTTTTTATGATTGGCTTGCCTATGTTGCTGTTTCCAGATTTTATTCTGAGAGCCTTTCTCACCGAACAAGAAGCCATTGATGTTGCACGGTTTCCCCTGCGTCTTGTAGGATTTGGTATTGCCATGGACGCCATTGCTTTAGTGTTGATGAGTGCGCTGCAAGGTGCTGGCGCTGCCAGACAAACCATGACGGTCGGACTGATCATGCAATGGGGAATCTTCCTACCCATTGCTTTCCTATTAGGCCCCATCATGGGACTTGGCCTAAGTGAGATCTGGATAGCACAAAGCTTATATCGCCTCATACAAATGCTATGGTTTATGGCTCTTTGGAATGGAAAGAAATGGCAATCGATTAAATTGCATTCTCATTAACGAGTTCTATACATAAAATAGACAGCCCCTACCAAACAAAGCCCTGCCCATAAATAATCTAGTTTTAACGGTTCTTTCATATAATAGACGGAAAAAGGGACAAAAATAGAGAGAGTAATCACTTCTTGAATGATTTTGAGTTGTCCAACAGAAGCTACTGTATAGCCAATACGATTGGCTGGCACTTGAAACAAATACTCCAAAAGCGCAATTCCCCAACTCACTAAGGCAGCAATAATCCAAGGTTTATTGCTCAGCTCTTTCAAATGGGCATACCAAGCGAAGGTCATGAAGACATTACTACAAATCAGTAAACCAATAGTACTCAGAATAGCAGGCATTTTAAACCTCAGAAATAGCTAACCCAATAAAATATATATAAAGCAATTCAATTAAATAGAGCCTCCCTTGCTCTGGGCGAAATTATAGCTAAATTATAGCTAACTCCTAGTAAAAATAGATATCTATTCTAGACTGATAGGTGACACAAATTTTTTATACCCGCTCGACCCTATAAATTAGGTAGATACCCGTGCTAATCGCTCCTTTTAACAGAAGAGTTTGACAATTGCCCATTTCCTATTCCGATAAAAGTGTTTTAATCATTGATGACTTTGAGAGTTTTAGAAACAGCTTGAAGAAAATGGTCAACGATCTTGGTGTCATTAAAGTGGATTTAGTTGCGACAGGTAAAGATGTTATCAAAGCCTGCCAACTCAAGTCTTATGATATTTTATTAATGGATTACAATCTTGGTGAAGGCAAGAATGGTCAGCAGCTGTTAGAAGAATTACGCACCACCAAGCTATTAAAACATGTTAGTGTGGTTCTAATGACCACCGCTGAAACCAGTCAAGAAATGGTACTAAGTGCCATTGAACATAAGCCAGATGGCTATTTAGCCAAACCCTTTGCATTTAATTTATTAAAAAATCGTTTAGATAAGACATTAATTCGCAATGAAGCTTTGTATAATATTTTATCCGCTTTAGATGATGAAAATTATGCAGAAGCTATAAAAAACTGTGATTTACACATTAATGAATCAGGACGTTATTCAAAATGGTGCCTAAAAGCTAAAGCAGATTTACTCTATAAATTAGGAGAATATGATGTCGCTTTGCATATCTACAAAAAACAACTCAGTGAGCGTTGTGAAGACTGGGCATTATTGGGTCAAGGGAAAGCTTTTGCAGCACAAAAGAAATATGCTGATGCGCTGAAATCTTTTCAACAACTTCTTACAGCAAACCCTATGTTTATGGCAGTCTATGATTGGATTGCCAAAATGCATCTTGCATTGAATGATCCAGACACTGCACAGAAAACATTAGAAAAAGCTGTGGCTATTTCCCCACGTTCTTTTACGCGTTTGCACGATCTTGCTCATCTTTGCCAACAAAATAATGATCTAGCTCAAGCGACTAATATTTACAGAAAAACATTAGAGCTTGCGGAGAATTCTATTCACTTTAGTGCGGACAATAATTTTGAATTAGCCAACTGTCTAACCCAGTATGCAAAGGATCTTCAAGGAAGTGAAGCAGACAAATTAACACGAGAAGCTCTTAATACCCTAAACAGTTTAGCATCTAAATTTAAAAATGATATATTAGTCAAAATAAAAACTAAATTAATTGAATCTAAAGTGTATTACACAATGAAAGATCCCAGCAAAGCTCAAGCAGTCTTAGACAGTGCTCTCATGTTGAGCGAATCTATGGGAGAGGAAAACAATCCAGAAATATTGATAGAATTAGCCTCTACTTATACTCATAGTAACAACATTGTCAAAGCACAAGAGATACTGAAAGAGTTAGGTGAGAAACATGCTAATAATGAAGAAATCATCAATAAAATTGAACTGCTTTCTGAGCAACCCTTTAATGAGAAAACAAAACTTATTATCAGTGAGTTCACCAAAAATGGCATTGAGCTCTACGAGAAAGGTGATTACGATGAAGCCATCAAACAATTTGCCAGAGCCATGCGCCAATTTCCAAAACATGTCGGGTTACAACTTAATTTAGTACAAGCGCTATTAGGCGCTTTAAATCAAGATCCAAACCATGACAAAAACTACCAACAATGCAAAACATGCTTGAATCAAGTTAAAAATAGTGCCAGTTTGCAGCAACGTAAACAGAGATATCAAGATCTGTCAGACAAATTCGATATAGTGAGTAAGTTGAGAAAATAACAGAACCAGGAAATGAATATGGTAAAAAAAGAAGATGCTGATTTTTATATGCTGCTTGCATCAAGTATACATGATATGAAAAATTCATTGAGTTTACTGATGCATTCTTTTGAGGAAATGTATGCAGATGTCTCTCGTGAAAACACCAAGGAAGTTGAGCGTTTAGCGCTATTAAATTATGAAATATCAAGAGTTAACAATGATCTCATTCAGCTGCTTGGAATTTATCGTTTATCCCAAGAGAGATTACCGCTCAATGTGGATGAACACTTTGTTTATGAACTGCTGGAGGAACTTATCTTAAAAAATGAGATTTTATTCAATCTGCATGGTATCCATTGCAATATAAACTGTGATGAAGATTTGACCGGACATTTTGATTTAAATCTCATCACAGGAGTCATCAATAACGTTCTAGTCAATGCCGCAAGATATGCCAAAAAGGAAATACAATTAATCGCCACAAAAGACAAGAATTATTTATGTTTGAGCGTAGCAGACGATGGGAATGGTTTCCCTATAAACATGATTGCAGATCCTGGTGGCCATATGAAAAATATCAACTTTCATACTGGTAGCACCAGCTTAGGTCTGTATTTTGCTGATAAAATAGCAACAATGCATAAAGAAGGAGAAAAAGTCGGTTATATGTTGCTTGAAAATAATGGCCCTTTAAAAGGGGGAGTATTTTCTATATATCTCCCCTAACCTAGATTTTTACTCAAACCTATCTAGCGTATCCAAAATCTATTACTTTTGTTTATACGTTTGTAAAAAATCTCCTAAAGCCAAAATCGCCTGAGCAAGATCATCCACATGGGGTAAAAAAACCAGTCTAAAATGATCAGGTTGATGCCAATTAAAGGCTCTACCATGTACCAGTAACACTTGTTTCTTACTTAAAAAATCCAGTATGAATTTTTCATCATTTTGAATGTTAAATTTTTTAATATCTATTTTTGGAAATAAATACAAGGCCCCTTTGGGCTGAGTCGAACTCAATCCAGGAATATCATTAATCATTTGATGACACAAAGACATTTGTTGGTGTAACCGCCCTCCTGCGCTCGTGAGGTCATTAATACTTTGATATCCACCTAGTGCAGTTTGAATAGCATGTTGCATCGGAACATTGGCGCAAAGTCGCATGGAAGAAAGCATATCTAATCCATTGATGTAATCTTTTGCATATTGCTTTGCGCCTGTTAACAACATCCAGCCCACTCTAAAACCCGCTACACGATAATTTTTAGACAATCCACCAAAGGTGACACATAAAATATCATCACTCAATTTAGCGATAGGAATATGCTTGGCTCCATCATATAAAATTTTATCGTAAATCTCATCACTATAAATAATCAGATCATGTTCTCTTGCTAATTGAGTCAGTGATTCCAAAATCTCTTGTGGATACACTGCTCCCGTAGGATTGTTAGGGTTGATGAGAACTAGCGCTTTGGTATTTGAAGTAATTTTTCGGCGAATATCTTCTATATCAGGTAACCAATCAGAATCTTCATCACAAATATAATGAACGGGATTTCCACCAGAAAGTTTGACTGCTGCTGTCCACAAGGGGTAATCCGGAGAAGGGATTAATACCTCGTCGCCATTATTGAGCAATGCTTGCATGGCCATCACAATTAATTCACTGACGCCATTACCAATATAAATATCGTCCACTGAAGCGCTGAGAATGCCTAGAGTTTGGTAATACTGGTGAATGGCAACCTTGGCTGAATACAATCCATTTGAAGGGCCATAACCCTGTGAATGAGTCAAATTGTGAATAACGTCTTTAACAATATCCGCAGGTGCTTCAAAACCAAAAGGCGCTGGATTTCCAATATTAAGCTGGAGAATTTTCTGCCCTTCATCTTCTAATTTTTTGGCTTCATCAAGTACAGGGCCTCTGATATCATAACAAACGCCAGTCAATTTATGAGATCGCGCTATCGCTTTCATAGGGAAAAACCTGCTCGTTGATAATGTATAAAGGCTCGTTCTTTCCAAGCTTGGTTCAATAGTTTTTGCTGGCACACTTGTTGTAACTTACCCAGATCATAGTTATTAAACATTAGATCATTTAATGATGCAATATTGAGCAATTCATCGCCCCTTTCAACCAATCTGACCTTGGGTGTAACTGATATGGTTCCTGGCTCTAGAACTCTTAAATAGAGACCTGTCATCATCTCTAAGTGAATCCATTTTAATAGTTTTGGCAGTCCTAAACTTCGCCCAATGGTACGACATCTTTCTGTGGGTTGAGTCACTTGGATCAGCGCATCATCCAATTGTAAAACATCACCCACATTCGCCTCTTTTTCAGAATACCCACTGATTGAAATGTTTTCTCCAAATGCACCATTGGGCAACTCAAACCCTGCTTTTTCATTGAAAAAAGCATAATGGTCATAACAGAATAAATGCAGCGCCATCTCTGTACCACCATGACAATCCTCAACACATTCATCACCTTGCAATCCCAATTTACCTAAATAGGTAGGCATTGAAATTGAAGACTTACCAATAGCAGAAACAAAGGCTTTACCATGGTAGTCTTTAATTTCCTGAGCTGTTCCAGTATTGATACTGATAATTTTCATTGTGCTTTTCATCAGATTAAAGACCAAGATTAAAAACCTAAACTTAAAGGATAACAGAAATGGCAATAATGACAGCTAAGGTATAATAAAATCTTGGCACCCACTCAAAAACTTCGTTAATTTTTTGTTCCAAAAGAACATATTGTCCATCTAAATATTGTTCTATGGAAGAAGTTAATGAACCACTGGATTCCGCCGTTAAAATAATTTGCTTAAAATCCTGAGTAATGGGTAATTGTGATTTCTCGATACTGTTATATAAAGACTCACCTGCTGCGCAATATTGGGTCATTTTCCTCAGTTTCATCACTGACTTTTTATCATTGATCATTTGTGTGACTCGCCTCAATCCATTTTCAACATCAATACCAGACTGAATTTGCCAAGAAAGAGCACCAAAAACAACTTGCTGAAACTGCATTTTATACCATTGGGTATGTACCAAGTTTTTCGCTAGAATAAGCCAAGTACAAGCATCATTGTTTAATGATCGTGTTAACATTCTGATTGAAACCCACAACAGGCCTAACCACAACATGGCTCTAAAAATCACCATTTTAAGAGCACTCTCTGGATGTTGTACGATAGTGAGTATCGCTGATATTAAAATGGCAAACACGACAATGCCAATGGGAGTGATAAGTTTTGATTTTAAGTGACTGATACGACGATTTCTCTTCTCGTAAGAATCAGCAATTTTATGTAAACCTTGAGGTAATTTACCTGCATGTTCTGCTACAGATAAAATTTCTAATTCATAACGACTAATTAATCCACTTTGTCCTAAGGATTGACTAAACCCCTCCCCTTTTTGCAACCGGCTAACCACACCAGCCCAACAAAGAGCATCCTTTGCTGGTAGCTTAATCTTACTTACCGCTTCGACAACGGAAACTCCCGCCTCAAGCAAGGTGGCTAATTCGAAAAAAAACTGTGTGTTATCACTTTTTTTCATTATCGGGTATATACCTATTTATTGCCCAAAACGGACGCCTTCCATCAAATACGCAAGCTCTTCCATTGAAGAAGACCGATTTAACACTTGATTACGATGAGGGAAACGATTAAATCGGTGAATGATCCCTCGATGTAATCTGGCATGTTCCACAAAACTATTGATCTTGGTTTGAGATGTAGAATCATCTTGCGCCAACTCTTCAAACAATGCCACAGCATGATCTTGTTGCTCCATGAATTCTGAATGTTCATAGGGCATGTACATAAATATTCTCTGATAATTTTCAAGCTGTAGATGCAAACCATTTGCAATGGCGTACTGTGCAGCATCTAATGCAACTGCATCGCCAGCAAAGGCTTTTTCTGTGCCTCTAAAAATGTTACGGGTAAATTGATCCGACAACAAAATCAACGCCAAGCAAGATTCTGGGGTTTGTTTCCAATGCTCGTATGCACCGTTCAAAGCATTATTTACATAATTCTCAAATTGCGCTTGAATTTGTCGATCAAAAATTTCGCCGCCTAAAAACCAGCGTTGGGCTGTGGATTTTGTTGGCCAACCATTTTCAGGCTTTCCAAACCAAAAATCCAAAATGTCATTTATCAATTTTTTTTCTGTCATATCTATTCTATTTGTCATATTTTCAAATGTTAAAAATAAAGGTTTAATGTTTGGTAAATATTTTGCAAAAGATCACGTATTAAAAGTAACAACCTCATCTCCAGCTTGAATAAGTCCCATATCCACCGCTGGTTGTAAAACAGCCAGAGTCGCAGCGCCTTCTGGGAAAAACCAAATACCAGTTTGATGGTAAGTATTTGAAAGATGTTGTGCAATCTTTTTTTCAGAAATCGCTATGGCAGCACACTTGCTTTTCTTCACAATCTCCAAGCGTTTAAAATACCCTACACCACCAGGCACGTTCAATCCAGTTGCCAAATTAGCCCAGAGTGTTACAGCAATTGTATCTAATCATTATGGAGTAAAAGTCTTATCTACGGGCGGTATTTACTCACTTTGAACAGCATCAATCTTAGGGCGTTCAAATCCGATAAGGCCCAAAGCCTCAAGTTCAGCAAAGGCTTCACACATATCCAAAATCCCCGTACCCCCGCCCCTTGGATATAAAATAATGTATGAGTTTTCCCCTCATCTTTTCTTCTCTGTTGGCTTTTGACACAAATAAGCCGATTATGAACTCATAATTCAAACCACTGCTGGGTATTTTGTATCTCAGTATATTCTCTAGCTTTAAAATTTATCATCTGTTCCCATCTCTATTGGTATTTTCTCTGTTGATTGTGATCTGTGGGTTGTCGCTAGGAGCCTGTCCGAGAATAGACTGATCTACTGCGGCCAAGCCCGATTGGCCAGATTTCCCGATGAATTTCGTTAAATACGACTGCATGGATGCAGGAGGTAGAGCAACGCAGGAGTTGCCGAGAGCGACTATTCGCCTCAATCCATCGAAAAATCTGACTCAAACAGACTTGCCCTCGCTACGATCGCTATTTTCGGACAGACTCCTAGGCATTTGTGGATAACAGGTTCTGTATTATTAGGTGTTGTCGCGTTAAATTATTTGTTATCGATTTATCTAACAGCGGAAGTTTAGAAAGAATTATCTCCTTTGTTGTGGTAGGATTATTGCCTCTGATCGACGGTATCGGAAATTAGTTTATTATTTATGATCAATTATATTTTCAATCTCATTTTCGGCGCTAAAATTGGTCGCTGGATCGGGCGAATTGGTGATCGTAAAGCCCTTATCTTCGAATATTCTGGTTTGTTTTTAGTGTTTTTAGGTTATGCCATGGTCAAAAATGGTTTACTGGCGGCTACATTATATGTGCTGGATCATTTATTTTTTGCCTTCTCGTTG
>Ga0210032_1001019_pt1 | contig 17017 bp, 12 predicted proteins | sample CryGeyCG2114_250_2_FD_185458 | JGI IMG/M metagenome (GOLD analysis project Ga0210032, IMG submission 185458) | Groundwater microbial communities from aquifer - Crystal Geyser CG13_big_fil_rev_8/21/14_2.50 (SPAdes) (version 2) | ecosystem: Environmental > Aquatic > Deep subsurface > Groundwater ... | reverse complement strand
GGCGCAGATCATAAACGATCATAACAAATCTGCGTACCGTTGCTTTCCCCATTTTGTACTATATTTGCCATTAAATTTTCACTAAATAAGTAAATACAAATGCCGACAAAAAAGAAAAATTTCTTTACCCAATTCCCCAAAAACTTTTGGACCGTAATCACAATGGAGTTCTTCGAGCGAGGCTCCTATTATGGCTTAGCAAGTGTACTTTCCATCTATCTTGTTACGGTGCTTCATTTTTCTAAGCAAAGCGTGGGAGTTATAAACAGCGTTACCCGCCCGATGCTTTATCTTACCCCGATCCTTGCTGGTGCGCTCGCCGACAGATTCGGCTATAGAAAAACTCTTTTCTTTGCCTTCTCGGTTATGAGCTTTGGTTATTTCCTCTCCGGATTAACTACAAGTTACGAGCTCATCTTTTTAAGCTTACTGCTAATGACGCTGGGAGCGGGTTCATTTAAACCGGTTATTTCCGGAACGATTGCACGAACAACAACTGAAGAAAACTCAACACTCGGTTTTGGTATTTTTTATTGGAGTATCAACCTCGGCGCTTTCATTTTTCCCTTGATACTTGTTCCCCTCTTAAAAGAAATTTCATGGAATTATATCTTTTTCATGTCAGCAATTGGTACGGGCTGGCTTCTGCTTTTAAACTTTTTTGTTTATAAAGAACCGGAAAAACCTGCGAACAGTAAATCAATTGGTCAAGTTTTAAAAGGCGCGGTTTTAGTTCTAAAAGATTTCCGTTTCATTTTGATGATTGTTATTTATTCCGGTTTCTGGATACTCTATTTTCAGATGTTTGATACGGTTCTCTGGTATTTAAAAGATTACATGGATATGACTCCCGTTAATAATGTGGTAAACGGACTTCTCGGTTTGTTTAGCGCAAATCCTAATTGGAAATTTGATGCCGAACACGTTACGGTAATAAACGCGGGTACAATTATCGTTCTGCAAATCTTCATTTCCAACATCGTAAAAAACAAAAAAGCTTTGCCAACAATGATCACAGGAATTGGACTTGGAACAATCGGAATGGGAATTCTTGCAATTTCAACCTATGCATGGGTTTTTATGGCGGGAATTATCATCTTTTCAATTGGGGAGATGACAGCACATCCTAAATTTATAAGTTATGTTGGTCTAATTGCTCCTGAAGATAAAAAAGCATTGTATCTCGGTTACTCATTTCTCTATGGAGTTTTAGGAAGCGGAATAGGCGGTATTCTTGGGGCAAATCTTTATGTTCATTTTATTGATAATCTCCATAATCCAAGCGCACTTTGGATTACTTTTAGTTTGATTGGTGTCGCCACAATGATCGGACTTTTACTTTTCAACAAGTTTTTGGCGAAGAAGTAGCCGAAAGCAATTGATTGTCATTGGTCAGTAAAATTGAATTAATTTTTCTGGTTATACGATTTTCATTACAATAAAATTTCGCTACACAGAATAATATTCTGAGTTGTGCTTTTTTAGGTTGTTTTGTTCTGTCACTTAAAATGGGAATTCACATGAATATGAAGTATGTAAAAAAATACAGTTATAACGGCGCCCGTTCAATGGTTTTGTTACATGAGAAATATTTAATGTCTCTCTTGCAAACCTGGCGTGAGGCTAAAAGCATCAATCTGGTTTTGCCTGAAAGTGAAGATTCAGATTATAAATCATTAGATACGCTCCTCGAACATATTTTTAGGGCAGCACGGGGATACATGGTCTGGATGTGCGATAAATTGAGCCTTCCAAGTCCTGAAATTAATCCAGAACCTAATTCAGCTGTGATTGATCTCGAAGCGGAGGAGTATTTGGATTATCTTATAAAAAAATGGCGGACACCCTTAGCGGAAGTTGAAGAGGAAAAATTTCACACCCCTCCATTTGCATCGCGGTGGGGAGTTCATTATTGCATTGATGCAATGCTTGAACATGCAGTGATGCATCCAATCCGCCATGAGTTTCAGTTAAGATATTTAATAACCGAGCAAAAGAGTAAATCAAAATAATAATTATAAGCGTATAATTAGAAAAGTAAATGAACAATAATCTTTCCTTAAAACAAAAGCTCTATGCTGAATGTATAAATTATGCCCGCACAAAGATTGAGCAAACTGAAAAAGCGGTTGACGAATTGCAACTTGCTTCTAAACTTGAAACAAAAAGCAGCATGGGAGATAAATATGAAACCGGCAGAGCCACAATACAACTTGAGATGGAAAAATATGCTCAACGATTAAGCGAATTTACAAACATGAATAAAATTCTTTTTCAAATAAACGTTGACAAGAATTATAATTCTGTTCAACCGGGCTGTGTGGTTTATACAAACTACGGCAATTATTTTATTGCAATTAATGCGGGAGAATTTGAGATAGAGGGAATTCGGTATTTGACAATCTCGCTTGCTTCACCGCTTGGAAAAGAATTACACAAAAGGAATGCCGGGGATGCTTTCTCTTTTAGAAATAAACAATTTATAATTGAGTTGGTGATTTAATCCGAATTGATTCTCCGTGCCTCTGTGACTTGTATGTTAAATGTTATAAATAAAGTTCTTTGAAATATTGAATAAAATAGTTTCCTTTACGGAAGAGAAGGTTTGTGCCTTGGGTCTAAGAACCCGTCACGAAGTTTTTTCCTTCCGTCAGGTTTAAGTCGAGGAATAACTTGGTACCTGGATGCCGTATTTGACAAGACTGATGATTCCTGACAACACTTATTTATTAACCAAACTATAGGTTTTCTATGAAAAACTATTATCTCGGTATCGACGTAAGCAAAGGGTACTCAGACTTTGTTCTACTGAATGAGAAAAAACAAACGGTTTTAGAAAGCTTCCAGTTAGACGATACTTTCGAAGGACACAACAAGCTTTTTAAGATCTTATCTGAGTTCTTTACGCAGCAACCCGATACAAAAATATTTGCCGCTGTAGAATCAACCGGCGGGTATGAGAACAATTGGTATCACTTGTTGCACAAGTATCAAGGACAGTTGAATCTTTCTGTTGCCAGGCTTAATCCCTATGGTGTAAACTATAACAGCAAAGCGGATTTGAAAAGGATTAAGACTGACGCTATTAGTGCAGTAAGTATTGCAGAGTATCTCATCAGTCACCCGGAGAAAGTAAGCTACCAAACAGAAGACCCCTTTGCTTCGTTACGCAGACAGTGGACTTTTATCAAGATGCTTACCAAACAACGAGTACAATTGTTAAACCAACTTGAATCTTTGCTTTATGTTGCCAACACAGAAATCCTTTACCATTGCCGCAACAAAGTAAATCTTTGGACACTAAAGCTGTTGAAACAGTATCCTACAGCAAAACATCTTGCAAAAGCAAGAGTAAGTACAATCTCTAAGATACCTTACATCACCGAAACCTTAGCCAAAGAACTCATCAATAAAGCAAAGCACTCTGTTGCTTCAGAAACAGATGAGACAATTGCAGAGATTATTACTGCTACGGTAAATCAGATTCTCTCTTTACGAAAAACAATTTGTTTGCAAGTAAAGAAACTTCAAAGTAGTTGTAACTTACCGGAAGTAGCGCTACTTAAAAGCTTTTCAGGAATAGCTGATTATTCTGCTGTAGGACTCATCATCGAAATTGGTTCGGTTGAAAGATTTTCTTCTGTAAAAAAACTTGCTTGTTTCTTTGGCGTACATCCCGTCTTTAGCCAGAGCGGTGACAAGATAAGCGGCTATAGAATGAGCAAGAGAGGAAGAAAAGAACCCCGGCAGATTTTGTTTAATGTTGCCAGGTTTGCTATTGTTCACAATCCGCTGATCAAAGAAATTTATATCGATCACTTGAAAAAAGGAATGTCGAAGATGGCCGCTATCGGTGCCATCATGCACAAGATACTCAGGATTGTTTACGGCATCTTAAAAAACAATACTCCTTTTAATCCCGAGATTGATAGAGCAAACAGACTAAGAAACTTAAGCAAGAAAAAAGATGAATCATTGGTCGTTAATAAAATGCTTGAACCAATTGATTGTAAAGCACCGGTTAGTAGAAGACAATTAAAAAAGAGAAAAGAGCAAGAGAAGTCCCAAAATCTTAAACCGCTGAACGCGGAACAGATTGTTTCTGTTTTTGCGGGATCAGACTCTCGCTCCTTTCCGTTTGCTTCAACTCAAACTTAAGGAAACGTATTCAATATGTCAATGAACTTTTTGAGAATATAACTTCTCAGAAGAAATACTTGGGATAACTTAGCCCAAGTATTTCTTCTTGACTTTTAACGGAATAACTTCGTGGTAAATTTCTTTTCACCACAGAGAAGACAAAGATTTATTTATTTTTTCATTTGCAATTTCGCTCTTCCCGCCGTAATTTTTTATTAAATAATAATAATATAATATGAGTTTGGTAAAACATTCTAATTGGTGAATGTACTATCATTTCTAATTCCTAATTCGTAATTCCTAATTATTCAGAGTACTATGGAAACACAAAAAAAGACAAGTTTAGTTCGTGGACTCTCATTAACCGCCGCAGTAATGTTAGTTGCCGGATCGATGATAGGTTCCGGGATATTTAGAAAACCAGCTACTATGGCGGGTCAACTGCACTCACCGGAATTATTGATTCTCGTTTGGGTCGTTGCCGGACTGATAACTTTTATCGGTGCTTTGGTCAATTCTGAAATTGCAGGAATGATTGACGCTACCGGCGGACAGTTTATGTACTTCAAAGAAATGTACGGAGACTTTACCGCGTACCTTTACGGCTGGTCAATCTTAGCGGTAATACAAACCGGAAGCCAGGCGGCTATTGCTTACGTGTTTGCAGAATATCTCGGTTACTTTTTCAAGTTGCCGGAAGCATCAAAATATTTCCAGGACTTTTCCCTTTATATGCCATTCGTCGGAGCGATTCATCCCTTTGTAGATTTCGGAACAAAAGCAGTAGCCATTCTTTGCATTTTATTCTTGACCGGAGTTAATTATGTCGGCGTCGTTTTCGGGGGGCTTGTACAAACCATAATCACTTTTATAAAAATTGCTTCAATCATTTTACTTGCATTCGTTCTTTTAATTTTCGGGAATGGTTCTTCGGCGAACTACTTTTATAATTTTCATCTCCCCGCAGAAACAAGCACAAATTTAATTGCAATGATCGGACTTGCCTTAGCCGGAGCCTTTTGGGCTTACGATGGATGGAACAATGTTACGTTTGTTTCGGGAGAAATAAAAGAACCGCAACGTAACGTTCCAAAAGCTTTGTTTTACGGAACATTGATCGTGATCTCGGTTTACGTTTTGATAAATGTAGCTTATCTTTATGTTTTACCCATTGAAGAAATGAAAAATTATCCTTTGGTTGCTTCAGCTGCCGCTGAAAAAATATTTGGCGGAATAGGAGCTTCAATCATTGCTATAGCTGTCGTAATTTCTACTTTCGGAGCGCTGAATGGTTCTATCCTTGCAACAGCGCGTGTTCAATTTGCAATGGCACGAACAAAACTATTTTTTGTTTCACTCGGGAAAATTCATCCCAAATTTGCAACTCCACATGTCTCACTTGTGGTTCAAGGGCTTTGGTCTTCAGTATTAGTTTTATCCGGTTCATTCGATACTATTACCGACTATGTTATTTTCGCCTCATGGCTATTCTACATGCTTGGCGCTTTCGGAGTTTTCGTTCTTCGTAAAAAAATGCCCGATGCAAAACGACCTTATAAAGTTTGGGGTTATCCTTACACTCCCGCAATTTTTGTCATCTTTTCATTTTTGTTCTTGATTAATTCGATTGTTTCTGATACGCAAAACGCCGCTATGGGATTGATCCTTATTTCACTCGGGCTGCCCGTTTATGTTTACAGTAAATATTTTCATCATCGGTTTCAGAAAAATAAATATGAATAAAAAAATTATCTTTATTGATGCGATGGCTTTGACGTACAAAGCCTACTTCGCATTTATCAGCCGTCCACTCATCACGAAAAAAGGCGAACCAACTTCCGCTGTCTTTGGTTTTATCAGTCAAATATTAAAAATATTGGAAGATATAAAACCTGCTTATATGTTCGTTGGTTTTGATTCAAAAGAAAAAACTTTCCGACACGAACGTTTTGAGGGCTACAAATCTACACGAGCTGCAATGCCCGAAGATATGATTCCGCAGATCGGCAGAATAAAAGAAATCATTGAAGCGCTCAATCTTCCCGTTTTTATTTTACCAGGTTATGAAGCAGATGATATTATCGGTACGGCGGTGAAGAAAGCTGAATCTCTCGGTTATGATGCTTATATGATCACGCCGGATAAAGATTACATTCAACTCATCACTGAAAATGTAAAACTTGTTAAACCGGGAAAATCTTCCGAAGAGATTGATATTCTAACGAAAGAAAAAGTTGTTGAGACGCTTGGCTTTGAACCGGAAAGAATGATTGATTACTTATCGCTCATCGGTGACGCAAGCGATAATATTCCCGGTGTTAAAGGCATTGGACCAAAGGCAGCGCCCTTATTGATCCAGAAGTTTTCTTCTCTCGAAAATATTTATGAGCATATTGATAAAGTTGAACCCGCATCAACAAAGAGCAAACTCATTGCCGGGAAAGAAAATGCTTTTCTTTCAAAAGAACTTGCTACCATAATTACCGACGTTCCGATTGAAATTGATTTTCAAAAAACCATAATCGGGAAGCCTGATATTGAAAAGATAAAATCCATTTTTGAAGAGCTCGAATTCAAAAACCTTTACGTCCGTTTAAGAAAATATTTTGGCGAAGAAGAAGTTCAAGTGCAAGAAAATATTTCAGCAATATCGGTCAAGTCTGAAGATAAATCATTTTCTAAAAGCGAAACTGAATATGTTTTAATTTCTTCTGTAAATGAGGCGAAAATATTAGCCGATAAACTTGCCCTGCTTTCTTTGTTTGTGTTTGATACGGAAACAGATTCATTAGATTATTTTGAAGCGAAGGTAGCCGGAGTTTCATTCTGTTATGAAAAAGGAAAAGCATTTTTTGTCGCGCTCAATCCTTTCGTTCAGTCAACATCTTTGTTTGAGAGAAATTTAGACGATAGGCTTTCTGTGCATGATTTCATTTCCTTATTCCAACCGGTATTTGAAAATGCCGGGATTAAAAAAGTTTGCCAAAACGGAAAATTTGATATTTCAATTCTTCGCTCTCTCGGCATAAAGGTAAATGGCTTTTACTTTGATACGATGCTTGCAAGTTATGTCCTCGATCCCGATCAAAAGCACGGCATGGATGATTTAGCGCAAAAATATTTGCAGTACAGACCTATTCCTCTTTCGGATTTAATCGGCACAAAAAAAGATGCTAAACAAATCTTTGATGTTGATGTAAAAATGCTTAGCGATTATTCGTGCGAAGATGCAGATATAACTTTTCAGCTTTTTGAAATCTTGAAAGAAGAAATTGATAAAAATAATCTGCACAAATTGGCTTATGAAGTTGAATTCCCTCTTGCGGAAGTTTTGGAAGAAATGGAACGTTCCGGCGTAAACATTGACCGCAAAATGCTTGCGGTATTGAGCAAAGAGTTGGAAAAATCTATTAATGAATATTCCGAAAAAATATTCCGTTTAGCCGGTGAAACATTTAATATCAATTCGCCCAAACAAATGCAGAAAATTTTATTTGAAAAACTTCAACTGCAATCTTCAAGAAAAACAAAAACCGGATTTTCAACCGATGCGCAAACGCTTGAATCTTTACGAGGTGAGCATGAAATTATTGACACTATTTTAGAATTCAGACAAGTTGCAAAATTAAAATCAACGTATGCCGATTCACTTCCCACTTTAATTCATCCTAAAACCGGAAGAGTGCATACTTCATTTAACCAAACCATAGCATCAACCGGAAGACTTTCGAGCAACGATCCGAATTTGCAAAACATTCCCATTCGCACGGAACTTGGCAGAGAAATTCGAAAAGCATTTGTTCCGCGAGATAAAAATCATAGTATCATTAGCTGCGACTACAGCCAAATTGAATTGCGCATCATGGCAAGTATGTCAAACGATGAACGCTTACTTGAAGCATTTCAGCAAGGCGAAGATATTCATAGAAGAACCGCAGCACTTGTCTTTCAAATTCCAGAGGAAGAAGTTACTCCCGATATGCGGAGAAAAGCTAAAGAAGTTAATTTTGGAATCTTGTACGGTATCGGAATCTTCGGATTAAAAACCCGTCTGCAAATTTCTCAGCAGCACGCAAAAGAGATTATTGAAACTTATTTCAATACATTTAAAAGTGTAAAAGCTTTTATGGATGCGTCTATTCAATCTGCGAAAGAAAAAGAATACGCTGAAACATTACTGGGCAGACGCCGCTTCCTCAAAAATATTAACAGCAAAAACTTTTCACTCCGCAATTTTGAAGAACGCGTCGCAATCAACATGCCGATTCAAGGCACCGCAGCCGATATGATAAAACTTGCAATGATCAATATTCATAATGAACTTTCAAGAAGAAAGTTAGAGACAAAAATGATTTTGCAAGTGCATGATGAATTAGTCTTTGATGCATTGAAAAGTGAAACGGAAGAAGTTATCCCCTTAGTAAAAGAGTTGATGGAAAATGCTCTGCCTCTTAATGTACCAATTCTTGTTGAGACCGGAATTGGAGATAATTGGATTGAAGCGCATTAGTGGATTATCAAAACCTCCGAGGTTTTGATCCAAATACTTCAACCAAACCCCGGAGGTTTTATCACCATAAATATTTTTGCACTTCATCAGCGGCTGTATTCCCGCTCTTGATTGCGCCTTCAATTGTTGCGGGTAGTCCGGTGTTCGTCCAATCTCCCGCAAGGAAAACATTTTCAATTTTTGTTTTAACTGAAGGACGTTTCATTAAGTTTTCTTTATTCGGAATAAACGTTGCTCTCTTCTCTTTAATGATCTTGTAATCTGAAATATCTTCCTCTTTGATGTTCAAATATTTTTGCAATTCTGTTCTTACCATTGGAAACAATTCTTCCGGTGATTTATCAATAAGCCCATCAGCGCAGCTTGTTACGGTTGTAATATAATTCCCGTGATTAAAGACCCAGTGCAATGGCGAATCTAAAAAAGCGTAAAAAGGTTTCTTTAACTTGTTATTCTTTATCCATAAATGCAAAGTCAGAATTGATGAATAACTTAAATCAATTTTATCTTTCTCGATAGTCCTATCAATTCCATTAATTTTATTCAATGCGAAAGAGGGTACGGATAAAATAAGCGCATCGAAATCAATCAATCTTCCTTTATCCGTTACTACGGAAACAGCTTTATTCTGAACGATAGAAATTTCCAACAGTTTTTCGGAAAAAGATAATTCAGTTTTTTGAGTTTGAAGAAAGTTTACTGCGGGATCAACGAACGCTTTTGATAAACCAACTTTCGGAATGATCATCGCTGACGCGTTACTTCCTTTTAAGAAAATTACTTTTATTATATCAATAAACATTTTAGCGGAAGCGTCTTTTAATTTACTATTCAACGCTCCAACAGCAATTATTTCCCAAAATGATTTTATACAATTTCTACTTTGCCCTTGTTCTATCAGCCAATCTTCTACAGAATGGTTTAAATACTTTTCACTTTGAAGGAATGGAAGTTGAGCAAATATGAAAATAATTTTAATCTTGTCGAAAATGGATAGAGCCTCGTAATTCAAAAGTCCGAAAAATAATCCGAACGGATAGGGGAGATCAGTAGCTTTAAGTTGATGTTTTATTTTGTCTCGAGTTACAAAATTTAATTCAAGTTTATGTTGGAAATTAAAAAGGTTTGTTGCCCCAATACTCTTAATAAATTCCAGCGTTTCATAATAACAGCCAAGCAGAAGGTGCTGACCATTATCAATTTCGTCGCCGCTTTTTTTATCAACAAATGAATAAGTTCTTCCTCCGAATTTTGGCGAGGCTTCTATTAAATAAACATTGACATTTTGTTTGGCAAGAGAAACGGCGGAAGAAAGACCGGCAAGTCCACCCCCAACAATGAGGCATTTTTTCATCTATAAACTAATTTATATTTCGCCCAAACCCCAAGAGAAATACCAACTTTTTCAAATGTGCTGACTTTAATGTTTTGATTAAAGACATCATACTTCGCTTGAATAATTCTTCCCAACATTCTGTAATAAATATGCTGCATAGCGCGCGCCGCAAACATCGAAGCTTTGTCATCAAGGTCTAATTCGTCCGTTGCTTTTTGGAAATATTCATTTGCCCTCTTGGCTTCAAACTCCATCAAAGAAATAAAGTGTAAATTATATTTTTGGACGAGCAAATCATTTTCACTATAATGAAATTTTGCCAATTCATCTTGCGGCAGATAAATGCGGTTATTTCGAATGTCTTTATTCACATCGCGTAGAATATTTGTAAGCTGTAAAGCTATACCGAGATTCTCGGCAAACGATAAAGCTGATTTATTTTTATACCCGAAGATCTCAATACACATCAATCCAACCGTTGAAGCGACCCGGTAGCAGTAAAGACGTAATTCTTCAAATGTTTCGTAACGTTTTTTTTGTAAGTCCATTTCCATTCCTTTGATAAGTTCAAAGAAATGTTCGATCGGGATGTGAAATTGGGAGATCGTTCCGGCAAGTCTATTTAATAGTTGAAGTTCAGAATTTCCGCGAAAAGCTTTTTCAAATTCCGTGCGCCATTTAACTAATTTTTGGTATTTAATTTCATCATCCTCGAGTCCTTCATCCACAATATCATCAGTTTTCCGGCAAAAAGCATAGACATTATTCATCGCCTCCCGCTGACTTGCAGGAAGTAAATTAAAAGCATAATAAAAACTGCTTTTGCTTTCTTTTGCAATTTGCTTAGCTGAATCTTTTTGCATAACTAAATGATTTTAGTAATAATAAAATTAACTCATATTTTTTTAACGATGGTCTCACCATTAGCACATTATACTTCGCGCTCTCAATTTTTTTTAATATCTCCCTACCGCCAAGGATTGTCCAGCCAATTTCAATTCTCAATTTTTTTGGTAAATAGTTAAGCAACTCTTCACCAGCAGAAAACAACTTTGTTATCCTATCAATTTGAAGCTTCACAACCTCACAAAATTCTTTTCTCAAAACAGGATCAGTAAAATTATTTTCATCCAGACCCAACTTTATCAAATCATTAATTGGAATATAATTTCTTCCCTTCTTAATGTCAAATTTGAAATCTTGATAAAAATTAGTGAGCTGCAGAGCCGAACAAATGTTGTCGGACAATTTCAACACTTTTGGGTCACGGATGTCGTGAAGTTCAAGTAGTAATCTACCGATAGGATTAGCAGAAGAATCACAATAGGTTTGCAGATCAGAAAAATCTTGGTAATTATGAAAAAGAATATCAGATCGGAATGCTTTCAGCAATTTGAAGAAATATATTTGGGAAAGTTTTCTTTCATTTATAGTTTCAGCAAGTGCAAGATCAAATGGATCTGCATAAATACCGTTTAACAAATTCTGCAATCTTTTTTCGAATCTTGCAAGCCGCTCCAGCCTCTGCTCGACAGAATAATCTCCTTCATCGGCAATATCGTCAGCGGTGCGGGCAAACCAATAAATGATCGCAACATCTTTTCTTAATTTCTTTTGAATTAAAAAAGTTACAACGGGGAAATTTTCGTAATGCTTCTTAGCAAATTGAATTGCCTCTTGATAAGCAGGTTGAAGGTTTTTTGTCGTATAATTCATAAGCTATAAAGTAAAAAGCCCCCTTCTATTCCCCCGGAAACAATCGGGGGGAATCAAATTACCATTCCCTTCGGGGGAAGGGTAAGGATGAGCTTTTTTTTGTACTATTGTGCCCGAAAGGGGACTCGAACCCCTACGGAGGATCTCCACTAGACCCTGAACCTAGCGCGTCTACCAATTCCGCCATTCGGGCATTTTTTTCAAAGAAAATTTAACAATAACAAAGGTCATTTCAAACTCATTACCAGCCAGAGCCGGATTCTTTTTCGTCCTGGTGGGCAGCTGAACCGCCATGAAGATTACAACTCTGAGGTCTGTGCAAAACATTAATGAGATCCGAAATTTTATTCGGACAACTTTCGTTCGCCAACCGTGCGTCTCCCCTATCAATTGTGTCTTTACAAAATTGCACGTACTCTACGCCATCCGGTAATACAAAATATTCTAAGGGAAGATTCAGTTCTTTATACGCTTCCGCCATAAATTTTGCCCAGATAGGCATCGCCGCACGCGCACCTTGCCCATACCATCCATTAAATTTTACACGCCTGTCATCAAAACCGATCCAGACACCGCCGGCTAATTGTGGAGTAAATCCGACAAACCAGGCATCTGCAAAATCTTGGGTAGTACCGGTTTTACCTGCAGCCGGTCTCGAAAAGTATTGCCTTACTCTTGCTCCGGTTCCATAGTTTAAAACGTCCTCCATCATATTTGAAACAATTGCAGCGGTCTGCGGTGAAATTGCTTCACGGTACTCCGGTTTAAATTCGTCAATAATAATTCCATTTTTATCTTCAATTCTTAAAATTGATATTGGAGAAACGAACACGCCTTTGTTCGCCAAAGTAGCAAATGCAGATGTTAGTTCAAGGGGTGTCACTTCAACGGTTCCAAGCGCAATTGAGGGAAACGCGGGAAGTTGTGAATTAATTCCCATTTTATGGGCATACTTTACTACCATATTTGGCGGTGCGATTTCTGAGATTGTTAATCTACCTGCAATTACATTCACTGAATTTGCAAGCGCCCGTCTTAGAGTTAAGTATCCGCCGTAATCATTATCGCTATTATTAGGCGACCACCCGTTGAAATTAAATTTTTCATTTAATAAAGAAAATGCCGGATAATAACCGTTATCTATCGCGGTAGTATAAATCATGGGTTTAAATGATGACCCTGGCTGCCGCCTAATCTGGGTTACATGATTTAGTCCATATTGAAAATCTTGATCTGTACCTCCAACAAGCGCCTTTATTTCTCCGTTCTTTGGATCAAGCACTACGAATCCCGATTGAATCGTGCTTTCAATCAGTTTTACTGAATCTATGAAAGTTGCGTCATTTATTAAGTGATTGTAAACGAGCTGCTTTTGTATTTGCGAAACTGCTTCTTTATAAGCGATAGTGTTTTTTATTGCTCTCTCAAGTAACGGTTTTACGATTGCTTTATTATTCTCCCATTTCCAATTCTTATAAAATAATTCCTGATATTCTCTTAGATGATCGGCGACAACTTTATTCGCAATCTTTTGCATAGAAAAATTAATCGAAGTATAAATATTTAATCCGTCCCTGAACAAATCGTAACCATATTTATCAGACATGGCAATCATTTGTTGTCGAACGTATTCCATAAAATGAGGCGCTTCACTCCTCATTTTAACTTTCCTTCCCTTTGCTAAAACAATCGGCTCTCCTTTAAATTTTTCATAATCACGTTCGGATAAATATCCGGCAACTACCATGTTATGCATAACTAAATTTCTACGCGCTAAAGCCCGCTCCATTTTGCGTTCAGGATCATAATTCACCGAAGATTTGAGCAGGGCAATGAGTAATGCTGATTCAGGCACCGTTAATTCTTTAGCTCCTTTCCCGAAATAAATATTAGCCGCTGTTTCAACACCGAAGGCGCTTTTCCCAAAATAAGAAACGTTTAGGTAGAGCTCAAGAATTTCTTTTTTAGTAAAATTTCTTTCAATTTGGACAGAAGAAAGCCATTCACGAATTTTTCTGGTAATGGTTTCTACCGGATTTTCATTTACTGTTTTCAAACTGTATAAATTTTTCGCAAGCTGTTGCGTTATTGTACTTGCACCCTGTCGCGAAAAAGTCAGGATATTTTTCGCCATTGCCTTCCCGAAGCGGATGAGATCAACTCCCCAATGATTATAAAAATTTCTATCTTCCGTTGCTATTAAAGCGTTGATCAGATGTGAAGGAATACTATCAACATCTGTCTCAATTCTGTTTTCGATAAAAAATTGCCCGAGTATTTCGCCGTCAGAGGTCCAAACCTTACTCGCAAGTTGTGGACGCGGATTTTCTAATTCTTCAAGTGAAGGCAACCCTGAGATGACGTAAAAAAAGTAAGCTAAAAAGAGTACCAAAGCGCCGATTAAAAAGTATCTAAACTTTTTAATAAATGATGTCACCCGTTTTTGAGCATTATTTTTTGTAGATTTTCCCATGCTATTGCCAGTCCACTATTTGAAAATTATTATTTTGAAAGATGCCGTAACACGGTTGATCAAGCCATGTTCCAAGATTAATATAGTATCCATTGTTAAATTTTTCGAATTGTCTTTTATGTGAATGTCCAAAAATAACATAATCAAAACCATCTTTTAATTTTACTTTAGCGGCTTCAAACATTCCGTCAATCTCTCCATAATCTTTTTTAGCGGTGTAGTCTCTGCTGGTTTTGCTTGTCCGGCTTGCGAGGGCAATGCCAAGATCAGGATGGACGAGAGAATACAATTTTTGAAGATAGCTGTTCCTGAGAATCTTTTTAAGGATAAGATATCCAATATCGTTTTTAACTAATCCGTCTCCATGAGCAAGAAAAAACTTTCGCCCGTCAAGGGTAACGGCTATTCCATCATGATAAAGATGAGCGCCGATTTCTTTTTGAAAAAAGTCTTTATGAAGGAAATCGTGATTGCCGATGAAATAATGTAATTCCACTCCGTTCTCACACAAGTCTTGTAAAGCAGTCAGCGTTCTAAAAAAACCTTTTTGATAAACACGTTTGTATTCGAACCAGTAATCAAATAAATCGCCAATGATATAGAGTGCGCATGCATTGTTCTTAGCGTATTCAAAAAATGAAACTAAAAGTCTCTCTCTCTTTTTTTCAATATCGGGAGCTAAAAGTCCTAGATGAATATCGGAAATAAATAAAACGGGTTTAGACATTTTTACTCGTAGGTGTTAAAATCATTAAATTCGATAAGAAGCCAACCCTTAGGGTCCAATATAAGTGAATTCATCTTCTTCTTCAGCTTGATTGTCTTTTCAAACGTTAGTTCATCCACCAGAATTGTTTCGGAATAATTATCTTCAGGATTATCGTACATAAATTTCACCTCAAGAGGAAAGTGATATTCTGTTTCCCCCTTTTGGACTTGTTTAAGGCTTAAGACAAGATAGTAAGTCGAATCCTTATCTTGTTTAATTTTCCACCGGTAATTAACAACCGGGACTTTTTCTCCTTTGTAAACCCATTGATCAAAAAATTTCGATAAATCTTTTTTAGAAACATCTTCACAAACTTTTTTGAGATCACCGGTGGAGGCATTCTTGAATTTGTATAAATCAAAATATTGATTGAGGATGGCGAAGAAATCGTCGTCCCCAACTTCCCATCGTAACATATGGAGAACCCATGCACCTTTTTTATAAACCTTAGAGGAAAACAAATTGCTTCCGGGATTGTAAAGCGTCCCTTCAAAGTCAGTTCTAAAATTTTTCCGCATATTAGAAAACAATGCATCAATTCCAAAAACGGCTTCATCATATAACGCTTCGGAATAAGAGGCAAAACCCTCATTCAACCAAATATCTTTCCACGTAGCTGGAGAGACACAATTCCCCCACCATTGATGCGCTGCTTCATGCACGTAAATATCCGTAAACATTTTTGCCCCGGTTACAAAGTTACTGCCAATTCCGGTGATGGTAGCGTTTTCCATAGCGCCGCCCTGCCAAAGGAACTCTGCAACTCCATACTTTTCTTTAGCGAAAGGATATTCACCAAAAAGCTGCGAGAGTACTTTTAATATTTGAGCATGTTCTTCAAAGTCTATTTTTGCGTTATTTAAATGAGCCGGAAGCGCATAATAGTGGATGGGGACTGTATCTCCCGACGCTGTAATGAATTTGTCCGAGAATGTTTTATAATCAGATGAATAAATTGCTGCCGTGTAGGTCGGCAATTCATATTGAGTTCTCCAATGATAGGTTGTTCTTCCATTAGAGTCGTATTTTTCAACCAGCAAGCCGTTTGCAACTGAAATTTTTGAAGCACTATTCGTCAAATAAAAATCATAAGTAGCTTTGTCGGTAAGCACATCGTTGCATGGAAACCAGGTAGATGCATAGGTCGGTTCGTTAATATTGTAGATCAAGGAAGTGCCGTTTATTTCTCCAAATACAAAAGATGATAAACCAAGGTTCTTCGGTCTTCCTTCGTAAATGATCTCTACATAATTTGTATCATAAAGAACTTTTGGTGTTACTGTTAATGACGTTTTGAAATTGGAATAATTTGTAGATGAGCCGTTCCATAACACTTTATGGATACGCATGTTATCATAAAAATTTATCTTGAAAAATTTTTGCAGCGAGTCGGTAAAAACAAATTGAAGAGTGACATCGCCTTTCAAACGTTTTTGCTCAGGGAATAAATCCAATTTTACAGTATAATGGAGAACATTAATTAACTTTTGTTCCGGAAAATTATAGCCATCTTCATCATCGTTAAAAAACCATGATTGATTCAGAACGCTGAAATAGTCTTTGTAAGGATGCGTTCTGCTAATTTTTGAAGAAAATAAACCGCCTGAGACGACAAGCGAACTCACAAAGAAAATCAGAGAGAAATAAAGAATATTTTTTTTCATAAACGGCATTTGGAAATCATTTAACTGTTAGATGCAATTTAAGATTTTTTTATCTGTTGTGAAAAGGGAAGTAAAAAACCGTTGGTTCTGTGTTGTAAATATCTGAAGATTCTATAAAATTAATTCAAACCCCAATTACGGACAAAGATATCAAATTGGAAATTATTACTTCAAAAATAATTGTTTAATACCTACACCATGATTAAAGCATTAATGGTTGATGAAATCGAACAATTTTTATGTATATCAAATTGATGTTCCTATTTATAAGTTAATACCTACACGCTTTGTTCTGTTATTGATTGGAAGTAGGGGCTTTAAACGCTTTGAATTATCCCAAAGAGTTTCGGGTGCAATATCAATATTTCCCGACCGGACTACAGTTCCATAGGCAACTTTCGCTTGCATA
>Ga0210032_1001002_pt1 | contig 17345 bp, 24 predicted proteins | sample CryGeyCG2114_250_2_FD_185458 | JGI IMG/M metagenome (GOLD analysis project Ga0210032, IMG submission 185458) | Groundwater microbial communities from aquifer - Crystal Geyser CG13_big_fil_rev_8/21/14_2.50 (SPAdes) (version 2) | ecosystem: Environmental > Aquatic > Deep subsurface > Groundwater ... | reverse complement strand
GAAATCAGCGAATAAGCACCTCATCACAAAACATCCACAGAACATAATCAGATAATAAACCATAATAAAATCAATGACAAGAAAAACAAACACGCAATTGATTCAGCAAAAAACAGGAGTTTTGTAGTACATCTGCAAACCACCTATAGACGCATAAATCCTATGTTTCAATCCTGCTCAAAAAATCACTCAAAGACAGAACATCTACAGAGCATTCGTAGAGCAAACCCATCAGGCTTTTTTTGCATCAATACAAAGCGCAGTGTTCCAGAAAAAAATGTTTCATGTGGGAAACTACTTAACGATTTTGCTCAGTAGTTTCCCACATGATTTTTCCTTTCCATGCAGAATTGAGGCCCAGCAACCAATAGGATGATCACCATGGAAAATCAGCTTCCAACGACGATAGACAACAGCGAACTACAATACGTGATTCTTTTTGATCAGCTTCATCGCCAATTCATAGGGGCTATATACAAAGACAATCCCGACACTTGGAGAGAGGAGTTTGACAAGTTTTATCACACCCCAAATTTCGAGGTATCCCTATACTCAACAAGAGCCAATGACATGGATGTGCGGCGCATAACATACAAAGACTGGTATCTTGAATTGAAACCAAGTTCATTAGGACTGCCCACATACCGCGATTCCGACATCATTACCTATTGTGCGACCTGGCTTAACCATGCCGCGCAATTAGAATTTAATGACTGCAAAAGCCCGTTTATTCGGTTCAAAATCAACGATTTCATAACATTTGCAAAACGGAATAAAAACGGAAACAGCGTGGCGGACATGATCGAGTCGCTCGACAGATTGGCGGGCAGCAAAATTGCTACCAATATCCACCCTGATTTTATGGAAGGAAAAGGAGAAGGCGAGGAAGAGGTGCTCACCTTTGGCTATATCAACGCATACTCAACCCAACGTAATGAAAACGGCGCGATCACTGATGTGATTATTGAAATGAACCCGCGTTTTTATCGGATCGCTCTTGAATTCAGTAGCGAAGGAGCTTTAGTGCTAGATCATAGATATTTTGACCTAACACCGTTTCAACGTGCGATATACAGTGTCTTTGTGACCTTTTGTAGCTACGAGGATAATGCAACAATCCCATGTATCCTCACTATGGAAGAACTCTGGACGAGGGCTGGTAAACAATGGGAATTCCGCTACTTCAAAAACTCACTAATGAAAATTCAAGGCCATCTAGCCAATTACTGGTTTTCAGTAGACGAGCAAGACAATGTTCTTTGCACAGCACCAGATGAGGGGATCACTTCCATGGACTATCTAAAATAGCCTAAACCTCACCATGCCTAAAGGCAGGTGGTTCTCGCGGTGACATTTTTCGCAGAATGTAACTCATTGATTTAATTCATGCTATTTTTCGCAGAATGTAACTCATTGATTTAATTCATGCTATTTTTCGCAGAATGTAACTCATTGATTTAATTCATGCTATTTTTCGCAGAATGTAACTCATTGATTTAATTCATGCTATTTTTCGCAGAATGTAACTCATTGATTTAATTCATGCTATTTTTCGCAGAATGTAACTCATTGATTTAATTCATGCTATTTTTCGCAGAATGTAACTCATTGATTTAATTCATGCTATTTTTCGCAGACGCTTAAATAACGGGCAAAAATGGGCAAAAAAGCGGAAACACACCCAGTTTTAAGCCTCGCCGCAAGACTTGATTTACATCACTTCTCCTAGCGGTTATCATGAATTCCGCTTGGACGTAAACTTGGTCTGAATACGTGATAACCGCAAAATACAACAATCAGGGAAAATAGCATGGAGATAGAAGGAGGCGACCTCAAATTGAACTACATCAAGATAGCGGAGGACAATCTTCGGAAAAGACTGGATGAGCTTTTTGCTATGGCAGAGGATCGGTGTAAGCACCACCTAGAGTTTGTATTGGCACAAAACAGAACAAGAACATGGGCAGAGCATAGCGTGCTATGCGTTAACCCAAGACTAAGGGAAAACAAACTGAGCGTCACATGGTATGTGGTGAAATGGTATGGGTCGAAAGCTCAAAAAACGCGCCGCATGGTCAAAAAAGTTATAGTTAAGCCCAAAAACAAATACGGATACAACCTGGAAACACTACGCAAAATCGCACAGCCATGGGAGTGGGATTGGGTAGAGACGGTTGAGAAAGAAGTCACGCCTCTGAGGCGGGAGGCAGAGTTCATTGCGCCGTGCCTTGGTAAGCTCAACAAAATACTGAAAGGAAACATGGAGGGAAAAACTTGAAAGAACTATTCCAGTTCATACGAGGATTGGCTGCTCAGGCATGGCTGTATGCAACATTCCGTGGCAAGTGGCAGGATATGCCAGAATCAACATTTTTGTGCGCCATCCTCACGGTGATGGCACTCATCTCGATAATAGTAATGTCATACATAGAGTATGGTGCGGATTTTGCCTTGGCATTGCCATTGTTATATCTGGGGTCGGTCTGGGTATTTTGCTCGGACGAAGGGACTCTGAAAATCAACAAGCAACTCCTGTCTGCGGTGAGCTTATTCATGATTCCTATTGCACTATTATTGACGACGGTCGGAAGTGGTCACGAATTGGTGGAGTCAGTATTCGGTCTGTACGCATCAATAGCAGTAATTAAGTTCAAAACTACTGAGCAAAATCGTTAAGCAATTTGCGAGACAAAAACCTAGGCAGAACCGATAATCCATCCCATTCAAAACAGAGTGGGGTTCGGCATGAAAGCGTTCTACGAGTGGGAATCCCCTTGGAGACCCAACTACGAAGCAAGCATGGCGAAAATGTGGGTAGGCGCAGCACTGGCTACATTCGTTATCGGCAAATACATGCCAGTGCCAATCCCATCAAAACTATCCGCTATTGCAATGGCGTGCTGTTCAGCAATGGCCGTATATCGTGGCGCGGCGGCATACAAGCGATACACCGACACATCACGACTAGACAACTTCGGTAAAGATTTCATCACCATCCCAGAGATACTCAAAAAAAGTGCCGTAGCTGAAAAGAAAAAAGCAGTGTGGTTGGGCAAAGGATTTGACTGGACGGACATCGAAGCACAGAAGATGCACTCAATGCTCAGTCAAGGGGTAGCGCAGACCATAGGCAAGATAACAGAAGAGCATCACCTGGACGGGGCGTACTGGATACATGGACTGGAGGAAGAGACAGATAGATTCATGGATATTGGCAACCTGGTTGGGCATACCTTATTACTAGGAACAACACGGGTAGGCAAAACGCGCATGATGGAGCTGCTCATAGCGCAAGCAATCGTTCGCGGCGAAAGCGTTATCATCATAGACCCGAAAGGGGATCACAACCTTGCCGAGAACGCTAAAAAAATATGTGAGGCATTAGGGCAACCAGAAAGATTTGTCTACTTTCACCCAGCGCACCCAGAAAAATCCACCCCCATTGACCCAATGCGCAACTGGAATCGCCGTACCGAGCTTGCCAGTCGGGTTGCCGCCCTGATTCCCTCGGAGACAGGCGCAGATCCGTTTGCGGCGTTTGGCTGGAAGGTGTTGAACGACATTGTGAACGGACTGGTAGCGACGGGCGTAAGCCCGAACCTCGTACATCTGAAACGATACATAGAAGGCGGTGCGGACAATTTACTTCTCAACACACTCCGCCATCATTTCGCCGACAAAATCCAAGACTGGGAAACCAAATCGAGCGGCTTTGTCAAAAAACACAAAGACAAAGTGCTTGAGGCGTACATTGAGTTCTACAAACAGATCGTCATTCATGAGGCGCAAAGCACCGACCTGGACGGCCTGATCTCAACCTTTGAGCACAACCGCGATCACTTCCAGAAGATGGTCGCCTCGCTCATCCCTATCCTATCAATGCTCACCTCAGAACCTTTAGGCGAGCTACTCTCACCAGAAACAGATCGAGCCAGCGAAAGACAAAGCACTGACATGGCGAAGATCATCAATAACAACCAAGTCCTCTACCTTGGACTGGACAGCTTGGCGGATGGCACGGTAGGTAGTGCCATAGGCTCAATTATGCTGGCTGACCTAACCGCTGTTGCGGGAGACAGATACAACTACGGGTTAACCTCGATAAGACCTGTCAACTTGTTCGTTGACGAAGCTGCTGAAGTTATTAACCAGCCTACAATACAAATACTAAACAAAGGCGGGGGCGCATTATTTAGAGCCACCATAGCGATACAGACAATCGCAGACTTACCGGCTAGATTAGGGGATGCGAACAAAGCACAGCAAGTCATGGGCAATCTCAACAATCAGATTGTTTTAAGAGTGATGGATTCGGATACCCAAGAATACGTTGCAAACAGTTTGCCGAAGATAAAATTCAAATCGCTCAACCTGCGCTATGGACACGGAGTTGACGCGCATGTGCAAGACGAATACCAAGCCTCGTACCAGGAGTCAGTTATTGAAGAGGAGGCAGAACTGTTCCCGCCTGCAATGCTTGGCAATCTCCCACCGTTGCACTTTATCGCAAAATTATCTGGCGGGCGCATCATCAAAGGCAAGCTGCCAATACTCATAACGGAATAACCCAACATGGCAAAGAAAGAAAGCGACAGTAACTTCACTGGTTTGTGGATGGTACTGGTGTTCATGGCCGCACTCGCCGCATGGATGTTCATGTCCACCGAATACCTTGCCTCCGCACTATCTAGCGAAAGAAAGTTTTTGGTGGAAATGGCGGGCGCGCCTGCTGATCAATGGGTATATACAAAGATGCTTGGCACAAGCATGGAGCAACTAAAAGATGTGAATGCCGCCATTAAAACCGAAAAAGAAAAAACTGGCGCGCCAGAGGTATTAAGCAAGTGGATACAGGAAAGAATTATCGTAACCTGGCTGTGGGGATCGCTGATTATGTACCGCCTGAACCTGTTGCTCCTGTTCTTTTTCATCCTCATGCCATTCACAATCGCCATAGCGGCGGACGGCTTCTACAATCGCACCATCAGGACGTTCAGATTTTCATCCCAGTCACCGATTAGACACAGATTGGGGGTGATTGTACTTACCATGGCAACTGCTGGTGGTGGGATATGGATTTTGTTGCCATTCCCCATACCTTCGATAATCGCGCCACTGGTAATTGTATTTGTTGGTCTATCCACATGGATATGGGCGACCAACCTGCAAAAGCGCATCTGATGCTTGCTTTTACCCATACAGCCGCTGGTTGCGCCTCCGCATTGCTGATTTCCGAATACCTGCGCGCCAGCCAAGTACAAACGATTTTGCTTTTGGCTGGTGGAATCATCGGTAGCCACCTGCCCGACATAGACCATCCGAAGAGTGCTTTTGGTAGTCGCGTGTTGCCGCTTTCCTTGCCGCTTTCTGCGATATTTGGACATCGAGGGATAACCCACAGCTTAATTGCCGTGGTTGGCATGTCATGGGCGGTATGGTGGGCACTGCACTACGCTCATTGGCAAAATGGGTACACCGTCCCAGTGGTGGTTGGTGTCGCGGTCGGTTATTTGTCGCACCTGCTGGGCGATTGGCTAACCAACTCAGGTGTGCCGTTGTTGTGGCCAAGCAAAAGACGTTTTGTATCACCATGGAAAATGTGTACTGGTGACGCGCGCGAGTACGTTCTGGCCTTTGCGATTTACGGCTGGGTAATCTGGGACTGTATAAAGGTATTCGCAAATTGACATCCTCCCCTGCCTAAAGGCAGGGGAGGATGTCATTTCGTTATTCCAATTTGTTTTTGTTTTTTTGCAACCAATGTAAATGCATTGCCCATTCGCTATTTGTACGGTATATTACCGTATACGTAAATTTACCGTATTGTAGGAGTTTAATATGTCTGCTGTTGCTCGATTTGATTTGAAAATGGATGTAGAGGAAAAGGATATTGTTTCTCGCGCTGCGGCCTTGGTTGGTACCACGATGGCCGCATTCGTGCGTACCGCAGCCAAAGAAAAAGCGCGTGAACTGTTAGATCGGGAATCCCGCATCACAATGTCAGTTCAGGATTTTCAGGCATTTACTATGGCTCTTAATGGGACATTTACGCCAAATGTCGCGTTGCAAAATGCACTAAGCGTTGCGCGAAAGGTTCGGCGTGATTGAGGAACAGTTGCTTGACCCTCACCGCCATGATCGCCAAGCTTTCACCTCTGGAGTTGTTGAACTAGATGAATACCTTCATCGCTTCGCCGTCCAGCAAAGCAAGAAGGGTATTGCTGCGGTGCGCGTATTGATCGACACGGACATGCCAAAAACAATACTGGGCTACTACAGTTTGAGTGCCGCGCAAATTGATGTGGTTCAAATGGATGAACGTACACAACAAAAATTGCCGCGTTATCCGGTACCGTGCTTTCGTTTGGGACGTTTGGCGACGCATTCGGATTATCGCAATCGTGGATTAGGGCGGCTTCTGATGGGGTGTGCTGTTGAACGCTGTTTAGAAGCAAAGAAACATGTGGCCGCGTATGCTCTGGTCGTCGATGCAAAGGAAGAGGACGCCAAGTCGTTCTATGAGCATTACGGATTTACATCCTGCCGTGATAACCCGATGACTTTGTATCTATCACTTGGTGCATAAGCCTTGCCATCCGGTTACACTGGCCGCTTCCATTACGTTCAAACCCTTCTCAAATAGGCGGCTGGCTGCTTCATGGCGCAGATCATGTAATCGTATGTCTGGGATGCCTGCTGCGGTTCTGGCTGCTTCCCAGGTGTCGCGGAGTTGCGATTGAGTGATGGTGAATACCTTTTTGCCGCGCATTCCGTTAAACGATTGGTAAGCAGGCCAGTAAAGGCTGGTTGATTGCGCCGTCCTCGATGCTGGCGATAATGCGAAAATCACCAACGCGATATTTCCAAAATTCACCAAGCATTGACCCTTTCAGTGCGTCGCCGATACTGCGCGGATTGTCCAGAGTTGCCACTCGACTGTACAAAAACAGCAAAATTCGCTTGGCATTCTGTGGGTCTAGTTTGTCCAGCTCCCGCTCGGCGGCGGCTTCAATTTCAACCTTCCAGGCCATAACGTTCCATCACTTCTGCGAGCGTGTGAGTTGTACTACGGCCAGCTCTAATTTCAACTAGACGTTGTTCAGCTAAATATAAATCTTCGAGGTCGTCCAGATGGTCACGAATAGCTTCGATCATGTAGAAAGTTTTGCTGCGGCCAGTTAGTTGAGCCAAGGTTTGCAACCGACTTGAGATGTCTTTTGGCAATCTTAGCGACACGCTCATTTTGTCGCTCCTGAATAATGTAGGATACAAGTATATCACGATGATAGTGAGGAGTTCTCGCGGTCGTGGGGTTGACTGTGGAAAACTACTGAGCAAAATCGTTAAGCAATTTGCCACATGATTTTTCTTTTCCGCGCAGAATTTCCGCATGGAAAGAATATCGCCGCCCCCTACAAACTACCCCGCCAAAACTCTTCGTTGCTGGCATGACCGCATCAGCAAAATTGATTCTCAGCCCATTCAATATCAGGTAGGTATCCTGCTGCTTGGTTATGCCTTAACCATCATCAATCCCTTGCTTGGATTGGGCGCGCTTGCAATTATTTCATACGGCTATCGAAACAAATATAGAGAGCCAATCGCTAAATTTGTAGATAACAACGGTCTTTTACTGGCGATTTTAATCCCGATACTCTCTTGTATTGCGCTTGCCACCAAAGTTGATCCGATTGCACCAGATGATCTCCTGCGCAATTTAATTGTTGGCGAATACTGCCAATACGACTATCGCAAACTATATCCAATCTCCAAGTTGCCCGCATTCGATCTTTGGTGGGGGTTCGACCACGCGCTAAATTGGTTACAACATTTTTCTTCCCGCGCTGTGGTGATGTGGGGGTTGCAGTTAAGTGTTTTTGGAGGTCTGTGCGCAATCATCACGCGCAGCGTTGCGCTGTCTTTGGCGGACAGACAAGACAGATACTATTGGGCTGGGCTTGCAGTAGCGATAGTCGTTTACCTAAGTGCTAGTCGTATTATTTCAGGCCGCCCAGAAATTGTTTTGTCGGTCTGGGCTGTAGCTGCGGTGCTAGTACGAACCAGATTGCATGTCATCCTATGGACAGCACTTGGCGCGGCATTAACTGCAACATATTGGCTGGCGTTTCTGTATTTCATTGCTGCGACATTGATCAATCGTCCGCTAAAGCAAAAGTGCATTGCCATTTTTACATTAACCTTGGCTCACACTGGGTTCTGGTTTGTAATGTTTGGAGAGCACTATACCCAAGCATTATTTTGGCTGCCACAAGTAATGAGCAATCAAATCGCCGCCATTGGCGAAAATGCTGGACTGGATATGCTGCTGGGTAATCCTGCGGTTGTAGCCTTGCTCATACTGGTGTCCATTGGCCTGTTCACACAAAACACCAAAAACCTTGGCTGGATGGCCGTATGTCTTATTTTCTTTATCGCATCCAATCAGGTGCGCTATATAGGCACGATTGCACCATTGTCCGTGCTTCTCGCTTTGTTCTTATGGCAGGAACACCTGCCCAAGCTCACGACACGCGGCATGGCTGGAATGGCGGTACTTTGTGTTGCATTGCTGTTGCATTCTGCAAGCACGCTACCCGCTAGAAAGTTTTCACCATCGTTCAAGCAATTGCCCAAAAATGCACGCGTGATTACTTTATTTTCTCACGCAACCTACGCCGTGCCGTTCAATAGCCCAGGCATACAGATAGAACCGTCCTATGCGTTTGGCGCAGCCCCTAAAGACCTGCAACAGCTATCCATAGACATTGGCGGTCACGGCAAGCAGCCAGATTGTGCCACGATCCACAGATACCAATTCACGCACGTTGTCGAGCAAACCATGACCAGCATCCCATCGTGTTTAGAACTTATTGAGGTAAATAACAAGTGGAGACTGTGGCATGTACGATGAGTTGAGCATTATTATTCCAGCGCGCAACGAAGCAGCATCTATCCTAAAAATCCTCAAGCGTCTGCGTCATAATTTCCCAGACGCAGAACTCATTGTTGTAGACAATGGCAGTACCGACCAGACGGGTTCAATTGCGGCCACACAGACCGATGTGGTGGTTGTGCGAGAAGAACGGATGGGCAAAGGTAACGCGATGCGATGCGGGGCAAAGGCCGCCAGTAGGCCTGTGATAATGTTCCATGACGCGGATATTGAGTATCGTGTTGAGGATGCGCGAAGCGTTGTAGATGATGTCATTAAAGCCCCCCATGAAGAGCGGGGTTGCATAATGTCAATTGGCGTAAGAGCATGGCGATTACACTGGTTGCCTTTCGTGTCGTTTGCGGTAAACAACCTGATACGAACGATATTCCGGGTTCAATTTGGCAGCGCACCAGAAGATGTCCTCACGGGTACGCGATGCTTAACCCGCGACACCTTTTTGAATATGGACACTCGCAGCCAGACCTTTGCGATCGAAACTGAGATTTCAAGGATCGCGCTTAAAACAGACATGAAAATACCATCCAGCCTAGTCAGATACACGCCGCGCAAACACTCGGAGGGCAAAAAGATCAACTGGAAGCATCTACCCGCCATCATTATGGCCGCAATAACCAGCGGACGACCACAGCACTCCCTGGCAAAATCTCGCACAGACGCTTTCAACATCGAGGGCGAAAATGTCTAGCTTTGTCGAAATTCCTCAATCGTTATATCGCCAACTCACACCCGTGGGTGATGAGCGCACCGACTTCTATCGTTCAGACAGTGTGATTGTGCGGTGGTTGTTCTGGGAACGGCTGCGCAAGCTGGAATATTTGATGAAGCAGGTTGATGCAAGCGGGGCATGTTTTGATTTTGGCGGCGGTTCTGGCGTGATGCTGCCAACACTTGCCGCGCGATTCCATTATGTGTGCTGCGTTGATTTGGATGCGCACCTAGCCGAAGAGATTGCGACTAAGTTATCACTGCCTAATGTGAACATCGAAGAACGCGATGTGACTCTTTTTGATGAGTACGACAAGCTCATTCAGTATGATACGGTAGTTGCCGCCGATGTCCTTGAGCATTTTTTTGATATGAGCGTAGCAGTAAAGGCCATCAAAGGTCGTCTCAAGCCAGATGGAATGCTATTCACGTCCTTGCCAACAGAGACGTTGTTGTACGGCGCAATCCGACTGCTTATTGGCAAGAAAAAACCGATGGATCACTACCATTCAGCCGGACAAGTGGAAGATTTTCTGAGAAAAGAGGGTTTTACCCGCATACTCCATACATCCATACCCGCCCCCGTTATTGCACCATTATTCTCAATTTCAGCATGGAGGTGGAATGGAAAATCTTGATGTTATGCAGTATGCGGTGCGCTATAACGCTTTCCTGTACAGCCAGATTGAAAGCAGCGCAGCCAATTTGCCACGAGATGCGGTCTGTCTGGATCACGGAGCTGGGAGAGGTAGATTTTTGAGCATGGCCAAGGCTATTTTTGGCAAGATGTATGCGGTTGAGATAGATGCCAACTACATGATTGAGCTGAGCGGATTAGGCGCGGTGGTCACGAATGATTTGTCCGGCATTCCTGACAACAGCATTGATGTAGCCTGGTCGTTCAACGTGCTGGAACATATTGAAGATGATCAGCAGACATTAAAGCAATTGGTACGCGCATTGAAGCCAGGTGGCAGGTTGGTGGTTTTCGTGCCAGCGTTTGACTGTATTTATAGCAAGATGGACGAGCGGGTAGGACATTTGCGCAGATATACTCTGGACGATTTATTCAAGAAAGTAACGATTGCAGGCGCGTTTGTCGAATCAACCCGATATGTAGACTCTTTAGGTTTCTTGGCTGCTTGGCTGTACCGCATAACAGGCGGGACGGGCAGTCTAACGGAAAACTCTATAAAGCTGTACGATGGAATGGTTTTCCCACTCTCACAAAAACTGGACTTGCTGACTTCGTGCTGTTTTGGAAAAAACGTGTTGTTGCACGCGACGAAGCGTTGCTAATTTGGAAAGTATTGCACGTCGGTTAACATTTGCTTTTCCCTAGAATGGTAGCTATCATTGCTGTATATCAAATATACAGGAGTTAAATCATGGATACCGCTCGCATTTTTCAGTCAGGTCGCAGTCAAGCAGTTCGCTTGCCAAAAGCGTATCGTTTTGAAGGTTCTGAGGTTGTTGTGAGGCACTTCGGCAATGGCATCTTGCTAATGCCGCTGAATGATTCATGGGCAATGCTTGATGCAGCACTCGATGCTTTTGAGCCAGGGTTTCAGATGAGCCGGGAACAACCCGCTGCACAAGCACGCGAGGAGATTACATCTTGATCTACATGCTCGATACCAACATCTGCATATACGTAATCAATTCTCGACCCGCAATAGTGTTGGAACGTTTCCGACTAGAACGCTTAGGTGACATCGCGATTTCGAGCGTTACAGCCGCTGAGTTGGCATTTGGCGTTGCGAAAAGTGGCTCGGTGCGAAATCGTCAGGCACTTGAAATGTTCTTATCTACGCTTGAAATACTACCGTTCGATGAATCTGCAATTTGGCATTATGCTGATATACGCGCAGACCTTGAGCGACGTGGTCAGCCTATTGGCACTCTCGACACGATGATTGCTGCTCATGCGTTAACAACTAATACGATTCTGGTTACGAACAATACTCGTGAATTTGAACGTATACCTAGATTGAGAGTGGAAAACTGGGCGGTGTAGTGGGATGGCTTTTTTGATTGCCGATTCTGGATTGGAAGGCTGCGCTAAACAGCATCGGTCTTGGGATGGGGGACGGTTTCAGACAGGCCATGCCTGCGACGTGTGTAATACGCGAATAATCTCAACTCGTTTGACCGTGGGGCGAATGCGATAGATCACTACAAAATTTGTCTTGGCGATAACCAACTCGCGCGAGCCTTTTTTGCGCCCAGCGTGGCCTATTTCTGGATGCGCAACAAGATGGTTAACTTGTGCCTCGATGAGACTGTCTTGTTCAATAGCAGCCCTCAAGTTTTCTTCCGCGATGTAATCAATCAGCTCATCCCTGTTGGCAATTGCCTTGGGTAGCCATGCAATTATCATGCTGCGGTCTCAAGGCGTTTTCCCAACGCCAGACGCTTGGCTGCAAAGTGTTTTTGAGCATCCTCATTGGAAACCCATTTCGTGTTTGGATCATCGGCTTCTTTGATGCCTTCCTCGATCTGCGACCGAAACCACGTATCGTAAGCAGCCGCCTCGTGAGCGTGCTTCAACCGTTCGGCAGAATCGGGGCGCGCATGGCGCATAACATCGTCCCTGCTGAAGTTGCTGGCATCCAGACTATCAAGCCTAAAAATACGCAGCTCATTAGTGACGTAACCCATGCAAGCATCGAGACTGCGCCACTTGCGCGGCTTGTCTGTTCTTTGTGTGCCTAGCGGCTTCTCGGTCAACCCTATCTTGAGCATGATTGACCAACCACCAGACTGGCCGATGATGGACGCGCCTCGAATGGCGCAAGCCTCTACCATTTGTCGAGCTAAAGCCGTGTCTATCGTGTTGCTCATGAAATCCTCGCGCCGATGATTGAAGTTTAACTGTTGCTATTATGTTTTTTATCTATTAAAAATGCAATCGTGTATCTTTGAAATCCTCCCCGTTCATGGAGGGAAGGATTTCCGCACAATCTGTTAAGTAGGCACAAATACAGCAGGGCTAATGCCGAAAAATTTACCCAACTTTCCAGCCAGCGTTGCGCTAATTTTACGTTTTCCTGCCAGTATTGCTGACAGGTTGCTTTGCGGCACGATGGCTGACAAGTCTTCTTGCTTTAATCCACGGGCATCCATTAAAAAACGCAAGGTGTCTTTAGGTGCGGCAACCTCAATAGCATAGTGTTCTTGTTCGTACCCAGACACCATTTCGGCAACTAAATTAAGCAAGCCTCCCAGCGGATGATCTTCATCAACGCCAGTAGCATCCAATAAAGAATTCATGAGCGCAACCATTCGGTCATAGTCGCCCTCGTTTTGGATAGGACGTAAATGCGCCATTTTATCAAAGGCCTGCCAGGAAGTTTGAATACCACGGATATCAAACTGGGTATGTGTAGCGCGCATAATTAGCCTTTACCTTTCCGATAGAGTTTGTTCCAGTTGTCGTATTCCCTGTGTTTGACATCCTCCCCGCCCTAAACGGCGGGGCTTTACGGCGCAACCGATAACTATCCGACTACGGAGTATATGTGGCTATTGCTCCTTTGCTCTGGGTTTGATCATCATCCAATAATCCAAGGTCGTCGAAGAGTTCAGCAACGGCACTGCCCGCCATTTTTACACCATTCAATTCAGCACTCTCAGCATTCTTGAGTACCGAAAAACGGGTCTCCTTGTCACCCTTCGGTTGTCTGGCTATCACCACAAGCACTTGCTGCTTATAAACCCCATCCTGTGGTGTTGCGGTATCTGGTAGCGGCTGCCCCTCAGCTCTTGCCATTGCGAACATAAACTTGTTCAATCCGAGCGAGATGCTGCCAGACAATTTCTTCTCAGGCACGGGGAGTGACATGGATGGATTTTCCATAAGCGCACCAACATCAATGGCAAAACCGCTGTATAGCTTGGTTTCTGGTACGGAATATTCCCCCTCAACAACATAAATGACATCCGCCTGTTCTTTTGTGCCTACCAGCCGATACCCATGATTGCCTAGCAACCCTGCAAGCCTCTCTGTTTTGGATGTTGACCCGACAAATTCAACAAAGATCGCTTTATTCATATCTGGTGCGAAAGCATCTTTAGAAGAGGTTATTACAGGGCTTTCGTCACCTTTGAATTGTAGCGCATTGTCAAACTGAGGATTACCTTGCGATTCCTGTGTATCTGTTTTCTGTGAGTTGATGGCCACAGCCGCTACCGTACCTGATGCACCAATTTTCATCGCCATATTAGCTTGAGCCAAGGCAACCTTGGTTTTGGCTTGCGGTATGCCAGCAGCGACTGCCACGTCAGCCTTGCGATAGACAGCTTCGTTTTGCGCTTTGATCTGGGCTCGATATAACGGATTATTTGCCAGCATTGCGGCATTTTCAACGGCCATATTTGTGGCTACCCGATTGATTGCCGCCTCCCCGACAACCCCCAAAAACCCAGATGTCGTAAAAATTTTATCTCGTTCTGCTTTCCGACTTGCTTCGGATTGCTCAGCGAGAGATTGCATTTGCGCTGCCCATTGTTTTTGTTTCTGGAGCGAGAGAATGAGCTTTTCCCGATCAATCGGACGAAGATTCGGCGTTGTTTCGATGTTTTCAGCCTGTTTCTGAAAAGCCTCGGCAGCTTTGCGCTCATCCTCGCGTTTTTGGGCAGCCTCGGCTTCTGGATCACGCATTGAGTCGCCGATTTTACCCACGCCCGCGCCGATCAGTTTGCCGCCAGCCTGTATGCCTACCCCAATAATATCCGCCATTCCCCAAGCATATACATTGGTTGTGAAAAATACTGCGACAACGGCGGTTATGCCAAGTCTTTTCTTCAGCATGATTAAAATCCTCTATATTCTATGGATTGCTTTGTTTTTCAGAATCAACGCGATTTTTTTCAATAAAATTTATAATTTGCGAATAGCTTGGATATTCGATTCCAGTTGCATTTTTACAGTCACGAATTGTTTTTTCTACACAAGCGATAGCTAGTGCGCAAAATTTAGAATCCGCGTCTTTTTTTGATTCTCCAGCAAGACCGATTGAAACATAGATAATATCGGCTTTAATTGCATTGTCGCCGACAATTTCTGTTGATATGCGTTTTGAGTGCATTTTTAATTCCTTTGTAATTTTATTAATGTTTTGCAAATATAACGAAAAAACTAATAATTAGCAAATAATTTACAAAAAACCGTGATTTATTTTGTCTATATGTGATAACATTTTCGATATACAGCGCATTTGCTTATGGCTTTTAGGTCATTACCCCCTGTTTTCATATTTGATAATAGGCTATTATCACATATGAAAAATGCCGTACAGAAATTCAGCGTTCAAAAACTCGACAGATCGAGCAAAAAATTGGGGGCGCAAAAAAAACACCCATCAAATGAACGATAATTTTTTGATATTTATTGCGATTTTCTTAATTATTGGAATTATCTGAATTATCGCAAATAATGAAAATTATTTGTTTTATTCACATATAATATAAAATATGATGAATATTTTATATTTAAGCGTAAATGGCATAATATGCGCACATTCCGTTAAAAAATCCACGCAATGAGCTTTTTCATGTTTTTTGTACGAATGTATTGAATGTAACGAAAAAATATCAGGCGCGGTGAAATTGATGAGAAATTCTTGATTTGATTATTATTCGGGGCGAGAGGGAGGGAGAGGTGAAAGCATGAAGAACATTATTTACAGAAAATTTACGGACTGGCTTCAATCCGCAGCCTTTGAGTCGGCATACTCAGATCATACGCTGCGCCTATACTCAAAAATCGCCAGTGATTTCGACGAGTTTTGCATTGATAACAATATCGAACTTTCCGATGAATTTAGTGTGCCGCATATACGCAAGTTCATCAGCAGCAGTCGGGACGGGAAGCAATATGCGCGCTCAACCAGCAACAGTAGACTGGTTGTTCTGGAGCTTATTTTCACTTACCTGCAAGAGATTAATGATTGCAACGAAAACCCAGTGGTGTACTACCGCGAGGCCAAGGTAAAAAAACGGGGCGGGGCAGGGGGAAGGGTGGCATCACGCTTGCCTGAATGCCTATCGTGGGCTGAACAGGAACGGTTGCTGCACAAATCCATGTCCGATGACACGTTCACCGGGTATCGCAATTCGGCTCTGGTCGCGCTAATGCTCGACACAGGGATACGCACACAGGAAGCGATTGATCTGCCGCTGGCGGCTGGTGACTTATACCTAAAGGGGCGGCTGAGGGTGATCGGAAAAGGGAACAAAGAACGCCTGATCCAGTTTGAACCCGCAAACCGCGAGTATATGACATCATGGTTGAAAAAACGCCACTTGCAGTCTGCAAAAAAGACATTTGAAGACAGACTATTTGTCTCTGAACGAGGGGGTATGATGTTTCAGCAGACAGTTTACTATGCAATTAACAAAATGCTGAAGCAGTCCAATATTACCAGCAAACAACAAAATGGGGGGCATCTGTTGCGCCATACCGCCGCCAGCGCAATGCTCGCCAAAGGCATGGCCTTGATGCAGGTGAAAGAAAATCTTGGTCATTCCACGCTACTAACCACGGAAAAATATCTTCATTTGCTTGAGGCGTAGCCGTTTTCCTGCATTGCTTCCCAAACTTCCCCATGCCTAAAGGCAGGGGGTTCTCGCGGTCGTGGGGTTGAAATCAGACGAGAAAATTCAAATCAAGAAACGTGAGCAGGACTACGGTCTAGGCGATTAGCCTGGTAGCCAGCCTTCTTTCAAAACGTCATCCATGTTCCACGGGCATGATTCTGGAAAAATATCCATTTCAATCCCCGTTTCTTTAGCTGCTTGAACCGCAGCGTCAGCCCAAGCGTCATCAAGCCAGTCCTGATCTGAAAGTGATGCCTTCAGACTGGGGGTTTTTGTAATGGCGCGCAAAACGCGTTTTCTTTGGAGCTTGAAAGTAGATTGCCAGCTTTTCCCTCGCCGATCTGGCTGATATTGCCACTTCAACAAATGAGCCAATAACACCGCCATGCGGCTTTCCAGTTCCCTCTGTTCGCTTTTGCCCACGTCTTCGATTTCCTCTGCAATGTGTTCCAAGTCCAACTGATCAAACTTACCCATGCGAATTAGAGCGGCTTGTTCATTCGCCCATGCAACCACGTCTGCCTGGTATGAAGTTCTCATGTCATTTTTCCTCTGAAATCGTCTTCGCCAATTCTATCAGCCCCATTTGTACGACATTGCTGCATCGTTAAACGCCCCTACATCACCTCTTCTTGAAAAACGAAATCACATTTCCGTTTTCACGCTCCTGCTGTTTGCTCGTCTCGGCAATTCCAACCGATTTTTTGACTAATTCACCAAACGAGCCAGGAAGCTGCTCGCCAGCGACAAGTGAAGATAATTCGGCGCGGATATAAGATGGCTCTTGTGCAATAACAGCCGCCATCACCTCTAATCCAGGAATTGCGTCGGTGGTCATGATCTTGGTAGTTTCTTCATTCATTTTTTTCTGCCCAAAAATTTAGAAATCTCCCCCAAATCCATTCCTTCTGTGGGAGGCTGTCCATTTTGACATAAATTTAGCTCGTAGTTCAGCGAAAAGTCGGTTTTCGCCCCCGATTTTGTTGGCGTATTAGGCTGAATCAACTTAACCGCAAGGCGACTACACCCCTCCTGTTTGAACCGCTTGAGCGTTGATACCTCAGCCCTGAGCGGATCGGATGCG
>Ga0210032_1001001_pt1 | contig 17366 bp, 12 predicted proteins | sample CryGeyCG2114_250_2_FD_185458 | JGI IMG/M metagenome (GOLD analysis project Ga0210032, IMG submission 185458) | Groundwater microbial communities from aquifer - Crystal Geyser CG13_big_fil_rev_8/21/14_2.50 (SPAdes) (version 2) | ecosystem: Environmental > Aquatic > Deep subsurface > Groundwater ... | reverse complement strand
AATTAGAGGGTATATTCGATGCGTTTAATCAAGGAAGTTCTGGTACAACAAGGAAGTTTGGAGGTACTGGGCTGGGTCTTGCTGTGACCAAACAAATAGTTGAAATAATGGGGGGCAGAATTTCTGTGAGTAGCGAACTACATAAAGGTACTACTTTCACTATTAATATGGCGTTACCTATCGTTTTAAATGAGACAATCGTCAAACCTATACCAGCCAATGCCTCACAGACAACTGACCAAAGCATGAAGCAAGGAAATCATAAGGTACTTTTAGTCGAAGATAATATTGTCAACCAAAAAGTGGCCGAAGCTTTACTTAAAAGAATGGGCTTACTGGTAACCATAGCAGCCAATGGTAAATTGGCTGTTGAACTTTGCCAAGATGAATTATTTGATGTGATTCTAATGGATTGTCAGATGCCCGAGATGGATGGTTATGAAGCCACATTATCCATTCGCTCAGGTGCAGGTCAGAATGTGCAAACACCGATTATTGCTATGACTGCCAATGCAATGTCTGGTGATAAAGAAAAATGTTTAGCGGTGGGCATGAATGATTATTTGACGAAACCAGTGAATAATCAGGCATTGAAAAATTGTTTACAAACTTATATTCAAAGTTAAAAAACTTCAGCCAACATACAACGCACACTCCCGCCAGCAGCCTTCTCGATAGTTGAAATATCGGAATAAATTAATGCTCCATCTTGCTTAAGCAGATTAATTTGCTCTGAGGAAAAGTGCTCGAAGGCGCATTGCGACATGGCAAAAAATGTTTCATCTTGTTGATTTTTGATTTGTAAAATATTGCCACAAAAGTTGCTAAGTTGTTCCAAGCTAATGTCAATTACCTCATGATGGCTATGGTTCAGCGCACTCAACACTTGCTGTCTCTCCATGAGATTAGGTATGGCCGCAGAGCAGATAACAGCGACTTTTTCACCCAATGACATCAAGACATTGGTATGATAGATTTCGACATTCTGATATTTTGCGGCAAAACTGATGGGACGATACCCCATCTCTAGACACCATTTGGTGACGAGGCTTGAGCTGGTTCGTGCAGACTTGGCGGCATAAGCAATTCGATTGACCCTGTCTAGCACCAAAGAGCCGGTGCCTTCCAAAAACATCTCTTCTTTTTCGTAGAATCTATAATCCAATTGTTTTTTGCAATGAAACATATCCAATTTTTCTAAGGGCTTTAATACATCGAGTTGGTGCTCAAGGCGTCTATTCGGTGTTTTCATGGGATAAATACAAGTGACTCCATCCCCGTGGAAAGAAATTCGATTATTGGGAAAAATAGCGTCAGGAGTCTCTGGATCTAATTGATCTGGTACGGTGCAAACTTGAATACCGGCAGCGAGCAGTTTTTGATTGAGATCATCAAACTCAGCCAAGGCTTTCTTATGAATATCGACACAGGAAAACTGTTTATTTTGAAAATGATTGTCAGCCATTGTTTGCACATTTTGTGTAAAATTGGCAGGTCTAATCATTAAGATTTTATGGGTTAGTTGAGTTAATGTATCCATTTTCATTCATCAGACTTTACTGGTTTTAAGGTTTCATGACTGGACTCAATCCTTTCATGAGGGGCTAACTTGCTTCCTCTCCTTACGAATTTGTTCAGGAAAATCAGCTGGTAAAATACCCGTGGGAACAGTTATAATACTATAGCCTAAAATCACCATAAGTGCAGAAATTATTTATCCCAACGCCGTATGAGGAGCCAAATCTCCATAGCCTACAGTAGTGACGGTAATAACTGCCCAATACAGAAAATGGCTATACTGGTAAAGCCATTTTCTGGCCCTTCTACCAAATACATCAAAGAACCAAAGATAGAAATTAAGCTGAGTAAAAAGGCCAAAAAGACAATGACTTTTTGTTTGGTGTCCAATAAGGATTTGATTTTTGTGTAGAAGAGTTTTACATTGAAGATCTGGGGCTAATCAATGAGAAGACAGTGTTAACATGATTTGATCAGCCCAGTTCATGGAGGATTCATAGAGTTCACACCAAACTGACTCAGCCAAGCTTTGCTGTTCGATGCTGCTCCAATTGGCGCTTTCGTATTGTTTCACTGAGTTGAGGATTTCTCCTAATAGGCCTGATTCATCAGATAAAGCCAATTTAATATCATCACTAATAGGTAACTGTGGCAATAATTGTTTTAAAGGCCAATCAATGTAGGCGTTGAGCATAGAGAGAAGTCCCATTAAAAAAGCTTTATCAGGATCAGCGACCTCCAAGGTTTCGGCTAATTTTTTACAAAAAGCTGCACGCGTTAAATTCATTCTCATGAGTTCAACCGATTTGTTGGTTTGGCGAGAAAGTAGAATTAAATTTACCCATTGGCGTAGATTGTTATAGCCCAAAAAAAGAATGGCTTGTTGAATCGACTCAATCTTCTTTCTTACCCCAAAAGCCGCAGAGTTGATTAACTTTAATAATTGAGTGGTTAATATGGGATCAGTGGCAATAATATTTTGGATTTGTTCGGCGCTACTGGTCTCATCGTAAAGAGCTGCTATCAGAGACATGGTGGTTTGAGCATTCGCTGATAAAGGTTGGATCCTACTGATATTGGCTTTCCCTAAAAAGCTCCCTTGAAAATAATGACCACCCGCAGATTTACATTGTTCATATTGTTGGTGACTTTCAATATTCTTAAAGATGATTTTGCCTTTGAAAGACTTTATTTTTAATAGCAAGGGGGAGATTTCATCTGAATTAAGGTTCTCAGCATCAATTTTGATGAATTTTGCCATATTTATCAGATCTGCATCCAGTTCGCTTAGCTGAAAATCGTCAATACAGAGTTGTAATCCTTGAATAATCTCTTTCTCAATGAGTGATGAATGAGAGAATAGTTCTAAATAATGCGGGGCAATTTCTAACACCAAATGAGGATAAAGTATGGGAGGGATTTCATTTTTGATACAGAAATCCCCAGAAATTTTGGCAAACAAAGGCTGTTTTAAACCCGCAATAGGAGCATCTGAATTCTGTCCAGTATATTGATTTAAAATCAGTTGTAGTCTTTTTTGATCTTGATGGATTAATTTTCCCATTTTTTCATGATCTTGGGATAATAATTCAAAGCCTACGCAGTGATTGTCCTTATTAATAATGCTTTGTCTGACTTGGGGAGAGACTAAACTCATAAAATGCTTAAAGTTTGTGAATAGGATTTTATGAGAGTAGCATAACCTGAGGATGATAGGTAATAGAAAATCTATTCTTCCACTATTTTCACAAAGGATCGACCATGGGTGAGATCTTGCAACTGTTGGTTTAAATCTGCAGAGAGTTTCTCATCAAGACGAAATTGTACGGTCACTTCATGGCTAAATACTGGCGTAACTTCTTCGGCTTCCAACTTAGCTAATAGGGGTTCAATCTTCGGCCAGACGCTATAATCTATAATTGTTTGATACAGGGAAAAGTTTATCTTGATTCTGGTGAGAATGCTTTCCAGAGCAAGTTTCACCGCATCTGCATAGGCTCTGGCAAGCCCTCCAGTGCCCAACTTAGTGCCTCCATAATAGCGAGTGACAACAGCGGTTATTTCTCCCACGTTGGCATGGGTAAGTACGGTCAACATAGGTCTTCCGGCCGTTCCCTGAGGCTCACCATCATCACTACAGCCTATCTCTCTGGTATCACCGACTGGGCCTGCTTGGTATGCCCAACAATTATGGGTTGCGTCGCTGTATTGTTGTTTGATTTTTTCTACAAAATCTTTTGCGGATTGAATATTATCGGTATGGGCTAAATGACATAGAAACCGAGATTTTTTGACTTCTAATTCGGCTTGGTGTGTTTGTGCTGGAATGAGATATCGGCCATTGGTCATGGTGATAAATAGTGCTCCTGTAGCTACCACTCGATTGTGAGCGCCCTCAACAGGTTATTTTAGCTATTGAGGGTGAGTTGATTTTCTCGGACAGGCTCCTAGGGATTGATGGCATCTCGGGCCTGACTAAAAGCATTTCTGGTGAGGTTGTTAAAGCCAGATTCTGTGATCAATACATCATCTTCTATTCGAATACCACCATAAGGAATAAAGGATTCAATCTTGCTCCAGTTAACGGCTTTTTGTTGGCTGTGATTTTTTAACGCTTTGAGCAGGCTTGGAATAAAGTATAAACCGGGTTCGATGGTGATAACATGGCCAGGTTGTAGGCTGTGGAATAATCTTAAAAATGGATGATCAGATAATGGTGTTAAAGGTTCTCCGTCTGCATCAACCTTTCCAGCACAGTCATGCACCTGGAGCCCGATAAAATGTCCTAATCCATGAGGTAAAAAGGTGCTGCTGACACCGGATTCTAAGGCAGATTCTGGGCTCATATCGAGCAATTCAAATTGCTTCATCAGTGCAGCGATTTTAAGATGGGCTTGCAGATGTAATTGTTTGTAATCAAGTCCCGGTTTAAGTTGTTGGACCAAGTCTTGTTGAAGCGCATCGAAGGCTAGAATCAAATCGGAAAATTCATCTTGCTGATAGGCGTAGGTTCGGGTGATGTCAGAAGCATAACCATTAAAGTTAGCGCCCGCATCTATCAGAAAACTTTTGATAGTATTCTGAGCCAGTTTTTTAGGGCTGGCATGTTGATAATGCAAAATGGCATTATTTTGATTGAGGGCTACAATATTACCATAAGGCACTTCATGCTCCATGTGGCCGATAGATTCTAAATACCCCAAATGAATGGCCAACTCAGAATGGCCGCTTCGAAATAAAGCTTCTGCGGTAATATGGCCTTTGGCTGCAATATGGTTAGCTTGCTGGATACAAGCAACTTCATAATCTGTTTTAAGGGTTCTGGCAAATTGGAGGTGATTTAAAAGTGTTTCAGGGTTTTGAAGGAGTTGATCTAAACGACCTTGATAACTCGAGTGCCATTCACCGATTAAGGCACATTCAGAGTCATTGTCAGGTAATTGTTCAAAAGCCTCAAGTTGAGAGTGAATAGACACAATGTCAAAAAACTGAGTCCAAGTTTCATGGGGTAAGGCTGTGGTTTTATGCCAAAAATCTAGAGGTTCAGAGAAAACCAATAAAGGCTTTTGGCCAACCTTATAGACAACCCAACAATGAGGGGTATCAATAATGGGCACCCAGGTTTTGAAGTGAGGATTCACCTTAAAGGGGTAATCCATATCATCCATAAACTGATTTTTAACTTCGCCAGAAGGAATGAGCAATGTTTCGATGTGATTAAGCTTCATGGCTTTATCAAAGCGAAATCTAAGGCTATTGATATGATTTTCAAAGAAGGTATAAGGCATGAATTGCTCACCAATGGTAAAGAGGAAAGATGTTCAGTATATCAGAATCAGGATATTTTGCACTGGTCAGTCCAGAAACTTATTAAAACTCAATAAGTTACAAAAAATGCTTAGATACCATATAGTTACGCTTTTATTCTGGGCTTGTCTAAGTGCCTGTAGAGGGGTAGACTAGCAAAGATTTAGAGATTATAGTCCAGACCATTCTGTAAATCCTTGCTAAGCTAACACTGGTTGTCCTTAGCAATAATGATTGAATTCTGAAGTAGTTTAAACTATTTCAGGCTCTTGTTACCCATTGAGTTTATAAGGGTAGCTCCATGTCCGTAACCCCTATCACGGAGAAAATTTATGATCTATCAAGGTGAATCTGTTCACTGTAGCTGGTTAGAAGCCGGTATCGCAGAACTGAGATTTGAAGCAAGCCAAGGTGCTGTCAATGTATTAAATCGCGCCACTTTAGATGAATATCGCAAAGCCGTTGATGCGCTACATGCAGCCGCAGATTTAAAGGGTGTCATCGTAACCAGTGGTAAAAGTACTTTTATTGTTGGCGCTGATATCACTGAATTTTTACCGATGTTTTCTGCTCCTGTTGAGCAACTGCAAAAATGGTTAAAACAAGCCAATGCCATTTTTAATGATTTTGAAGATTTATCTGTACCGACTTTGGCGGCTATTAATGGCACAGCATTTGGTGGAGGAATGGAAGTTTGTCTGGCTTGTGATTTAAGATTAGCAAGCACCAATGCTTTGGTTGGGCTACCCGAAACAAAGTTAGGTTTAATTCCAGGCTTTGGTGGCACCACCAGATTACCGCGCATTATTGGTTCCGATAATGCCTTAGAAATGATCGCTGGTGCCGCTGTGTTAAAACCAGCCGCAGCTTTAAAGAATGGTACTGTTGATGCTGTGGTGGATGCAGATAAATTGCAACTCGTTGCTCTCAAAATGATCAAAGATGCCATTGCTGAAAAAATTGATTGGAAAACACGCAGAGCGACCAAAAAAGGCCCATTACAGCTGAGTCAAATAGATGCCGTCATGGCATTTTCTACAGCTAAAGCCTTTATTTTTGGTAAAGCGGGTAAAAACTATCCTGCACCCATTGAAGCGGTGAATGTGGTTGAAAAAGCTGCTGCAATGAGTCGAGATGAAGCCTTAGAAGTTGAAGCTCAAGGATTTATCAATGTGGCGCTGACGCCAGTGGCTGAATCATTAATTAGCCTTTTCCTGAATGATCAGATACTGAAAAAACTGGCTAAAAATGCGTCTAAGGTTGCTGATGACGTTCATCAAGCAGCTGTGCTAGGTGCGGGTATTATGGGGGGGGGAATCGCTTATCAGGCTGCCAATTCTGGATTTCCGATTACCATGAAGGACATCAATAACCCTGCTTTAGAATTGGGCATGGGTGAAGCCAGTAAGTTGCTAACTCAGCAAGTTGAACGCGGTAAATTAAATACTTTAAAAATGGCGGCTATTCTAGGTAAAATCAAACCAACTTTAAATTATACAGACGTTAAAGATGCCAATATCGTTGTGGAAGCCGTGGTTGAAAATCCAAAGATCAAGGACGCGGTATTAGTCGAAACAGAAGCTTTATTAGCCGATGAGGCGATTCTGTGTTCTAACACCTCCACAATTTCCATTGATTTACTGGCTAAAAATTTAAAACGCCCTGAAAATTTCTGCGGCATGCATTTTTTCAATCCTGTACACAAAATGCCTTTAGTTGAAGTGATCCGTGGTGCTAAAACGTCGGAAAAAACTGTTGCAACTGTGGTGGCCTTTGCCAGTGCCATGGGCAAATCACCTATTGTGGTGAATGATTGCCCAGGCTTCTTAGTCAATCGTGTTTTATTCCCTTACTTTGGTGGGTTTAGCATGTTGCTGAGAGACGGCGCTGACTTCCTGGCGATTGACAAGATTATGGAAGGATTTGGCTGGCCTATGGGACCCGCTTATTTGCTGGATGTGGTGGGATTGGATACCGGTTATCATGCCAACGCTGTGATGGCGGCAGGTTTCCCTGACAGAATGAGTACCAATTTTAGAACCGCTATTGATGTCATGTATGAGGCGAAGCGTTTTGGTCAGAAAACGACCGCAGGTTTTTATCGTTATGAAACAGACAACAAGGGACGTCCTAAGAAAATCATTGATCCAGACACTTATGAATTATTAGCGCCAGTTTGTGCTGAGAAAAAAGCTTTTGAGAAAGATGAAGTTATTGAGCGAATGATGTTGCCACTGGTTATTGAAACCATTCGTTGCATGGAAGAAAAAATTGTTGGCACTGTGGCTGAAGCAGATATGGGACTTATATACGGAATTGGTTTCCCTCCCTTTAGAGGGGGTGCTTTGAAGTTTGCCGATTCTATCGGTCTCGCCAATTTGGTTAAAATGGCAGAGAAGTATCAACATTTAGGAAAGGCGTATGAACCCACTGCCGGTATGAGAGAAATGGCAGCTAAGGGTGAAACTTTCTATGGCACTCACAAAGTCCAGGAGAAAAAATAATGAAGCAGGTTGTGATAGTTGATGCAGTCAGAACTGCAATGGGTCGTTCCAAAGCGGGTATGTTTCGCAATGTTCGTGCGGATGATATGTCAGCCAAACTGATTGAAGGTTTGTTAGATCGAAATCCACAGGTTGATCCTGGTGAAATTGAAGACGTTATTTGGGGATGTGTGCAACAAACCTTAGAGCAGGGTTTTAATATTGCCCGGAACGCAGCATTACAAACGCGTATTCCTCATCATGTGGCCGCACAAACGGTCAATCGTTTATGTGGTTCTTCCATGCAAGCCTTGCACATGGCAACTCAAGCCATTATGACTGGTCATGGCGATGTCTATGTGGTGGGTGGTGTTGAGCATATGGGTCATGTTCCGATGACTCATGGCGTTGATTTCAGTCCAGCGATTAGCCTTCATACGGCTAAAGCCAGTGGCTCTATGGGTTTAACGGCAGAAATGCTGGCCAGAATGCATCATATTAGCCGCCAGCAGCAAGATGAGTTTGGTGTGATGTCCCATCAAAGAGCGCATCAGGCGACGGTTTCAGGACGTTTTAAAAATGAAATTATTGCTATTGAAGGGCATGATGCAGATGGTGCGCTCATGTTATGTGAGAGCGATGAAACTATTCGACCTACGACTAATTTAGATGATTTAGCTAAGTTAAGGCCAGCATTCGACCCAGTCAATGGCACAGTCACGGCAGCCACCTCATCAGCATTATCCGATGGTGCTTCATCCATGTTGGTCATGTCAGAAGAACGTGCATTGGCTTTAGGATTAGAACCATTGGCCAGAGTGAAAGCCATGGGGGTTGCTGGTTGTGATCCTTCCATTATGGGATTTGGACCCGTACCAGCGGTGAAGAAAACATTAAAACGTGCGGGTATGCAACTCAGTGACATTCAACTCTATGAACTGAATGAAGCTTTCGCCGCACAATCTTTGGCGGTACTGAAATCATTGAATTTAATGGATTCTATTGCTGATAAAATCAATGTAAACGGTGGAGCCATTGCATTGGGGCATCCATTAGGCTGTTCTGGTTCAAGAATTTCCACCACTTTATTACATGAAATGAAAGCGCGTAATCTGAATGTGGGATTGGCGACCATGTGTATTGGTTTAGGCCAGGGAATTGCCACTATCTTTGAAAGAGCATAATGTTACAGGGCTAGATCACGAAAAACTATTCATATTCAGGTAGATATGATCAAATAGCCATAACAATCACTGAAACCATACTTCTCGGTGGTCTCTGTGTCCTCTGTGGTTCAATGGTTTGGAAAGAGGTTAGAGATTAATCAATGAACCACAGAGGACACAGAGAGCACCGAGTTTTTTGGAAAAATAAAGCAAACTGGGGAGGAGGTTTAAAGTGTGTGTCCATTTGTCTGTTTGATCAAATCGCCATAACAATCACTGAAACCATACTTCTCGGTGGTCTCTGTGTCCTCTGTGGTTCAATGGTTTGGAAAGAGGTTAGAGAGCAATCAATGAACCACAGAGGACACAGAGAGCACCGAGTTTTTTGGAAAAATAAGGCAAACTGGGGGAGTGATCAGCTTTAAGAAAAACAAATGGAGAAAGAGGTTTAAAGTGTGTGTCCATTTGTCTGTTCCAAGATGCGCCAAGATGCGAGCGGAAAAAGTACCAGATTCAACATCAGCAAAAGAAAAAACAAAATAACCACAAACCCAGCTATAAAATCCAAAATTTTATGCCATACTTAATTTACGTTTGAATTGATACGAGTGTTTAAATGGCTATAAATATCACCCCCGCTGAAAAAATGATTATCGACTCTGTCTCTATTCCTCCCCGCCCTGAGGCTTTGTTAAAAGTTGCAGATGAAGCTAAAAAAGAAGAGCCTTCCATTCCAGTTATTGCTAAAGCGATTTCTAGTGATATCAGTCTCTCAGCAGCAGTTTTGCAAGTGGTCAATTCAGCCGCATTTCGGCGTCTGCGTGAAGTGGAATCTATTGATCAGGCAGTGATATTATTAGGGTTGAAGCGTATTATCCCTTTGGTGAAAGCGGTTGCTCTTAAAGGCTCAATGACACAAAGCGCTAAGTTGTCGAACTTCTGGCAAAGCTGTGAGGCTATAGCCGCCGCTTCGGTGGCTGTCGCCAAAGAGTTGAGAAAACCCGCTCTAATTGATCATGCCTACATGTTGGGACTTTTTCATGCGGCAGGGGTGCCCATTATGTTTCAAAATTATAGGGATTATGGGGGATTTTTAGAGCTCGCAGAAAGAGATGGCTGGGATAATTATTTGGAAGAAGAGATTAAGCGCTACCAAACCAGTCACTCGACCATAGGTGCTATATTGGCAGAAAAATGGATGCTGCCCCAAGAAATGATTAATGTGATTTATTATTTACACGAAGCTGATGGTTTGTACACCTCTGGGGAAATGGATGCTGAAAGTTTGGATCTGCTATCTATTTTAAAAATTGCGCGGAATGTGGTGCATTTTATGGAATATGGCGATTATGAAAGCCAAGAATGGGAAAATATTCGTGAACCCTTACAAGATTACCTGGATTTATCCGACTCGGACTTAGATGAAATTCGAGTAAAGGTCATTGAGGCGGTGAATCTGCATAAAGAAGAACATTAAATGCTTAATGTTCGAACACCACTCAAAATGAATAAGTGGTGTTCGAACTTAACTTAAGCTCCCTGAGCAACAATCCCCTGAGAGGCTAAATAATCTTCATACTTGCCTTCAAAGTCAACAATGCCATCGCTCTTCATATCCAGGATTCTGGTGGCGAGAGATGAAACAAATTCACGATCATGACTCACAAAGATTAGTGTTCCTTCATAATTCTCCAAAGCAAGGTTTAAAGCCTCAATGGATTCCATATCCATGTGGTTGGTAGGTTCATCCATCACTAAAATATTAGGTTGAGACATCATCAAGCGACCAAAAATCATGCGACCTTTTTCTCCCCCCGAAAGTTTAGTGACAGATTTTCTAATATCGTCTTGGGAGAATAATAAGCGACCTAAAATACCTCGAACAGACTGGTCATCATCCGAAGGTTGACGCCATTGGCTCATCCATTCAAACAAGCTCATCTCTTGCAAAAACTCTTGATTATGATCCTGCGCATAATAACCAATGCTAGAATTTTCTGACCACTTCACCACACCAGATTTAGCAGGGATTTCTTTCACCAGGGTTTTGAGTAAGGTGGTTTTTCCGATGCCGTTTGGCCCAATAATGGCCACACGATGGCCCACTTCAAGCATCAAATTGAAATCTGTGAATAAATTTCGCTCGTAACCATTGGTTAAATGCTGCGCTTCAAGAGCTAAACGATAGAGTCTTTTTTGTTGGGTAAAACGAATAAAGGGACTGACTCGACTTGAAGGTTTTACTTCTTCTAACTGGATCTTATCAATCAGTTTTGCTCTGGAAGTTGCTTGTTTCGCTTTGGATGCGTTAGCTGAGAAGCGGCTTACGAAAGTTTTTAGTTCAGCAATTTGTGCTTTTTTCTTGGCATTATCCGAAAGTAAGCGCTCACGTGATTGCGTCGCCGCTGTCATGTACTCATCATAGTTACCAGGGAATAAACGAATATCGCCATAATCCAAATCTGCCATATGGGTGCAAACTGAATTCAGAAAGTGGCGATCGTGAGAAATAATAATCATGGTGGATTGACGCTGATTGAGTGCCTGTTCCAACCAGCGAATCGAGTTGATATCCAAGTTGTTGGTTGGCTCATCCAGTAGCATGATATCGGGATCAGCAAATAAAGCTTGAGCTAGTAACACTCGAAGTTTCCAACCAGGAGCCACTTCGCTCATGGGGCCATCATGTTGTTCAATAGGAATATCCAATCCCAACAATAATTCACCCGCTCTCGATTCGGCGGTATAACCATCTAGCTCGGCAAATTCAACTTCTAACTCAGCGACCTTCATGCCTTCTTCTTCACTCATGTCAGGCAAAGAATAAATACGATCTCGTTCGGCTTTGATTCTCCATAAATCTTTATGCCCCATGATCACCGTATCGATAACGGTAAAATTTTCATAGGCAAACTGATCCTGACTCAGTACACCGACTCTTTCATTGGCATCCACCATCACCTGTCCCATGGAAGGCTCCAGTTGTTTCGCCAAAATTTTCATAAAAGTAGATTTACCACAACCATTGGCACCAATTAAACCATAACGATTCCCTTGTCCAAACTTGATGGAAATATTTTCAAAAAGCGGTTTTGCACCGAATTGCATGGTAATGTTAGCAGTAGAGATCACTTGAATTAACCTAATTTATCTGTATGTTGACTCGGAAGCTATTGTCTCGGATCTCTAAAATGAAAAAGAGTAGAGCAGGAGGCCGAATTTCAGGGCGCGTATTCTAGCTTATTTTGCGCAAAAAGTATGCAAATAACTGCTGTATTTGTAGTGCAAGACTATATTAATTTCCATCTAGGGGCCTGTCCGAGAATAGCGGTGGTTAATACTGGGTGAATAAAGATTATTTAACCACAGAGAACACCGAGAGCGCAGAGAAGTTCAAAAGATGGTTTTACGGTGGGATAGTATTTGAGGGGACACATAAATTTTCAGGCATAGAAAATATTGAATCTCTCATATTCCCTCGGTGTTCTCTGTACCCTCTGTGGTTAATACTGGGTGAATAAAGATTATTTAACCACAGAGAACACCGAGAGCACAGAGAAGTTCAAAAGATGGTTTTATTCGGATAGATGCTCCATAAATCCTAGTAACCCTTGTAAGATGTTTAATGGTGTTGGGGCACAACCGGCGATTTGGTAATCCACTTGAATGAGTTTTTGTAAACCACCCAACGATGCGTAGCTTGATCCAAATATGCCACCATCAATGGCACAATTTCCGAGTGCAATGACCCATTTTGGATGAGGCATAGCGGTGTAGGCTTTGAATACCGCTTCTTCCATATGACGGGAAACACAACCTGTGACTAATAATATATCGGCATGACGAGGGGAAGCAACAAAATGAATGCCGTAGCGTTCTGCATCATAAAAGGCATTATTGATAGCGTGGAGTTCTAATTCACAACCATTGCAAGATCCTGAATCAACTGCGCGAATCGCTAGAGATCGAGCAAAGCGTTTATTGACTTGTTGTTTTAATTTATTGCCCAACAACTCGACATTTTTATCTATCTCAAGCGTCTCTGTGACGATGCCGATGGAGATAATTTTTTTTAATACTTTGAACATAGATTACCTCTAAAGATCCACGCCAGAATAAGAAGCATTCACGGATTTATTGCAGACAGGAAAATCTGGCACAATATTTCCGTCTAGCAAGGCTTCTAAGGCTGGCCAATTTAACCAGCTGGGATCACGCGGAAAATAACGACAGACTTTTCCGTCTGCATCTAAACGTATGTAACAGATCAGCTCTCCGCGCCAGGCTTCCACCAGTCCAATAGAACCGATGTTTGAACTGGTTTTAGAATGGGAGGATTGATGGCTTGCTTTTTCCTCAATGAGATCCGCCGCCTGATCCCCTGAGATGGCGCAGGGAGCTGTATCTGATTTTAAACAGTTTAAAATTTCTTCAATCAGCCGCAAACTGTCTCTTACTTCATCCACCCTCACTTGCAAACGACTCATCACATCACCCGTTTTATGGCGAATTTTATCCGGACAAAACATATGATAAGGCGGATAAGGTGTGTCGATTCGTACATCCACATAAAAGCGACTGGCTTTGGCGACGTAACCCAAACAACCGAGTTGTTTGGCTGTGATGGGGGGTAGGGTGCCGGTGTTGGCTAAGCGATCCTCCAATGATGGATAATCTTGAATGATCTGTATCAGTTGAGAAAAATCCTTTTTAAAATCGAAGGCTTCGTTTTGTAGTTTGTTTAGCTGGGCGTCTTCTAGGCTAAAGCTCACATCACCCAAAGTAATACAGTCCATTAATAGTCTGTGTCCGAATACCAGGTTTTGCTGGCGTTGCCAAAGTTCTCTCATGCGGGCACATTGCTGATGAGGGAAAGTAAATCCCACATCATTACAGATGGCGCCTATATCACCTACATGATTAGCAATACGCTCACGTTCACAGATCAGCGCTCTTAATAGATGAACTTTATTATCCACTTGAATATTGAGTTGGCTTTCTAAGGCTTTGGCTGCGGCCCAACTATGCGCCACGCTGCTATCTCCCGACACACGAGCAGCCAGTTTTAATAAGTCTTGTGGTGAGCGGCCTACGGCCAGTTTTTCGATGCCTTTGTGGGTGTAACCTAAGCGTTCTTCTATGTTGAGAATGGTTTCACCTACAGCTTGAAAGCGAAAATGCCCCGGCTCAATAATGCCCGCGTGAATTGGACCCACAGGGATCTCGTAGACTGCACTACCTTGAGTTTGGAAAAATGGGTAGTGGCTATCAGCTGGCGTGGGTTTTTGTGCTTCAGGTTGTAAAGGGAAATGTTGTCTTAATGGATATTCTTTTTCTTTCCAAGCGCGATGTCTGGTCCAGCGGCGATCATCAGGGCTGTCATTAAAAGCAATACCCAATAAATCTTGAGTATGGCGCTCCATTCTATTGGCAGCTGGAAAAACGGTTGTGATGGAGGCTAAATGAAGTTCTGGGGTACAAATTTTTGTGGTTACTAAAAGATAATGGTTTTCCACAAAATAGAGGCATAAAACTTCTGCATATTCGGGAAATTCATCCGCCCATAATGCACTAAATCTCGCTTCTAAACTGCGGAGTACTTCTGCGACCGTTAACCAATCTGAGCGATTGAGGCTAAGTCTGCTAATCCATTGAGAATGGGGTTGAAAATCAGACTTGATCCCAAGTTTTTGTAGGTTTTCTGCAATGGGTTGAGTCCAAATTGTCGCAGCTTGAACAGGATTATTGGGATTGGATGTATGTAGAGTCATAATACATGGCTTCCTGTAATCAATAAAGTGACCTTATCAAACCACATGGATAGTTGCTCAGACAGCGCAATACCTAATATTAATACCAGCGTTAAATGTAAATAGACTGGCCACATGGTGGCTGGAACTGGTTTTTGTCCTTCAGGAGCGATACCAAAACAGATGGGTTGAATATGACGAAACAAACCGGCGAAAGCTATGGCTAACCCAGTTAACAAGGGGATCGCTAACCATGGGTAGGTATGAATGGTGGAACTCAGTAATAAAAATTCACTGGTGAAAATACCAAAGGGAGGAAATCCCGCAATGGCTGCAGTGCCAAGCATTAGTCCCCATCCTACACTGGGCTGAGTTTGGATGAGGCCACGGATTTTTTCAATACGTTGTGTACCCGCAATTTGAGAGGCATGTCCAACGGTGATAAAAATTGCCGATTTAGTGAGGCCATGTACCAGCATATGTAATAAAGCCGCAAAGACGGATAAAGGCGTGCCTAAACCAATGCCAAAAGTCATTAATGCCATGTGCTCTATCGAAGAATAACTGAATAATCGTTTAATGTCGGTTTGTCGATGCAAAAATAAAGCGGCGACACTAAAAGATAACAGGCCAAATCCCATCATCAAAAAACCTGCAAGATGTGGCATGTGACTAAATTGTAGCGCACTATCCGTGATCATTTTAAAGCGGATCAGTGCATACAGGGCAACATTCAAAAGTAGACCCGATAATACTGCTGACATGGGGGTCGGTCCTTCAGAATGGGCATCTGGCAGCCAATTATGCAATGGTACCAAGCCGACCTTTGTGCCGTATCCCACAATGAGAAACACAAAAGCAATGGAAACAATCACAGGATTAAGTTCTGGGGCATGGGTGGACAATTCCGTCCAAAGTAAGGTGCTGTCGCCGTTTGGAATGACCTGAGCTGCAGCGTAATAAATCAACACGGTTCCAAATAAGGCTTGAGCAATGCCCACACCACAGAGGATAAAATATTTCCAAGCAGCCTCAATGGATTCTTGAGTACGGTAAAGGCTCACCAATAAGACTGTGGCTAATGTCGCACCTTCTAATGCAACCCACAAAATACCCAAATTATTGGTTGAGAGAGCCAATAACATGGTGAAAATAAACCCTTGAAAGCTTGCATGATAGAGTCTCATTCTGGAATTGGTTAGTGATCTCACTTCTGCTTCATGTAGCATATAAGGTTTTGAAAAAATAGAGGTGGTAAATCCCACAAAGACAGTTAAGCCAATCAGATAGACACTCAGAGAGTCCACATACCAATTACTACTGGGATTGCCTGCAGTGGTTTGTTGGCTCACCTCTAATAATAGTGCAGCGGCAACAAGCACATTCGCCAAAGAAAAAGCACTATTTAAAGTGGCACCTAATTTTGGACTTTTTACCCAAGCCAGAGTAAACCCGCCAATTAAAGGTGTGATAAGTGTTAAATAGATCAGGTTCATCGATCGATCTCAGACAGTTTTGACATTTGATCCACATCTAAAGAATCAAAACTGTTTTTAATATGGAAAAAGAAAATACCAAAAATAATGGATGCAACAAAAACGTCAAAGGCAATGCCCAGTTCAACCACCATAGGCATGCCGTGGGTTGCTGAAATCGCGGCAAAAAATAAGCCATTTTCCATGGCCATAAAACCAATCACCTGGCTGACTGCTTTACGACGGGTGATAAGCATTAACATACCAAGCATCACCATCGCCATACTAAGCCCAATAATGGGTTGGGTGACGGAGTTTGACATTTTGGCAATGGGCAAAGCGGTAGAGTAACAAAAAATTACGAGAAAACCGCCTGCCAGTAATACCAATGCGGGATGATGAATGATGTCTTTTTCTCGTTGGAACTCCATTTTATGGATGAGTCGATGGAGTAACCAAGGAATAAATAAACCCTTCATTAAGAATGTGATCAATGCCGAAATATAGAGATGATGAAGTCCCGTATCATATGCCACCAAAACCGTGACCAAAGCCAACAAGATACCCTGCCAAGCAAAACTATGGATGGTGGAGACAATTCTAGGTTGAGCCAGCAAAATGAAAGACGTAAATAACACCATCCCAGCGAGTAGTAAAATCGCCTGTTCTTCAATGGGCAGTGAGATAAGATGCATTTTCAGATCTCCAAGATGATGTGACTGAGTAAGCCAAGCAAAGATAAGGTGAAGGCCAAGGAGAGAAAGACGGGAATGCGGAAAAAACGCATTTTAGCGAGAACCGTTTCAGAGATGGCTAAAACCAGGGTCAACACCATTAATTTGCCGCAAACAGCCATAAAAGCGAATAAAATATTAGCAAAATCTAAGCGTTGTGAAATTCCCCAAGGGAAAAATATATTCACAATTAAAACAGCATAAATCATCAATTTTGTCATGGAGGTCCATTCGATTAATGCAAGCATACGGCCACTATATTCAAGGATCATGGCTTCATGGATCATGGTCAACTCCAAATGAGTGGAGGGATTATCCACAGGAATACGACCGGTTTCGGCAAGCGCTACCAATAGCAGTCCAAAAAATGTAAATAATAAAGAGGGTCTTAGTACCAAACCTTGAGATAAAATAGACTCAATAACTGATGAAA
>Ga0210032_1000978_pt1 | contig 17676 bp, 18 predicted proteins | sample CryGeyCG2114_250_2_FD_185458 | JGI IMG/M metagenome (GOLD analysis project Ga0210032, IMG submission 185458) | Groundwater microbial communities from aquifer - Crystal Geyser CG13_big_fil_rev_8/21/14_2.50 (SPAdes) (version 2) | ecosystem: Environmental > Aquatic > Deep subsurface > Groundwater ... | reverse complement strand
CTGTATTGTAAGGAGGGTCAATAAAGACACATTTGACCTTTCCTGCGTAACCCTGCTCCAGTGCTTTCAATGCCAAAAGATTATCGCCTTTAATGAGCATATTGGGTGATTTTTTATCACCATAGGACTTCTCTGGATCTTCAATCAAAATACGCGGTTCCAGGCGGGGTTGCTGGTCTTTGCCAATCCAAGTCAGCTCAAGTCGTTGTTTTTTCATACCAGTTTCCACCTTATCGTAAATAATTCAGTCCGTTGGGTCTTCTGCCGCAAACGGTTTTCAATGCTTGTCATCAGCTCTTCTTTTTGGTTGTCCACATCGTCTTGAGCCTCGTAAAGGCTCATTCGAAGCTGATTTCGTTTCTTCTCAAGCTCCTTGATGTCTCGCAGGGCCTTTACCTTTTGCTCCAGATTCAGGATCTTCTTTGCTTCAGTCTTACGGAATTTTATCTCTTTGTCCAATTCTTTTAACTGAATCTCCAGGCTGGTCTTGATATCGTCAGCCCATTTTTCCAGCTTTTCCATCTCTGTATCAAAAAAGCCGCCAAATAATTATTAATTTTTTTACTATTTAAAAGCCCACCTCTAGAAGTGGGCTCTCAGAACCTTATAACCAGAGACGTGTCTGCTCACGTTGGCTGTAATAGCCGTCGTGGGCAACAAATATATGGTCATAAAACTCTACCTGTATCAGCTCGCTGCATTTCACCAGGTTTTTGGTGGCCTTAAAATCTTCGGCATCCGGCTCGACTTCCCCCGATGGCTGATTCTGTACCAGAATAAAGCCATGTCCATTTTGGCTGATGACAAAATGAAAGATTTCTCTGGGATGGATCAAAATGCTGGTGAGTGTGCCGACAGTGATCGTTTTTTTTGCAATCAACCGTCTTTTCACATTGAGCACTAAGCACTCCAGTTGCCGTTGAGGCTCAAGCACCATGCTTCGGCAAAATCGAGCAACGATCTCTGGTGTATTAAAAACCAATGACTGGCGCAAGGCATCACTCTGACTATATTCCCGTAATGGGTGGCCAGAATCCGCTTTGGCTGCCATAAAGTTTTTAAGACAAGCCGGGCATGTCGCCTGATGAGCCAGCGTTGTCGTCTGAGCAAAGAGTGTTATTTCAGGCTTCAGTTCTAGACACCAACTGAACCCAGCTTTGAGCCATTTGCTTTCTGGCAAGAGCAGGTGGATAAACTCGTTTACCATGACCTATTCTCCTTTCTGCGAAAAATCGCGCAGCCAGAATAGGCCTAAATCTTCAAAAGGCAAGCCAAAAGGCCGGTTGTGCCGGCCTATAAGGTAGGTAATCAGTATTCCCTGGGAAGCAAGACGGTTTGATCGGTGTAATACAGACGAATATTGGCCAAGGGAAAATCTGTGTACTCCAAATCTTGCCGGGTCAATTCAATTTCGTTTCCATCTGTTACAACAATCAGGCCTGTTTGCTTTTCAAGATCCACAGTCAGGTCGATGACCTGAAAGGGCTCTTTGGCAATCTGCTCGAGAGTTTGGTAACTGAAGATACAGTCAATTAGCCAAAAACAACGTGTTTGTTCACAGAGGAACTTCACCCCATCCGTGATGATGACATTGGGATACATTCGGTAGAATTGCTCTGACCCGATGAATCCCAAGAGCGATAGTTCGATTTGGTCTACAGTCATTTGCCCTTGTTCCACAAGGCATTACCTCTATTTCAAAGATTTGCCTCATCCGAAGATAGGCAAAAGGACTTTAGTGGTTTATGAGGGAAAGTAAAGTGACTAATTTTACTTTATTTTGCCTAACAGCCCCCCAGATTGGGAGAACTGCCGCAGGCAGTCTGTCAATCTGGGGGTATTGAAGACACTTCTTTTTAAAGAGACCCAAAAATTGTAAATAAAGAAACCAATAAATCAGCAAAAATAATAAATACGGCAACGATTTGCATTAATGGCATCCAAGTATATGCAGACACTTGGATTAAAGAATTTTCGTCATTCATATTAAACTGTAGTTAATGATATATAGAACTATAGACAGTTTTTTGTTTTAAAGCCAAGCAAAAAATTCAGTAATCTTCTACAGACATTAAGGCAGGGGTGGAAATCGAAAAAATAATTTGATACCATAAGGTTTAATAGGTATAAAAGAAGGTTCTTTGATGGTAGCTCCAGAACAAGAAGACACATCAGATGCTAAGAAGCCTCTGCTCACTACTCCCCCAAGTATTCAAAACGATAAACCAGAAGAGACGAAGTCTAAAGTTATTGACGAGACAAGTCTCAAACAACAAAAACAGTTTTTTATAGTTATGGTTGGCTGCGCGGCGATAGGCATAGTCATAGCCATTATAGTCATTGCTTCAGGTAAAGCTCCACAGGTCACACTACCATTTTAAATTGGAGATAAAATGTTATTTTTTGTGCAAATTATTGCAGGAATAAGTACAGCATGGGACGCATTAACTACTATGTTTGGCGTCTACGGGTATGCCAGCCATGGTTTAACTGGATTTAACTTTGGGGTAATGATATTTTCAATTATCGCTTCTATAGTTATTACGTCCTTTGTAGTTATGACTTCGAATATATGGGATGATGATTCCAGGGGTTTTATGGGCAATTTATACAAGATCCTTTGGATCATTGCTATTTTCGTAGACTGGGCCACATCTTGGATCGCGAATGCTGGATTAATGGGGCTTAAGAATGGCTCTTCTGCAACTGAGAACCAATTTATATTTGCTGGAGTACTCACATTATTGATTTGTGCAGCACCCATTACTTTAGGCGCTATTTTGAAGCGCAAAGGATCACTAGATATTCGATAAGGAGAGGTATGTATGGGGCTATTTGACGAACATGATATCAAAATAAAATCAAGTGGAACACCTAAAGGATTGTTTGGCCAGCATGACCAAACACGTAGACAATACCTGGAAGATTATCGACTAAGGGAAGAAGCCAGGCATATGAATTCTGGACAACTGCAGCTTGAAAGCTCAAAGGTTCAATTGACGGCTCAAAAAAATGTACCTGTACATGTTTCTATTATTCCCGTAGAACCAAGAGAATATAACCACCCTCCATTACCTGAATACAACTTTCAACCCGTTCCAGCACTTCCAACTACAACGATTAGAAGCAATCAGTATCCATCATTGGGACCCATTGTTTATTCTCTCCCAGAGTAACTAGCCGCGTCTCTTTTAATCAAAAGGGATAATCTCATCATCGTTGAAATTCCACTCATTGGGTTCGCCTACAAAGGATTTTACTGATGCATTGCTGTCCATTTGCTGATTTGAGACAATAAATTTGTCATAGTCATCGTGGGAGAACCAATGATTTACAGCATGAGGAGCTCGCTTATGCATCTCTTTATGTGTTTTGAAAAGAACATGAAAATAGCGAAAAACATTTTTTTCTAAAAGTTCTTTGGGCATTTCTGGCAGGTTGGACGGAGGAACTGTCAATAAAAATGGCGGGTTAGTTGAGTACCGAACAAGAGCCTCACCTTGCTCAAGTTTTGCGTACATCGATTTTGCCATGTGTAGTTGCTCTTGGAGTGAATAAAATTGAATACTGGTTACTTGTTCTTTAACAAATTTTGGAAAGTGCAAAGACTCACTCCAGCCAGAGGAGGTTCCTTTGGCCAATGAGTTACTTTGTGAAAATTGACTTTGCTGGCCATTACTTTGCCCCTGGCTAAACGAATTTGACTTCGAAAGATTCGACGATTTATTAATATTGCCATTATTTTGGTTCATATACGACATATATTTATCTAAATCCCCACCAAAAGAGCTTATATCCCGATTTCGTGTGGTGCTTTCTGATTCACCCGTTGAGTTAGATTCATTATTCATGAAATTATTCTGTGTACTGGTTCCTTGCATTTGTGATGTTCCGTCTGTGCTTGTTTCTGATGATGACCCAGATCCCAATTTAATGCGTTCTGGGTCATCCTTTTCCCACTGTGATTCATTTATTTGCTCATATTTAATCAATTTTGGATCAAAATAAGGGTTAAACATTTCTTGAGAGAGGACTTCACGATCGTTATCACTGAGCCCACCAAAAATAACTTTTGTTCGTGTTGTGCCTAGTACAGCAGAGTACATAAGGCCCTGCCTATTTTTGAGTTGCTCAAGATACTGGTGACTAAGAATATAGCCAACATTTCCTTTTCTGGTCTGTGCCAATCCATTCACAATCGCTTCGGAAAGAAAGGAACCAAACTCATCCACATAAATATAAAAAGGACGTTTAGAACGTCTCGACAATGCTGTGTGGTACATGTGACCTTGTAAAAATCCGGCCAATAATTTTGCATCTCCTTCAGGCAATCGGCCATTTTTTGAGGAAAGGTCACAAAGCAAAATTTTACTTTCATCCATTACTTGCTTGATATTTATGGAGTTTTTTGCCTGAAAAGTTGCTTTAATAAAAGGGTTTGTTAAAAACTCATAAAGACGGCCATAAGAAGATTCTACCTGATTTAAAATATCGCTTGTTTTCTTCATCTCTGCTAACATTTGTAGCTGTTCATGCATAAATTCATCATCAATAAATTTTAATGTCTCATGCCGGAAAGAATTATTTGGGTTTAATGATAATAAATGCAAGGCATTAATCATTTGAGGGACTGTATCTTCTTTTTCAGCCCGATGAAGTAATATTGTAAATGCCAAACGAAGGTATCTATTTAATCTGGGAGTCTGTGTGGCATCAGATATATTCCAGGCCATGAGACAGGCATCAGCCATTACAGATGCATGGAAATGGATATCCCCCATCAGGTGAGCCATGGGATTATATCCCAAAACATAATCAGGGAATTTCGGTGCACTCATGACAAGAAGGCGTTCAAAAATTCCGTCTTTTTTTTGTGTTTTCGCATCTGTATGAAGACAGAATGCTAGAATCTCCTCAACCAATTCTCCGTGAGGATCAATAACACAAACACCATTTCCAGCCAGTATATCTTGTTGGATCATATGGCGTAAAAAGTGCGATTTACCTGCGCCAGTGTTCCCAAGTACATGCATATGCATCGTACGAGTGTTTGGATCCAAATCAGCTGCATAATGGTTTTTCAAATAAGGGTTTTCCGCAGAACCGTCCGAGAGTTTCCACCCTTCACCTAAGTACACATGTCCTGGTTGAAGGCTACCCGAACGACCACCCCATATCCCTTCATAACCGTATGTTGACTCTTTGCCAAAGGCAGGAGGCTGAGTTGCTTGATGCGTGTTCCTCCATAAAGGATGAACCAAATGATTGCTAGCAGCTGGTTTCATGCCCCATAAACTCATAAACAGATCTCCTTATGCATCAAAATCATTTAAAAATGAATCAATTTCATGCGAGGACAATTGTTGTCTAAATTGACTCTCTATTGCCATTTGCTCCATGAGTTTAGGAATTTGAGCAATAAGAACATCAGGTCTAATTTGAGAGTAAATACCTGGAGGAAAGATATCTTCCGCTAAAACGGGTCTACGAAAGTGATGAAATACACTTTGTCTATATTGATTTTCGGCGGAAATTAAATAAGCAAGATATTGTTCTGGTAGGTAAATTTCGATTTTTTGATTTAATTTTTCCGATATCTTTCTCAACTGATTCCGATAAAAAACAACTTCCATTAAGGGCAAACGAATATCTTGGGCAAAATTTTCAAAATTTTCAAAGCCATTTATAAAGTTGTTCTCTCTGGCTCTAAATATTTCTTCCAATAATTTTTTTTCTGCCAGTTGATAAGAAATATGAACTTGGACGTCAAATAGGCTAAAAACACCACTAATTCTCTTCCTATAGAGTTCTTCTTCGGAAAGACAGACATTATCAGAAAACCATTGTAAAAATAAAGTGACACTTTCAAAGTAATAACTTTTACGATTGAAAGTGGTTAATTTTTGATTTCGATCCGTGACGAGAGCCGTTGATGTCTCAATGAGTTCTTTTTCCAGGGAAAGAATTAGATTTAAGAGCGAACCAGGTTCAGATAAACCGATAAAGTTCGCAAAGTTGTCTTTTAAGTCTTTAAAATTTCTATCGATAAAATGTGTGTAGAGTTGTTGAATTGCCGAATCCAATACCTCAGAGTTTAAATGGGGTCGTTCACTCCTGAAGAGTTGTGAATAATAAAGACCTTCGCATACAGATGTCGGTGTAGATTTATCTACTCTATAAATGCTAATCAGTGTCATGCCCAACGAACGGGACCATTGAACATCGTTTAAGAAATGTTCTATACCAATATTGGCCGTTACTTTGCGGTACGCAATTTTGTATTTGTTCGAGAGATTTTCTTTTAGTTTAACAAGACGTTCAAATTGGTCTTTTGATTTAGGCGCTTTTCCATAAACTTTAAGATATTGGTTATATCCGCCCTGAAGGTGGCTCAAACGGTTTTCTAATGGATCTGGGTTATAAGTCAAGAATTTTGGTAAAAGTGACTTCTCAATATTGCTAAAACGGTGCCTCTCATTATGGTAAACACCTTTCACATCCATCAAAACTCTATCAATAAGCCGATCTAGCACGCCCTGCTCCTTGATGTGACTTGTACTTCATATATCCTACACAAAGAGAATCTCCTGATTCAAGTATGAGGGAAAACTCCCTAGAGAACATATTGAAAAATGCCCTCTAGGGAGAACCTTTTCCCCTCTCCCTTTTTGTCTGCTACCCGTAAACATTCTTTATGAATAAATTGAGATGCTAAATGAGGTGAAAGAATCGCCTGAGTATAGGTAGTCTTTTTCTGACTTATTTTTTGCTGTTTCTCGATAAAATTGAACTCACTCGACTCACAAAACCAAAATAGGGGGCTCCCATGGCCATTTGAAAAAGAATTTTGGGTAACAGGCAAAATATAGTCCTGACGTTGTTTTGACTGAGTTACGGTTAACACAATAAAGTTTTTAATCCAGCCCGCCCTCACACCCGATTCTTCCGGGCAAACCACTTCTCGATAGTAATTCAAAAGAAAATCATAAATCCCCTTTCTACTTTGAGGCATTCGGAAATATCCCATCATTTTGCTTTTCCACCGAAGAGAAGTTTCGGTACTTCGGTCAATTTCCAAAAAAATATTCAGGCGTTTCCGTGTCGGGACATGCTCCAAAATAATAAATCCATCCGGATTGACTCCCAACCGCTCACTTTCAATTAAATAGTTATATTGAATCACCCGATCATGGCAAAAATGAATAATTTTATATTCAGGTTGGAGTGCGGATGCTAGCTGAGCTGCCACCAAAATATCCGTGGTCATTACTTGATGCAATAAACGAGCAGCATCGTTTTGCGGCATACCTTTGTGTGGTTTGTCTTTGCGTGGCATTTTAGGAATATTCAGCTGATCCAGAAACACACCGACCAAATACTGAGAAACATAGGCTGCTCCCAAATCACTTAAAATATATACATCAGGCTCCGCTCCACTTCCTGATGGCGTTGTTACATAGGTAACACGTTTCTCCAGAAAACCATGTTGCCAGAGCTTTACAATACTTCTCTGAACTTGCGAGATAAGAAGTGACGGTTCGTTTTTTCCTGCGTAGCGCTTTGACTTAATAATGTCGGATATTTCATCTATGTGTAAAAGTGCTGCTAGTTGTGTACTGCTAACATAACGGTGCAGATATGTATGCCAAAGAATTCTGGCATAGCGCGGGGAACGATTGAAATTTAAAGGTGGAAGAGCAGCCTCCGGAGGACGCTTATGGCGATAGCGTTTTTTTGTTTCTGTATCAGCTTTTTCAGCCATTTAAAGCTCTTTCTTAACACGTTTTATAAAACGTTTTGAAATTAAATTATAAACTTATAATATCATTTATTTTATCAAAAATGGGGACGGCTCATTTTCGATACTTGGTGGAGGGAGCTGCCTATTTGTAGGTTTGCGCGGTGCGGTGTGGGCAAAAGTAAAAGGGGCGCCGACGAAGGGGCCCCTTTATGGGGTCGCTGAGGAGGCGCCCAAAAAGGGGCCTGAAGAGGAGGCCCCTTTAGGGGTCGCCGATGAAGGCCCCATAAAGATCGAAAAGTGACCCTCCTATTGGAGGAGCACCATTAAAATAAGGTGAAGCGAGCCCAAAATTAAAAGAGCCAGGTGTAACCAGGCGTGAAAATGAAGGGCTCGCTCCACTTTATCGAGCTTCCATAGGATAGCTCTTGACTTTTTCTCTAAATCTCTCATCATGTTTTCGTTCATATTGAACTAGAAATAGGTTAAACACCTCAAAAGCACTGCCCCACCACAAAAGCTGTCAAGGTGCTCCTCCTTGACAGCCGGAGGGCACTTTTGTGGTGGGTAGTAATCTCAAGAGGTGTTAATGTACTTACTCTGCAGCAAGGAAGTGATTTTTGCCTGTTAGGCAAAAATCACACTCCTTATAAATCGAAAATGGGGACGGCTCATTTTCGATACTTGGTGGAGGGAGCTGCCTATTTGTAGGTTTGCGCGGTGCGGTGCGGGCAAAGGTAAAAAACCCTTAAGCAAGGGTAATGGGTTAAGCTCAAAGGGGGAATAGAGTTCAATACTTATGCACGGCGGGTTTGGTGCAGATCCGGTTTTATTCACGCCTTCTGGCGTGCTATTTGCGTCCAAAGGACAATCCTTACCTGCGCGGGGGGCGTCGGGGGCCCATGAGACCCCTGGGGAGCAGCAACGCAAACCCCAGGGTGATCGAATGGCAGCCCCGACTCTTTTGCTTTGAGGTTAAGCGCAGTGAAACCCGAAGGGAATTAATTCCCGAAGTCCCAACGCGATAGTCTGGACGGCAAGGCCAGGATAAGCAAAGGGAGCAAAGCAAAAGAGTCGGGGGTCGGAGCCACCAAAGGAAAACCTTTTATGGCGCAGTGGCGAAACCACAAGCAAAAGGTCTTTATTACTTGCGTAGCGCCCCCGACGCCCCCCGCGTTTTCTTTTGGTTTTATGGTTTTAAAACGTGTTATGAAACATGCTATATAGAAACACGTTTTGTATTATGAGTAGTCCGCTTTTGAATAAACGATTCTGTTCCGACAACGATGGAACAGATGTGTTTATTCTCTTTTCACGTAACTATTCAGGTGATCTGAAAAGTTCAAAATGTATGATACACTTTTTTAGAATGATAACACGTGAAGAAATTTTAGCTATTTATGAGGCTGGGCCTGACGTAGTCGTAGAGTTGTTCATGAAGCAAGAACAGATGCTCCAGAGCTTGAGAGAACGTATCGAAAAGCTGGAAGCTCAATTAGGTAAGAACAGCCAGAATAGTAGCAAACCCCCTTCAAGCGATGGATTGAAACGAAAGAACAGAAGCCTGCGCACACGCAGTGGCCGCAAACCAGGGGGTCAAGAAGGTCATAAGGGTTCCACGTTATCCTTTTGTGAAAAACCGACTGAAGTGAAGGATTGTCCTGCTAAGGAATGCAGTCACTGTGGTCATGATTTAAGTTCTCAAGAAGCTCTGATCTATGAGAAACGGCAAATCTTTGAGTGGCCAGAGGTTCATTTGAAGGTGACAGAATATCGCTCAGAGATTAAGGCATGTCCCGTGTGCCATGCCGAAACCAAGGGCAAATTTCCTGAAGAAGTGAAACAAGCCGTCCAGTATGGGAGCCATTTAAAAGGGCTAGCCGTGTATTTTAACCAATATCAATTTTTGCCCTATGAACGCTTGGGGGAAGTCTTTGAAGTCCTGTGTGGACAAAGCATCAGTGAGGGAACCTTGTTCAATGCAGTTCAAAGCTGTGGCGAGAACCTGAGTGAATTTGAAGCAGTAGCAAAGGAGATGCTCAAAAATGTAGAGGTCTTACACCACGATGAGAGCGGTATGAGAGTGGAGAAGAAACTCCATTGGGTGCATTCGGCCTCAACGGCTGACTGGAGTTGGTATCAGGTGCATGCCAAGCGAGGTCAGGAGGCAAGCGCTGAGATAGGTATTTTGCCAGAGTTCGCAGGTATTTTGGCGCATGATCATTGGAAGCCGTACTTTCAATACAGTTGTGTCCATGCGTTGTGTAACGCACATCATTTGCGGGAGCTGAAGTTTGTAGAGGAAAGCTATCAGCAAGCGTGGGCTGGGCAGATGGCCGAATTGCTTAGAGAGATCAAAAATGCTGTAGAAGCTTGTCCGAATGCGGCATTGTCAGTGGGCGAGATAGCGAATTTTGAGAAGAGTTATGGCGAGATTTTAGAGGCTGGTTTGGCCGTCAATCCGCTACCGGAAAAGCCTGAGAAGAAACGGGGTCGTCAGAAGAAAAGCCCTGCTCGGAATCTGTTGGAACGCTTAAGTCAGTACCGGCCAGAGGTATTGAGATTTATGCATGATTTTCGGGTTCCCTTTGACAACAATCAAGCGGAACGAGATATTCGGATGGTAAAGTTGTACCAGAAGATATCAGGGTGTTTCCGCACGATGGCTGGAGCCCAGACATTCTGTCGGATTCGCAGTTATCTTTCAACCTTGAAGAAACAGGGGTTTAACTTGATTAACTCTCTCGCTCAAGCTATTCAAGGGCAACCCGTTATACCTTCCTTCACCCCCACCTGAATAGTTACCTTTTCACAAGCAAAGCGTGGCCAGAGTTACATCTTTTGATTTATTTTAATCAAATGGCTCTTTACCAAAAACAAATCTCTTATTGCTTAGAAGCCTCTTATGGACAGGCAGGAATCATTTTTTCGACAAGAGAATTTTTTTTTTGTTCCTGAGCATTAAAAAATTCAACACGCTTAATTTTCAAAGATTTTTTACTGGGTAAGGGTGGGTGTGGGAGCTGCATTCGTTTCACAAAGTGCCGCTGGTCATGTACCAGGTAGGTTGGTAACATCATGGGCTCATTGTTCCCAACCAAAGCGATTGCTTGGTCAGTGGCAATGCGCATCAGGCGATCTGCGTTCATTAAATTTTCTTCCCGCACATGTTTTTCACCGCCTCTGGTCTTTTGAACAATCTGCACTTTACCCAACATTTGCTCGACCATTTTGGCCGTTTCAAGATCCATGCCAGAATAAAAAACCCGTGTCGCAATTCCCCCGCCCATAATGGTTTTAGCACCATGATCACCGTATTGCTTATAAAGTTGGTGAACACTTTGCAAAATCAGAGAGATAGAAACTTTGTACTTACGGGCCGTGGTCATGATGGTATCAAAATGGGGAATGTTATAGTGTCCGAATTCATCAAGAATCGCGTAAAAAGGCAAGTCACTGGGTTCAATGGAACGCATTACCGAGCTAAATAACTGAGAATAAAACAGGTTCATCACATAGCTGTAGGGTGCAATTCTGTCTGCGGGTACAATCAGAAATATAGCTGTTTTTTCCTTTCGGAGCAGAGAAAACCGAAAATCGTCATTGATAAAAAGTTGGGCCATGTCGGGATTACCTATGCTCTTCAGGGCATTTAGGGCTGTTGACAGGTAACTTTGCACGGTTTTTTCGTTTTGGCCTGAAATCAGTGAGGCATAACGGTCAACATAGCTTTCATCCGGCGCATATTGGGCAATAAAGACATCCATGGCTTCTGCATCAAAAAGTCGCTGCAAGAGCTGATAAACATTGGGTAAATGGTAGGTGTATTTATGTGTTTTCCCATAACGATACAAGCAGGCAATAAACAGCTCAATCAGCTCTTTTGCTCCATTATTCCAAAACCCACCATCTGAAGTCTGGCCAGTGACCGCAGAATCAACGAGCACAGAAGCCACTTCTTGAAACTGTGTATAGGTAGAGGCCCGTTTAAGCGGATTATAACGGTTGCTTTGCATGGGGTCAGAGGGGTTCAGCACATAAATTTTGTAGCCGCGCTTGGCCAGGTCTCCGGCCGTATTCGCGTAGAGTTCACCAGCAGGGTCAGTGATGACAAAAGAGCAATTGTCGAGGGTTAGAATATTGGGCATCACATAACGACGGCTCTTCCCTGCCCCTACCTGCGCAATTACAATGGCGTTTTTAAAGCTGTCTTCAGGGGAGATTCGGCGTTGCTTACCATCAATCAGAAGCCCTTTGTTTCTGGGCTTCAGAATTTGCTCTGTTTCATTCTCACTCAAAAACCGTGCGCCTTTTGGCTTTTCATGCGGAAAAAAGAGCCATGCCAGTGGCCCAGACAATAGTTTAAATAAGCGAAATGGCCCGGAGATAATGCCCGTACTTTTATCCATAATGGCGACAGCCCAAGCAGCCACTGCTCCCATCAGAATCAAGCCAATCAAAACTTCCATATTACCCGCTTGTTATGTTTTTGCCGTCCTTTTGCAGGATAACAAATTTTGTTTTTTTCTCCAGAAAAAGATTAATCCCTTTCAAAATCGCGTTGACGGTCATTTCTACTGCGTTGCTCTCGTGCTTTGCGTAACCGATTCAGGCGCTCCTGAGATTCTCTGTCTTCCCGTTGTTTGGGCTGTTCTTTGCGTAAAGCACGGTTTTGATCTGCCTTTTGGGACTCCTGTCTATGTGAAGAATGGGGTTCTTTATCTCGACGAGGTTCAGTGCGCTGGGGTTGCTCTTTCTCTCTGGCCTTTTTCAAGCGTGCAAGCCGTTCTTCAGTTTCTTTCTCCCGTGGGGGCATGCGAAACTCCTCTCTTGAGTGCATTTTGGGTTCTTTACTCTGTGCATATTTTTCCAGGGATTCATGAAACTCACCTCGAAACTCTTTGATTACAGTCTGGGCCTTGTTTGCCGTTTCACGTAATTTTTGCCATACCCCCGTTTTTTCTGACACTGCAGGTACTTTGGGGGACTCTATTGGGCGAGACGGTTCCCTGTTTTGTTCAAATAGTGGTGTGCTTTTTTTATGGGAAAGTTCTTCGTCTTTTACCGGCGTATGTACGGTCGGCGCATCTAAAACAGGCACAGGAGTTTGCGTTTCTGTGACTGTTTTGACCTGACTGGCAGGTGATGAAGATTCCTGATTGGTTTCTTGTGGGCGTACTATCGGATTATTGTGTGATTTCATTTGTTGAGCTAATCCATCCAAAACAAGCAGGCGTTCATAAGCCGGTAAAAGCCCCAAGGTTTGTAACCGATAACGCCTGCCAGTAGCCACAATAACAGGGTTTTTTCCGCGTATGACCAATTGCATATCCAGCTCATCTAAATGCTTTTTGAATGAGGTTTGAGAAGTGCTTTGTTCAAGCACCACCTGAAGTTTTTCCTTGACCTGGCTTTTAACCGATGGTTTGCCTGTGCGTTGTTCCAGCTGAAATTCCCGATCTTTCTTTTTGAATGCCGGTGGAGCGCTTCGAGAGTAAAGACTGCGTTCTCGAAGTTGTGGCCAACGCTCTTGTAAAAACATTTCCATGCGTCCTTGAATGTCCCAAAGTTGTGCCTTTGTGAGGCGAACACGACGGCTGGGGCGGTCAATGCGATTTGGGCTGAGCATAAGATGCATGTGGAGATGTTCTTTTTCAATATGCATGCAACCATATCCAAGCTGGCCAGACGCCCTTTCTTGGAGATATTCTTGAACCATGGCATAGAGGGCATGTTTCTGCTCTTCTAAATCTATTCCCTCTTGTCTCTTTAAACTGAGAATTTCGTGGTACAGCATGTTGCCATTTTTACGTTGGGGCAATTGTCCCCCCATGCTTTCAAATTCTTCAATAATTTTGCCGCTATCTTGTGTGCGGTAAACGTTGTGATAGACAGTAAAGTCAGCATGACTGCCCTGCTGCATATAGGCCACAAGTTGATCGTAACTATCACTTTTTCGTGAGAGGGATTTGATAATCATTCTTTACCGACCGTGAAGCAAAAATACACTGCTCATTTCTTCTTCAAGATTATGCAGCTTATCTTGTAATCCCTGTAACACACGATTGGCATGCGCATTTGCTTCAGGGCCGTATAAATGGCGATTCAAGTGCATATTGTGGGCAATTTGGTTGATGTTATTGCCTAAATTTCTGATCAGAAATTTTAACTCATCAGCTATTTTTTGATTTGCAGCAGGAATAAGGGGTACTGCTGTTTTGTATCTCAATGCCATATGTTTGATTGTTTCTGGAATACTTAAACCCAACTTTTCTGATTCCAGAGAGAAGAGTTGGTGTTCCTCTGGCGTCATAGTGATCGTCACCCGACGTTTCCGATCTTTGTACTCTTCTCGGTATTTCTGCATGTAGATTTGTCTGTCTTCCATCAATCACTCCATTACAAAAATCACAGATAAAATGCTCGATAAAAAATGGGGCAAATACAAACACATATACAGAAGCCTATTTTTTCGCGATTTATTCAGGGGGAGTCCAGAGGGGGTATCCCCCGCCTGGCAAGTTGCATTTGCCCGGCGCCAATTACTAACATATCAATGTTCGTGCGAAAATGCAAACTTGCTGCTCCGTCATGCCCTCTACCGGAATATTTTTTAGGCTCTCCGTCAACTAAGGGTATGACAACGGGAAGCGAAGCGAACCGTTTGTTCGAGGCCTTTAAGCCTCCATTAATCAATCATATTATTGATAATAACTATTGTATGGAGTAATTTTTTAAAAAAACTCATCTGCTTTTGCTCAAAATATTGAAGTTAACACAAACAAATTTCTTGTCAAACAAAAACCGATTTAAATCGGTTTTAAGGGCAATCTTTAAGCAAAAATGTATCGATATACCAAAAGTGATCCAGAAGAGAAAATTAAGGCTACTGGAGCCTGTATTTTGACTCTTTGGATTCCTCTTTATGTCTTTGGTTTTTGGTTTTTTAAAAAATCTTTAAATCATCACCTTTCGCGCGTACACGCGCATGATGTTGATCAAATTTAAAATATTTAAAGAATTTAAGAGCAAAAAATGGCGATCCTGAAAACCCGCTTGTGACAACCATTTCCAGGATTTTACATGACAAATAAAAACACCGACTTAGGGATATAAAAACACCGACTTAGGGACGTAAAAACACCGACTTAGGGATATAAAAACACCGACTTAGGGATGAAGCAACACCGACTTAGGGATGAGAATAGCAATAGGCTGTTCATAAGTCTAGATGGGCTTTTGGTATGTTTTTGTTGATGAATTGAGGAAAATAAGAACACCGACTTAGGGATGGGGCACGTCAAAGTGCCATCAACTGCTGTATTTACCACTTTTGCCTCATAAACTTCTCAATAAAAACACCGACTTAGGGATGAATGGTGCCCTTTTGGAATTTTCATCCACAATCTGGTGCCCCTTTGGAATCTAAGATGTCTTGAATAGTAGGTCAGAACTACCTCTTTATCTTATTCAAAAGCTACTTTACAGCTCATCCACAATCTGGTGCCCCTTTAGATTGTAAATCATTTAAAAACACAATGTGGATTGACTCATTGTGTTTTTTATGCGACCTTGTAGGGGTGAATCTTTTCTGGGGGCAAAGCAGGTGGAGGACAATCATGATTCTCTCTTTACAATTCTTAATTCCACAACAATGTCAAAGGTTGACTCTGATTACCTTCGCATGGCAGTAGGGTTTCTGGATACGAACAAATTGATGGAGGTTGGGCCATACAAGTCTTTTGTGGCTTTGGTGAGCTTAACCAAAAAGGAAATTCAGACTCAGCGAAAATTTCAAATTCCTGTGCGTACGGTAATGGAAGAAATGGGAATAACTTCCAATAATTACAATCTTTTAAAAGACAATATAAGGCTATTAATGGAAACGGTGTTGGATTTTAATGTTCACCGAAAGGATCGAAATCCAGGCTGGAGTATGGCTCAGATTTTAGGGCCATCGCAGTTAAAAGATGGCATTATCACGTTCGAATTTACCGAACCAGTCTGGGATAAACTAAAAGATCCCATTATTTATGCCTATATCACCCGTAAAGGTGTTTACTCTTTTAAGAGTAAGTATGATATTGCTTTGTATAATTGGTTTACACGCCTACTTGTGCCTGACCATGACCAGGTGATCTGTGAAGAAACCATTTCCTTTATTCTGAATGATATTTTACATATTGATAAGAAGTTGCAGAAGACCTACGGTGGTTATATGCGCCTTAATGATAAAATCCTTAAAAAATCCATTGAATCTATTAATAAACAGACAAATATAAATGTTAAATATAAAGGGTTGCGCACAGGGCGTTTTGTTACGAAAGTTTGGTTTTTCGTCTCTCGCCAAGCTCCTGAATTGAAGGCTGAAGAGCAACAGGTTCTTTCAAAATTGGTTACAGTCCAGCTAAATAAGCTTGTCAAGTTAGGGTTGTCATTGGATTCCAAAGTCAAAGAGCGTGTTTTGGCGTTGAGTAAAGAACTTGGGGAAGAGTTTTGTGTACAGCGCTTAACCGCCATTGCCAAGGAAGTTAAGTCTAGACCAAATGGTTTCAGTAATCCTGGCGGTTATATTCGTACGAAACTCTTTGAAAATATTTTGCTTCCAGAGGAAACAAACAGTGAACTTCCCCACCAAGATTTTGTAGACCGCTACCTGCAATTTTTTCAGCAAGCATTCAAATCCCTGTGGTCGGATTACCAACTGGGGCTCTTTAAGCAGTATTCCTCTGAAAAATTTGAGGAATTACAGCCGCGCATTGTAGAGTTATGCGGTGGTGATGCTTCTTTTCGGGCCTTGACCAAAGGTGCCACTTTGAATAAGGAAATATTTTTGAAATCTCGGAGTCTGCTTTCGGTGGCCAATGCCAAAGCTGAATTACTTGGGTTTGTTATGCCACCTACCAATCAGCAAGAATGGGTTGAGCAGCACAAAGACACCTTACTGGCCAAGGTTCGAGACATGCTTCAGGTTGATTCAAAATTGCGCTATGAAATGGCGGATAGCGGCTGTAAATCTCATGAGATTGAAGCGCTCGCCTTTCTCCAATTTATGAATCAAGTGACTGGGTAACTCAACCCAACGGGCCTCCGGCCCGGACTTGCTGCCGAGCGAACCCCGTTCCGTGCTTCACTCGGCAGCAAGTTTATTTGTCAGTTCTGCTAGGCGCAAATAGAGGGTTTTTCTTTTTTTTCCTTGGTACCAGCGACAGTTTTTCAGCAAAATCAACAGTGACTCCTGCTCTTTTTTCAAGCTCTCAACCTCATGCTTTACCTGGCGAAGCTGTAATAACTCCCCTTCCCTTTCTTTAGCCTCTTGGCGAACCATTTCAGGGGGGCGGCCATCGGTCAAAAGTTTCAACCCATTTTCTAGCGCCTGGATCGTTGCTTGTTGCTGCTCAATTAAAGAATTTTTCGCAGATAAAGCAATTTGGTAATTCTCACGCTCTTTTCCTTGAGCCTCCTCCAGCAGTTTGAGCAAAATATTGTTCTGCGGTTGGGTAGGTTGGTTTTGTTGTTGATCGGCAGGGCTGTTTTGTATTTCTTTTGCCTGGTTTGGTAGGGAAGTGATTACCTGGCTTCGAATGCTGGGAAGGGTATAGCCTTCTTCTTTCATTTTGGCTATTTCTCTGAAGCAAACCAGGCCATTGGTTTCAAAATATAGCGCATTGTTTTGACCTTTGACCGCATAGGCGACAGACAGTTCAGGTATTTCTTTGACGATTCTGCGTAGGAATTCATATTTCAGGCCAGTATTTTTCTGGATCTCGCGCAGGTTATAGGGATGGCTCATAATCGGTTTTGTAATCAAGTTGGGTAGCTAAAGAGGGGAACTTTACTCCTGAAAAAAGTGCTCAACCTCTGTGATAAAGATTTTTCTCTTTATTTTTGGTCTTGTCAAGCGTTAACCCAACGCTGATGCCCAACCCCCTTTATGA
>Ga0210032_1000955_pt1 | contig 17914 bp, 14 predicted proteins | sample CryGeyCG2114_250_2_FD_185458 | JGI IMG/M metagenome (GOLD analysis project Ga0210032, IMG submission 185458) | Groundwater microbial communities from aquifer - Crystal Geyser CG13_big_fil_rev_8/21/14_2.50 (SPAdes) (version 2) | ecosystem: Environmental > Aquatic > Deep subsurface > Groundwater ... | reverse complement strand
GGTAAAGACATAAACACGATCTTCCACCACATTTTGGTGAAACTGTTCTAATAATTGATCTGAAGTGGCAACATCTTCCTGCCATTCCAGCAATTCACGTAACCAAGCAATTTTCCGCTCAGAAGCTTGATCGCCAGAACTTTGCTGACCATCTTCTTTGTAACGCCAATGAGCAGCCACACCATTTTCAGAATCATGATGCATATCGAAGGTACGGATTTGTATTTCCAAGGCTTTGGATTCTGAAGCAACAACAGCTGTGTGAATGGATTTGTAACCATTGCCTTTGGGTGTTGCTATATAATCATCAAACTCTTTAGGGATGTGAGGCCAAAGGCTATGCACAATCCCTAATACTGTATAACAGTCTGAAATTTTTGGTACCAAAACTCGTATGGCTCTTGCATCATAAATTTCTTCTATGCCAACATTTTTACGTATCATTTTCTTCCAAATGCTATAAATATGTTTGGCTCTTCCCGCTACATCTGCTTGAATATTTTCTTTTTCTAGCTCTTTACGAATAATTTTTAAGATATTATTAATATAGCGTTCACGATCACTTCTACGTTCAGCAAGGCGCTGTGCTATTTCACTATAAATCTCAGGCTTTAAGTAGCGAAAAGCAAGATCTTCCAACTCCCATTTGAGCTGGCCAACCCCTAGTCGATTTGCCAAAGGGGAATAGATATCTTGTGTTTCCTTGGCCAGTTTTATTTGCTGTTTATGGTCAATATTTTTAGCCAATCGCAGGAGTTGAACGCGTTCTGAAAGTTTGACCAAAACAACCCTTGTATCATCAACCATGGCCAGTAGCATTTTGCGCAAATGCTCTAATTCAATCGATGTTAAAACTCTATCAGAATGAGTGCTTTGTAAGACTCTAATCGCCTCCATTCCCTGAACGCCTTTAATCAGTTTGGGCACAGTTTTATTGAGTTTATTGACGATACGTTCAAACTTCACCGCACCATATTCTACAGAAGGATATAAAATAGCCGTACAGAGTGTTTCAGTATCCAGTTTCATGGAAGCCAAAATTTCCGCCATGTGTAAACCTTGTTGTAATACAGGTTCACCAATGGGCGTTTTGTATTGCACTTGAGCTTCAAAACACAAATCGACGGCCATTTGCAATTCTGCAATCTGTTCTTGAGATCGATTCTTACCTAGCGATTTTAGACAATGTGCTGAGAATTCTCGATCGGTCTCGCTCAATAATGGAAGTTCAGATTTTTTAATCATAAAATAGCCAACTTATTATTAAATTTGTTTTTGGAAAAGTGCAATAGACTCCACATGACCTGTCTGAGGAAACATATCCATAACGCCAGCTTTCATTAATTGATAGCCTTTTGCTTTCAAAATACCTGCATCTCTTGCCAATGTAGCAGGATTACAAGACACATAAACAATGGATTTTGCATTGAATACAGAAAGATATTCACAAACTTCTAATGCCCCTGTTCGAGGTGGATCGATGAGTATCTTATCAAATCCCTCACGTGCCCAAAGTTTATCACTAAAATCTACCATTAAATCTGCCGCGTAAAACTCAACATTATCTATATGGTTTGCCTTGGCATTTTCATAACCACGATTAACCATGGTTTCTACCACCTCAACAGCGACTACCATTTTTGCTCTTGTTGCTAGAGGCAATGAAAAATTACCGAGTCCACAGAATAAATCCAAAACTTTTTCATCTGGCTGAGGATCTAGCATATCCACCGCCAGCTTGGTCATTTTCTGATTCATCTCTAAATTCACTTGAGTAAAATCTAAAGGGTGAAATCTCATTTTTAAATTGAAACTGGGTAAATGGTAATGAAGACGCTCTTCCGTTCCTCTTGGCCAAATTTTGTGTACCGTATCTGCGCCTTTTGGCTGCAAATAGATTTCCACCTGATTCTGCTCACCAAACTCAAGCAATTTATCTATATCGGCTTGGCCTAAAGCATCTAAATGCCTAAAGACAAAAGCAATGGCCTTCTCGCCCATAGCAACTTCAACTTGGGGTATACGGTCAAGCGCATGTAAAGTTTCAATCATTTTAGCGAGGGGTTTTAATAAGTTATCAATATCTTTATGAAGCACATGACAACTTTCGATATTAGCAATAAAACTGCTTTGTCTTTCTCTAAATCCAACCAAAACGCCTTTGTTAAAGACCAACTTAACACTTAACCTAGCTTTACGGCGATAGCCAAATGGCACTAACTGTAAGGGAGCTAACCACTCCAAAGGCTCTACCCCACCAAAATGGATAAACTGATTTTTTAACAAGGCTTGTTTGAAACTTATTTGTGATTGATGTTCTAAATGCTGCAATGAACATCCACCACAAATATCAAAATGTTGGCAAGCTGCTTCAACTCGTAGATCTGAAGCATTGATCACATGGATGGTTGAAGCTTCATCGTATTTACGTTTTTTTTGAGTCAGCTTGGCCAGTACTTTTTCTCCTGGCAATGCTCTATCGACAAAAACAGTTTTTCCCTCCAAACGCCCAATACCACGTCCATCATGGGTAAGATCTACAATGTCTAGTTCAATTGGTTCAGATGATACTTTGGGACCGCGACGTCTACCCATTTTGTTTCCTTAAAAAATGTTACAGTATATAATTGACTCAAATAACTCTTGGTTGTTATTGCTAAGTTTGAGAGTGATAATAGAATTCGAGCTCTCTAAAAGCTTTAAGATTATACCGTGAATATAAGAAGATACCAGTCCCAAGCTTTTTTGAAAAAGGATTACCCATCTATGAAAAGTCATTTAGGCGTCTTGTTCAGAGCCCTTTTGCTCTTTACCTTACTTTGCTCTCCCCAAAGCCTAGTGGCGGCAAAACTTTATATTTTGAGTGCTGAGACGCAAACTGAAGTGGCTCAAAAGCTACAGCAAACACTGAGTATCAGCTTTCCGCAAAGCAAAGTTATCCAATCCAACATGAATAATTATGCAACCTTAAATGCCATAAACAAGGCTTTAAACTCTGATGAGGTGATTAGTATGGGATTTGATGCTATTCAGACCAGTTATAAAAGAGGTATTCATGTGGCGATTGCAATGGACATCAACCAATCTCAGAAAGCTTGGCTTCAATATCATTTTCCTGATAAAAGCAGAAATACAGAGTTCGTCTTGAATTCTCCAATGTTTCAATGCCAACTTGCACTTGCGAAAAAATTAATAATGCCAGGTAAGAATGAGCTCGTTGGCATTTTAATGAGTAATAGAAGTCGCTATTTGATGGAAGATATTCAAAAATCGGCTCAAAACTTATCCTTAAATATAGAGTTATTTTTCATTTCGGCCATAGAAAATCCCGCTTTAGCCATGCATACAGTTTTACAACGAACCCAAATGGTCATATTTATTGCGGATGATGAGCTTTACGATTTAAAAAACCTAAATGCGATGATCACAGAAGCAAAGGTTTTGCACAAAAAATCCATTGGCTTCACAAAAACACAAAAAGACATAGGCGTTGATGCCGCTTGTACCGTCACTGAAGACCAGATACAACAGAATCTTATTAACGCCTTGAATAAATTATTCACACACAAAGCTTAGAGGGAATTTTCCTGTTAGAGACTCTATGGCTAAAAGTTACAACGAGAGGCAAATTTGCTGTAATGTTTCTGAAGGCTTGGGTGACTGAGTAATAGGACGTCCTATCACCAGATAGTTACTCCCCATTTTTAAGGCTTCTGAAGGTGTCAGGACTCTTTTTTGATCATCCAATGCACTGCCTACGGGTCTTATTCCGGGTGTAACCAGTAAGAAGTCCTTGGGTAAATGTTCTCTGAGTAATGTCACTTCTTTAGCGGAGCAAACCACACCATCTAGGCCAGCCTCGTAAGTTAGTTTAGCCAAGGCGAGAACTTGTTCTTCAACCGTTCGTTGGATCCCTACTGCCTGTAGATCTTGCTGGGACATACTGGTTAAAACCGTTACGGCAATCAGCAACGTTTTATTTTGGGGTTTATTCTTTAAGGCATTACTGGCGGCTTTCATCATATCTATACCGCCACAGGCATGCACATTCACCATCCACACCCCTAAATCTGAAGCAGCGGCCACAGCTTTAGCAACCGTATTAGGAATATCATGAAACTTTAAGTCTAAAAATATTTCAAAGCCTTTACTTTGCAGCTCAGTGACAAATTGAGGTCCAAAATGTGTGAACATTTCTTTTCCAATTTTTAAGCGGCATAGCGTTGGATCTAACTGCTCTACAAAATTTAAAGCATCTAGTTTGCAAGCATAGTCTAGAGCGATGATAATGGGTTGAATGGCTGACATGAATAAATTTCTCAACTATTGGGTTTGTTATAAAGTGTAAGTATCGGTTTATTACTTCCCCAAGTTTTACAACTAGGGCATTGCCAATAAAGTTGTTTGGATTGAAGGCCGCATTGTGAACATAAATACACAGCGCGTGAGTGAATTAAATCTTTGATCAAGCTTTGTAAAATAAGCAGGCTTTCTTTGGCGGTATCATTGGCATAGAGCAAATGAAGTTCAATCAGCAGTTGTAATCCTCTTAATGAGGGCTTATCTTTTAGATACTGGGTGAGAAAAAGACCTGCAGCCTTATCTCCTTGCGTTTTTCGAATAGATTCAACCAATGCGACCAGCACCTTGGAGCTCGCTCCATTTGCCAGAGCTTCTTTTAATAAGCTTTGATAGCCTTGATCATCCGGTATAGATTGATAACAGATGCGCAGGTTTTCGAGTATTTCAGAACAAAAAAGTGCATCTTGGCGAATAAGTTTTGTGTAAACGCCAATCGCCTTTTCCCAATTTTTCTCTAGAATACAAATTTTTCCTTGTAACATGCTAACTCTAACAGAGGTTGCATCCTTTTTTTCAGCCTGAAGCAATTGTCTGGTAGCCTCGACCAGTTCACCTTGCTCGATAAAGGTTTTAGCAATTTCACAATGGAAATGTGAACAAAGGTTTTGATAATTTTCTTGTAATAATTTAAGGCGTTCAGCAACCTGGATCGCTTTTTCCCAATCTTTGGTCAGTTGGTAAATCTGCAGCAACTGTTTTAAGCTGTTTTTCTTGTAAGGCTGAGAATGCTTTAACTCTTCAAAAATAACTTCAGCTCGATCGAGCACACCAGCCGCTAAGTAATCCAAACCCAACTCAAACATGGCCATTTGTTTCACTTCATTGTTGAAAGAATGCCTGGCAATAATATTTTGATGTAAGCGCAGCGCTCTATCGACTTCGCCCCTTCTTCTGAACAGATTTCCTAAAGCTAAATGCGTTTCGACGGTTTCAGAATCGACCTGAAGTAAATGAATAAAGGTGTCTATCGCTTTATCAGATTGCTCATTAAGAAGATAGTTTAATCCAACCATGTAACGTCTTGATAAACCAGCAAAAGATTGACGTTTTTTTTGGCTGGATTTTTTCCCCGCAATCCAACCACTGGCAGCAGCTACAGGTAATAAAAGTAATAACCAATAAAAGTTTAACACTCAGAATTGACCTTTATTGGTATTGGACAGTTCTGATGAGAGTTTCATGGATTGTTCCAGAGAACTTTGTTTGCTCGCAAGGGATTCTAGTTTTTTTATTTTTTGCTTAAGTTGTAAATTTCTGGCTTTAGATTGCATCAATCCAGGTAAAACAAGTACCAGTGCAGTTGCAAGACCCAGTAAGAAAGCAACAAGCAGAAGATGGGAGAGATACCATTGCCCCTCTCCTACAAGGTAGTCAAATTTTAAAAGTAGATCATTCGCCCCTGAAAACAATGCAGCAATAATCATTAATATGAAACCTAGCAATACCATTAAAATGAATTTCATCTATTACGCCTTAAGAATATCTCTTATCATGAATTTGTGTAATCTATTCATATATACCCGTGATACTTGGAAATGCGGGTTTCACAGCTATATACAAAAGACATCGAGCAGGATGTCTTTTGGGTAGGAATGATACAGGACTTTATTTGAATCAATTCAGATTGGTTGATTCTATGAAGATCAGAGGAAGCTCTTTGCCAATAGAAATATTGGATATTTATTCATCCTTATGCTTAAGATCAACTCGTTCTCTTAGTTCTTTACCTGGTTTAAAATGAGGTACAGATTTTTTAGGTAGAGTCACGGAGGTGCCTGTTTTAGGATTCCTGCCAACTCGAGGTGCTCTATAATGCAGAGAAAAACTACCAAATCCCCTAATTTCAATTCTATCACCCTTAGCAAGGGTTTGTGCCATTTGTTCCAAAATGGATTTTACAGCAAGTTCAATGTCTTTATAAGAAAGTTGAGCTTGTTTATTTACAAGACGTTCAATCAGCTCTGACTTGGTCATAATAATGTTCCATTTTAAATAAAGGGCTACAATTAAAGGTTTTACACGAACTATAACCAGTAATTCAACTATATGGGTAGATATACCCGTGATACTTGGAAATGCGAGTTTAAGCAAGTCGACAAGCGTCCATATTCGAGGCTTGCCCTTCGGGAGCTTAGGTGAAAAGTCAGCTCTGCGTTGTCGCTCTTGTCAATGACCAGTCATTCTCTACCAGCTACGACTCGATCTGATTTTTCCTGATTTTTCCTGATTTTTCACCTAAGCTCTGAAATCCTTTATTTGTAAGTATCAAGGGTATATTAGGTTATTTCATCTAATAATTCCAGCTCATGTTGTTGATTTTCCAGAAAATAACAATATTTTTTTTATTCTAAGGCTATATTCTCCATTCTAGACTGGTTTATTTAAAAAATCTGTGTGGTTAGGCTAATTTTTTTTGATTGTATTAAACCTCAGATGGAGACAGGTGAGCCATTACCGTTCCATGGGCTAATTCTTGAGAGTAATTTATTTTCGCAATAGTTGCGGTGCTGAAACCTTTAGATAAAAGTGCTGGCGCTAACAAAGATGTCAGCTCTCCCACTAATGGCATGTGTGAAACTAAAAGTACCGAGTCTATTTCCAGCGCATCGATAAGTTTTTGACTCTCTTTAGGGTCGCAACCTGAAATTAAACAATCTTCATATTCAATAGGACGCTCGATCTCCAGCAATCTATGAATAATCTCTGCTGTTTGTCGAGTCCGTTTATAAGGACTCGAAATAATCAAATCAGGTCGATGATGATGTTGTTGCATCCAATGTGCAATACGCTCAACCTGTTCTACACCATGTAGAGTCAGCTTACGATGCTTATCTGTATGGCCAATCTGCATTGGCTCTGAGTCACCATGACGAAGAATAAATACCTTCATACTCAATCCCCCTATTGATTCAGTGTTCTCAAAAAACTCTTTGCTTTGTCTACTGCGTCGCTATCGAGTCTTGGCCCGAATTTCTGAACAACTTGAGCAGAACAGTAACTAGCAAGTTTTCCTGCGTTTTGTTCATTCATACCCTGTGTAATGGCATATAAAAACGCACCGGCGTACATATCGCCGGCACCATTGGTATCTTTGGCAACTACATTGTGTCCTGCCACTTGAATTAACCGGGCGCCATCCCAAATCACCGAACCTTTAGCACCTAATGTAATAACAATTTTTTTTGAAATTGTTTTTAACTGCTCTAATGCCGCAGCAACTTCTGTTTGTCCAGTGTAAGTCAATGCTTCATCTTCATTACAGAATAATAAATCAACGCCATCCACTAATAAACGATCAATCCCTGCCCGGAAAAAATTCACCATACTGGGATCAGATAAAGACACAGCGATTGGTACATGATACTCTCTTGCCATTTGCATCGCAGTACAAGCCGCATCCAACGCCATAGGGGCGCTCACTAAATAGCCTTCAACATAAAGATACTCACTACTTTTTATGGCGTCAATGTCTAAAACATCCGTTCCTAAGTCTCCAGTGACACCTAAGAAGGTGTTCATGGTTCTATCTGCATCAGGCGTCACCATCACCACACACTTACCTGTAACACCTTCTGGTCTATGGACATTCTTGTTAATTTCCACGGCATTACTTTGAAGATCTTGTAAGTAGAAATCCCCTGTCTCATCATTGCCTACGCGACAACTATAAAAGACCGCCCCGCCGAGTTGTGCAATGCCAATAATGGTGTTTGCAGCACTTCCACCACAGGCTCTATTATGACGAGTCCCTTCTAAGTGCGACATCAAAGAATAATGTCTTTCTTCATCAATCAGCGTCATTACACCCTTCTCGACATTGAGTGTTTCGAGTTGGTTATCGGTGACCTCTACTTCATAATCAACCAATGCATTCCCAACACCGTAGACCTGATAATTCTTTGACGCCATGATTTACTCCTTTCAATTAATGTCTTTATTTAAGATAAATTAGATTTTCAAATAACCAGAATTTAACGTTCTGTCCCGCAATTCCAGCATTGACCAAAATTTGCGGCCAAGCTTTCACCGCAGTTGGCACAGATCCAATCACTATCAGTATTCACATGATTGAGATCTATTTCCAGCTCCTCGACTAAGGCTCTGGCTTGTAAATAATCCTCATCATTCAAAAGTTGGATTGATGGTGAAAGGTTAGCGGGTAACTCACCCACGGCTCCAGCTAAAGCACTACCAGAAATCATCACATCAAATCCAGCAGCTTCCAGATGATCAAATACTATTTGGGCGTCAATCGCTGTACCAGCGCTATAAACGGTTATCATAATTGCCCTAGTTCTTGCATTTTTTGCGTAAATTGCTCTTCATCAATCACTCGGATATCTAAATCCTGGGCCTTAGCTAATTTGCTACCTGCAGCAACGCCTGCAACCACGCAGTGGGTTTTACTAGACACTGATCCGCTGACTTTAGCACCAAGGTTTTCTAACATTTCTTTCGCATTTTGGCGATTCAAGTGCTCTAGTGTACCAGTCAAGACCCATGTTTGTCCCTTTAAAGGCAGTAAATCAGGATCGATCATAGACATTGTTGGCCAATGAATACCACTTGCAATTAACTGGGCAACTATTTCTTGATTATGTTGTTGTTGGAAAAATGTCAATATATGTTTAGCCACAATAGGACCAACGTCCTGAATTGACAATAATGTATCGAGATCTGCTTGCATTAAGGCTTCAAGATTTGCAAAATGTATTGCCAAAAGACCAGCAGTGGTTTCACCTACTTCTCGGATCCCTAATGCATAGATAAATTTTGCCAGAGTCGTGGACTTGCTTTTTTCAATGCTGTCTAATAAATTGTTGACTGATTTTTGCGCCATACGATCTAACCCTAATAGGGGCTCTGCTGTGAGATGGTAAAGATCACTAGCGTTCTGTATCAGTTTTTCTTGTGCTAACTGTTCTATCAGCTTGTCGCCTAAGCCATCAATATTCATGGCTTTTCTTGAAGCAAAATGTTTGATTGACTCAACTTGCTGTGCGCTACAAAACAATCCACCACTACAGCGTGCCACCGCTTCATTTTCAACGCGCTCAATCAGAGCATTACACACAGGGCAATGTGTAGGAAACTCAATATCAATACAAGTCTCATCGCGTTTTGATATGACCACAGAAACAATTTGCGGGATCACATCACCCGCTCGGCGAATGATCACCCAATCGTTAATTTTTATTCGAAGGCGATTAATCTCATCCATATTATGCAAAGTAGCATTACTGACAGTGACTCCACTGACAAAAACTGGCTCTAATCGTGCAACTGGCGTGATAGCACCGGTACGCCCTACTTGAAAATCCACACCTAATAATTGAGTTATTTCTTCCTGAGCTGGAAACTTATGGGCAATGGCCCAACGAGGCGCTCTAGAAACAAAACCTAAGCGATCCTGGAAATCGATGTTATCTACTTTATACACGACCCCGTCTATTTCGTAGGGTAATTGGTTTCTGATCTCTGCAATTTTGTTAAAATATTGATAACAACCTTGAATAGATTGCGCTTGTTCAATTTCTGGACAAATGGGTAGCCCCCAGCTTTTTAATTGCTGCAAGCGTTGATAATGGGTTTTAGGCATCACAAAGTCATCCGACACTTTACCCAATGAATAACAATAAACCTTCAGTTTGCGTTTCGCTGTAATTTTGGGATCTAGTTGCCTTAAGCTACCCGCAGCGACATTTCTTGGATTCGCATAGGTTTTTTGGTTATTCTGAAGGGCTTCCTCGTTTAATCGTTCAAATTCACTTCGAGGAATGAAGATCTCACCGCGTATTTCTAATAACTCGGGATAATCCGTGCCTTGTAATTTTAAGGGTAAATTACGCAAGGTTTTTACATTTTGCGTAACCTCTTCACCTAAATGACCGTCACCACGAGTCACAGCAGTGTTTAGAACTCCATTGAGGTAAATAATACTGATTGCCAATCCGTCGAGTTTAGGTTCACAAGTAAAACAAAGTTCAGATATTTTGCCCAGGCGTTGTTCAATGCGTTTGCCAAAGTCTTTTAATTCATTTTCAGAAAAAACATTATCCAAAGATAACATCGGTGCCAGATGAGCAATTTTGTTAAATTGCTCTAAAGCTTCTCCTCCCACTTTTTGGCTGGGTGAATCCGCTGTTTTTAACTGAGGGTATTTCGCTTCCAGTGCTAACAACTGTCGCATCAACCTATCGTATTCGGCATCAGGCAATTCAGGCTCATCTAAAACATAATAACGATAATTATGCAGTTCGATTTGCTCTTTCAGTTGTAACCATTGCTCGTTGATGTCCTGATCTGTGTCTGTCACTTTCAATTTTTTCAATTTAAAGAGTCTCTTTAGAAGCTTTTCTATGTTGATATTGAAGAATTTGATCTCGATAATACTGAATACTTTGCTGGCTGAGCACAGAGTGGGTGGCATCCTGAAGCTGACCACCTAGTATATCTTGTAAAGCAACAGCGTCTTTTAGCATGGCGTCGAAAGCTTTCATGGGTTGATGAGGACCAGGCAACACCATGAAGAAAGTGATACCCAAGGTACTAAACTCATCCAGTGTGTCTAAGTCAAAAAATCCAGGGTTAAAAGCATTGGCGAGGCTAAACCAATATTCACCCGAACCATCCTTCGCTTCAAATCTTTTGTAAATACCCCTGTAATCAATATGATAGCCAGCATTGTTAAGAGATTGATTTAAGATTACACCCTGATACTCTTCATTCATTTCTGCCATTAAATTGATAGAAATAACTAACTCAGGCTCATTCGTTTCTGGCTGTTTGGACTTTGATGATGTTTTTGGGGATGGTGAAATGACTTCGCTCTGTTGTTGAGATCTAGCGTTTGCTTCTGTGTTCACAGGCTGCACTTCAGTTTTTAAAACACGAGACTGCTTTATTGAATCATTTGGTATTTGACTTTCTACTTGGTCAATAAATGTATCATGAACCTCTTGTGTATTGACTTGTCTTACTGGCGACTCGATCCCCTCATGGTCTCTTGTGTCGGCGTCTTCCTCTATTTGAGGTTCTCCTCGCTCAAAACGATCCCCAGAATCATAGTTATTAGACTGCACTTTGGGATGAAAAAGTGCATCCTCCATATTCGGATCTGGTTGCGATAAATCCATCTCATTTATATTCAAATTGTTTTTCTTAGTGCGTCGGGCATCCCAGACCAAATACCATAAAATCAGTACGCCAACAACTAATAAAATCCAACGTAATTCTGTAGCCATGTTAATTTCCTATGAGGAAATTTCCTATGCGGTAATTTCCTATGCGGTAATTTTCTATGAAGCAACCATTGCAACAGCTTCGGATATGTCGACGGATACCATTCTAGAGACCCCTGCTTCTTGCATTGTCACCCCCACTAAAGCACCCGCCATTTCCATGGCTTGCTTATTGTGAGAAATATAAATAAATTGAACAGTTTCAGACATTTCTTTCACTAATTTACAAAAGCGACCCACGTTAGCATCATCCAGAGGAGCATCCACCTCATCCAGCATACAAAATGGTGCTGGGTTGAGTCGAAAAATAGCAAAAACTAAAGCAATCGCGGTCATTGCTTTTTCCCCACCAGACAATAAATGGATGGTCGAATTTCTCTTGCCTGGCGGTCTTGCCATAATTGTCACGCCAGTATCCAATAAATCTTCACCCGTCAGCTCAAGATAGGCATGGCCTCCCCCAAACACTTTAGGAAATAGCTCTTGTAACCCTTTATTAATTCGATCAAAGGTTTCTTTAAATTTAGTTCGAGTTTCTCGATCAATTTTGCGGATCGCGGATTCTAAAGTTTCTAAGGCTTTGACTAAATCTTCATTTTGGGTATCTAAATAAGTTTTACGTTCACTCTGCGCACCATATTCCTCAATTGCCGCTAAATTGATAGCGCCTAAACGCTCAATTTGATTGGCCAAAGTATTCAGTTGCTCTGTCCAACTCGCTTCATTGGCATTTCCATCCAGATTGTCGAGCAAGGTTTGCAGATCATATTTCGCTTCATGTAAGATATTTAATTGGGTATCTCTTTGAACCACAAAGGTTTGATGTTGAATTTTCTGACTTTCCAGCTTACGCCGCACAGCTTCGTGATTTTGTTCAAAGGAATGTCGTTGTTTTTCTAAAACTCTTAATTCCTGATCACAAAGATCAAGCACTTCGCGCGCATTTTTCAAGGAAGACTCTACTTCCAGATGTCGAGTTAAAGACTCTTCCAACTCTAGCTTCATTTCCTCAATAGGTGTTTCGTTATCTTCCAGTTTTTCAGCCAAATCGTGAAGTCTTTCCTTCAGTTCAATCACTTGAGACTTGGCTCTTTCCTGACTATTTTTGGTTGAATTAAGTTCTGCGCGTATAGATTCAGTACGTAATGCTAATTTATGAACTAAATCCTTATCCTCTCGGGCTTGTTCGCGAACATGATTCATATTCACACGACGTTCTTCACGACTCATCATCAACTTTTCACGTTGCTCGTTATCATTGGCCATTCGATCAACCAATTCTTCCAGCTGCATACGCGACTCAGCAACAATTTCAAGACTATCTTTATTATGCAGTTGTATTTCTTGCAGTTCAGCTTCTAATTGACCCAAACGATCTTGTAAATGTTGCTGTTTGATTTTTTTGGATTCTAGCGATCTCTTCTTATCGGAATGAAGTGCATTCAACTGCATTAAATTTTTAGAGTGACTTTCCCAATCGTTTTCCAAGACTTTTAATTGACGATCTAATGCTATTTGAGCCTCTTCCATCTCTTCTAGTTGCATTTCTAGACGGTCTATATTCTCAATGGCTTCAGCAAGCTCTTTCTCTCTTTTTAAAATGCCAGCGGAGGCATCAACTTCTTTATTTACCTTCAGCCAAGAACTGCCTATCCATATACCATCCTGTGTAATAATGGATTGATGAGATTTTAATAGGAGACGCAATTTAAGTGCATGAGAAAGATCTTCGCTAATAAATACATGGTCTAGGCCAAGGTTTAAATCCTCTCGGGTTTGAATTTTAGAGACCAAGGGTGTCAATTGCTCATGAGAAGTTTCTTGGGCTGCTTTATTTCCTGTTTGCATCAGCGTGATAGCACCTTTGCTAAAATCTTCGAATAAAGCCAGAGGGTCTGCTTTTTCATCCACCAATACGGCTTGTAAGTTTTCGCCTAAAACCGTTTCGACCGCGATTTCCCAGCCGGAGTCTACCTGTATATTTTCTGCTAATCGAGGATAGTTAGCTAATTGATGCTTTTCCAGCCAATCGCTCACATGCTCAGATTTTTTACCTAGAGCAGCTTGCTGCAAAGCTTCTAATGAGACTTTTTTACCTTGAATTGCCTGTAATTTCTGCTGAAGCTGTTTAATTTGAGGCTGAGATTGTTCTCTGGTTAAACGGCTCTGATGAATCTTTTGTTGGGTCTGTTCAACTTGCTGTTCTAGAGCTTCAATATTAATTTCCAGCGCTTGCAACTGCTGCTCAAGTTGCACAAACTCTTCTACTTCCACATTATTTAATAATGAGTCTTTTTCAATCTGTAATGTATTTTTCTTTTGGTTGCTTCTACCAAGCTGAGATTCAGCATGAAGTATTTGTGTTTTGTGAATTTCCGTTTTTTGCACATTGGCATTGGCTTTTTGGTTAAAATCATCCCATTCTGCTTGCCAATTTTGCATGGATAAATCTAGTTGAGCCAGTTGCTCTGCCGTTGTTTCTGCTTTTAATTTAGCCTCTTCCATTTCAGGCTGCAACATCTCTAACTCTTCATTGAGCTCTTCTACTTTACCCGTATCCATCGACTGATGTTCTGTGGCATTTTGTAACAATGCTTGGGCACGGCTAATTTCTTGTTGTAACTGTATTTTGTTTTCTGCGCGATGTTTTAAACCTTGTTCAAGTCTTGCAATATCTGCTCCAACCCCATAATACCTACCTTGAATTTCATTAAAAAGATCGTTGGACTCAATCTGTAATTGTCTTTTCTCTTCAATTTGAGTATCAGTACGTTGTTGTTCTGTTGAACGAGCTGTCAATTCCACCGCAAGTTCTTGAATTTGAGACTCGATGGTTGTGACCTGTTCATTCAAATCTTGCCAGCGAATAGCTGCTAGTTCAGACTTCAACTGTCGCTCTTGGGATTTGAAATTCTTAAACTTCTCAGCTGCTTGAGCTTGGCGGTGTAAATGACCTAATTGTTTGCCTAATTCATCTCTAAGATCATTTAAACGTTCTAGGTTTTCGCGGGTGTGGCGTATACGAGTTTCGGTCTCACGACGTCTTTCTTTATATTTTGAAATACCTGCGGCTTCTTCAATAAAAATACGTAATTCTTGAGGTTTAGATTCAATCAGGCGCGAGATCATACCTTGTTCTATGATGGCGTAACTACGAGCGCCCAAACCTGTTCCTAAAAAGATATCGGTAATATCTTTGCGACGGCAACGAGTACCGTTCAAATAATAGGTCGATAAAGCCTCTCGAGTGACCGTTCTGCGAATGGAGAGTTCATTATATCCTGCGTATTCACCCTTTAATTGACCGTCGCTATTATCAAAAACCAATTCAACACTGGCTTGTCCCACAGGCTTGCGAGCGTTTGATCCATTAAAAATAACATCGGTCATGGATTCGCCACGTAAATTTTTGGCGGAGCTCTCTCCCATCACCCAGCGAACCGCATCAATGATATTTGACTTGCCGCAGCCATTGGGGCCGACAATAGAAGTGAGGTTATCAGGATAAGGAACCGTTGTTGGATCAACAAAGGACTTAAATCCAGACAGCTTAATTTGTTTTAATCTCATAGATTAGTGTTTACCAAAAATATAGTCAGATAAAAAAGGTTTCCTTTATCTGTATAGAAAACTTGATAATTCCATTGGTCAAAATATCTTCCAAGGATAAGGCCAAATAACGATTGCAACCATTTCTAAACTTTTGGTCATTCACCGAGCTGAGCCGTTTGCGAATTGTATTGTATTCAATTCTGATCAGAAATGCAGTGCCAAATTTGAAAAATTCACTTTTTAAGCTTAGGTAACAGGCTGCTAGTTCAACCAATCCTCCAAAATACTCTCTTTATCCTCGTCCAAAAATGGCGGCGGCCGGGTCGAAGTATTAGAAACACCATCAAATAGAATAGGACTATTCATATAAGGCAGTTGCATCCCCTCCTTATCAAAGGATGCCAACATATTTCTTTGCTTCAAGAATGAAGAATCAAATAATTGTTGTAAATTTTGCAGTGGAGCAACAGGAACCTGTGCTTGTTGTAATTGTTCTAGCAAATCGGTTTGTTTAAAGGTAAGGCAGGCATTTTGAATGGTTTTGATGACCCATTCTCTGTGTAAAACTCTTTGCTTATTGGTTTTAGCTTTAGGATCATAGGCTAAATCGGCAATATTCAAGATTTCACAAAGTCGCACAAACTGAGTGTCATTGCCAACAGCGATCATAATGGGGTTTTGCTGAGTTTGAAACATCTGATACGGCACTATATTAGGGTGAGCCGTTCCCATTAAAGTCGGTATTTTGTGAGAAACCAAATAACTACTGGCTTGATTGGCTAAAAGACTGAGCTGGGTATCATACAAGCTGATATCTATTTTTTGTGCTTTAGGCTCTCTAAACCTTTTTAATAAGGCCGCTAAAATAGCTTGCGATGCATACATGCCAGTAAAAAGATCAACAACAGCAACACCAACTTTTGCATTCAAATCATAACCATTAATAGCTGAATCCGCTGAAAACCCTGTTAAACTCATCAAACCACATTCCGCTTGGATGAGTGCATCATACCCCGGGGTTTGTGCTCTTTGGCCTTCTGAACCATAACCACTGATTGAGCAATAAATAATATTGGGATTGATTTTTTTGATGCTTAAAAAATCCAAAGATAAATCTTTAAGGCTATCTGATTTAAAATTTTCAATAAAAACATCGGCTTTGGCGACTAATTGATGAATGAGTTTTTGCCCCGCAGATGAATGAATATCGACAGCTATTGATCGTTTCCCGCGATTGGCACAGATAAAATATGCCGACAAACCACGATCTTCATCGACAAAGGGAGGCCCCCAGTGACGAGTGTCATCCCCTGCTTGTGGTTTTTCGACCTTCACCACATCCGCCCCCAAATCAGCTAACTGTTGAGTGCAAATGGGACCAGCCAAAACTCTGGTCAAATCTAAAATTTTAACCCCATCAAGTGGTTTTATGTAGTTGTTCATAAATTATTTGGCGTTAGATTTGTTTTTCTCTGAGTTCTTTTGTTGAAGACGTGATGTTTGTCATCTCATTATCACCATCTTCCCAAGCATGCATCACCGCCTTGACGAGGGTTGCTAAGGGAATCGCAAAAAAGATCCCCCAAAACCCCCATAAACCACCAAACACTAGAATTGCCCCAATAATGGCAACAGGATGTAAACAAACAGCCTCGGAGAATAATAGAGGGACCAGAATATTACCGTCTAAACCTTGCACCGTTAGATAGAGCACCATCATATAACCGAAATCAGCGCTGAACCCCCATTGCATAAAAGCAATGATGGTCACTGGTATGGTGACAACCACGGCCCCTACATAGGGAATTAAAACGGACAAGCCAACAAATACCGCTAATAACAAAGAGTAATTGATCCCCATAAAGACAAAGACTAAATAAGTCGCAATACCCACGACTAATATTTCTAAAATTTTCCCTCGAATATAATTGCCAATTTGTTGATTGACCTCAGCCCATACTCGGGTCGACATCTCTCGATCTTTGGGTAAATGGCTTACTAACCACTTGAGTAACAAATTTTTATCCTTCAGAAAGAAGAAGACTAACAGAGGTACTAAAATCATATAAATCATGATTGCGGCTATATTCATCAATGAACTCAATGAAATTGATAGAATATATTTACCCAAATGTCCAAATTGAGTCGTCAACTCATTGGTCACATCTGTGATATTTTTTTGTGAAATAAAGGCAGGAAAGCGATCTGGAAGGCCAATCAAAAGCTGTTGTCCAGTAGCTGCCATATCAGGAATTTGCGTACCCAAATTTTTTACCTGTTGCCAAACGGGCGGAATTAAACCAAATACGATTAGGAGCATAAAACCGATGAAAGAAGTAAAGACTAAGGTAACGGCTAATGTCCTTGGTACATTATGAGCTCGTAATCTTCTAATGGGCCACTCCAATAAATAGGCAATAACCACTGCCACTATAATTGGAGTTAATAGCTCACCAAAACTATAGATAATAACTGAACCGACCACTAAAATAGCCAGTAAAACCACAGACTCTGGATTGGAAAACTTCCTTTCAAGCCATTGTGTAAACATCGCTCGCATTCGTTACCTCGATTAAGATTTATTCAATAAAAAAAGAACTTGACTAAACTCCCAAGACACTTGAGCCGCTCATGAATGGCGTACAATTTTACTTCAATCACTACAACACATATTCCACATTTTGTAGGTCACTTAAACAAGTAATTAAACAAGTATTTTGGGGTAGCATGAGTATATAACACTTGCCACTCTCCAATAG
>Ga0210032_1000954_pt1 | contig 17929 bp, 13 predicted proteins | sample CryGeyCG2114_250_2_FD_185458 | JGI IMG/M metagenome (GOLD analysis project Ga0210032, IMG submission 185458) | Groundwater microbial communities from aquifer - Crystal Geyser CG13_big_fil_rev_8/21/14_2.50 (SPAdes) (version 2) | ecosystem: Environmental > Aquatic > Deep subsurface > Groundwater ... | reverse complement strand
GGACTTCATCCGAAACACCGGCAATAAATTTAGCAACAATCTTTGTCAGTTCAATCCTTCCTGTAATGCCTTCCTTATCTATTTTGTCAAAAATTTCAGCTATTTTTATGAAATCCATTTTTGATTTCAAAATTTAGTTTAATTTTTGTATAAATTTTTTGGTAGTGATTAAAAAGTAATGCTCTTAAAAATAAAGTCCTGTATAAATGCTTGTAATTTACATATCTATATTAACCTTCAACTTTATTCATTTATAAATATTTCTTGGTCTAATCCTTTTTTGTATTTATGTATTGAAGCGATTAGTTTCAAAAGATTTTCTTCTTTAATAGAGTTACGGTCAAAATTTATTTTTTGTTCGTTGTATCTTTTGGTACTTCCCAAATTTTTAATTAAAATGTCAATGTCATCAGGGATAAAAAAGTTGGCTTTACCTCCAAGATGTTTTTTAAATTCATTAATATAAATTCCAATTCCTGCAAAGTCGAAATCATCAAAGTGTAAATAGTTATTGGGTATTAATTGCATCCACTTGATTAGGTCCTTGCTTTGGTTTTGCGGGTAACGACTAACGAAAAGAGGTTTGATAGACTTAAATAAATATCTTTGTTTTTCTATATATCTAAAATTTTCAGAGTTTTCTATTCCTACAATGGTTACATCAGATTCGGGAATAAATTTATCAAAGTCGTAAATAAAATTAAACATACCCTCTGTTGGTTGAATGATTATTTGTTTATTATTAAAGGTTGAGGGCATCGGAGAATAACAATTCACTAAAAAACCCTTGAAAGTTCTAATTGCTTTTATTTTAGAATCACCAGCAACAGGAACAATCTCTGCACGGGTTAAATTTTCTTTCTTGCTAATTTCAATATAAGAAGCAAGATTATTTATGCCACATTGGTTTTGTAAGTAATTACTTAATGAATTATTATCTTGTAAACATAATGTTTTTTTTATTTTTCCTCTTCTGATAAGTATTCCCTCTGAAACTAACTCATTAATTATTATGTGCCTTGCAGAACTATCAGGAATGCATTTACCGCTTGTAAGCAACCGCAGCTTTTCAGCAATATGTAAAGGAATTTTTATTGTGGACATGGTATAATTTTTGTTTTAGGTTTTGAAATTTTTTACTAAACGCTTAATCGTAGTTACATTGTTTGTATCTTTTGATAATAGATAAGTATAATTATAATCTATTGCATTATAAGTTATTGGTGAACCGTTAATAAAAAAAATATTTCTATCATTAGCAAATTTTAAAATCCCTTTTACATTAGTTGGATGAAGTTTTCCAATTTCATCCATCATACAATGCAAGATAAAATCCCCCTTTTGTTTTTTTGTTGCTCTATCTTTAAACACATTCAGCAACATAATGTTTACCATGGCCTTAACTAAAACATCTGTCCCGTCTGAACCAACATTAGATAACTTTTCAACCCAACCTGTATCGTTATCATTCTCCACAACCTTAAACTGGAGTTCAAACGAATCAGAAAGAGTAATTTCTTCTTTACTATAAGCAGTCATTTCTTTTATCAAATATTTCAAGAGGGTAATTGCTTTTTCGTTTTTGGCGGGTTGATCATCTGAGGTAAAAAGATTATGTTCTCCTAATCCATAAGGATTCTCATAGTTAAAATCTCTTATCTGCTTAAAAATAGAAAACGCTTTGTTTCCACTTTTAACTATTCGTAATTCCATACTCTTGATAGCCCCAACAAAATTCCTTGCGACAAAATCTTTATTAATATCAAAAATTACTTTTTGAATTTCTCCTTCCATAGAGCGGAGTTTGTCTGTATCCTTTCCTATTTGTCTAACAATGTGAGCAAATTTTTCACTGAATCTTTTTTGATATTCTGAAATTTTATCTTCTTCAATAAATTCTTTCAACGATTCAGCAAATTGAAAATATTCTGCTTTTTCTTTAAACTTTGTTTTAAAACTAAAAATATTTTGTTCTTGAAAATTTCCGGTAAATTTATTTATTGTTTCTTGCAGATTATTATATTTTCCATAAGAGAGAGTATAATTTTTGTTTAACTCATCAATCAATTGAGTGCAATGTTTGTTTGTTTTGTTTTCATCACTAAACATATAAATGGTTTTCTTAATATCTATATTATATTCTGTAAGATTAAATTCTTCAAATCTCTTCAAATCCTCTTTAAAAATACCAATCTGTTTATTTTTTGTTTCAATATCATCTTTTAAGGATCTGCTTTCTTTAAGCAAGTTTTCTTTTTCCTGTTTGTGCGTTGAAGTTTCTATTCCTAATTGTTGTTCAAGAGAAGTTTTCGTATTTTTAAATTCATATTCTTTATCAAAAAGTTCTCTTTTGTCTTTTTGATACTCCGCAACCGTGTCTCTCTTTTTTTCAATGAAAGTTAATTCAGCGTCAATATCAGAAATTTGTTTGTCAATTTCACTTATTCTTTTTGTGTCAGCTCCTTTATCCTGTAATTCTTTTTGCTCTTTGCTTCTCAGTTCTCTTTCTCTATTTTCAAATTCTGTTTCATTTTCTTGAATTTCCAAACCAATTTTGTCAATTTTATCATTTACTTTTACCTGTTCTAATTTAATATTTTCTTCTTTTTCTTTTTTCTTTGCTTCAATTTGGTCATCAATATATTTTTCAATTTTTGTTACCTCCTCCCGTGCTTTGGTTTTCTCTTCACCAATGTTTGAAATTTCATTTTCAATTTTTTCCAATAATCCTCTCTTTTCTGATTCAGATTTGTTTCTGAATTCGTTTAACTGAAACTTGGTGTTATTGATAATTGATTCATTTTGGTTTATTTTGTGCTCATTATCTTGAATAATGCCCTCTTCTTTTTTAATTTCTGACTGAAATTCTTTTTTTATTTTATCGATTTTTTCTTTTAATTCAACTCTCATGTCATATGTATTTTTTTGAATTATTTGTATTCGGTTTTCAAATTCATTTTTTTCTGTTTGATAGTCATCAATGGTCTTAACTGTTTTACTTATTTCATTTAAATCAATACTAATTCCATAGAAACTCAAATCTGATCTGTCTGTTTTTTCTGGATTTAGACCTAACTTAAACAAAACATTTTCTTCATCAATTACTTTTCCAATTGTTTTGTTCCAATTAGGAACTTCTTTATTAAGCCAACCATAAAGCGAATCTTTGCTGCTTTCTATTTTTGTGTTAATTTGAGAAATGTTGTAGATTAACTTTTTTTGTTCTTCTTCCAGTTTTTCAATCTTTTGTTTAATATCTTCCGTAATTTTCCTTTTGTCTAACTCTTCTCTCTCTCGGACGATATTTTTTTTATCCTTCGATTGCTGTATTTTATTTTTTGATTCATTAATTGTTAAATTTGAATTATTGATTTTGGAGTTGCAATCTTGAATTTCTGCATCATAAAAGCGTCTGTTTTGTACTTCCGACCGTTTACTTTTGTTTTCGTCAATTGCAGTTTTCTTTTCTTCAACAAGGGTTTTTGCAACATCAAGTTTTTCTTTGTATTGTTTTTTTGTTTCATCACAAAATAAATCATATTGCTTTCCCAACTCTTCTTTAAAGACAAAAAACTTTTTTTCTATTGTATTTTCTTCTGCTTGTTTGCTGGTTTTAAACTTTTCTGATTGATTTTCTAATTGTCCTAGTAGTATTTTATATTTTTGTGTAATTTCACCATAATTAGAAGAAAGTATTCCCTTTTCATCTGAAAATTTTCTCTTTTCATATTCTAAAGAATCTTTCTTTGAAACCCTTTCAATAATGTTTTCAATTTTTAAGGACGCATATTTTTCTTGTTTTGTTTTTGATTCTTCTAATTTATTTTTGTATTTTCCAATTTGTTGTTGTATTTCTCCTTTCTTTTTCTCAAATGCGTTATCAATGTCCGTTATCTCTTGCTTTATTTTGTCTCTTTTTTGTTCTTCCTGTTTAATATCCTCTAAAACTTTTGGTTGTTGAATTTTAACATTGTTTAAAGCCCAACCTAATTGCAGTGCCAATTCCGTTCTCTTTTTTTCTAAATCCCTAATTGCAGAATGAATTTTTAAAATAGAATTACTTATTGTTTGCATTGAATTTTCTCCTTTTTCGTTTTTGTCAGTCCACTTTTTTATATCTTCCAGATTTGTCTCAAAATCTTTCAAATGATGTTTACTATAAGTTATTAGATCTATTTTTATTTCCTCTTCGTTCAAGGACTTAATAATTGTTTCTTTGATGAACTCAGCATCTAATTTTGAATTAAGAAAAACATTTTGAATTGTAATTGGAATGTTTTGAAACTGTTTACTTTCAAAAATTAAATATTTTCTAAATTCAGGTAGGCCTATGTTATTACCATAAAGGATATTCCTATACTCTCCGTAATTGTTAATTGTACGAGTATAATGTATGTCCTTACCTAACACCTCTCTTATTTTATCCCAACTTTCAAATGCCAAGCCATCGGTGCTTATAAAAAACTTTTTGTCATACGCTGAATCAAGAAATCTAAATGCAACCCTACCTTCTGGCTTAAAAGCCAAAATAGAAAATGCCCCACTTTCTTTCATTACTTCATATACTATGTAAGAGTTTGGATAAGGGAAATAGTACTGATCAAAATTTTTCTTCTCTTTTGGAATTCCAAGTTTAAGTTTGTCTGAATTGTAAAAAAAAAGAATAGATCTAAGTAAAGCAGTTTTACCTACACCCTGTGTACCAATAAAGTGAACATTGCCATTAAGATTGACTTCAGCATACTTGATAGATGCGCTGTTAATAAAAACTATTTTATTTAGGCCCCTCATTTTTTATTTCGTCTGAAATGTTAATTATTAATATAAGTTGCTCAAGATATTTAAATGATGATAAAACTTTATAGGTCTGTGAAATCTCGTCTTCAAGTTCAATGAAACCATCTTTTATAAGCATTCCTAAAATTTTGTCGACGATTTCTGAATGTTTGTATTTATCAGTATATTTTTTCAATCTTTCTAATTTTGTTTCTAATTCGGCATCAATCTTTATACGCGCAACAATTTCAGAAGGAGTAAAACGATAACCATAACCAAAAGAATTGTTAAAAATTTTCAAAAAATCAATTATGTCAATCCATTTGAACGCAACTTCAATCTTTCTTTCAAGATCAACTTTAGATTCCATTCTGCTAAAATAAAAATATTCATCTCCTTTTTCTAAAATAAAATTAATGCTTTTGAAGTAATTATACAAGTTCTCAAGGTTTTCTTTTTCTTCCATTATTGAATATAATTCGCGGATGGAATCCTTTGTACTGTTTGAACAAATAAATTTTCCGCTACTCAAAATTTCAAATATTTCCGCTGTTCGTGGTGGAATTTCCATTTTGTATTTTATGGTTTTTTAGGATAAACTATAGCAAATTCAATTCCTTTTATTGTTTCAAAAGTATCTCTTATTTCAAAATTGTTTTCATAATCAGAAATTAATTGACAATAAATTGTAACCCTTTCTTCAAAGGAAATTTCTTTTGCAAAGGTATAACCCAATAGAAATTCAAAAAGGTTGTTTCCTGATGCAACAAAACTGTTTTTCACATCTTCTAAATTATCTTGTATTTCTTCTTCAATTTGCGTTTCCAAATACTCTTTTGAAATTTTATCCGCCAGAGGTTGTTTTAAAATCCTTCCGGACTGAACATTTTTTGCAATCTTTACTATACTTGCATATGCATGATCATTATTTTGCAAATGTTCAATAGACAACTTCAAATGGTAGATTAGATTAGGTTCAAAAATTACCAAATTATTTTGTGCAAGAACTGAATTAATGTTTGTATTTGTTTCAATAGTAAATTGGTCTTTCAAATATTTTATCTTTTGTAATTTTTCAATAACTTCGCTTTGATAACTAATTTTATTTAGGAAGTTAATAATCTGTTTTTCTATTTCAATCAGGTTGTGTGTGCATTTGTCTAACTGAAGTTCAACTTGACAAATTATTTTGCGTAATTCTTCATCCAAAGCGGATTTGAAAAAGGTTTGTTCATCTTTTAAAATAAGTTTTTCAGCTTGCTTAATCAAATTCATTATGGCAACCCTCTTTTTATCAAGGTCTTCAAGCTTGATTTTTTTTACCTTGTAATTTGGTTCATTTTTAAAAGTTGTTTCAACATTTCGTTTTAAGTCAATAACGCTCCTTAAAGCAACATTTCCAATTTTTATAAATGTATTTTTGATTAATCTAAGATAATTATATTTTCTTGTTTCGTCTGACTCAGTAAAATAGTAGTTTATATTTTGTTTTATCTCTTGGATGTTTTCATTAATATAGGAAGTATTGATTTCTTCATTCACTTCTAAAACCTGTTCAAAGAATTGCAAAAACAAGTCATCAATTCTTAAAAAATCCCCGTCTAACACAATTACTGAATGATCAATCAAATACTTAATTCTGTCATCCTTAGAGTCAACCATCTCAAGAGCAAGGTCATACTTGTATGAAAGTGTTTTACGTTTTATAAACATTTCATTAAGCAATTCTCGCTCTCGATGAATAGCAGAGATAAGCTCTTTTATATCTGAAAACGAATTCATTTTTTAAATTTTAACATATACAAAACTTACACAACATAATAATTATAAGGGCGATTTCGCTTTCTTTTAATTATGTAAAAATTTACTTTACAACACATAAAATACAATGTGTGAAAAACAAATTTAAGTGAAGGAAGTTGCATCCGCACTGAAAGGATGTAGTTTAAAGGCAATTCAAAGAGAACTTTGGCAAGAGGATAAGCAGGAGATTTTTATAAGCCCAACTTCCCATCGTAAAGCCCAATTTTTACTTGTGATTTTTTAAATCATGCCTTTGGCTTGTAGTCTCTAATTTTTTATTTATTTATTAGTGTTTCTAATTTATAATATATAGTTTGTAATTTATAAACTGCGTATTAAAATGTTTGTGACACGAACTGTTAGTAAACACAAGGTCGAAACGGGTGTAAAAAAATATGAAAAATGGTGGATTATGAGATCCTATCGAAGTAAAGACCAAAAGCACCCTAAGCACGAATATCTTTTGGATATAACCAATCTTCCGGAGGTGCAGCGGGAAAATCTCAGAAAAGTGCTGAAAAATCCAAAAAGTGCTATTATTATGGAAGATGAATGCAAGAATATGTTTGAGGAAGGAAGGGATTATGGACAAATAGCGTTTTTCTTGCGGTCGATGAAAAAGTTGAGCATAACAGATATACTATCTAAAAATCTGAGCAAAAGGAATTTCCCCCTGATTGCAGCAGTTTTATTGAATAGACTTATAAAACCTTCATCTAAAATGACAGCAATACAATGGATAAAAACAACAGCATTCACTTATTTTTCTTTGCTAGAAAGCAAATATTATCATCATACAGTTTTTAGTTAATGAAGTAATTACTTGGACAAGTATAAAAATTCTGAAATTTCTACGATTGTGATTGAAATTATCTATGCAATTTGTAAAGAATATTTTGGATTCATAATCCCTGTTTATTATTTAAGAAATTTAATTATTAACAAAAACAAATTATTTAAGAAATTTAATTATTAACAAAAACAAATTATTAACAAATTTTGATTATTATTTAAAAAATGGAAAAGAAAATGGAAAAACAACATGAACAAAAAAGACAACATAAACAAAAAAGAAACAGTAAGAATAGAATAAATAAAAATACAAACAATACAATACTGAAAGACATGACTTTGATATGCGGACTGGTGATAATATGTGCGGCATTTTTGTCCATAAATGCTAATGCTCTCGGAGGCGTATCTCCGACATCTCTTATAGTAAATTATGGTTTAAGCCAGATTGATGAACTTGAACAGGGAGAGACGGGAAATGCGGTGATAGTTATTCAGAATGCAGGTGATTTTGAAGCAACAAATGTGGAAGTTGTTGTTCATGATACTCAGTATTTATCTGCCAGCAGTTACTGGAAACTTGGAAACATAAATCCGGGAAGAAGTGTCAGCATAGTGGTGCCAGTAAAAGTAAGCAAGGATGCGAAAACCGGAACAAATTTTCTAACGCTGTCTATGGAATATAAATCATACTCTATGAGTGAGTATAGAACAAAGAATGTTGAAAATGTGAAAACTGACTGGTTGCTCTCTGTTCAGGTTAAAGGAAAGCCATTGTTTTCTTTAAAAAATTTTTCCATTGAAGGAAATCCGGAACCTGGAGAGAAATTTACAGTGACAGTTTATTTTAAAAATAACAAAGGCGAAGCAAAAAATACATACATTTCAGCAGAAAACAATAATGCAAACCAGCAGACAACATCTGTTTCTGCACAATCCCAGTTCGCATCTTCAGCAACATCTGGTCAAAGGTCTGCCAGTCCATCCGCCACTCAAACCCCATCGGCATCTGCAAATCCGATCCTGGCAGTAGTCGGGATAAACAAAAAATATTTAGGAGACCTTAAACAGGGACAGGAAATTTCTGCAAAATTTGAGGTGTATGTAGATGAAAAGGCCGCTTCCGGGGTTTATAATCTTCCTGTTAAAGTAACATATTCTAATGGAGGAACAACAAAAACCGATGAATGGATAATAGGTATTTTCGTTTCCGGGCAGGAAAACATTATAATTTCTGACATAACAAGCGAGCCAAAAAAATTTTATCCAAAAGATAAAGATGTTAAGCTCAATTTAAAAGTTCAGAATACTGGGAGTAAGGGAGTTGATTATCTTAAAATTTTACCAATATTTAATTATCCATTCAAAAATTCAAAGTCTTATTCACAGGCGAAAAATCCGGGAAAATTAAATGCTGGCGATGAGAAAAGTGCGGACTTTTATTTTGACATTGATGATTCAGCAAAACAGGGAACTTATGAACTCAAATTTTTGATAAATTATAAAGCAGACGGCATTATCAGAGAACAAAATATATCTACAACCGTTGAAGTTCATGAAAAACCAGATTTTGAAATTTCCTATGATTCAAAAACAGTTACAGGTGAAAAAGACAGTATAAAATTAAATATCAAAAATTCCGGAGCGGATTGTGATGATGTTAAAATTTATACAATAAAAAAAACAGACCTTCCATTTGACTGGACAACAACTTCGCAGTATATAGGAAATTTAAAAAACAACGAGGAAGGAGAAGGCATTCTGGAATTTTCGGTCAAAAACTGGGCAAAGAAACAAATTTATCTCGTTCCCGTTGAAATTAGATGTGTCCGAAATGACTATGTATTTGTTCAGCCGGAAAAAATAAAGATTGAAGTGGACGGAGGTAAAAGCGGAACAAATATAAGTGATTACTATATCTATCTAATTATTGGAATAACTATAATAACTGCAATAATCGCAATATCAGTTATGAAATTTAAAAATAAATTTAAAAAATGAAAAAGCCCAAAGACAATAAAATGTCTAAAAATACAAAAAAAGACACAAAAAAGGACAAAGAAAAATACACGGACCTTACAGACGAAGAAACTCTTACAGCATGGGTTAACGAAAAATTTATCAGGACATTTGGAAAAATATATATGCTTTGGCTGATCTCAAAAAACCATAATCACGGGTATGAAATTTTGAAATTTTTAAAGGATAATTTTTCAATTGACGCCAGCGCTCCGTTAATATATTCCACTTTGGACATTCTTGAAAAAGAAGGGTTTATAAGCGGAATCTGGAAACATGAGGACGGAAAACCTGATAAAAAAGAATATACAATTACCGAAAAAGGTGCAAAATTGCTTGAAATTGCAAGAAAAAAGATACTTGGTATTTCTCAAAATATGCTGAAGAATGAGAATGGTTGAGGATTTGCTTGAAAAAGTAGCAGGATTCTGTGTGAAGCATGCGAAAGAAATTTTTTTAATTGCGATAATTGTAACGATAGTTATGCTTTTTGGAATTACGCTGATTGAATTACAAACAGACATTTCAAATTTTTTGTCAGAAAGTGCTTCTCCAGTTGTAAAGTTAGACAAAGAAGTAAGTAATAAATTTGGCGAAGATAACGGAGTTATAATTTCTTTTAAAATTGATAAAAAAACAGGAAGTGCTGATATATATGATATAAGAGATATAAGAGTAATTAAGTCGGTTGTTGAATTAACAAATAAATTAAAAGCAGAAGATAATGTTAAAGAGGTAAGAGGTATTGGAAATTTTTTTGAAAATTATTCGGAACAAGAGTATGAAAAAATTTTAAATGTCATTTTGAACAATCCTGCATCAAAAAAATTTTTTAACAGAGATTACACACAGACATTAATATTTGTTACGGTTAAAGGAAAAAGCCAGAAAGAAATAGATGAGATTGTAAAGGAAATTACAGCTGATATAGATAAAATATCTGTTCCGGAAGGAGTTACTGTTTCATGGACAGGTGAGCCAATATTAATGAACGATATCTCAAACATACTTATGAGTGATATGATAAAATCATTTGCGATTGCTGCATTTATCGTATTGATATTGCTGTTTTTAATATACCGGTCATGGACAAAAGGACTTCTTCCTTATGTTCCATTAATGATTTCATTGATATGGACGCTTGGAACAATGGGATATATAGGAATTCCTATTTCAATAGCAACTGTTGCCGTTGCACCTATGATTATAGGAATAGGTATTGAATTCGGTGTTTTTGTGGTAAACAGATATTTTGAGGAATTAAACAAAGGCATAGCAAGAGACATAGCAATACAAAAAGGTGTTTCTGGTGTGGGAATAGCTGTTCTTGCTTCTACTACTGCATTAACCATTGCATTTATAGCGCTGGGAATGGGAGACTTGACAATTATGAAAGATATGGGTATTGCACTCGCGATTGGAATTATTTATGCGATGTTCGCTGCATTATTTATTAATCCTGCTTTCATAGTAATTGAGGATAAAATTATGGGTAAAAACAAAGAGATAAAACAACAAACACAATGAAACAAAAACACAAAGAAACCAAATCCAAATTTAAAATTTAAACATAACCATGACAGATTATTCAAACATTTTAAAGGAAATTTCAGAAGGAATTAAAAATAAGGACTTTGCAGTATTTTGCGGTGCAGGAATTTCGTTTAATTCAGGATTGCCCACAGTACCTCTTTTGGCAGAATCTATTCTTAAAAAATTGGATGTAAAGGAAGAATATATTAAAGAAATAATGCCAAATTTAAAATTAAAATTACCTTTTGAAGCATTTATGGAAACACTTGCAGAAAATTCCAATATTTCTAAAATCTTAAACCTATTTAAAGAAGGAGAATCAAACGCAAATCAAATACTTATTGCAAAACTCGCTAAAGTAAGATTAATAAAAATCATAGTAACGACAAATTTTGACATGTTAATTGAAAAGGCATTAGAAAAAGAAGGGTTAGTAAGAAATAAAGATTTTAAGGTTTATTACACAGAAAATCAATTCTCTGAAATAGATTTTAATGCGTTGAATAATAGCAATAAGATAAGTGTTTTTAAAGTTCACGGAAGTATTGAGGACATGGAAAGTATAAGAACTACAATGAAGGCTGTTGCAAGCGAGATACTTTCTGAAAAAAGACAGAATGTATTGAAATATATTTTTTCAGATGAAAGTCATAAAAATGTTTTAGTTCTTGGTTACAGTTGCTCTGATTTCTTTGATATTAACCCACAAATTCAAAGAATTGAAAATTCTGAAAACAAAATATTTTTTGTTGATTACGATGAAACAACAACTTATATTAAGGATATAAAAGATAAAAATCTAAAGAATGGAAATAAAAATCCGTTTAATAAATTTAATGGATATATTGTAGAATGTAACACAGATAATTTAGTTAAAGATATATGGAATTGCATGAATGGCATTATTGAGAAAGAATATGAATTAAAAAAGTATAAAATAGAATGGCAAATTTTTGTAAATGGTTGGGGTGATAATTTGAAAAGAGATATAAAGCATTTTATCTGTGGCCAAATATTTTATAAACTCTCAGATTTCAAAAAAGCAATTGAATTTCATGAAAATTCCCTGAAAATTGCTAAAGAAATCGGAGATAAAGCAGGCGAGTCAACATGTTATAAAAATTTAGGTAATGCTTATCAAAGTTTAGGTGATTTCAGAAAAGCAATTGAATTTCATGAAAATTCCCTGAAAATTTTTAAAGAAATCGGAGATAAAGCAGGCGAGTCAAAATGTTATGGAAATTTAGGTAATGCTTATCAAAGTTTAGGTGATTTCAAAAAAGCAATTGAATTCCATGAAAATTACCTGAAAATTACTAAAGAAATCGGAGATAAAGCAGGCGAGTCAAAATGTTATGGAAATTTAGGTATTGCTTATAGTAGTTTAGGTGATTTCAGAAAAGCAATCGTATTTTATGAAAATTCCCTGAAAATTTTTAAAGAAATCGGAGATAAAGCAGGCGAGTCAGCATGTTATACAAATTTAGGTATGGATTATCAAAGTTTAGGTGATTTCAAAAAAGCAATTGAATTCCCTGAAAATTCCCTGAAAATTTTTAAAGAAATCTGAGATAAAGCAGGCGAGTCAGCATGTTATACAAATTTAGGTGATGATTATCAAAGTTTATGTGATTTCAGAAAAGCAATTGAATTCTATTTAAAAGCAGAGGAAATTTTTGAGGAAATCGGGCAGAAACACTACCTTAAAATTGTTTATAAAAATATAGTAGATGTTTATGAGAAAATGAACAATCCTGAAAAAGCGGAAGAATACAAAAGAAAAGCAGAAGAAATTTAACACATTAAAATTTAACCAAATCCAAATTTAAAATTTAAAAAATTTTATTTCAAAATGATTTCAGAAATATTCAAAGGAATTGCAAAATTTCATTATAAACATCCCTTGTTAATAATTGCAATAACTGTAATTCTAACCTTGATCCTCGCTTATGGAATGACAAACATTAAAATGGGTGAAACATCATCAAAAAATATGCTACCCGAAGGGTTAGAAAGTGTTGATCTTATGAATGAAATAAGTAATGAATTTCAGGACACAAACACACGTACAATTGCCGTTTATATTGAACCGTCAGAAAAGGATTCCGCTGAACATACGACTAATCCGAGAGACATTAGAGATATCAGAGATTTTGCTGTCATTGAGTATGTGGACAAAATTTCAAATTTAATTAAAAAAGAAAAGGATGTTGAAGGAGTCAATGGAATAAATGATTTGATAAAGCAGTATAATGACGGACAAATTCCAAAAGATAACAAAAAAATAAGAGAAATTCTGGATAATATTAATCCTGTTTATTTAAAACAATATATAAGCAATGATTATGAAATTTCAAAAATAATAGTCCAGACATCATCAAACAAAAAAGAAGAAAAAGATGCCTTTCTCAACGGAGTAAAGAAAATTTTAGAGGAAAACAAAAAGCCAGATGGAATAAACGCAAATGTTGTTGGAATGATGGCAATATCAAGCGAAATCAGCAAGTCAATGGAGTCGGATACTATAAAAACAGCTGGAATTGCTTTAATAGGAATTTTGCTTACTGTCTGTATTACATTTGTTTCCGTAAGATATGGATTAAGCACATTAATTCCTGTAACCTTCGGAGTAATATGGACTTTTGGAATTATGGGCTATACAAATTTTGAAATGAATGTCGCTTCTGTCTCAGCAGCCTCAATAATGCTTGGACTGGGTATTGACTTTGGAATCCAGCTTACACACAGATTTAGACAGGAAATAAAAAACAACAAATTAGAAAAGGCAATGGAAAACACACTTGTAGGTGTCGGAAGACCAATCTTAACAACCGGAACTGCTGCAACAGTTGGATTTTCTGTATTGTTGCTTGGCACTTTGCCGATGCTACACGGACTAGCAATTTTGCTCTGTGTAGGAGTAATCTGTTGTGTACTTACTACTTTTTTATTACTTCCACCTGTGCTAATTTTAGGGGAGAAATTTAAAAGGAAAATTTAAAAGAAATAGTTCAACTAAATTTAATTATTCTTATTCTTTTCTTAATTAAGATTATTCTTAATTATATATCAATATTGATAATTTAAATCTATAATTTTAATATGTTATGTGAAATTTATAATGATGTAAATTTATGTAAAATTTTAAAATTTAAATAATTAAAGTTAAAATGGCTGACAATATAACTGCATATATAGGAATTGTTATCATAGCAGTTGTAGGAATTGCTATTGCTTTGCTGATAATGGAAGGAATATGGAAACTTTTAAGAGTTAAAGATAAAGATAAAAATTTAAACACAGGTTCCGGAAAATACGAGACTTATGAATGTGGGGAAATCGCTGTCAGGAATCCGAAATTTTCAAATGTGTCATTTAAGTACTATATTTATGCCCTGATGTTTGTTGTATTTGATATTGAAGCGGTATTTTTATTTCCGTGGGCAGTTGAATTCGGAAATCTGGGAATTTTGGGATATGCCGAAGCAATGCTGTTTATTGCGTTAATTCTGGTTGCATTAATTTATGCGATAAATAAAAAATTCCTTAAATGGACTGATTAAAATCTGAAATTAAAATTTAAATCTTTGAGATGGATAAATTAAATGTTTCATTTGGAAAAACAGAAAAGGTATTTAACTTTGTTGACAAAATTTTAAGCTGGGGGCGGATGAATTCTGTCTGGCCGCTAACCTTTGGTCTGGCATGTTGTGCAATAGAAATGATGGCAACCGCAAGTGCAAATAATGATATTGCAAGATTTGGAATGGAGGTCTTCAGACCGTCTCCAAGACAGGCGGATTTAATGTTCGTTGCGGGAACAGTTACGCACAAAATGGCTCCGAGGGTTAAACGGCTTTATGAACAAATGCCTTCTCCAAAATATGTTATTGCGATGGGATCATGCGCAACAAGCGGAGGGCCTTTTCTGCATTCATACTCTGTTGTTAAAGGTGTTGATAAAATTATTCCGGTTGATGTTTATGTTCCGGGGTGTCCTCCGAAACCTGAAGCGTTACTTGACGGAATAATAAAATTACGGGAGAAGATAGCACAGGAAAAACTGCTGACTGAAAATATTAAAGGAATATTAAGCAAGAGCAGGTAAACTAAGTAAAAGCAGGAATATTAAACGAAAGTAATAAGTGAAAGTGAGAAAATAAAATAAAACATAAAAAACAAAAAAAAACCATCTTGTCGCATTTCAAAACAAAAAAATCCGCTAGTATTGGAGTAACGAAACCGTTACAAAATGTAACTGTTTGAAAATGTTAACGAAAGTGAAGGAAAAATTTATAATATTTTAAAAAGAAAATGAATGATGAAATTTTTAATGAAATAAAGGATAAATTTAATGCCTTTATTGAAGAAGATAGGACATTAAAATACCTGTTAGTAAATGCAGAAAATTTACAGGGTGCGGCAGAATTTTTAAAGGAAAGGGGCTATGAACATCTGTCTTTTGTAACTGCAATTGACAGGCAGAATGAACTGGAAGCAGTTTATCTACTTAGCTCTTATGTTGAGGGCAACTATAATTCAGTTGCGCTGAAGGTTAAATCAAATAGTAGTGATGCGGGAGGTGCAACAGGGACTAAAACAGAAATATCCGATGAAAATTTTATTGTTCCCACGCTGACAGAAATTTTTAATTCCGCTGACTGGCACGAGCGGGAGACTTATGATATGTTCGGGATAAAATTTAACGGACACAAAAATTTAAAACGAATCCTGCTTCCCACACAATTTATTGGTCATCCCCTGCGTAAATCATACCCTCTTGGCAAAGAGCAGGAAATTTCCTTATATGGCGACTTTGAAGCAACAAAGGATGAACTGACTGTGGATAAATTTCTTAAAGATGAAGATAAAAAAGGAAAAACATACAGCACACAGCTTATGCATCTGAATGTAGGTCCTCATCATCCTTCAACTCATGGTGTTTTGCGGCTAATGATGATAATTGACGGCGAAAAGATGCTCAAAATTGAGCCTGTAATAGGATACCTACATCGCGGAATTGAAAAAATCTGTGAAAATTTAAACTACACACAGATTGTTCCTTATATGGACCGTTTGGATTATGTTGCCTCAATGATGAACGAATTTCCTTATGTGCTTGCCGTAGAGAAGTTGATGAATATTCAGGTTCCGGAAAGGGCACAGATAATAAGAGTAATTGTTACCGAACTTAATCGTATAGCAAGTCATATAATGTGGTTCACAACATGGCTTATGGATTTGGGAGCAACAACGCCATTTTTTTACGGATTTAACGACAGAGAGCAAATTCTGGAAATTTTTGAGGACCTAAGCAGGGCACGGATGATGTTTAGTTATATGTGTATTGGAGGTGTTAAAAAAGACATAAACGCGGATATTGCAAAAAAAATCAATAAATTTACTGATGAAATGCCCGCACGCATAGCTGAATATCACGATTTAATTACTGGAAATGAAATTTTTCTCGGAAGGGCAAAGGGCATTGGAATACTGACAAAAAAAGATGCAATAAATTTCGGAGTTACGGGACCTATGCTGAGGGCAAGCGGTGTTCATTACGATATGAGAAGGGATGAACCGTATTCAATGTATGAAAAATTTAAATTTAATGTTCCTGTATATAGCGAAGGTGATAATTTTGCGAGATATATGGTCAGAATGGAGGAAATGGAGGAAAGTGTAAAAATTGTTGAGCAGGGATTGAATTTAATTACTTCAACAACAGAGGGAGAGATAATCGCCAGGGTTCCAAGGATGATTACTCCTCCAAAAGGAAGTGTTTATGCAAAGACCGAGCATGCAAAAGGAGAGATGGGAATTTTTATCGTCAGCGACGGAAAACCAAAACCATATCGCTTTAAGATTCGCTCGCCAGCATTTTCAAATTTATGTGCTTTGCCAAGGATGTGTGAAAACAATTATGTTGCGGATGTTGTTGCGATAGGCGGAAGTATTGACCCGGTAATGGGGTGTGTGGACAGATAAAATTTAAAATAATGGCTAAATTAATAAAAATAAATACTTGTAAAAATAATTAAATCAACGACTTAAATCTTTTCAAAACAGGTTTAAAAATGGCGAACATTTCATATACCCTGATGATTCCGGAAAAACTGAAGTATATTATAGAATTAATGTCTAAAGAAGAGCGTGTAGGTTAATCACCCGCCAATAAATTGATGGGCTTGTTTCGTGAGAGATAAAGGCAACTGGTTGATTAGGGGGCACAAAAAAGCAGCAGTTACAAGGAGAGTTAAAGATAAGTTCGCTTCGCTCTCATTTTAAAATTTCGTAAATTTTTAAAGATTGAAAATCTTAAAGATTTTCAGTATTTAAAAAATCCCACAGATTTTTTAAAGATTGAAACCAAAGGTTTCAGTATTTTAAAATTTCGTAAATTTTTAAAGATTGAAAAATTGCAGTTTTCAGTATTTTAAAAATACCAGAATTTTTTAAAGATTGAAACCAAAGGTTTCAGTATTTTAAAATCTGCTGATTTTAAAAACGCACCTGCGGATGCCTTCCAATTCCGTAGCACTGCAAATTCTGCTTTAAACAGAGAGGAAACTCTCAGTGTGGAGGATATGGAAATGAGTTGTAACAACCCCAAAGGGAACCAATCCTCTGGCAGGAGGATATAGGACTTGCGGGTTCCTGTTTTAAACATGCAGGCAAATTCATCCAACCAATAAAATTGGTCGGTTTTCTTTGCCTTTTTATATAAAACAACTGCTTTAAGACAATTTGTTTATCCTGGTGCATAAGATTATGTCCTGAATTTATACAAAGAAGGAGAAATCTCTCTTATCAGAGCAGCAGAACTTTTGAATAAGAGCGTGTATGATGTAATTCATAAGGCAAAGAAAAAAGGCATCTCAACCGGTGCTGGTGTTGAGTAGCAGGAACAAAATAGAAAAACAGCAAAAGAGGTAATACTCAAATAATTATGATAATTTAATCAATAAATAATTAATAGATTATAATTAATAGATTATAATTAATA
>Ga0210032_1000953_pt1 | contig 17938 bp, 32 predicted proteins | sample CryGeyCG2114_250_2_FD_185458 | JGI IMG/M metagenome (GOLD analysis project Ga0210032, IMG submission 185458) | Groundwater microbial communities from aquifer - Crystal Geyser CG13_big_fil_rev_8/21/14_2.50 (SPAdes) (version 2) | ecosystem: Environmental > Aquatic > Deep subsurface > Groundwater ... | reverse complement strand
TCAAGCTTACTACGCGGTGCCATTACGTTTTTCCTTGTCAAAAGCTTTCGCCATCTCTCGATGAGTATTCAGTACACATTTTCGATAAGCCCTGATGATTTGATTCTGTTTAGGTGTACAAGAATCCAGCCAGTTTGAAACAATGATATCCGTGTCTGCGCAACCTTCTTTTTTTAAATGGGCAGCAAGACCATAAGCAACATGAAAAGCCGCAATAGTGTCGACGACCTTTTTCTGAGGGTTAGATAAGAGGGTAAGCTTAGCCATTGCATTCACCCGGACGCGGACGGCGAACACCGGGCACAATTGAATGACCATTCGCAACATCAAGGCCGCGATCTGTAATTATTGCCACTGTCGCTACGCCGACACGCTCAGACGTGACCAGCCCTTGCTCGTCAAGCCATGCGATATCGGTGCGAATAGTGTCTGCCGATTCAGAGTGGCCATACTCGCGAAGCATGCTACGAATCACCATGTCAGAAATGGCATAGTCATTTTCGCTGGCCAATGCTTTGAGAATCAACAGCCGTCGATCTTCTCTTTTGTGTTCAGCTAGTCCCATTATTTACCTCCCTTCATCAAAAACTCGTGAATCAGATCAAGCGTGTGCATCTTGCCGTTAATCTCGCCCAGCTGCTTATCCATGTTATTAATCCTGTCGTAGACTGGCTTGAGCTCTGTCTGACCAATGGCTACTTTGAGCCGCTCATCCATGCGCGCCATCTGGTTACCGTGCACTTCAATTTTTTCTTCCAGGCTTTTCTCAAGCATGGTGATTTTTTCATTCGTAACACGGCTGCGATTGCTGTTCCAAACGAACAACCAGAGGGCGAAGTTGATAATCAGCACGAATACCTGAAGCCAGAATTTAGCTATTTCATAATCCATTATCGTTGCCCCTCAATGACTTCCTGACAGCGAACACAGCGCACTGCATGGGGCACCGCCTCAAGGCGTTTAACCGGGATGATCAACTCACATTCAACACAGATGCGGTTACCACCCTCATCATCCAGCGGCGCTTCATGGGGATGGCTTAACACTTCATTTAAAGAACGCTCAAGCCTTTTGTCGATGAGAATCTGGGCGCGATCTGCATCATCCATTATGGCTTCCCCCTGGTGGCAGCCTTGATTTCTACGCCAAGTTCACGCAAGACCGCTTCCAGCCCTTTGATTCGAGCGAGGCGTTTATCGAAGTTATTGGCCAGTGCTTTGGCATCGGCAGGGTCAATGCAGAACAGGCCATTTTGTTTATAAAACTCAATAAGTGCATCTGCATTAGAAGGCTCTTCATTATCAAAGAATCGGAACGTGTAGCGCTCCAGTGGATCAGCTGCAGGGATCACCACTCGCTCAGCAGGGTTCACCTCAATGGTCTTAGTGGCAGTGGTGCACGCCGGTACCATGCATCCGGCCATCACCAAGCAGAGCAGAAGTGGAGCACTATTGTTTAAGCGGGAGAGTATTCGGGAGTGATCGTCACCACTCCCTTTCTCTCTGGTGTTTTCTGATTGCTGCAGCACATCATCATAAGCCTCTTGATATGCGCGCTCAGCGGATTGTGCTTTTTGTGTGACGTGCTGTTCAACAATGGCCTGATCACGCTCCTGAAGCGCTGCGGCAGCGCGTTTCTCAGCGCGTTTACGCTGCCGTATTAAATAGGCGATATAGCCGCCAATCGAAGCAATGATGATTAATATAATCATCCATGACAAAGGCATTATGCTTCCCCCTCATCGGTATAACTTTTTTTATTACCTCGCGGATCCGCCTGCCCGTGCTTGCCCTGGGTGAACGCGCGGACGGCATACGTGCCATTGGATGCAAGCAAAAGAACCTGTGCCAGATTCGGGTCAAGCTCACCAAAAGTTTCCGGAAGCATGAATTTGAGCAGCAGACAAACCCAGGTGACAACATTGAACAGGCGCGAAGTTGAGATGCTTCCGTCAGGGTTGCTGATCATATTCATATCAGGCCACCGTCTTAAGCGCCTGAATGGTAAACCAGGCAAGCGCGGTCATCAGATTTAAAACCACAACAAAACCAATAGCTATTTGCTTATCTTCTTTTAAAAAGTCGCCTGACTTGGTGTTCATTTTGAGTGTAAACCAAGCCATCCCGTTTGAGCACAAAAACAGCACTGCAAATATTGCCCACCAAATATAAATCATAGCTGTGATCATGACTGCACCTCCAGCAAATGAAGTGCTTCAATGCTTTCAGGCGAGGTGAGCCATGCTCCGACATAAAAACCGGGACAATTTTTGGATGAGAATTCATTGTGGCCATAAAAAGAGATGCCGCAATAGAGATCTGCGATATCTTCGCGCAGCTGGCCGAGTGACTGCCATTGCGCCCTTGTGAATGCGTCGGTTCCGATCATACAGATATGGATGGAATCGGAATTGAAGCCGCGAGCGCCGTTGGCGATTTCCCACGGCTCGATGAATTGGTCATCATCCAGTGGAACCAGTGGAGCGATCTTGCCATCGAGCTCGATAACGAAATGATATCCGGCATGGCTCCAGCCTCGACCTTCAGGCTTCGGGGCGGTATGCCATCGACGGATATCTTCGGCAGTAAATGGGTGACCGTTCGGTGTGGCTGCGCAGTGAATGATTGCGCGGACTATTTTCGACACAGGTTGCCTCCTCGGGTGAAGGAGGAGCCCGGCTTGCGCCAGGCTCCGGCATCACCCACAAGGCGAGATAATGGAGGCTATAAAAAAAGAAGCCGCCGGAACTACTTCCGGCGGCCTCATCTGGAACGAAACCCTACCTTATGCGCGGCAGGGAGAGGTTGTCAATTAACAGGCATAGCTGTCTTGCTGAAAACTGTGCTTGATCTCCTGCACTTTCTTGAAGGACTTGAGGTAGCCATTCACTTTTTTCACTCCGGCCTTCGCCAACTACCTATCCGCTCCTTGTGTGGGTTATGCGGCGGCTCGTGCCGGCTCGATAATGCGGCCATTCGGCCGCCTGTACGCTTCGTCTGGCCATATGGCCTTGACATCTTTTTCAACGATTTTTGCAATGGCTATGCGAATGCGTTTATTCGCCGACCTGTTATTGATGACCTCGTTAACGCGGGATACATGCACGCCCAAATCGTTGGCGATATCGATCTGTGATCGCCCAGTCAGTATCAGTGCGGCTTTAATCTGTACAGGCTTCATCTCGAAAAGTGGTTTCCGACTCGCCAGAGGAAATCTCGAGGCTCCATTTTGAGCCACGAGATTACATTGATGAGCGCGGAAAGAAGCACCCTTACTTCGAACTTACCCACGATGGATTCGCCTTTACCGTGATGGGCTTCACCGGCGAGAAGGCTTTCGCCTGGAAATGGAAGTTCATCGAATCTTTCCGGACGATGGAAGAAGAACTGCTTGCCACCAAAGAGCATGCACGCCCAAATCGTTGGCGATATCGATCTGTGATCGCCCAGTCAGTATCAGTGCGGCTTTAATCTGTACAGGCTTCATCGGCTCCTCCTTTGGTATGGCAAATGTTCCAACGTTGGAACATTTACGCCTGCCTCAACACACATCTACCGCAATTTAGTCTGCACGCGAGCCACGAATTCACTCTCAAATACTCCCGTGCTTTTACAATCAAGAAGATCATCGTGATCACGCTTCTTGTCCGACATGAAGTTGCTGATTGCATTGCGGCTTTCATCATAGTAGCCGACCAAAGATGTGGAGACATCGATATCGCTCGCATCTCCGGAAGGCTTAACTCGCACAGTGTATGAGACCTCAACCACCGTTCTATCATCTTTCACATAGGCAATCCCGAACATGCTCCCGCAATCCGCCTGCTCCTCTGTGGGCTTCAGCTTTACGGTATCAGTCTTGAAGAATCGCAGCTTGTCGTTACTTGTGGATGGCATGGCCCCGAGATCGAGAGCCACCTCCATCGCGGCCTGGTACACCACGTCCGGTGATGCGCTGATTAAGTCGCCTGCAGCAGCAGGTGTAGCCATCGACAGCGACAGGAGCGACACCATAATTAATCGATTCATTCTATCCCCCTAAGTTTTTCGACCCGAGATAATATAGACAACCCGCCCGGCAATGTGAATAGCATCAACGATCGTGGTACATCGCCAAGGTCTGCAAGGCAGATATCGGCAAGCGCTTGCCGTTTTGCAGAGCGGTCGGCTTCATCGCCTCCATCACCGCTGCGAGGTTCCTCCGACCCGGGCGAATCAGCACCAGCACAGCTGTCAACCTCATGAAGATCGCAGCGAAGTTTTCCAAACGTTTGGAGAACTGATGTAGCTGCTGTGTCGCAGCGAGCAACCTGAAAACCTCGGGTGCAAATGTCCGACGCTCGGACATTTGATATCGCAAATGAAGATCGCAGCGAAGTTTTCCAAACGTTTGGAGAACTGATGTAGCTGCTGTGTCGCAGCGAGCAACCTGAAAACCTCGGGTGCAAATGTCCGACGCTCGGACATTTGATATCGCAAATGAAGATCGCAGCGAAGTTTTCCAAACGTTTGGAGAACTGATGTAGCTGCTGTGTCGCAGCGAGCAACCTGAAAACCTCGGGTGCAAATGTCCGACGCTCGGACATTTGATATCGCAAATGAAGATCGCAGCGAAGTTTTCCAAACGTTTGGAGAACTGATGTAGCTGCTGTGTCGCAGCGAGCAACCTGAAAACCTCGGGTGCAAATGTCCGAGCGCTCAGACATTTGATATCGCAACTATAGCATCACTTTTGATCGCCTGCATTCCCGAGCAGCTCTAGCACTGTAGCAGAGATTAAAGCTTCACGCTGATGAGGCTTAAGGCGATCCTCCGGTTTCATCATGGCTTCGCGTCTGTCGATCTCTTTGGCCACTCGCTCACGATGCATACTGCATCAGTCTTGAAGAATCGCAGCTTGTCGTTACTTGTGGATGGCATGGCGCCGAGATCAAGAGCCACCTCCATCGCGGCCTGGTACACCACGTCCGGTGATGCGCCGATTGTTTCAGCCGCAGCCGGATTGACCGGAAGCAGCGCGACAAATACAAGTGCAATTACTCTTCTCATTTTCTCTCTCTGCTGATCACTTATTTCTGACTGGCGAGAATCTTTTCAACCAAGGCGCGCATGTCCGCGCCATCGATGCGATAGCGGATCAGCCAAGCAAGCAGCTGATCGCGCATATCATTATCCAGACCGGTGCCGTACCCCTGCAGCAACTCGTTGCTCTCAACAAATAAACGCATCGCCTCATCGCCAGACGCTACATTTGAAGCCTTGTGTGGCCCCGACGCATCACCTCTCCGCATCGGGCCTTCGCCGGTGAGGAGCCAGTCGAGGGTGACATTCTTTTGTTCCGCGACTATTACTGCTTGCTCGTACGGGACAGAACCCCTGTTTTTCCATGATGCTATAGTATTCCTTTTAATTTCTAGCTTATCAGCCAGCTCAGTGTCTGTTTTTACTCCGCATGCCTGCGCCATCCTAGCTATTACCGACCGACAATCTTTCATTATGCAAAACTCCATATTGACATGTCTTTTATTCCGCGACTATAATTCGGCATGTTGTTCGCAAAACACAAGAAGGAGGAGTCAATGACCCCAACCGAAATAAAAATCGAACTCCTTAGATGTGGCGTCAGCCAGGCTGAAATAGCTGATTCTTTAGGGGTGCAACGGCAGGCGGTAAGCTTTGTTGTAAACGGCAATCGAACGAATCGCCCTATTCGCGAAGCTGTGGCAGCAGCCATTAACAAGACGCTTCTGGATGTATTCCCCGACGAACAGTTCCGCGAGCCATATGGCCGTATTATCAAAAAAGCATGAGGAGTATCCCGATGATTATTCAACCCACCACTCAAAACGATCTGTTTCCGGAGACCCTGCTGGTCAGCCGGAGCGGTGAATACATTTTTACCACCAGCCGGAAAATTGCGGAGCATTTTGGCAAGCAGCACAAGGACGTTCTTAAGGCGATTCGAAAAGTGGTTTCCGACTCGCCAGAGGAAATCTCGCGGCGCAATTTTGCGCCGCGAGATTACATTGATGAGCGCGGAAAGAAGCACCCTTACTTCGAACTTACCCACGATGGATTCGCCTTTACCGTGATGGGCTTCACCGGCGAGAAGGCTTTCGCCTGGAAATGGAAGTTCATCGAATCTTTCCGGGCGATGGAAGCCGAGCTGATGGCGCTCAAGGATCGCGAAGCTTCCGCGCTCTATTTCCTGCGCCCACACTGGAAAGAGATCGGCGAAGGCACGGCTGCCGGCATGCGCCGCGCCGAGATCGCCCGCATCACCGGCCACAAGAGCTTCGACACCATCACCGCCAATCGCCGCCGCATGCGCAATGCCGGCCTGCTGATCTAAACCACCCACACAAGGAGCATACCCATGATCAAACACATCCCCACACTCGCGCTTGCCATCAGCAGCACGGCAGCGATGCATGGCGCCAGACTTATCTCCAGCTTCACAGAAGATGAATACGTCGCCACAAGAATGGGCAGTCGCATCAGAATCAAAGGCGTTGAAGAGTTCTTCATCGAGCAAGTGGATCGAATGCTTCATTCGTACCGCAAGCTTTACCCCATTGAAGCGCGGCTTCATGAGTGGGAGCGCATCATCCCGGAAATGGATTGCCTTATTCATCGCCTGGCTTTCCGTGCCATATCTCAGGATTATCGAATCGAGGGAGAACCAGCCAATCGTGATACCTCGCCATCGCGCAGGCTGTGTTCCACATATTTATCGCTGCAACTAGCGGAGCCAGATGCCCCAGCGCCGGAGATTCTCCGCCGCATGCTGGGAGCGATGGATGCGTAAATACATCACCCATAAGCCATCGATCTTCTTTTATGGCGATTGGCTGCCTGCTCTCAAGATAGATTTTATGATGGCCCTGCCAGCGTGCTTCGATGCTGTCGATGCGAAGATCCAGATCAAACATATTACCGATGCGATCGTAAATCATCTGCGCCGGCAGATATGGATCATCTCCGGACATGTATGCAAAACCGAAGGCGAATCCATCCACGCTCACATTCTCGGCAAGCTCATAGCCAATAATTGCAGCCCTGTTTGCAGCACGGAAATGAGCAAGATCGAGCTCACGCCCGCACTCGCACACTGCAATACCGCAATCATGCGGCACATCACCAGCCGCATGCGGCGCTTCATCGTAACGATGAGCAAGGCACTGGATAGAGAATCTGGATGCGAATTTCATGCCTCAATGGTGCGCGATATGAAACGGCGTTGCAATTATAGAAACGCGGCAACATTCCAACGCGCCTGTTTTGGGGGTGTGCAATGAGGCGCAGGAGTTCCACACCGGCCACGCTGGAGCATGCGATCCATCGCATGGTGCATCACGGTGAGCACACCGTTGAAGAGCTGGCCGATCTGCTGGGCTGGAGCGAATCCAGCCTCTACCGCGCCAGCAACCCGCATGACGATGCAGCCAATTTCCCATCGCGCAAGCTGATCCCGGCCATGCGCTTCCAGCAGGATTTCGGCCCGCTGCAGCACATCGCCAGCCGCTGCGGATTCGCGATCTATCGACTGCCGCGCCGGATCGGCCGCATGGAGGCGACAGAGCTTGCTGATATTCAGAAGGCGCAGGTCGATGCAATCCACGCCATTCATCAGTTCATCGCCGGAGAGCTCTCGCAGGCAGAGGCCATTGAGAAGATCGACACCGCCATCGGCGGCCTGGCACGTGGGCGATTAGCAGTGAACCACGGCATCAAACAGGAGGAATTAGGGCTATGAGCGAACAAAAAAAACTTTATTCATCGGATCAGATTACCCGAGCGTTTAAGCTGGTTGAAATTTTGGCCGGGCATGAGCTTGATCCATTATCAAACAAGGAAATTATGATTCAAACAGGGTGGGACGGAACGACTACAACTCGCATGTGCCAGGCCGCTATGAGCGCTGGAATTGTAGAGTCTGCGGGGGTCGGAAAATGGCGGCTTAGTGTATCAAAGTTCACCAACATCGCCATTGCGGTACAACACGGAGCGCAGCGCGCCAGATCACGGATGGAAGATAAAATCAACAACTACACACGGAGCGCATACTGATGGTCACTAAAGCCGAACAAGCAGTGCAAGATGCCGATGTAAAAAGGTATGCCGGTGAGCGTGAAAATGACATCGCTCGCGCGGACGGTGAAAGAAAAGCCGCTGAGAAATACACAGAAGGACGTGACTTGGCTAACCAAGTTCTCGGGCAGTCTCAGGCATTTATGACAATTCGTAAAATTGCTGACACGTCAGCACTTTTGAAACTCAGTTTTGTTAAGGAAAATAAGCTTTATCGCGAAATCAAAACTGCTGACGGTCAGCAGTTTACATGGGCTATGTATTGCGATGCACTAAATGTTTCATACAAAACAGTAGACGAGGGTATTCTTAATCTAACTGTGCTTGGCCCTGACGCCCTTGAGGCTATGCAAAGCATGGGGATTGCGTCGCGCGACCTTCGCAAGCTCCGTAAACTGCCTGAAGAAGACCGTCAAATCATCATTGAATCACAAGCTATCGATGTCGGCGATAAAGAGGCTGTTCAAGAGCTGCTTGAGGACATGGTGGTCAGGCATGCAAAAGAGCGTGAATCCGCAGCACAGCGGGAAGAGACGTATAAACAGTCAATGGAAGCATTAAATGCGCTGAGTGAAACAAAAAACAGACGCATGGATGAGCTGGCTATAGAAAACGAAAAGCTGCGAGGCGGTATCAAGCAAGGCGATATTAACCCCTTCATTCAAGAAGTTGAATCTGAGAAAGGCCAAATCATCATTCCTTTGATGCGCCTCAAAGCACGGGCTTGTGCTTTAGAAGCTAAATTCACCCAGGGTGACAAAGTTGATCGCGCAGAGTACTTCGCTCTGCAGGCTGCGCTGGATTCCATACGCGATGAACTGGCCCAGGCGATGGATGCAGCCTACAACGCTGGCGCACCATTTCAGGCATCGATTGCCAACGCGAGCATCGTGTCATGATTCGGCAGTCTGCGCTGGCTGATGCCGCTGCTGCATTGCACCATGCCTCTACCGGCAAAACGGCGGTGGCAAAAGAGCAGGCAGCGCTGATCGGAGTCTCTGTGCCAACCCTTTACCGGCAGCTTAAAAAGGCCGGTCTCTATGGGGCTACCCGCAAGCGCCGCGCAGACCGTGGCGAGGTGCGTGTGGATGGCATCGATGATGCCAAGATCATGGAAGTGGCTGCTCTGATGTTTACATCCAAGCGCAACCAGGGGCGCATCATTATGCCTGCAGATGTGGCCATTGAGATCGCTGAGAGCAACGGCCTGATTCCCAAAGGCGTGCTGCAGCCATCTACCCTGAACCGGCATCTGCGCAGGCTTGAGGCAGATAAGCGGGCGATGCTTGCTGAAGAGTCACACATCAAAACCCGCAGCCTTCATCCGAACCATTATCACCAGCTCGACTATTCAGTCTGCGTGCAGTGGTACCTGGATAAAAAAGGCATGGGCGAACGCGACATGGTTGGCCAAGTTCTCGGGCAGTCTCAGGCAGCTGTCAGTTTTATAGATACCGGGCGGGCGCTAATCAAACTGAAAGAGCAGCTTCCGCACGGCGAATTCAGATCCGGCCTTGAGTATCGTGGCATACCGAAATCGACTGCGAACGACATGATGCGCGTTGCTCGCAAAATGTCCTGGCGCTCGGACAAGTTCATCAAGCTCGGACGGACAAAGCTCTATGCATGCATGGAACTTGATGATGATGAAATTGACGCGCTCGAAGACGGCGGCTCTATCCTCGATATCACCCTCGATGATATGGATCGCATGACCACCAGAGAGCTTAAAGACGCGCTCAAGAAGTCGCGTGCCGACAGCGATGTGAAGGATCGGCTGCTCCAATCTAAGAACAAGCAGATTGACGATGTGGCCGAAGAGAATGCCAGGCTACATGGCCATGTGAGTGAGCAGGGTGTGAGTGCCTTCATTCAGGAGATCGAGAGTGAGAAGGCGCAGATTCTCATCCCGCTGATGAGACTCAAAAACAGATCACTGGCGATGGAGCAGCAGCTCAATAGTGAGGGAGCTGTGGATCGGGCTGAATACTTTGCCATGCAGTCTGCGCTGGATTCCATACGCGATGAACTGGCCCAGGCGATGGATGCAGCCTACAACGCTGGCGCACCATTTCAGGCATCGATTGCCAACGCGAGCATCGTGTCATGATTCGGCAGTCTGCGCTGGCTGATGCCGCTGCTGCATTGCACCATGCCTCTACCGGCAAAACGGCGGTGGCAAAAGAGCAGGCAGCGCTGATCGGAGTCTCTGTGCCAACCCTTTACCGGCAGCTTAAAAAGGCCGGTCTCTATGGGGCTACCCGCAAGCGCCGCGCAGACCGTGGCGAGGTGCGTGTGGATGGCATCGATGATGCCAAGATCATGGAAGTGGCTGCTCTGATGTTTACATCCAAGCGCAACCAGGGGCGCATCATTATGCCTGCAGATGTGGCCATTGAGATCGCTGAGAGCAACGGCCTGATTCCCAAAGGCGTGCTGCAGCCATCTACCCTGAACCGGCATCTGCGCAGGCTTGAGGCAGATAAGCGGGCGATGCTTGCTGAAGAGTCACACATCAAAACCCGCAGCCTTCATCCGAACCATTATCACCAGCTCGACTATTCAGTCTGCGTGCAGTGGTACCTGGATAAAAAAGGCATGGGCGAACGCGACATGGTTGGCCAAGTTCTCGGGCAGTCTCAGGCAGCTGTCAGTTTTATAGATACCGGGCGGGCGCTAATCAAACTGAAAGAGCAGCTTCCGCACGGCGAATTCAGATCCGGCCTTGAGTATCGTGGCATACCGAAATCGACTGCGAACGACATGATGCGCGTTGCTCGCAAAATGTCCTGGCGCTCGGACAAGTTCATCAAGCTCGGACGGACAAAGCTCTATGCATGCATGGAACTTGATGATGATGAAATTGACGCGCTCGAAGACGGCGGCTCTATCCTCGATATCACCCTCGATGATATGGATCGCATGACCACCAGAGAGCTTAAAGACGCGCTCAAGAAGTCGCGTGCCGACAGCGATGTGAAGGATCGGCTGCTCCAATCTAAGAACAAGCAGATTGACGATGTGGCCGAAGAGAATGCCAGGCTACATGGCCATGTGAGTGAGCAGGGTGTGAGTGCCTTCATTCAGGAGATCGAGAGTGAGAAGGCGCAGATTCTCATCCCGCTGATGAGACTCAAAAACAGATCACTGGCGATGGAGCAGCAGCTCAATAGTGAGGGAGCTGTGGATCGGGCTGAATACTTCGCTCTGCAGGCTGCTCTGGATTGTGTACGTGACGAACTGGCACAAGCGATGGATGCCATCTACAACGCGGGTGCAGAATTTCAGGCGAGTGTGTCGCAGGCATCCATGCCATCAGAATCCGGAAATATCCAATGATCCGCGAGAGCGCACTTTCGGAGGCTGCTGCTGCCATCCGCTCAGCCAGGCATGGTGAGCGCGTAACCGTCGCCAGCGCACAGGCAGAGATGCTTGGCATTAAGGTTGGCACTCTATATCGCCAGCTCAAGACATCTGGGCTGTACGACTCCGGAAGAAAGAAGCGAGCTGATCGCGGCGATTTGCGCCTGGAGGGCATCAGCGACGACGATCTCATGAATGTGGCATCACTGATGTTTACGAGCATGCGAAATCAGGGCCGTATCATCATGCCAGCGGATGTGGCTATCGAAATAGCCGAAAGCAACAACATGATTCCCAGCGGCGTGCTTACGCCGGACACCCTTAATCGTCACCTTCGTCGGCTGCAGGCTGATAAGCGGTCTCTTCTGGCTGCAGAGCCGCACACCAAGTTGCGCAGCCTGCACCCGAACCATGTACATCAGCTCGATTATTCGGTCGGCATCCAGTGGTATCTGGACAAGAAAGGGCTTGGTGAGCACAACATGGCCACCGATAATTATAAGAACAAGTCGGATAATCTGGCCAAGCTTGTCGAGGTTGGAAAACCAAAGCTGATCCGATGTGTGCTGACAGATCATTTCACAGGCCTGATATTTATTCGCTATTACTATGTTCCGGGCGAATCGGCACGTATGGCTATCGACTTCCTTGCTCACGCATGGCGGGAAAAGGATGATGGGAACCCATTCCACGGCGTGCCAAAAATCCTGATGATCGACAAGACCGGCGCACATCGCGATTCGGGATTCCTGGCTTTTCTGGATGCCCTGGATGTACGTCCAGAAGATCACGCCGCAGGCAACTCAAAAGCAAACGGCCAGGTAGAATGCGCTCAGCGCATGGTAGAGCAGCGCATCGAATCGAGACTACGCATATCTCCGGCTAAATCACTTGAAGAGCTGAACGAGGTTGCCGCTCTGGAGTGTCGGAAACTCAATGCAACGCTTCGCCACTCCCGCCATCGTCAAACCCGCGCTGGCCTCTGGCAGATAATCAGGCCGGAAGAGCTGCGCACGATCGCAGTGTCGCACAAGGATCTGCTTGCGCTGGCCAATAAATCGAGCCGGATGCAGAAGGTGCATGGCGATTATTCGATTCGCTTCGAAGGCAATATTTATCGGGTGGGCGATATCTCGGGCATTGCGCCGCGCATGAAAGTGGAAGTTAGGAGAAATGTATTCTCAATTGATACGGTTCAGATGCGCGTTTCTCCGGATGAGCCCTGGATTGAGATCAGTCAAGAGAAGCGTCTGCCGGATATGCAGGGAGCCTTCCCTGTATCGGCCCAGGTGATTGGTGAAGGACATCAGAGTGCCAAAGCGACTGAAGCGATGCAGCACAGCAAAGCAATGACTCGCGCAGCCTACAACACTGAGACTGATCGCGAAGCCGAAAATGCCCGCAAGCGGCGTGAGAAGCCGTTTGCCGGTGTTGATGCATTCAAGTCATCCCGCGATTTCAACCATCCAGATTATATGAAACGGCGCGGTACCGAAGTGGATCTGCCTTCATCCATGAATATTGATCTCAAACCAATGACCTTCATTGATGCGGCCATAACCATCAACAAGCGCCTGGGGCGCTCGCTGACCGGTCGCGAATACGCATCTCTTGAGTCCAGTTACAGCGACGGTATGACTGCCGAGCAGATTGAATCATGGCTTGAAGATTGTCGCAGCAATGAGCAACGCGCACAGCTGCGAGCTGTTTAATCAAAAGAAAAAAGGAGAGCAGGAGGTATGACATGGCACACCCACAAGAAAAGCCCCATATCGGACGCCCGTGCATCAGTCGGATTATCGGAGGTGCGGATATGAAGCCGCTCGATCCAGGCAAAGATCCGAAGACTCCCATTCGCATGCAACGGGTGATGATTGAATATGGCATTTCAACAACGGCGCTGGCGAAGCATGTGCTCAAAGGGGATGGATCAAGCATCAGCCGAACCCTTTTATCACTCACGATCAATTATGGACGGATACCCGGAACAATCCCCGATTACACGGCGCAGGTTGAGGCTGGTTTGCGCGCAATGGGCGTTCCGGAAGCCAAAATAAAAACGGTCTGGGAGCTGGAGAACAACGTGGTTCCTATCGGCAGCAACCCGCACTGGCAGGGGCATCGCGCACGAGCGGCCACCCATCCGGGGCAAAACAATGAACATGATAATACACAGGAGGCTGAATTGCTCACCGCTGAATCGCTTACCATCACCACAATCAAACATTTCGGGCTGCTCAAGGACCCGTTCGACAACGATATCCAGAGCATTGATGATATCTATATCTCTGAAAGCCATCTCTACGCCTATCACGCCATGATGGATGCGGCCAGGCATGGCGGCTTTGTGACCATCTCCGGAGAGTGCGGATCTGGAAAAACCGTGATCCGGCAGAAGCTGGTATTCGACCTGCGCGATGTGGAAGACATCCGCATCATCAGGCCGCAGGTGATCGACAAGAAGGAACTCACTGCATCGCATGTGCTGGACTCGATCATTTTTGATCTGGCTCCGCATGCCAAGCCGAAACGCACTAAAGAGGCAAAAGCGCGACAGGTGCGGGATACGCTGGTTGAGGCTGCTGCAGGCGGTTGCAGGCATGTGCTGATGATCGAAGAGACGCATGATATCCCTGATGCCACCCTGAAGCTGCTCAAGCGGCTATGGGAGATCGATGATGGCTTTAAAAAGCTTCTGGGTATTGTGCTGGTGGCGCAGCCGGAGCTGCTTGGCCGGTTTGATATCCATACCAATCCGCAACTGCGTGAGGTGGCCCTGCGATGCCATCGCTTTGTAATCAGTCCGCTCAGCCATTTTGACCTGGAAAAATATGTGGCGCTTAAATTCAGGCGGGCGACCAAAAAGGCTGCAAACATCTTCCGTGATGATTGCTCTGAGGCGATCATGAAAAATCTTACCGATCGCTGGGGTAACCCCATGACCTACCCGCTTTATATCAACAATCTGCTGGCCAGAGCCATGAATACAACAGCTCAGATCGGTGCGCCGATCGTGACCCCTGAAATCATCGGGAAAGTTTGATCATGGATATCCCTTCAACAGACCATGTACCTGGCGAGTTTAAGCAGGAAACCATCGGCCGCTGCGAGTTGTGCGGCCTGATCGATCACCACCTCATCGATGGCGAATGCCCGGCCTGCCGGCGCTCGCCGATTGCGGCGGCGATGCGGCTGCCGCGCGCCTTTGCTGCATGCTCGGCCCGCATCAACGGGCGGGTTAAAGCATCCAGGCCGCTTGGCGCGGATCTTATTGTGCATGTCGATTCAGCCGACAATCAGGTGATCAGGCTGCGGCCGATGGGAGGTGCGGCATGAGTGCGTCTGTTATCTGGGTGCTGATTGAGTTCCTGTACTTTAGCGCTCTTCTAATCCTCGTCTTTGTGGGTGCCATCATTCTGTTCGATGCAGCAAAACACAAAGCCCCTGAATATATAGATGAAGAGACAAGCCACTGGCTAAACAACAGCCAGGGATAAGGTGAATTGCAAGGCAAGAGATAATCCCCCGGGGGATAGGAGAGAAACATGGCAATAGAAACAACAATTCCTGAAGGATACATGGTCAACAGTCAGGGGTATCTGGTGCCGGTCGAGCAGGTAAAGCCGATCGATATCGCACGCAATGATCTGGTACTGGAGACCGTCACCACATTCGGTGTGATGCAGCGGGCCATGAGCGAGATGAAAAAACGGGTGATGGGCGATATCGACGCCTTCGTTGAAATGTCGGCCGAGCAGTATGGCGTCTCGCTCGGCGGCAAGAAGGGCAACATCACCCTGATGAGCTTTGATGGCATCTACAAACTGCAGCTGCAGATCTCCGAATACATCACCTTTGATGAACGTCTGCAGGTTGCCAAGACCCTTATTGATGAGTGTATCCACGAGTGGTCAGACGGGGCTCGATCCGAGATCCGCGCCCTGGTCAACAATGCCTTTCAGGTCGACAAAGAGGGCAAGGTTTCAACAAGCCGCATCCTCGGACTGCGACGCCTCAATATCGATCATGCAAAATGGAATCAGGCCATGCAGGCGATCTCCGACTCCATCCAGACCGTCGGCAGCAAGAGCTACATCCGAGCCTACCAGCGTCAGGGCGAGAATAACTGGAAACAGATCACGCTCGATTTCGCAGCACTGGAGGTGGAGTGATGGCTTATATTACTCAGCAAATCAGAAGAATCATCAACACGTCTGTCGAGACCCAATCGATTCAACCACTCTCAACGCCCGAGGTGCATCTGCTGCACGGGCATGCCACCACCACCAGCCTCAATATCGCCGCCGTGTTCGAGAAGTCGCACAAAAATGTGCTTCAGTCGATCAACAACATGGACATTCCGGAGGAGTTCAACCGGCTGAATTTTCAGCCCGTCGAGTACAAGGATCTGAAGGGCGAAATGCGCCCGATGTACGAGATCACGCGCGACGGATTCGCACTGTTGGCGATGGGATTCACCGGGCCGAAGGCGATGGCCTGGAAGATCAACTACATTGCCCTGTTCAACGCGATGGAGCAGCAGCTGGAGAATCAGCGCAAGGACGAAATCATCCTGAGGGATGCCAGAATCTACCGGCTGCAAGACGAGAACAGCAGCCTGAAAAGCATCTTAATGGATCAGCTCAGGAAGGATCGCCGCAAAGGCACGCGGCTCACACCCGAAGAGGCTGTGGAGATCCGCACACTTTTTTCGCGCGGCTACACCAAGGCGGAGATCAGCCGCCGCACCGGGCGCAGCACGCAATCGATCAACAAGGCGCTGAACGCGGCTGTGGCGGTGCATTAAATGGCTGCCAAACAGAAACCCGACGTCGAGCTGCACAACACGCTGGCGGCGATTCGCGGCCTATCCGACTTGCTGTGCAACAATATGGACAGCGGGCTGAGTATGGTGAAGCCGGAGAATCTGGAATCGCTGATCTCCATCCTCGCCGACAGGCTGGAAGCTGCCATCGGCTTTGCGCCAGGAAGAATCCAGCGACCAGCCGCGCAGCACTCTGACAAAAATGATCGGTGCTCAAATCCGTCGCCTTGAGCGAATTGAGAATGCACAAGGTTGGTGTGATGACTGATTCAAAGGCCCAGCCGGGAGGTGGCCGAGGTGGTTTTGTGTTGACCACCGAACGCCCGGCAGGCGGAGGCGATTCACTCTGTTGCTGATCCGCTGGCGGGCCGGGCCGCCTAAACAACCCGGCAAGGTTTTGGAGGTATGACATGAACGATGATTTTGTGACAAGACTGGCTGGCGCTACCGATGCGGCCATTGAGCAGGCAGCCGATGAGCTGGCCGTCGAGACCGGCATCAGCCAGTCGCATGCAGCCGAGATCATGCGTATGCGGATCTATACCGCCTGGATGGGTATCAACCACTGCCTGCCGTGCGCGGCCGCCGTGAATATCAATCTGGATATGAAAGCCGAATCAGGGGAGGTGCATTGTGCCGCGAGTTAAACGCACCGCCGAAGACCACCGCCGCGCCGAGCTGGCGAAGATCCACATGGCCGCCAAGGCCCTGGGGCTGGATCGGGACACCTACGAGGACGTGCTCTGGACGATCTGCCGCGTCCGCTCCGCCGCCGATCTGGACAGCCAGGGAAGATTCCAGGGAAGATTCAAGATGCTGGCGCACTTCCGTTCACTGGGCTGGAATCAGAAGCCAAAGCGTAAACGCACAAACGATGATCCGAAGGATCGGAAAATCTGGTCGCTATGGTATCAGTTGAAGGATGCCGGCCTGATCGCTGAGGCTTCAGCCAGAGGCCTGCGCTCAGAGGTGAAAGCCCTTACAGATTGCGACGATCTTAAATTCTGCACAGCAGCTCAGAAGTCGCACATCATCGAATGCCTCAAGAAATGGCTGGAGCGTGCCAGGTGCATCTGACAGACGATCAGATTATTGAGATCGCCAAGCATGTTCAGGCGGATGATCTCCCGGGCGATCTGCCAGAGATCGCCGAGCTGGTCGGCACCTATAAGGCGCTAAAGCTCGGCCATGCAGTCGGATTCGGCCGCGTCTATCTGCATCGCTGGAACGACAACCTGGATCAATGGTCAAGGGTTATGCATCTGGTTGTAGATGCAATCGGGCGTGATGATGCGCAATGCCTTGCAGAGAACTTCGACGGGGCTCACGTTGACATTCCCAAATGCGACGCGTTCTGGACTTCATGGCGCAACCGTTTGATCTGCTCAACTGATGAGAGTCAGTTCGTTCTCGGGCGCAAGCATGGACTATCAGATCGCTGGATTCGTGAAATTCAGAAGCGCGGACGGGTTAATGAGAATCAGCAGGATCTGTTCTAATGGGTATTGTAACGCCCCTGATTTTACCACTTACAATTCGCCGCCGTATTTGTAACGCTATTTCATTTTAGCCTTACGACCATCTCAGCTTGGGCGTTTTTTATCCCGCCCGATTTTAGTTTATCTCATCTTATCCCGTATAATTATCTCACCCCTAGTCA
>Ga0210032_1000947_pt1 | contig 18062 bp, 24 predicted proteins | sample CryGeyCG2114_250_2_FD_185458 | JGI IMG/M metagenome (GOLD analysis project Ga0210032, IMG submission 185458) | Groundwater microbial communities from aquifer - Crystal Geyser CG13_big_fil_rev_8/21/14_2.50 (SPAdes) (version 2) | ecosystem: Environmental > Aquatic > Deep subsurface > Groundwater ... | reverse complement strand
AGGATCAATTCCGGCCGCATCAGCATCGCGCGTGCAAAACCAGCCAGACGTTTTTCAAACAGGGTCAGCTGATCCGGCAGCTTCAGCAGAAACGCATCAACAGCCACCGCGTCAGACAAACCGCATTCGCCCAGCAAAGTGATTACTTCATCATCCAGGCTGCCTGTAAATGGAATCGCATGATACTGCACCGGCAGGACAATGTTATCCCACACCGGCAGATTGCTGATCAATCCGCCGTTGTGCGGGACGATGACCACACCGGGTTGACTGCCCAGATTTTCGAGCAATGCGCTGCGCTGGGATTCTGAACGAACGACGAGGCAATAGGAATAGCCCGATTGCAGCAGGGCTTGGGTACCTTCTTCTCCATGCAAGCTCAAAGTGAACATGACATTTCGTGGAAGCACGTCTGGAGATTCTGGAAATTGGTAGGCGCGATTGCTATTGAATACATCGTGCAACCACGCATGAATACTAAGTTTAGCTAGTTCGTGTACTGCATGTTGCCCCCAAAGTTGCCCCCTGACTTATGCGGCTAGGGGCTTTAGAGCGTGCGCATTCTACCAAACTTTCGACATTTGCATAAACTCGTTTCGTTGTGGGCAAGGCGCGCAGCGGTGCGCAGCACTTGCATAAGACGCCGTTATGTTCAATACCGCCACACAACAACCGGCGCAGCCGACAACGCCTTGCCAGAACGATGTGAGGGCACGGCCGTCCAGGCCACTGCACCAGCAGCCTGCGAACGGCGAGCACTTGATGGCGTAGCGGCCTCATGCGAAGCCATGAAGCGCGACGGCGTGAAGCGGTTGCGATAACGGAGCGGGCACACTTGGCTACGGAGCGGAAGCAGAGAGCGGTTTCATCGCCTTCTGCGCTCTGTCCGATAGTGTGCACCGATCAAGGCGTAGCGATACTCAACCCCGTTTCATTTTTTGTGAAACTGCTTTCCGCAATAGATTTCGATGTAATCGTCCGGGGGGGTATCCGATAGATGGTGCTCTGTAAGCACCATTGTTGGCATTGGCATCTTCAACACCGTCGTTAATCGGATAGTCTCCACCGCGAAGGAACGGCGGGATGCCAATCTCGTTTCGACGTATGCGCCGCTGGCGGATGATGTGAAAGCAGACATAGAGAAAGGCTGCCGCGAGGATGCCGATAATAAGGTTGTCGTTCATCGCCGGTTAGTCAGCTTGCTTGCGAAGCCAAGCCGTAAGTTTGTCGAGCAGTTTCAACCCAAATGACTCGGCTTCGGGTTGTATGAAATCAGGTATGGCTGCTGCACTCATACCTGCTGATTCAATAGGGGTGACTTCTTGGGGTGATTCTTTGCCAGATGATTTATTCACCATGTCCCAATAGGCTTCGGTGAGGGTTTTATCTGAAGTAATAATCATGACTTCTCCATTGCATTAAGGTGCGCCTACCGCCGGTTACCAAATTTTTTATTCAGGTATGTTTCATATTCTGAATCGTGAAGATGGCAGGTGATGCAGGTATAACCGCGCTCTTCCCGGTCACGCTTCCACTGGCGGTGCTGTCGGTAATTGATAAGAGGGCGCTGGATAGCCTCGCTGCAATTGCGCAGCAGTGTGTGTAATTTTTGGATGATATTTTTCATGTTGGTTACCCCTCGTCTCCTGCCGAACCATCGTAGAGAATTTTACCACTCAACCTTGAAATCACCATCACTCGACTACTCCGCAGCGCCAGCATTCCATCTGCCCAGGGTGCATAGATATACCAGCAAGGCTGATCTGTATTGATGCCGTAGATGCGGCAGCTATCGGGTTTCTGGCTGTAACATTTGAATTGCCCGCCATGAGGGGTGAACGCCCGCGCTGCAATCGCCAAGGCACGCTGCTTGGTGATGGGCGGGAATTTTTTGACGGTTGCGACTGGTAGGCTCATGGCTGGTTAGCTGACTATGTCATTAAAGCAAACATCCAGTCTTGCAATGAGTTGTTCCTCGGTAATATCTCCATTGCCAAGCGAAAAAATGTCATCATTAAGTTGACGGGCATCAGCATCATCAAGTTCAACCACATATCCGCCATCTTCGGCTTCGATGTAGATAAGCAGGTCGTCAGAATTAACGATTCCGTCTCTGTCTGGGGACGGGCTATACCGCGTGACGGTGTATCGACCAGCCTTGAGTGGCGCATGGAATTTATAGCGCTTCCCGTTGTGAATTACGATTGCCATGTTATTTCATCTCCTATAACTGGGCATTGGTGTTGAGCTTCACCGCAAAATCCGCCACGCCGATCTTGAACAGAAACTTGGCAGCGGTATCCAGCGTTTTGAATTCCCGCGTTTCGCGCTTGGCCGTTTCCAGCGGGTTGCCGTCGGCGATAATCATATAGCCTTGCGCCATGACGGCGTAATGCAATTGAATGCGCTTGATGGCATTGGCGTTGAGCAGTAGCTTGAGTTCTCGTTCGGTCATTTTTCTTTCCTTCCTCTACCAGCCAAATAATGGAATTGCGCCCGCCGTCATTGCCTGCTTGAGTGCGGATGAAACTTGCAGCACGCGGATTTGCTCTTTCACCGGCGTGCTGCGCACATTAAGGAAATGCAGCGCGACATCTTTGCTTTTAACGGGCGGTGCAATTACAGCTTCGTTCGCATCCTGCACGATCCATTCCCCCTTCGGTGTACGGCGCACTTTGCCGATGGGTTTGCGTGTGGCGATGGTCGCCCAGTCATTGGCGCAATCGTATTGAGCGGCGATTTTCTTTAGGCATTTTGGAATATCAAGGTCGTAGAGGTTCATCAGCCCTTTCATATTCCACCAGCGTTCGCATTGTTGTTTGCCGGTGGTGAAACCTATCTGGGTGCAGTTTTGTTTGACGGCCAGCGCGATGATGGCTTTGAGGGCGAGTTCGTGCCATTCCTTGGCAAAAGGTGCGTCGGCGACAAGATCGTTTTTACCGACTTCATTTTTATCGGTGGTGCTGCCATGTTTGCGTATGTCGGCGTGCCACGGGCTTTGAATTTCTTCCACCATCAGCAACGGTTTGCCGTCATGGTCTATGCGCTCGGTGGTGCGGATATGCACCAGCAATTGATTCAGTTTGAAATGCCCGTCACGGTAAGGTAGTGGCCACTTGGGCAAGCAGATAAACCATTCCTGATAGTTATTGCCGCCCAGGAATGCGTATTCGTCATAGCAGGCAATCGGTTGTTCCTGCCCGTAGCCATGCAAAGTTTTACGGATGGATTGGTGCATGGCGTCGAAGGCCTCCAGCGCACTGGCGAACCAGCAACTGTTGAGCATCTTGCCCTTGTGATCCAGCACAATCCAGTTCGGCGCAACCGTTACGATGTCTTCATAGCCGCTGCGAATAATCCAGTAGCCGATGGAGGGATGTTGATAGCAGACTTGCGCTTTTTCAACGAAACGCTTGGCCTTTTTTTCCACGCGCTTGGGCAATTGATCGGTGACGGTTTTTACCCCCAGGCTGGGGCGGAAAGCCTGATCCCAGTATGACTTCAGGGTAGGACGGCACGAGGCGAGTTTGCACCCCGCAATTTCAATAAGCTCTTCTTTGCCGATACGGAAATCTGGTTTGTAGTAAAAATTGAAATCGGTTAATTCCGCCCGCTCAATCTCCTCACTGCGCACGTTTTGCAGGTTGTTCAACATGCCTTGCCATTGCTGCGGAGAGGCCACTTTCTGCGGGGTGGATACCAGCCAATCCAATAGCTTGGAGCGTAGCGGCAGGTTATAGGCTTTGGCGCGGACGGGGGCGTTCATGTTTTCATTCGATGAAACCCATATCGACAAGACTCTTGGATATGGCCGTGATTGCTGCCAATGCGCCCATTTGCAATGCGACATCACTAGGCCGATTGACTTGCGCATCGGTGGGGTTAATGCGGATCAGAGGGACGTTCAACCTTTCGCCAAACTCCCGCACAGTCGGGATAGCCATGCCAGCGCCGATTTCGATGACAACGGGGCGATATACTGTTTCGCGCCATTCATGAAAGCGCGCCCTTTGAAACTCAGTGCGCCAGTTCATCCAGTGCCAATCACCAAACATGAGGATATTCGGGCGGGCAATGCTGCTGCAGTTGCGGCAGGTTGGGAGCGGAGAAGTCAGCAGGCAATGCTCTTCATCGACCACCGGCGTGAATTTGGTTGATTCCCAAATTTCCTGATTGCATGTGTGCTGGCATTGCAAATGATGAATCGAGCCGTGGCATTCCACGATGTTGTTCAGCGGGAAACCTGACCTCTGAAAATGCCCATCCACGTTGCTGGTGTAAACAAATGTGCCGCCATCCAAGTGTTTTGAAATGGCGCGTAGGTAACGGAAGCCCATGTGCGGCTGGGTATTGCGGTACAGGTTGAGCCGATGCCCATAGAATCCCCAGGCAAGTTTTGGGTTACTCTCGAAGGTATCGGGGCAGGCAATATCAGTGAAGCCGATTTGCGACTTGGCCAGTGCAGGGTAGGCTTTCCAAAAGCCATCATTGCCGCGAAAGTCTGGCAGGCCGGAATCCACGCCCATGCCCGCACCGGCGGTAATCACGAGTGAATCCGCATCACTGATTAGCTCGGCGGCACGCTGGATGCTGCTTTCAATGGGCGTTGGTGCGTTCATGCAGGTACTTCTCCCCGAATACATCTACCTTCACATAGGGGCGCGTGGATTCATAGAGTAGCCAGCCATCGCCAATGCCCCGGCGGGTAGCGCAGTGCAATTCACCGAGGTCGCGTTGCACCAAAAGGTAGTGATACGAGGTGCTTAATGTTGCCGAATTAGTTTCACGGATAAAGTTTCGCCATTTGGGCGCAACGAATAAATCCGCCATGAAGACGCCTTCATAAGGAATGCGGACTTCTCCGCCCCAATCGGTTGGGTCAAATCCAAAGCCACTGTCCGGGCCAGCCAAGGTAAATGCTTGTTGTAATGGCTTGCCCGTTTGTTCGGCTCGGCGCACTTGCTCGGCAACAAGCAAGCGCCAAACTTTACTGTTGTTGAATGGGCATGAGACAGATTGCACGTTATCGCTCTCAATCAATTCGCCGATCAGTGTGATAACGGATTCTGGCAATTCTTCTTCCGGTTGCCCTGTGTTGAAAACGGGATAGTTGTCGTCGCTCATGGTTTCTGCGCAGGTTCTCTCAATATCTCATTTCCGGTGAATACCGTTTCTATCGTGACAGGATATGCAGAGCCGCTTGGCGCGGCTGCGTAATCCGCATCAAACAGCTTGCCCTGCTCAACGACCACGAGCAGATCGCCCGGCTTCACTTGCAGGAAATCGCACAGTTTGGATAGCACTTCGCGGTCGAAGCTGTTCACTTTGTCGTAGTAGTAGCGGTCAATGGTGGCGCGGGCTATTCCAGTCGCCCGGCATACGTCGGATACTTTGAGACGCTTCGCGCCCAAGATGGTAGATAAGCGGCAACTAATCATAATTTTCTAGTAAATATTATTCGATGTCGAGTAATATATAGCCTGTTCGGATAAATGTCGAGAAAAAATTTAACTAGCAAAGGAGCTGATGATGAACAAATTCAATCTTGCCTTAACGCTTGCAATGGATGCGCATGAAGGACAAATAAGGAAAGGCACAGAGAATAAGTTGGGAGTGCCGGTTCCTTACATCTCTCACCCCGTTGCGGTAGCTTCTCTGGTCGTCCGCTACGATGGTGACGAAGATCAGGCCATTGCTGCTTTGTTGCATGACGTGCTGGAAGACGGCAATCCAGGGGTGGACTGGGTTAGTCGCATCTCTGTATTTGGTGATCGAGTATTGCGAATTGTGGAAGGTTGCACTGATGGCAAGCCTGATCCTGCAACGGGCAAAAAAGCGCTATGGCGTGATCGCAAGGTGCTTTATTTAATACATTTGAAGGATGCCACTCCTGATGTGTTGTTGGTTTCTGCTTGCGACAAGCTGAACAACCTGCAAGCGATTCATCTTGACCTCGTTGAAACTGGACTCTCAGTTTTTGATCGTTTCAGTGCGGGAAGGGATGATGTGCTGTGGTACTACCGCACGCTATGTGAAATATTTACCAAGCGAGGTGTTGTTGTAGCAGGGGCACTTTGCAAGGAATTTATTGCGGTAGAAGCCAAAGTTGCTGCGCTTCAATAATGACCAACAGGAGGTTGCTATGACTACCCCTGAAATCCAAGCTGCAATGGCCGAGTGTCGCGACTGCGCAATGGTGATGCTTGAAAACGCTACTTTCGTTCAACGCGAATTGCCCAATGTACAAATGGACGCCGATCTTCTTTCTCAGACGGAGCAGGTTTGCTCGGATATGGTCGGGACGAAGCACGACATTATTTCCGACCTTTTTGAGCTTGACGAAAAATTGCAGTCAACCGACGTTGCACAAGCGCGAGACTACGCTGCATCTACTCTTGGCCGTCTGGTTAGATGGATGTCTGAAGACATGGTTAAGATGCACGAACTCATCGTTGGACTTGAAGCTGCCAGTAAGTGTGATCCAAAATCAGGTTCGGCCTTTATGCTCGTTTTGGAATCTGCGACAAACATACTCAATGCGTTCAATCGAGTTAGGGCAGCCGTCGATTTGCTAAAAGCCGAAGTTAAAATTACAAATTTCCGACCCGACTATGGCCTGGCACTTATCCGCGCGGGCGTGAATCGTGATTTACAGTCGAATTTCTATACCCTTCACCTTGACCACATCTCCGCGATTTGCCCCGGTCAATTCACCACTCTGATGACTGTAATACTCAACGGGGCAGAGCACGCTCTTACCCTCGATTTTGACAGTGACAAACTCAACGACATTCTTGAGCACGCACAGCCCGCAACGGCCTCCCGAGTACGGTCATGGCTGCAAACCTTACAAGACGTTGGCACGCTTAAGATTCCTGAACACATCACCTTTGGTGCTTGTGCTTCACTCGGTGAGGAGCAAAAAGCAGAAAAGGAAATTTACGTGCCTCTCATCATCCAAGAGGTCTTTACCGAATGATCGTAACGACTAACCATGCGTTGCAGCGAACTGCCATCACAAAAATTATTTCCGGCGGGCAAACTGGCGCGGATCACACCGCACTTGATTGGGCTATTGCTCATGGCATTCCGTATGGCGGATGGTGTCCCGCCGGGCGCATGGCTGAAGATGGTGTCATTCCGGCGAAATACCAACTGACCGAAATGCCGGATGGTGGCGGGTATCGGCAACGCAACAAGGCCAACGTCCAAGATTCGGATGCCACGCTTATCTTGACGATCAGCCCGGAACTTAGCGGCGGCAGCAAGCAAACGGTTTCATTCGCCAAACATCTGCGCAAACCTTGGCTGCATGTTCATCCAGAAATGAACTGGCAAGACGCAATCACCAGTTGGCTGGCCTCGAACCAGATCGAAATTCTCAACGTGGCGGGGCCTCGATCCAGCAAGGAGCCTGACATTGGTGTATTCGTGATGAAAGTTCTCGATGCAATCGCTGGCAGCATCATTGGCTCGCCTGCCGGGCGCGGCGTGGGATAGATTGAACTGAAGAAGTTTTGCGCTGGAGCTGAAGACGAATGCAGGCTAGGCGAAGCCTACACCGCAGCCGCCCGCTCCAGCGTAGCGACCGGCAAATACAAGCACAGCGGATTATCCACGCAAACAATGAACCCCAGCTTCACGTAAAACGCTTTTGCCTGGTCATGCTTGGCATCCACCACCACGGCATACAACCCCACCCGCTGCGAGAACTCCACGGCCAGCCGCAAAGCGAACGCCAGCAAATCCTGCCCCACTCCCTTACCCTGATGGTGCGCATCCACCGCCAATCGTCCAATACGCAGAACGGGAGCGGGATAGCGCGGCAATTTAGCTTGGGAAGATAATGCAGAAGTGGCAACTTGACCGGCGCTCACCGTGACAAACCCGATGACGCTCACGCCATCGTCAGCAAGCGCCACATAGGTTTTGCCGAAACCACGCCGCTGTTGCTGCCCGGCCTGGCGCAGCAGAAAATCATTCAGTACCGCATCGCCACAATCAAACGCTTCGCGACGATGCTCTGCCCCCAGCAACTGGATGGCAACCATTGCTTAACGACGCGCCATCAATTTGCGTAAAGCAGCCTTGGGTTTCGGTGGATTCTCGATGGATGCGGTGAACGCCTCAAAGTCCCGCTGGGTCAGCAACAGCGTATCGGTCTCCGACACAATCCGGCGCGCAGCCTCAAAAGCGTTTTGCAACATAAAGCTGGAAACCGTTGTTCCCATTAGCGTAGCGGCACGTTCGATCATCGCCTTCGCTTCGGCGCTGGTGCGCAGATTGATCCGGGCGGATTCATTGGCAAGGGTGGTCGGCATGGCATCTTCTCCAAAAACTGATGGCTTTATTGTACGTCATTTTTACGCACACGCAACTATCAGGTTAATTCTGGATTCCCTTAATGTGCCTTTTGGGCTGGTGTATTTCTGAACAACCAATCTAACGCCGCGTTTTCGTCTTGCTCAATGGCAATTTCAACGGCGCGCTTGGCAACGTCTAACAGGCGTTCGCTTTCTGCCTTAAGTGAGAAGCTCTCTTTGACGAGGGTGGCAATTTTTGTTTGTGCGCCACCTTCAATGATAGGCACGGGGATATTTTGAAACTCTGTCTTATTGATTGCTGTGAGTATCGTGCCGGAGCATCCTTGTTTGAGAAGGCTTTGCATCAGTGGGCTTTTGAACAAAACCAGCAAGGTCTCGGAGTTGATCTTGCCTGAATTGATGACATAGAAACCCGTTGAGCAAAGTGCAGTGTCCATTTCTTCCTGGACGATAGCGCAACTCGATAGCGAACCTTCAACAGACGAAATCAAAACATCGCCCGCATCCACTATGCGCCTTGCCCGCGAGGGCAGCTCGTTGCCTAGTGCCTCGGTGCAGCCAGTAATACCGCCGTAATTATCAATGTCTGCAAGTTCAATATATTTGTAAGTGGTGAAATCTTCCGGGGTGAAATTACTGTCCTTCAAGTTGCAGGCTTGCATGAGTGGTTGCCAGCCGTTCGGATAGGCAAAAACATGCGCCTGATAATCTTCATACTTCGGCTGGTAATACTCCGCATCTAAGCGCCCCGTGGCGGCGAACGAATCCTTGAATGACTTGACGTTGACAGCTTCGGCGCTGGGCGAGAAGTTCGCCATCCCCAATGTGTCGAGTAGCAATATTTCAGCTTGTGCATAGATAAGCGCAGCTTTCTCCGCCGCATCGTCTGCTTTGATAGATAATGCCTCGACACCAATTTCAAGTTGCTTGAACAAAGGCACTAATACTCGCTCAACCTCGCGGCAGTTCAAGTTCACCTGTTCAGTTTGACGTGAATGATGATGCAACGACCCCCTGCCATATTTGGTATTCAAATACGCATTAAGAAAGGTGGGGTTTATCTTCGACTTATCGGGGCGAATTAACGCAATATTTTGGTTGATGTTGGCAGGCAAATGCGCCTCCCTGACAATGGCACTCCTTCCAACCACATCGAATGTTGCCCCAATGATTGTAACGATTACATCATCAGTTTCTAACGCGCTACTCTTGATTTCTTCGTTGCCCTCAGCCGTTAAATAATCAGTGAAAACATCAACTATTTTGTTCTCTCGCAAATTGTCAGTCTTAACAAAGCGAATATCCCCACCATAAAAACGCTCAATCTTCATTGATGGTGTATGCCCCGTAATAACTGGCATTGCCAATAAGCCACGCAAAACTGAATGATTCTTTCGAGTTACCGCTTCATCAATTAGCTCATATTTTCTTTGATAGTGCTCCGCATCAAAGCGCAACGTATCATCAACAATGTTAGACAATTCGCTGAAATGTTTAATTGAAATTTCCAGCCCTTCCAACAACGCCCGATAACGGGCTTCATCGAAAGGGCTTAGCGAAAAAAACTTAGTCGCTCCTTTTTGGCAAATTCGATGAAGGCTTCGGCAATGCCGTCCTGTGTTTTGTCATCATGGTTGAACAGGTCATGCTTGACGATCAGGTGTTCGTGGGTGTCCAGCAGCGGCGTGCCGTCGGCATTCTTCACATAGATTTTGTCGCCGGAATTGTCCTTGCTCGGCTCCTTCATGGTGGCGAAGAAGATGGGGTAATCGTCCACCTTGGGGCATAGCTCGTCATGCCACTTTTGCACGAACAGCACGCTGGTCTTGGTGCCGGTGTGCGGCTTGAATACGTTGCCGTGCAGCCCCACCACGGCGAGGATGCGGCAATGGTCGGCCAGGTATTCGCGGATGTCCTTGTCGCTGGAATTGTTGAAGCGGCCTTGCGGCAACACAATCGCCATGCGCCCGCCGGGCTTGATGAAATTCAGGTTGCGCTCGATGAAAAGGATGTCGCGGCCTACGGTGTTTTGCGGCTTGACCTTCACTTTGCGGTAAGTGCCGTCGGCCATTTTGTAGATGGTCTCGTGGCTGACGCGCAAAAACTCGGGGAAGGTCGGGGTGCGTTGGGTCGCGTCCTCGATGTTCTTATCGTTCTCGTCAACATTATTCACCTTGTCCAGGCTAACAGTTCGCGCCAGTTCATATTTCGCAAGAATGCGCGTTTCCTTGATGTCGCCTGCAAAGGGTGGATTCGCCATCAGCACATCAAAATTAAAATCGCGGTTCTGGTCTTTGGTGGCGCGCAGTTTTCTTAGCCTTTTCCAGCCTTCGCCGTAGATGTCCGTCCATTCCTCGTCCTTGGTTTTCTCGTCCCAGCGTTCATAGTCCAGGGTGTTGAGGTGCAGCACGTTGGTTTGCCCGTCGCCCGCGATCAGGTTCAGGGTGCGGCCTACGCGCACAGCTTTTTCGTCAAAGTCGATGGCAAATACTTTTTCCTGTACGTAAGTCTCACAACGGGCAGGTTTCTTTTCTGTGGTGAACAGGTGGCTTTTGCTCAAGCCCTCGTCTTTCATAATCTGTTCCCAGACATGGAAAATGCCGTGAACGGGAAAGCCGCAACTGCCCGCTGCGGTATCAATGAAGGTCTCCTGCTCTTGAGGGTTAAGCATCTTGACGCACATATCAATCACGTAGCGGGGCGTGAAGTATTGCCCCTTCTCGCCCTTGCTGCTTTTGTTGATGAGATACTCGAAAGCCTCGTCCACCACGTCCAGATTGGAGTTGAACAGCTTCACACCTTCCAGTGACGATACGCACACGGCAAGGTGGCTGGGGGTGAGGTCAATTTTGGCACCATCGGGGAATACACCGCCCCACTTAGCGCGCGCCTTATCGAACAAGTCTTGAATTTTGGCTTTGAGTTCGGTTTCAGTGTCGCCATAGTTTTTGAAAACAAGGTGGCGCTTCTTGTCGCGCCCGCCTTCCATTTCGTCATACAGCTTGGTGAATACGAGCTTGAACAATTCCTCGAACACGTCCACGCCAGCATTGGCTAGAACCTCATCCTCCATTTCCAGAATCAGGTCTTTCAGCGATTTCTTTTGATTGACGAGCTTGTCCATTTTCACAAGGTCGTCAATCGTCCAGCGCTCGCTCAGGATGTCAGATAGTTTTTCATGCGCCGAAGGGATGGCGGGAATGTCTTCAAAGTAATTCGGGTCTTTGCGGTGATAGAACGAAATGCTGTCGCCGTTGCTCCACACGCCCATCGGCGCGCCCGTGGCATTGCAGTATGACTTCAGTTGCTCCTTGCCGTCCTTGAGCTTGGGTTTTTTCAGTTCCACCAAGATGTAAGGATCGGTGGTGCGTTTCGCGTCAAACACGCAAATATCAGCACGCTTTTTCTCGCGGCCAAACACTACGCCGTATTCCAACTCCATGCGATTCACGGGATAGCCCAAATCATCCTTGAGCACCATGATAAACAACTGGCGCACGGCCTCCTCTGGCGTGAGCTTGATCGGCTTGCCGCGCACCAAGCAGGTGACATAAGGCACGGGGTTCTTCCCCGTGTCTTTCATCGTGATGCTGGCTTCCAATGCTTGGATTTGAGCGGGTTTGAATTGTGTGAGCTTGTACGCAGAATCGCGCAGGAGGTCGGATAGTTTGATTTGTTGCTTCTTGGGTGTGGTCATATTGGCAAGCAGCACTCGGTAGGAAAGTTCACAGATGCCGGGTTGGCACATTTTTACCGGCATTCTGCCACACAGACAGATTTAGTGTGACAATCTGGCTGCCAGCCTTTGTCACTCAGCCAGGCTGGCGATGACAATGGCGCATGGACATAGGTCGAGCTATCTACGCATTGCGTAAAGAAAAAGGGTTGAAGCTGGAAGAGGTGGCTCTGGATGCCGGAACGGATTCCGGCCATTTGTCGCGTATCGAAACTGGAGGGCGAAAACCATCCCTGCCAATGCTGGAAAAGATCGCGGCGGCGATGGGGGTGCGGGTTTCGCTGATAGTGGCGATGGCAGAGCGCGAGAGTATGCCCAACGCTGCCGGGCAGATGCCTAATGTGGGCGATGCCGATTTATCGGAAGAATCTATCCAGCTCCGCCAGCACTTTCGCACCCTGACGGCAGACAATCAAAGCGCCTTGCTGGAAATAGCCAAGGTGTTGAACCGCTTGCAACGGAATAAACGCTGATCATTTGACCAGCACTTCCAGCCCGGAGTTACGCATCTCCTGGGCTATCGCCTTCGCCAGTTCGTTAACACCAGGCTGCATGGCCTGCTGCGGCATTGCCAGTCCTTTGATGATTTCACCCTGCCGCTGATAGGCCACTTCGCCGTAATTCAAAAATGTCGTCATGACTTTTTCATGCCCGAGGTTCTGGCTCCATGCCTTGAATTCTTCCGGTGTTTTGCAGGTGGTTTCTCCCAGCCGGACAAGCGTGTTTCTAAAGCTGTGCGGGTTAAAGTAATCCAGCCCAGCACTGACGAAAGCATCACGAAAAATGCTGCGTATCGGAGTGGCAGTGCTCCAGTGTTTGCGATCAAGGCCGACCACTTCAAACTGCCTGGATGCACCGACGGCAATACGTGTTGCGGAAAATACGGGATCGTCATTACCCCAAAGCAACTCGTCGCGCAGATAGTTCACCCAGCCCGCCACGATCTCAACAATCTCGTCGCCCACCGGGAAGAAGAAAGTAGTGAAGGTTTTGCTGAACTTGGTTTTGACATCCCGCGCATCTTGAAAGAAGCAGCCTGTCTGCAAGTCGATGTGCTTCAGCTTCATGGATGCGATGGCGCTATCCCGTGCGCCGGTGAGCAGGGTGAATGCAATCAGCGCGCGGTTGCGCCGTTCAATCTCCGTGTTGGTCGGCATTGCGGCAATGACGTGCTTGATCTGCGCCATCGTGGGCGAGCGTTGTTCTCGTTTGGCCGTGGCGATGCGGGTGTCTTTTTCAGACAGGTTGAAATACTCCGCATCGGAATACTGAATGCGCGATTTGTAGCCGGTTTCTCTCGATAGCCACTGGAAAAACTGCTTGAGCTGGTTGAGGGTGGCGTGCAGCGTCGCCTTGCTCAATTTTTCGCCGGACAGTTTTGCCCTCTGTTCGGCCAAGTGTTTCTTGAAAGCGACCGCTTGTTCAAAGTGAAACGCCTTGAAGCCGCGATGTTTGTTATAGACCTCGAAACGGTTGAGCGCCTTCGCCACCGCGTCCACAGTCGGCTCGCTATGCCGCATGGCTTCTTTCAAATATGCGAAGTATTTGCGCTTGATTCTTTCGTTACTGGCATTGTGTGTTGTCATGGTGCTGGCCTCCTTATCTCAAGTCACTGTTTACGGTAGGTTGGTTGCTCTCAACTATGTGTTGCAGTGCTTGCGGTAGCGTGATGTCCATTTGGCGGCGAAATTGATCCAGCTTGGAAAAACTGATGCGCCGATTCATCATCAATTCGCAGTCAGGGCAGATCGCCACCAGGTTGCCGACCGTGGCAGTGACTGGCTGATATTCGGCCATGTCACCGGCTGGCACTTTGGGTGCGCGACACCGGATGCAGTAGATTTCACCGGGCTTGCATGGGCGTTTGTTCTTTGCCCGTTTTGCCTGAAGAAAGGTAGCCAGCGTCAATCCATGAAAGAGCATGGGTTTTCTGTCATCAATCGGTGCGAGGCCGCTTTTTCTCCAATTGAGTACGGTATTTTTGTGGATACCAAAAAGACTGGCGACATCTTCAACAGAATAGTTGCGATGAACTTTGACGTGGCGGTGGTTGGGGTGGCGCTTGCTCATGATTCAGCGCACCGTGAACAACACGCTGGGGTATGGCAATGTAGAAAGGTGCACGGTGGGCGTGTCATATCATTTCTGGAATGGGCTGATTTGACACGGCGGGCGTGTCATATAGCGCATCCACCTGATTGGGGTCACACGTCGGGCGTGTCATATCGGCCTCATTTAACCCGCTGAGCGTGGGAGTGATTCTGATTTTCAGTGGGGGCAACGGTTCATGTAATCGCCATGTTCTCATCGGCCTTTCGGTTGCCTTGATGTCGAGCTTGCCGCCGCATTCGTCGATGGCGAAGAAGGTGAGTGCGTAGAGGTGCGGGCGTTTGCGGTCGCCATAGCGTGATACAAGGATCAGCTCAGTATCGAGCAACTCCTGCCGCACCTTATTGAGCGTGTCGCGCGATTTCCAGCCGCGCTTTGCCATGATTGTCCATGCCAGGCACAGGTCGCCGTTGTTGAAGCCTTTGAATTGCGCCAGCAGGTCATTCAGCAGCTTGATGGCATGTGCAGTCAGGCCGATATAAACCTGACTTGCCAGTAAGCAGTGGGGCAAGGCGGCGAACCCGCCCGGCTCACGGCGTTCCGGTGACAGCCAGTTTTTCTTTTTTTGTGCCACGAAGCGCTAGACCGAAGCCCGTATCAGATCGCGGATGTCTTCCACTCGCCAAGCAGTGATGCGCCGCCCAAGCGTCCGCACAGGCTGCGGATAGCGCCCAGACTTAACACCCTCCCACCAGGTCGATTTGCTTACGGGGATTACTGCGGGTATCGGCGGTTTTGCCTTTGGGTTGCCGATGATTTGCGACAGACGAAGAAAGCCTGTCTCTGGTAGATGGTTCATTGTGGATTACTCCCGTCTAAGTAAGGCCATTGCTGGCCGACGGGTGAATCCTACATATTAAAAAAATGCCAGTATGGTAAGCGGGAAAGCGTCCCGTTAGCGGTGCTGGCGGGTTCTAAGCGGGACGTTAGCGGGGTATCGTGATCTTTTTGGCTCGGCGCTCAAGGCGCTTTCTTAGCATTTTCATGTCCAGCTTCGATGGTTCGCCACTTTCATTTACCCATAAGACGTAATCAGGTTTGGCTTCGGTGATGCAACCTCCCGTTTGAGCGCGGCTCTTGAGTTTTTGCATGATCTCGTATGGCGTGGCTTGCTTGCCAAGCTCAAGTATCACCTCTTCAATTTCTGCGCTCATGGCATCAATCCGGGTTTTCTTGACGAGGGGTTCGCCATTTGACAGAGCATTGATCAAGGCATTGAGCGGTTTGACCAAATTATTCCGGTCTGTTTTATCGCTACCGAAATCGGACTCCTCAATCTCTTCGATATGAGAGAGCTGAAACAGGCCAGTTTCGAGTGGCGGAAATGATCCAGCCCCAGAAAAAGTTGCCTCCGTTCCCCCGTAGATCGGATGGCAATCCATAAGCCGCGATTCGGCGATCTTGGCCAGAATGTAGGCTACTGGTTGGATGTTTGGCTGTTTACTCCAGCGTTCAATCAGCGCTTTTCCTGTGATGTAGCGCTCAGTGGGTTGAAAGTTGGCAATCTCCTCTGCGAGAAACCAGCAGCTCATCAGCGGAGCGAGATAGTCGAAGCTGCCAACATAATTGGCGTAATAAAACCTCGGGGGCGGATCAAGTTCATTTGCATTCAGATATGCTGTGAGGCCACCCTGCTCTGGCACCGACCCATAAAACAGCCAGGCAGCCAGCTCTTCTGGTGTTGCATTCAGCCGCTCCGTGAGTAACTTCATGGCTTTCGGATAGGCGATGTATTCCGGCTTGCCTGCGGAATTCGTGGTTATAGATGCCTGCTTGTCATTTGAATTGCGTTGGCGGTTAGTGGGGCTTTTATATGGCTGCTTTTTTTCTTTTTTCATATTGGCAAGTTCGCGTTGCAATTCGGTGAGCAGGTTATCGGCCGGACTACTAGAGTCATTGTTAACGTTAAATCCCTGCATCACGGCCAAAGACAATTCTTCAGAATGTGTGTGGAGAAATTCAATTCCTAGTTTTTGCTGAATTGCACTATGCGAAGCAACCCATCAAGCCGTTTGCCCGTGCAGCGGTATCACTTCTGCACCGGCCTTCAGTTTATCCAGATAATCCGCCCATTGCTGCATCATTTTCCGGCGTTCGGCGAGGTGCGCGGTGCGGTTGTATGCGCGCCCGTTCGGGTCTTTTACAGCATGGGCAAGCTGGTGTTCGATGAAGTCCGGGCGCACCCCCAATACTTCATCAAGAATCGTTCGTGCCATTGCACGAAAGCCGTGACCACTCATTTCATCCTTGGCAAAACCCATGCGCCGCAGTGCCGCCAAAATTGCGTTGTCACTCATCGGCCTGCCGTTTGTGCGCGCACCCGGAAACACATAACGCCCCTCCCCTGTCAGCGGGTGAAGCTCGCGCAGGATAGCCACCGCTTGCGCGGAGAGCGGAACAAGGTGTGGTTCGCGCATCTTCATCCGGCCTGGGGGTATGTTCCATTCCGCCTTATCCAGATCAATTTCCGACCACTCCGCCTTGCGCAGTTCGCCGGGGCGCACGAATACTAGCGGTGCAAGGCGCAGGGCGCACTTGGTAACGAAAGAGCCTTGATAGCTGTCCATAGCGCACAACAGTTCGGCTGCGGCCTTGGGGTCGGTAATGGCGGCGCGGTGTTCCTTAACAGGTGGCGGAAGTGCGCCGCGCAGATCGGCGGAAGCATCCCGTTCGGCGCGTCCGGTTGCGATGGCGTAGCGGAATATCTGCCCGCAGTAGTTGCGCATCCGGTGGGCGCTTTCCACTGCACCACGCTCTTCAATCCGGCGCAGCACTTTCAATAACTCTGGCGGGGTAATGTCGGCAATCGGCCTGCCACCCAGCCAAGGAAAGGCATCATTTTCCAGACGTTTGATAATTTTTTCGGCGTTGGAAGTAGCCCAGCCCGGTGATTTCCTCGCAAACCACTCACGCGCTACCACTTCAAAGCTATTCGCTGCCCGTTCGGTTTTGTTGGCTTTGACGGCCTTGCGGTTTTCACCGGGGTCTACGCCATCAGCCAACAGCTTGCGGGCATCATCACGGCGCTGCCGGGCATCTTTCAGGCATACGTCAGGATAGACGCCAAGGGATAGGCGCTTTTCCTTACCGTCATAGCGATACTTGAGCCGCCACCACTTGCCTCCAGCGGGAGCAACTTCCAGATATAGCCCACCTGCATCGCCCAGCTTGTAGGGCTTGTCAGTTGATTTCCCGGCTGGCGTAACTCCGGGCTTTGCATTGCGGATTGCGGTATCGGTCAGAGGCATGAGGGCAACTCATCGCAGTTGTGGGTTACTTGCCCCCAATGTTGCCCCCAGTTGCCCCCGGATGTCAATAGACGGGGTAGCACCTGACTTGACAACAAAAAACCCGCAAAGCTATTAACTGTGCGGGTTTAGTGGACTTGCTTGGACTGCTTTGTACTGTCTGTTGGTAGGCGCGATTGGACTCGAACCAACGACCCCCACCATGTCAAGGTGGCCTTCCATCCCGTGTTTATTAGCTTTAGATGCTGACTATGGCCTTTTTTATGGCCAACTCCGCAGCAACCCCGATTAAGAACCGATACACATGGCTATTATGGATCGTCTCCAATGAGCCTACATGTACGCTTGAATAATATCACCATGTGAATCTCGCCGCGCTGAAGTTGCGCAACATACTCTGTGCCAGGCGGGATATTAGTCTTATGCGGAGCGATTTAGTCCTTGGCCGAATTGCCGTCCTGGCTAGCCTTAAGTCTTTGCAGCCTGATGGGCTACAATGTAAATGCAGTACTCATAGAGTGCTACTTAATACACCGTGAACAATCCGAGGAGGATTAATTGTGGCCAATCTTACTTCAATATTGAAGGATGAAATCTCGCGAATTTCTCGCAAAGAGATACGTGGTGAGACTGACAAACTCAAGA
>Ga0210032_1000937_pt1 | contig 18158 bp, 12 predicted proteins | sample CryGeyCG2114_250_2_FD_185458 | JGI IMG/M metagenome (GOLD analysis project Ga0210032, IMG submission 185458) | Groundwater microbial communities from aquifer - Crystal Geyser CG13_big_fil_rev_8/21/14_2.50 (SPAdes) (version 2) | ecosystem: Environmental > Aquatic > Deep subsurface > Groundwater ... | reverse complement strand
GCAAACCAAATACCAACTTAAAACCAAAGATGGCACCCCATTAGATCTCTGTATGGATGATACCTTTCGACGAATAGCTCAAACTCTAGCGGAAGTAGAAGAACCCTATAAACAAGAAACTATTTACCAAGATTTTTTGTGGGCACTTAGGCATGGTGCCATTCCAGCTGGGCGCATCATTTCAAATGCTGGTGCACTGGAGCATAAGCCTGCCACTTCAACCATCAATTGCACAGTATCCGGAACGATTAAAGATTCCATGGACGATATTTTATCAAAAGTTCATGAGGCTGGGCTCACACTAAAAGCGGGTTGCGGCATCGGCTATGAATTCTCAACCCTACGCCCCAAAAATGCCTATGTTTCAGGCTCCGGTGCATTTACCTCAGGACCTCTATCCTTTATGGATATCTATGACAAAATGTGTTTTACCGTTTCCTCTGCAGGGGGGCGACGTGGGGCACAGATGGCGACTTTTGATGTCAGTCATCCTGATGTCATGGAATTCATCAAAGCTAAAAGAGAAGATGGCAGGTTACGCCAATTTAATCTATCCCTGCTTATCACCGATGCTTTCATGCAAGCCGTTATCAATGATGAAGACTGGCCTTTGGTCTTCCCCATCACAGCAAAAGAAGTAGCAGCCGATGCCATAGATCTTGAAGACAGCCTTCAAGTGATATGGAGAGAATGGCCAATTACAGATGGCTATATCACCAATGAATTATCACAGGTTGCCTGCCGTATCCATAAAGTCATTAAAGCTAAAAACTTATGGAATCTCATCATGGCTTCCACCTACGATTTTGCAGAACCAGGATTTATTTTAATTGACCAAGTAAATGACAAAAACAATAACTGGTTTTGTGAAAATATTCGTGCGACCAACCCCTGTGGAGAACAACCTCTTCCTGCCTATGGTTCCTGCTTATTAGGTTCGATTAATTTAACGCGTTTTGTTAAAGATCCCTTTACCGAAAAAGCACAATTTGATTGGAATAACTTTCGTAAAATGGTGAAAATTTTCACCCGAATGCTCGATAATGTTGTCGAAATCAATGGATTACCTCTTGAAGGACAACGCGATGCGATCTTCTCTAAACGCCGTCATGGCATGGGCTTTCTCGGTTTAGGTTCAGCCCTCACCTTATTAGGTGAAAAATACGGCTCGGATAAATCAATAGAATTTACCGAACAAGTCACTAAAGAACTTGCTATTGAGGGCTGGAGAAGTGCTTTAGAATTATCTATTGAAAAAGGACCTGCCCCCATCATGAGTCAGGAATTTATCATCAACTCTGCTATGTTGAAAAAACGACCAGAGATGATCAAAGATGGCTACCAAATAGGCCAAAAGATTAAAGGCAAAGTTCTGCATGCTAAATATAGTCGTTATATGCAAAAGATAGCGGAAATAGAACCAGAACTAGTTGAAAAACTCGCCCAAGAAGGCGCGCGTTTTACCCATCATTCTTCTATAGCCCCAACAGGCACAATCTCTCTTTCTCTTGCCAATAATGCCAGTAACGGCATTGAGCCCAGCTTTGCTCATCATTATGCGCGTAATGTGATTAAACAAGGTAAGAAATCTAAAGAAAAAGTGGATGTTTTCTCCTACGAACTACTGGCCTATAGAACATTAGTCAATCCCAATGCCATGCCTTATTCAACGCAGCCAGCCGAACAGTTACCCGATTATTTTATCACCGCAGATTCTATCAGTCCCAAGCAACATGTGGATATGCAAGCTGCAGCTCAAAAGTGGATTGATTCATCAATTTCCAAAACAGCCAATGTGCCCACGGATTTTGATTATGAAGAATTTAAAGATATTTATTTATATGCCTACCAGAAGGGATTAAAAGGATGCACAACTTTTCGCTTCAACCCTGAAGTCTTTCAGGGCGTTTTGGTAAAAGAACAAGATTTGGAAAATACTATCTACCAATTTACCCTAGCAGATGGCAGCATGATTGAGCTCAAGGGGAATGAAGAAGTTGAGTATGATGGAGAGCTCCATAGCGCCGCAAATCTTTTTGATGCCTTGAAGGAAGGCTATTATGGAAAATTATAAATTAATCCACTTGGCAACTTTCTACCGAAGAGACTTATCCCATGCCTAAAATTATCAACCAAAAAATTATGTCTTACCAAGTTAAATCGTCAGACAGCAAAGAGCAGGATCAAAAACAGCAAAAATCAGACACTAGTAACATCGTTCATATGCATGAAAGTGTCAAACGCCCAGAGATGTTATTAGGATCCACTTATAAGATTAAAACACCTTTATCTGATCATGCCCTTTATGTCACCATCAATGACATTGTTCTGAACCAAGGTACAGAGCATGAACTCAGAAGACCATTTGAAATATTTATTAACTCTAAGAACATGGATCATTTTCAATGGGTTGTCGCCCTGACTCGTGTTATCTCAGCAGTTTTTCGTAAAGGCGGAGACTGTACATTCCTTACCGAAGAGCTAAAAGCCGTTTTTGATCCCAAGGGTGGTTATTTCAAACCTGGTGGGAAGTTTATGCCATCTTTGGTGGCAGAAATCGGCGATGCCATTGAATCTCACCTTAAAATGATAGGGTTATTAAAAGAAGACTCTCTGGATGAACACCAACAACTATTAGTAAATCAAAAACGCGCTGAATATGAGGCTCTTCATCATCAGGGCACTTCACCTAAATCTAGTGCAGATTTTCCAGATAGCGCTCAAATGTGCGTAAAATGTATGACAAAAGCCAGCATCTTAATGGATGGTTGTAGGACCTGCCTGAATTGTGGTGATTCAAAATGTGGTTAAGCGAGTAATAACTTCCAGGAATAACAAATTAATCAGAAAGGCTCACAAAGAAAAAATGGCTTAGGTGTATGAATCTCACTCAAAAAGTGGTATTTATATCCAAGCCAAAAAAAATATAATAAAAACTTGGAGCACACTTTGCTAACCAATAGAGCACTGATTGTCGACGACTCTAAAACAGCCTGCCTAGTCATGGAGAAGATGCTACTTCAGCATGGAATTGCTGCTGACAGTTGTTATAGCGGCCTTGAAGCACTAGATTATCTTAAACATCATGCCCCCTCAGTGATCTTCATGGATCACACCATGCCGGGGATGAATGGCTTAGAGGTGGTCAGAATATTAAAAGAATCACCGGCAACGGCAACGATTCCTGTTCTAATGTTTACTGCAAAAAGCGGGGAACTCTATTGTAGTCAAGCTCGGGCTCTTGGTGCTATTGATGTTCTCCCCAAAGAGTTAGAGCAAAAGCACATTGTGCAGGCTTTAACTCAATTGGGTCTGATGCCGACTCAAATTAAAGAGAAGGAAAATGAAAAAAAACTGACACTACATGAAGATGATGGGCTAGATATTGATATAGATTCCGATCTCAGCTTTACTTCACCAAAAACTATCGAAGAAATTGTCCTTAAAGCCATCTCTAATAATTTTAAATCCGTCATTCGCCCACATATCACTGAAAGAATGCATATTGGTTTTGCCCTGCAAAATGAACACCATAAATTAGAACAAAATCAGCTCACTACCAAGGTCGTTAAATCCATTGATACGGCTCTTCTCAATTATCAATCTCAGCTGGAGGAGTTAAGAGAAGACCTATTAACTCAACAAATTAATTTTGAAAAACGAAATCCCCCAGCAAAATGGATGCAGTTTTTGGGATTCAGCTTAACCATTGCAACCATCGCTCTAGCGACACTGATGATTAATGAACAAGAAACGGAGAGACAAAATGCCATAGCCGCCCTCCTTGCAACAACTCACCCAAGTATTCCATACAGTCAGCCTGATCCCATCAGAGAGCCCAAAAAATCTGAGATTTCAAAAAACACAAAAAAAGAAAAAAACCCTTCTGAGGCTGCAATTTCTCCCTCTCAAATAACAGCGGATATCCCTTTTGATGACGAACAAAAATTTGAAATCAAAGGATGGGATGAAGAAAACAACGCATTTTTAGTAGAAACTCGCTTACATTATACTTTTTTCCTAACACCCAATGGACAAATACCTCATTTGCCTATCAAGATTTATTTCTTGGAAAAAAATTGTTTTGGTGACTCCTATATAGAACCCAATAATGGAACTGTCTTCAAAGGGTTCAACGAACAACTGTGGTACAGCTCACAAGAAGAGCCGCAGCAGTCCATACAACCTATGTCAGTTTCTGTCAAAGATGGAGATTGTCAGAATTACGATGGAACCAGCATTGATGCCAAAATGATGCAAGAGAATCAAGTGAGACTAACGGGGGTAGAAGATAAGGAATATCCAATCAATTTTAATTTAATCAATCTATAAGTTTGCAACTTCGTTGCAGTTTTCCCGAAACATTCTGATTAACCACGCATTCGACAAGTTAATTTGTTTTTACCTGCCGAAATTTATGAATCCATATTTAGCATGGCTTTTTTAAACTTAGGATTGACAGGATAATCTCCAAACCAAGCTCTTAAAAATGCTTCATAAAATACAGAGCCTTTAATTTCTGAAATGGTGGTACCGTTCATGGAAACCCTGGTACCCATACTGGGAATATAATCGATCCAAATCTCATCATCGCGATGAATAGGATAAGCTTTCCAAATATCACCAAATGTTTTTAAATCCGCTTCGATTGACTTTATGATTTCGGGCGAATTATTAATGGTAATACCTTGATCAAGATTTCTAATCAAAGTTTCTGGGCTGAAAGTACTGGCTTTGCAATAGAATAAAAATCTTTTAGGTCCTTTATCTGCGAGTAATTCATCTAAGCTATGAATTTGTTTTTCCAGATATAAGCCGCCCACATAAATATCATGACCTGCACGTCTTTTAACACTAGCGCCGTTCAGGCGAATAGGATCAAGCTCTGGAGAAAGTCTTATAACTTCTTTCAGAGTGACCCCAGCCATATCCTTGGCAACTACCTGTCCAGTTAATATACTGATTAAGACTATTAAACAGTAACGACATAGGGGTTGCATAATTTTCACTACTCCAAACTTTTACAGACACTTATATACCACTGATACTTAGAGATACAGGTATCACTTTATTATTAACCTCAATAAACAAAATTTGAATACATTTAGCTTAAAGTGCTCAAAATATGTGTTATTAAAAATGAATAAAAACCGATGGATTCAACACTACCTTTATTTGGACATATATTCAAGGAAGTAGTTCACAATTTGAGCCTTTATTTGTTCTAAATCAATAAAAAACAGTAAATTGTTAAAGCGATTCGTCAATCAGATATTTAATGCCAACTCCATGCCCTGACGAATAGCTCTTTTGGCATCTAATTCCGCTGCCACATCAGCTCCTCCGATTAAATGCAAGTTAGCCTGAACGTTAGACGCTTTGAGTTCGTGATAAAGCGTTTGATTAGGTAGTTGACCAGAACAAAGTATCACTTGATCGACTTCCAAGATTTTTACTTGATTTTGTTTTAAAATATGTAAACCTTGATCATCGACTTTTAAATAATCTACGCCAGGCATATTGATAACCTTGCGTTGCTTCAAACTGGTGCGATGGATCCAACCAGTCGTTTTACCTAAACCCTTCCCCAAGCTAGTGGCTTTACGCTGTAATAAGGTAATTTCTCTTGGGGATTTAGGATGATTCGCTTCTGTCGCCAAGCCACCGCGATGTTGGTAACCTGTATCAATGCCCCATTGATTGAGCCATAATGGAATATCTGATGAAGCGGATGGCCCCTCTTCGGATAAAAACTCAGCCACATCAAAACCTATTCCGCCAGCTCCAATAATAGCGACGCGTTTACCCACATTTTTTTTCTCTTTAAGTACATCAATATAGGTTAATACTTTGGGGTGATCAATTCCTTCAAAAGTTGGGATCCTTGGAACCACACCAGTTGAGAGAATAATCTCCTCATAACCTGCATTCCGCAAATCCTCAGCCGTCACTTCTTTATTGAGCACTAAATCCACAGACAATTTTTTCAGTTGATACTCAAAATATCGAATAGTTTCATAAAACTCTTCTTTCCCTGGGACTTGTTTAGCTATATTGAGTTGCCCGCCAATTTCTGCCGCCTTATCAAACAAGGTCACTTTATGCCCTTGTTGAGCTGCTGTAACAGCGAAAGAAAGTCCGGCAGGCCCAGAACCGATAACGGCTATTTTTTTAGCTTGAGATGTTTTATGGAAATTGAGTTCGGTTTCGTAACAAGCTCTAGGATTGACTAAACATGAAGCTCTTTTATTTGCAAAAACATGGTCTAAACAGGCCTGGTTACAGCCAATGCAAGTATTAATCGCCTCTGATTGCCCCTTTTCAGCCTTATTGACAAACTCAGCATCGGCCAACAAGGGCCTAGCCATAGACACCATATCTGCTTGGTGATTGGCTAAAATATCTTCCGCAACCTCTGGGGTGTTGATGCGATTGGTTGTAATCAATGGAATGTTAATTTCAGGCTTTAGTTTTGCTGTCACCCAAGAAAAGGCCCCTCTTGGTACCATAGTAGCGATGGTTGGGATCCTTGCTTCATGCCAACCAATTCCCGTGTTTATAATCGTGGCACCAGCGGCTTCAATCGCTTTGGCCAACTCAACCACTTCTTCCCAAGTTGATCCATCTTCAACTAGGTCTAACATAGATAAGCGATAGATAATAATGAAGTTATCTCCTACAGCCTGACGTGTTTGTCTAACAATTTCAATGGGAAATTTGATACGGTTGCTATAGTCTCCTCCCCATTCATCGGTTCTTTTGTTGGTTCTTTTAGCGATAAACTGATTGATTAAATACCCTTCAGAGCCCATGATTTCTACTCCATCATAACCCGCATATTGTGCAAGTTCAGCACATCTCACAAAGTGAGAAATGGTCTTATTGACTTGACGAGAGCTCATTTCACTGGGTTTGAATGGTGTGATGGCTGACTTTATGGCACTAGGCGCCTTACTGAAGGGGTGATAAGAATAACGTCCTGCGTGAAGTATCTGTAAAGCAATTTTTCCACCTGCCTGATGAACCTCATCGGTGATCACTCGATGCTTCCTAGCCGTCCATTTGCTGCTCAACTGGCTTCCAAAGGGAGCAAGTCGCCCCGTCCTATTCGGTGCGATACCGCCAGTCACAATAAGTCCCACGCCCCCCAAAGCCCTCTCTTTGTAGAATGCCGCCATCTTTTGATACCCACGCTTTTCCTCTTCTAAGCCTGTATGCATAGACCCCATCAACACTCTATTTTTAAGCGTCACAAAGCCTAAGTCTAATGGTTCTAGAAGATGCGGGTATTGGGTCGACATATCTCTTTACCTTATCATTGGTCGGATGAGTAGTGTAGCTAAAGCTTATATAGGGTACAAGTATAGTTTACTCAAAAATATTTGATTACAAATTATTAACAATGCGCTATAGAAGTGGAACTCCTTTGTATGAGACGTTATGATATGAACACTATCATAAAAATCATAAAACCTTGGATAACCCATATGACTGAAACCACTCAAAAAAATCTTTTCATCAGAATTCTTTCTGGCTTCTGGACCTTTCTGGATAAAGGTTGGCATGCTGGACTCAATATTCTTTTCTTGTTATTCCTGATTGCTCTAATCAGTTCAATTTTTTCCAAGAAAGAAGTTAAGGTTCCCAAAGGTGCGGCCTTGATTCTCAATCCTCAAGGTATGATCGTTGAGCAAAAAGATTTCATTGACCCCATGCAAAAAGCCATTAATCAAGCCTCTGGCAATAATGGCCCAGCTCAAACATCATTAGCTGATATCCTTTTTGTCTTAGAAAATGCAGCTAAAGATAAGAGAATCAACGGACTTATTATTGACACATCCAACATGATGGGTGCAGGAATGACCAAACTTCAAGCGATTGGAGAAGCCTTAGAGAAATTTAAAACCAGTGGAAAACCCGTCTATGCTCGTGCCGCTTTTTATGGACAACCTCAATACTATTTGGCTTCTTATGCTGATGAAATATCTATAGATCCAATGGGAGCAGTGATGCTTGAAGGATTTGGACGATTTAGAACTTACTTCAAAAGCTTCTTAGATCTTATCGGCGTTAACTATCATATTTTTAAAGTGGGAACTTTTAAATCTGCTGTTGAACCCTACCTGTATGATGCTATGTCTGATCAGGCTAAAGAAGCTAATCAAATGTGGTTAAATGTTCTATGGGATGCTTATAAGTCAGACGTGGCTAAAGCACGTAGATTAACGGCTCAAGATATTGAAAATTATACCATTAATTATCCTCAATCTATCCAAGATGCCATGGGAGATAATGCAAAAGTCGCTTTGGAAGCAAAACTCGTCACAACATTACAAAATGATATTGAGTTTCAGGCAGAAATGGTAGAAAAATTTGGTTCAAGCAATCATGGCAAAGATGATGATAAAAATGATTTCAAACAAGTCTCTATGTTAGATTATATCCAAGCCATTCGCCCACCTATAGAACTCCCTGGCAATAATGAAAACCGCATTGCATTAATCACAGCAAAGGGTGAAATTTTAGATGGGGAACAGCCCGAAGGTAAAATTGGTGGCAGAACCCTAGCCAAATTAATTGAAAGAGCTCGTCTTGATGAAAAAGTTAAGGCCATCGTTTTACGAGTAGACTCTCCTGGCGGAAGTGCTTTTGCATCAGAAATTATCCGTCGGGAACTCCTCGCGGCCAAAGCTGCTGGTAAAAAATTGGTGGTTTCCATGGGGACCTACGCCGCTTCTGGTGGATATTGGATCTCCGCAGATGCGGATCAAATATGGGCAAGACCTACAACCATTACCGGTTCTATAGGTATCTTTGGCATGTTTCCCACTTTTGAAAAGCCTCTCAATAAATATGGTATTCATCGAGATGGTGTGGGTACAACCCCAATGGCAGGCGCATTTAATGTCACCTCAGCACTAAAACCTGAATTTGGCGAGATCATTCAACAAATCATCAATCATGGTTATGATAATTTCCTTACAATAGTATCCAAAGGTAGAAATATGACCAAAGAGGATGTCAATAAAATCGCCCAAGGTCGTGTTTGGTCAGGAAAAGATGCTCTAGAAAGAGGATTGGTGGATAAACTAGGTTCATTACAAGACGCCATTGATGCAGCAGCTGACTTAGCCAATATCTCAAATAATTTTGATCTGGTTAAAATTCGTAAAGAGTTAACCCCAGAACAAAAACTTGTCAAAGAGCTACTTGAAAAGTCTCAAATCAAAAGTTTAATCCAATCACAAGTCAGTTCTAATGCTAATTTTATCGAACAAATCAAAACGAAGATGAGTCATGAGTTACAAAGACTCGCCAGCTTCAACGATCCACAAGGACTGTATGTCGATTGTTTGTGTATCTTAGAGCCCTAAACTAAGGAATCCCACCCTGAAAATACTTGGTTTTTCAGGGAATATATCCGTGCTAGCTCAAAATTCTTGATTTCAGCAATGCTAGAAGCTACCAGATTCGAGGCTTGAAATTTTAGGAATAGTTATTTATGTCCACGGATGGACGGTATAAAAAAAGCATGGGTATATATTTTCCATAAATTCACTTAAAATAGCAGGAACTTAAATCTGTTTCTACTAAGGGCCCCATGAGAAAAATTTTGGAAAAGCACCCTCTTTTTAGTCAATCATCCAAAAAACCTTCTGTTTATGTCGCCTATACTGGAGGTACCATCGGCATGGTACCCGGTGAACATGGTTATAAACCTCAACCAGGCTATCTTCCACAACAACTGACCAAAATCACTGAGCAATATAGCGATCAACTCCCCAATATAGTGGTTAAAGAATATTCGCCACTACTTGACTCAGCAAATATCAATTTGTCCGATTGGCATAAAATGGCTGAAGATATAGAAGCAAACTACCATAAATTTGATGGTTTTGTGATACTCCATGGCACTGATACCATGGCATACAGTGCATCGGCATTATCTTTTACGCTGGAAGATCTAAATAAACCAGTAATTTTCACAGGATCACAAATACCCCTAGGACAAATTCGTAGTGATGCGTTGGATAATATTATAGGCTCTTTGATTATCGCAGGATTTTATACAGTGCCTGAAGTAGCCATCTATTTTCACAATGAATTATACCGAGGCAACCGTTGCCAAAAAGTGGATGCCAATGGTTTCCACGCCTTTTCTTCTCCCAATTACCCCCCATTAGCAAAAGTGGGCATAGATATTAATATCAATCATAAATTGGTGCGTAATTTTTCGCAAAAACCACTGCGTATTCAAAAAATCACCCCACCAAAAATTGCTGTCATGCATCTCTTCCCGGGGTTCGATAGCTCGCTTATTTCTGCTTTAGCCACACAATCTATAGATGGCATTATTCTACGCACCTACGGCGTAGGAAATGCCCCAGTGAATGATAAAAAGTTACTGTTAGCATTAGAAGATGCTCACAATCGCGGTTTAGTCATTGTGAATTGCACCCAATGCTATCAAGGTAGTGTCGATATGGGGGGGTATGAAACAGGATCAGCACTTGAGTCCGTTGGTGTTATTTCTGGTACAGACATGACCACAGAGGCAGCTTTGGCAAAGCTATTTTATCTCTTCAGCACCAATTTAAATCAACAACAAATTGAACAGCAAATTGGTCTGAATATCCGGGGGGAATTGTCGCCAATTTTATAGAATTGGCGACAATTCTTAGCAGAGATATTTTATAAAAGTTTCTGTAAATATTTCTGTAAATGTTTCTGTAAGTGTTGAAATTTTGGTGTCAATTGCCCATTGTAAACAATAACAGCTCTTTTTAAAATTTCGGGTAAATTTAAATTTTCCCAATCGCTGCTCAAGTCCATATCCATTATAGAAGTCACATACTCAGGAAGAATTGCAGAAAAATGATTCGTCGCATCTAAGGATAATTCGCAAGGTAGATTATCTATAGACATAACGGCCACACCCTCTTTACTCAACCCATCCACATAACTGTCCGATAGTGCATCATAACTAATGACAGGATTATCTATATCTGTAGCGATCTTAGTGCAGGCTAGACTGCCATCAATGTCACAGCTAATATCTCCAACAATCAAAGGTAACTTATCTATATTTTCTCTCATTACTGCTAATGGCAATAATTTGGGATATTTTGCATCCCAATAGGGGGTTTGCAATAAAATATCAAAGCGTCCTAGTAATTCATGGAAAGTGCTTTGGTAGGCATTTTTACCATTTTCTAAATAATCTGCATAATCAAAAGGCTTATTCTCAATATGCTGATGTATATGTCGGCTTGAAACCACTGCATAAAAACTGCTATCGGGTATATCACCTTGCAACATTTTTTCAGTGGGCAACTTCTCTAAGCCAATCCATTGACAAACCTCCTCAGCACCTTTCCCAACTTTACCTGTACCTACAATCAGTATCCTCACAGGCTGGCCATTGGATAAATCGATATTTTGAAGGGCATTTTCAGCCGTCTCTACATCACCATATTGCCAACTTTTTCTGACCAAATGCAGTTGATTGGTTTGTTCTAGAAGCTGGTATTTTTTTCCTGCAAAATGCAAAGTATCTATTGCCCCAGCTATCCCAGCATATCGACCAAAGGCTATCGTCCGAAGACCCTCATCATTGGTAATCAGTTCATAATCTATAAGCGTTGCCTTTTGATCAATAAACTTTTGCAATAAGGGCATATTATAAGACTGTCCTTTCATCGTATGGGAAAATGCCAAATGAACCTGATTGGGTTGAATTGAATCCACAGGGGGTTCTTTGATCCCTAACACAAACTGATAATTTTCTGGAGTACTCACTAAATGACATCCTTGTGATTGATATTGTTCATCGGTATAAATTCTGACTGGACTTGATTCTACATCAAACACATAACCTTGTTGAGCGAGTTTTTTGGTCGCTTGTGGCGTTAAGGCAGCCCGACGCTCCCAATTGTTTTTATGCTCTTTTCGAAGAATACTAGTTAGCATGAATAGGCCCTTTTTAAAAATTATTGGTGTTTTTGTATTTCAATTGAAATAGATTCGTTTAATCGTCTAGCTCGATAACTTTTTTTAGCTTCAGAACCCGTTAAAATCTCACCGTCAGAACTGATAGTAAAAAGCTCATCTTTCCCTAAATCATTTATTGCCGCATACAACAATGTAGCTTGAAGCGCTGATTCCAACTGTTGTGGTGTTAATCTTTGACCATTCTCCCATTTTCCCAACTCAACAGCAGTTTTTAACTTTTGGTAAATTTCTGGGGACATCGTTTCAATGACATGATTATTCATATTTTTAGTGTATCTCCAATTTCAGATGATAATTTCTGTTGAGTCAGTCTAGATTGCAGCATCTTATCGAAGGCATCATTAATTGCATAAAACGCCGGCTCTAAATACTTATACTGATGCAAAAAACTATGGGTGTGATCAACTGAACAGTTCACTTCAAAAATCACTATCTCTCCCTTTTCATTCAGGCTAAAGTCAACCCCAAAAAAATCCAATCCAATAATATCGGCTAATTGTTGCAGGCAGTGATAATTGTGCTCACCTAAAGTCTGTATAGGGTCATTCAGAAACAATAACTCTAGGCGTTGAAGTGATGAGTCTTTTTCCATTAATGCGCTTCTACTCACACTGTGGATATTCCAATCATCCCCAATATGGCAATTTTCTGGATACATTTGACCATCGATAAAATAAAACCTAAAACGACGGTAAATATGATCTGAGAACTCAGTTTCTATAAATTGAATAACATAGAGTTCTTTACCTTGTGCCGAAATAAAATACTCTAATGCTTGTTGATCGGAAACCACTTTGGAAAAACTGGTACCCGTTTGAGTGCCAGTTTGGCGTATCAAATAAGGGTATTCAAAACCATCTTGTTTCACTCTAGCGAGCATATTTTCACAATCATCTTCAGATATTAAATAACGATAGGTCCGTGGGAAAATAAGCCCTTCAACATCTTTTAGACGTTGATAATTTTGTTCTCTGGTCGTTTTTAACACCTGATCTGGATGATTAATCACTTGAAGCTCGGGGTGCTTCTCTAAAAAAACACTTAAAGATAACAGCGAGCTTTTTTCTAGATCGGGATCTGAAATGGTATTAACCAACAATTGATGCTCAGGAAGTTGCTGTAAATGTTCAATATTTTTATCAAAAATATAAAATCGAGTACGTTGATATTTTTTAGCATCAATCAACCATTGGGTATTAAAATGTGCGCCATTCAGATAAATAGTATTCGTGGTGTTGAGATCAAAGCGGCAATGCCCCAAACCTGAAAAGCTTAAAATATGACCTTGTGACATTTGTTCAGCATCTTCAGTATACCAAGGCTGAACATCTAACCCTTTTTTAAGAATGTCCCATGCCTTATCTATCTCCTTATGCTCTCTTAACAAGGCTGACAGTGGGATAAAGTAACGAGCGTCCTTGCTGGATTGCTGGTAAAGGCGGTTAAACTTTTGTTGTGCTTGTTTCAGAAACCCAGCAGCTAATAAGGTTTGAGCCATTTGATAATCATTTAACTCAGAAGGAAATAGCTTGTCAATTTTTTCAAAAACCTCTAATGCTTTGTAATAAGCTTTAGAGGTAGAATAAGCTATAGCTAAATTGCTCAGGGCAGGCCGATGAGCAGGCTGAATAATTAACACTTTCTGGTGTAAAGCAATAGCTTCAACATAGTTTTCAAGCATTTGTTTGACCAAGCCCAAATTTGCAATAGCATCGATATCATCGGGGTTGATCCTGATGATTTTTTCCAAAATAGGTTCTGCCAGTCCCCACGCCTTTTTACTGATGTAGAATCGCCCTAGATTGTTAAGGGAGTCAGTAAAATCAGCATCAATTTCTAATGCGCTTTGAAAAGATTTTTCTGCTAAATGATCAGCCCCCTTTTCAAGGTATATCATGCCTAAATTATTATGTGCTGCTAAAAGCTGAGGATTTTTAATCAATGCCTTCTGATAGTTTTCAATGGCAGCATCTTCTCTATGGATTTGTTGTTGTATACTTGCAAGGTTACATAGAACGGAAGGATGATTATCTGAATATTGAACAGCCAGTTTAAGATATTTGATAGCCTCTACTGGTTTATTGTTTTGAAAGGCTGAGATCCCCCTCACCTGAAGCGCTCCAACATGACCCGGCTCATTATCCAACAATGATTCACAGCAGCGTTCAACCTGTTCCCAATTTTGTTGAGAAAAATAATTTAAAATGCTGTTATAAAGCGTTTCAGACAAAATAGTATCTCACAAAAATTACCCGACCCTTGAACCTAGATTAAAGAATAGCGCATCAACATGTCTATTGAATATGAGATACAATGCTGATGACGGGCAATATTTTACACTATTTTTACAGTTTATTTCATATAAATGGAGAGATAGTTAGCCTAAAACAAAAAAAGCCTTCTTTCGAAGGCTTTGGTGCGCTAGCAAAACTACCAAATAATTGGATTTAATCTGGCTGTTCTGTAGATTTTTCTACGCTGTTCTTAGGATTAGCAGGTGATTTTTTAGCTTTTGTAGCGGTCTTTACTTCAGCCTTTGGTGCAGCTTGTTGAGCGGATTGTTTTGCTTCAACTAATTTGCTTACGGCTAATGCTAATGCTTCAACTTTTTCAGTTAAAGAAACAAGCCTTGGATCTTCGTCTACTGTATTTAGACCCAATTTATCCTTCAATGAATTGACATTTTTCTCTAGTAATTCATTATGAAATATCTTCCGCTCTAATTCAGTCTGTATTTCTTGGCCACGCGATATCAAACCATTCACAGTAGAATTCGTTTCCACATAGGCTTTGTCAAGCATGTCCACAGTAAACTTCAAACCTGTACCGTAAAGACCCAAGCCTGCTAACCAAGCTTGACGTCCCATTTTTTCAAGATTTTCAACTGGTTTCATATCAGTATCCTCAAAAATATCCCCCTAACTTTTGACAATTAGGGGTATAAATTAATAAACTTACTTTTCTGCTAATTTAACAACGATGTCAGTTAATGCATCAATCTTTGCAGACAATTCATCAATTCTGTCATCAGCTGGTACTGCTTCAAGACCTAATTTTTTTCTAATCTCAGTAACTCTTTCAGACACATTGGCTTTTTCCATGAACTTTTCTTTCACTTCATTAGATTTTTCTTTAAATTTGACTTTCGCTTCAGCTTCGATTTTTTCGCCTTGGTTAACTAAGTCTTCAAATAACTTAGAGGTTTCAGCATTTAGCTTTTCATAACGACCTTGAGCCTCATCAAACCCTTTACCGTAAGCCCCTAGACCAGCTAACCATATACGACGTGAAAATTCTTCGGCTTCTGCCACTTTGCTTTTGATTGTATCGAGTTTTGACATGTTGTCTCTCCTAATAAATAAAGGTAATTATCTGAACACAGTGTTAGATTACGGTTTTAAATTAGAAACCGCATACTAATATTCAAATTATTTTGACAAAAAATTTTTATTTCAATTAACTAATTGATTTCAAAGTTAAATATATTTAATACTAGGAGCCTGTCCGAGAATAGCGATCCTAGCGAGGGCAAGCTTGTTTGAGTCAGATTTTTCGATGGATTGAGGCGAATACTCCCTCTCGGCAACGGCTCCTGCGTTGCTCTACCTCCTGCATCCATGCAGTCGTATTTAACGAAATTCATCGGGAAATCTGGCCAAACGGGCTTGGCCGCAGTAGATCAGTCTATTCTTGGACAAGATCCTAGGAAGTTTAGAAGTTAAATCTTAAGGTAGCAGCAATTTGACATGAGAAATATAGAATTTTTTGCAAAAAAAAATCACCTTGAAGGTGATTTTTTAATATGGCGCGCCCGGAGAGATTCGAACTCCCGACCCCCTGGTTCGTAGCCAGGTACTCTATCCAGCTGAGCTACGGGCGCATAACTTTTGACTTCTCTTCATTGAGGCGGGCATTATAAGGGTTAACTTTTTATTGTCAACTTAAATGCCACCTCAATTTTTCTCGCATTTAATGGCGGAGAGGGAGGGATTCGAACCCTCGATGGGGTTTAACGCCCATACTCCCTTAGCAGGGGAGCGCCTTCAGCCTCTCGGCCACCTCTCCGAAACTCTATCTATACTTATCTGTATTGTTTAACTGAGGTTAAATCTGTACAGGATTAACGGCGAAGGATATTACCTTATTTTGAAAAAAAAACAAGTGTTGATTTGATAATATCCTTAATATTATGAATTAAACGTTGCCGATAGATTCTTCAGCATCAGGATTATTCTTTTCTCTTTGGATTTTAAGATAAATTTCTTCTCTGTGAACAGAAACTTCCTTTGGTGCATTGATGCCAATACGTACTTGATTTCCTTTAACGCCCAAAACGGTTACCGTAACATCATCATCTATCATAAGGGTTTCTCCAACCCTTCTTGTTAAAATTAACATATGTCAATCTCCATTAATCAATTGTGTATGGCTGCTGTTTTGATCAATCATTTGACATCATCAGCAACCCCTCCGCTCATTTATGGGGTCATATTAGTAAAGTTCAAGAGCATAAATGAGTTTTACCTGCACTCACATTATCTTAGGGTTTGCCACAGAACTCAAGAATTCCTTTTGTTTTTCTTGATTTTTTTCAATTTTCATCCTTTAGACCTCAATTCTAAGAACTATAATTCTGTTTTATCCAATCTTTTGCAGAATCTAAAACCTGAGTGAGATGAGCGCCATCAGGCCCACCTGCCTGCGCCATATCTGGCCGTCCGCCTCCTTTTCCACCAATTTGCTGTGCCAAGAAATTAACTAACTGACCTGCATTGAGTTTATTACACAAAGGTTTTGTCACCCCCACGATGATTTGCGCTTTCTCTTCATCTTTTGAAGCTAAAATGACAACACCTTGCTTAAGCTTGTCTTTTAGCTTATCAAGCGTGTCTCTTAAAGCCTTAATGGGTAAGTTTTCATATTGTTTTGTGAGAAGTTGAATGCCTTTTATTTCTATGGTCTCACTCATGGGATCATGATCTTGACCCAAGACTATTTTAGTCTGCATGTCTTGAATATTTTTTTGACTTTCTTTCAGTTGCTGTTGTAACTGTTCAACCCTATCCAACAAGTTGTCTGAATTTGACTTCAAAACTGTGCTCAATTGTTGAATAAGTTGCTGTTGTTTTTGCATGTAGTCTATCGCTTTTTTACCACTCAGTCCTTCGACACGTCGTACACCAGAAGCGATACCTGACTCATGGGTCAATTTGACAAGGCCGATATCACCCGTTCTTTTAACATGGGTACCACCACACAGCTCTTTAGAAAAAATCCCCATAGTGAGTACTCTAACCTCTTCTCCATACTTCTCACCAAATAAAGCCATCGCACCATCTTCTCTGGCTTTTTCTGGGGTCATCAACTGCGTGACAACTTCATAATTTTTCTGAATATGGTGATTAGCAATGGCTTCAATCTCTAAAAGCTGTTGTGGACTCACGGGTTCAGGGTTGGCAAAGTCAAATCTTAAATAGTCAGAGGAAACCATTGAGCCTTTTTGTACAACATGCAGCCCTAAAACTTGTCTGAGTGCTGCATGAATAAGATGTGTCGCTGAATGATTCAGTGCTGTAGCGCGTCTCACCTCGGATTCGACTCTGGCATCGACAACATCTCCAACCTTTAAATGACCTGAGGCCAGATGACCATGATGAAGGAAGGCGTTACCTGATTTAGTGGTATCTGACACCTCAAAAACACCCCCATTAAAAATTAATGAGCCTTTATCACCAACCTGGCCACCAGACTCCGCATAAAAGCTGGTGCAATCCAGCACGATAACCGCAGATTGCTGTTTTTCAATCTGAGTAACACTTTCTCCTTGATAGAAAATCTCCCTAATCACCGATGACACTTCTAATTGGTCATAGCCTAAAAACTCGGTTTTTTGATCCGAATGAATGCCATCTCGATAATCAACGGCAAACTGACTTGATTGTTTTGAGCGATTTTTTTGGGCATTCATCTCTTTTTCAAAACCCTCTTCATCCACCTGAAGAGATTTCTCTCTGGCAATATCACAGGTTAAATCCAGGGGGAAACCAAAGGTATCGTAGAGTTTAAAAACCAGTTCACCTGGTATACAGTCACCAGAGAGTTTAACCAGCTCCTTTTCCAACAACTCCATGCCCTGCGCCAGAGTT
>Ga0210032_1000933_pt1 | contig 18200 bp, 9 predicted proteins | sample CryGeyCG2114_250_2_FD_185458 | JGI IMG/M metagenome (GOLD analysis project Ga0210032, IMG submission 185458) | Groundwater microbial communities from aquifer - Crystal Geyser CG13_big_fil_rev_8/21/14_2.50 (SPAdes) (version 2) | ecosystem: Environmental > Aquatic > Deep subsurface > Groundwater ... | reverse complement strand
TGGCCGACGAGTTCCAGGATGCCGACGAGATTCAGACGCAATGGGTGATCGAGCACGGCAAGGCGGGTATTGAGTGCACCATCGTTGGCGATGATGACCAGAGCTTGTACTCTTTCAGGAACGCCCTCGGGTATGAGGGCATGCAGCGCGTCACTCAGCAGCTGGTCTCCCAAGAGATCACCCTACCCGTCAATTACCGGTGCGCCCCCAACATCCTTGGCCATGCGGCCAGCCTGATCGCTCACAACAAGGTCAGGGCCAGCAAAGCGATTCAGGCCAGCCGTTCCACCATTGGAAGCATCAAAGTGCATCGCGTCGCAGATCGGCTCGATGAAGCTGACCGAATAGCAAAGGCGATCAAGTCTTCGCCCGGCCAGACTTGGGCCGTCCTGGCCAGAACCAACAGTTTGCTTGAGCACGTCGAGGCCGAGTTGATGGCGAAATCCATACCCTATCGCCTGTCGGGCGGCAAATCCATCTGGGATGGGATGGCAGGAAGTGCGCTTGTCGGGTTGCTGAAGAGCGTGCACTCGGATAACTGGACTGGGATGGCCAACGCGCTGTCGATGTGCGGTATCAGGCCGGAACTGCTCAACCTGGACCATAGCCACAAGAGCTGCGACCAGATGCTGGAGAAGATCCGCGAGCACATTCCAGAAAACGACGTGCGCGCAATCAAGATCATCGACGGCGTGACACGAGGCTGCACGGACTGGCGCCGGCAGATGGCCGATGGCAATACCTCGCTGGCCATCTATGCGGCAACGAACTGGCTCTCTCAGTACCTGAAGTCTGACCGGGGCAATCTCCTCAAGAAGCTGGCCAACATCATCGCGAAGCTGAATGGATCTCTTGCGCAGCGCCTGAACAGCTTGACCCGTTTGAATTCGGACGCCGCCGCAGCCGAGGTTGTTCTTTCCACCTTGCACGGCAGTAAGGGGCTGGAATTCGACTGTGTATGGATCATCGGCGCTGAGGATAGCAACCTGCCACACCCCGACTCGACCGAGGCCGAGGAACGACGGTTGTTCTATGTCGGCATGACGCGCGCCCGGAACCGACTGGAAATCAGCAGCTCGCTTGAGGATGGACAGGAGTCCCGCTTTGTGCAAGAGGCTGAACTGCTTTGAGGCATCAAATCCTGGTCATCGGTCGATACCTTGGCGTAACCGATCAGCAGCTTGTCCTTCATGGTGCGCCGTTCGTTGCAACGCCAGGGAAAATGGCAAGGCGCGACGAGGCGCATGGCCGCCCCCTGCAACGAGGAGCAACGCCGCCAGGCGACTCGAAAACCGTGCAATCTGGCGCGTAGCGGGGTCACCTTCCAGGTGAACGTTATCGAAGGCACAAAACGCTGTATTCAATGGACTTTCCAAGACCCAAGAAGCGGTCAACTGAGGTTTTTTGGGTTAAATATCCGTTCAAATCATTGTAACTGGCGGACTTCACCAGTTCGTCGTAGAATGATTGCATGCGCGCAATAAAAAAATCAACAAGAAGTCACGTCCATTTTTCGGGGCATGAAACCTTTCCACTGCGTCAAATGTGGCTCAAAAAAGCCTTTGACCAAGCAGTCGTGGGGGAGCGTGTGCCGAAAGCCTCTTTCACCGATGAAAATGCCATCGCATCGTTTGGCGTCGGCAAAAACATGGTTAGCTCTATTCGTCATTGGGCGATGGCCTGCGACATTCTTCGCGATACCTGCGAAGACCAAAACTTCTTTGCAATCGCTCCCACCGCTTCCGAAATATTGCGTGATGGCGGGCTAGATCCATACGCTGAAAACCCCTCTACAGCATGGTATGCCCATTGGTGGCTTGCTGGCAAAGGTTACCGCTCTACTACTTGGCGATGGCTTTTCAATTATGTGACATCCCCCACTTTTACTCGACAAGAACTTGAAGGCCCGTTGGAAGACTTCGCGCGCAAGATTGACCCAAAGAAACGCATCTCACCCTCAACTCTTTCGCGCGATTTGGAAACCTGCTTACGTAGCTACGCTCCCCGCTTCGCGGGCGGTTCACCTGAGGACTTCGCTGAACCGCTACTTGGTGAGTTAGGATTGCTACAAGAGGTACACAAGGGGCAATTTGCGTTCCGCAGAGGCCCTAAAGCCACCCTGCACGATGGGCTATTTGCCTACGCGCTTCTCGACTTTTGGGAGAGTTCAGCCCAAGGACTCAGCTCCATGGCCTTTGAAGCCATCTCATACGGCGAAGGTTCTCCTGGCCGTGTTTTCAAGCTAGACGAAGATTCAGTGGCCGAGCGTTTAATGGCACTAAGTGACCTCACTGACGGATATTTGGTGTGGACGGACACAGCAGGTCTGCGTCAAGTTCACAAACAGCCCGGCGATTCTGAAGAGTTACGCAGAAAACTTATTAGAAGAGCCTATGACTGACGAAAAACTATTGCTTGCGGATATTGTCCGCATCTCTCGCCACTACCAACGCTCAATCCGCGTCGACACAGACCTAGGTCGCCATGATGCATTGGCTGGTTACATCTGCCACTCCACGGCAACCTCAGTGCTGGAAATCATGTCTAGGCAGGTGGCGGAAACCAATCAACGCTCGTTCACTTGGACCGGCCCTTTCGGGGGGGGGAAATCTTCATTGGCAGTAGCTCTGGCGAGTGCTCTTCATCCAGACAAGCCACTTCGCAAACTCGCAAGGACTGCGCTCAAGATTGATTCAATACCAACCTTCGACCGAGCATTCCCTGTTCGTAAAGGATGGCTAGTCGTTCCAGTGGTGGGCAAAAGGTCAAGCGTAGTCACCGAACTCACCTCAGCCCTTAGCAAGGCAAAAGGCAACGGTTCAGACAAACGCAAGCTCTCGCCCAACGGCCTCATTAACGAGTTAGTTCAAACCGCTGAGAATCGCTCACAGGACGGCGTCTTAATCATCCTTGACGAGATGGGTAAGTTCCTCGAAGCCTCCGCCTTAGGGCATGGCGACGATGTTTACTTCTTCCAGGAATTAGCTGAGGCCGCCGCGCGCACTAACGGCAGGCTTGTTATCGTGGGAGTGTTACATCAGTCCTTCGCCCAATATGGAGCGCGCCTTGGTAACGATACTCGCGATGATTGGGCCAAAGTCCAGGGCCGCTATGTCGATTTGCCATTTGTGGCTGCTAGCGACGAAGTCGTAGAACTCATTGGACGAGCCATTGAAGCCGAGCGCAGCCCTCAATGGATGCTGGATGCGTCTACCGCAATTGCCGAGTCCATTAAGTCTCGACGCCCCGCCTTAGGAAGCCAGTTCGCAGAAGCTTTGGCCACCTGCTGGCCCCTTCATCCTGCCATGGCAGCCCTCCTTGGCCCGATCTCCAAACGGCAGTTCGGCCAAAACGAGCGCAGCACATTTGGCTTTCTTGCGTCTGTTGAGCCGCATGGCTTCCACTCATATTTGACCGCCACACCGTTGAAGTTGGCCTCTTGGTATCGCCCTGATAACTACTGGGATTACCTACGTTCAAACCTAGAGCCTGCGATTCTTGCCTCTTCTGATGGACATCGGTGGTCGCAGGCCGTTGAGGCAGTTGAGCGGACGGAGGCCAAAACCGGCAATCCATTTCTGGTCGAGCTGATCAAGAACATCGCGATCATCGATTTGTTCCGTAATGGTTCGGGGCTAGCAGCTGATGCTGCGGTTCTCGGGGCAATTTTTTTCAAGGTACCCACCGACGATATTGAGAAAGGCCTTGCCGAGCTCTCTCGCATGCGGGTAGTCCTCTTCAAAAAACACATCGGAGCTTGGTCAGTGTTCGAGGGGAGCGACTTCGACATCGACTCGGCCATCGCCCAAACCCTCGCTGCCTCGCCGGGCGTCGACTACACCCATCTTGCTCATCTGATGGGCCTTCATCCTGTTGTGGCTAAGCGTCACTACCACGAGACAGGTACCATGCGCTGGATGAACCTGTCCCTCAGTAGGCTCGACGATGCAGAACGATTAGCTGAGAAATACGTACCATGCCAAGGCGAATTCGGCCTGTTCGCCCTTGCGCTGCCAGATCGAGGCGTGGGGCACAAGACAGCTCTAAACAGAGCGAGAGCAAGCTCAAGGCGCACTCCTTGGCCAGTACTTATTGGCATTCCGAGAAACCACGCCCGGATCGATGAACTCAGCGCTGAGTTGGTCGCACTTGAAGTTGTTAAAGACCGTCATGAGTTGCAAGGCGATGCCGTTGCGCGGCGCGAGGTTCATGCTCGTCTGGCTTCGGTCAGAGCAAACCTAGAGGAACAGCTACAAGCAGCCGTTACCAATGCTCAGTGGTTCGATGGCAGAGATAAAATGATTGAAGCAGGCTCCAGACTTTCTCCTATTGCCTCCGATTTGGCGCACGAACTTTATTCAAGTTCACCACTAGTGTGGAGCGAACTGGTCAATCGCGACAACATGTCCAGTAATAGCACGAAGGCACGGCGCGATCTGCTGCATCGTATGCTCGACCATGAATCTTCCGAGCATCTTGGAATTGAAGGATTTCCAGCTGAGCGAGGCCTGTATGAAACCCTACTGCGAAGCACCGGTCTCCATCAGCAAGATGCCAATGGCCATTGGCGATTCTTGCCTCCGGCTAAAGCGAACAAGGCTGGTTTCGCCGACTTGTGGAAGGCAACCAAGGCCCTGTTCACCAATGCTACCTTACGCGTAAAGGCTTCCGATGTCATTGAACTGTGGAGCGCCCCTCCCTATGGCGTGAAAGCTGGTATTCAGCCAGTAATCTTTACGGCTTTTCTACTAGCTCACAAAGCAAATGTAGCCGTCTACAAAGAAGGGATGTTTATCCCGCACCTGACCGACGCCGACATCGACGAATATCTACAAGATCCAAGTCGATTTTCACTGCGTTGGGTGTTAATCGATGAAGAGAAGACCCGAATATTGCGTGGTATTGCCAACATCCTCGCCGAAGTTGGACAAGCTACTGAGGCACGTGATCCGCTGGAAGCAGCTCGTGGCTTGGTTGCTCTAGCATTTAACCTTCCAGTTTGGACACAACGAACCCACCAGCTCAGCGAAAGCACTCGATCAATCCGCGACACGTTGCTTAAGGCCAGTGACCCCCACAAGGTATTATTTGTCGATCTAGCGGCAATATTGGACACAAACGATGGGGATGCCTATATCAACGCACTTCGGGATCCCATAACAGAGCTGGTGGGCGCCTACGAGGTCATGCTTAGGCGCGTTGATGCAGCGATGCTAGAAGCTCTGGATGCCCCCGCTGACCAGCTAGATCGTTTGCGATCACGCGCGGAGGCTGTTTCCGGTATCACTGGAGACTTGCGCCAGGATTCTTTTGCTACACGACTGGCCAAACATGATGGCAGCAGGGAGAGCATAGAGGGCATCCTGAGCCTTGCAGCAAACAAACCTCCTCGAGATTGGACTGACCGAGACATCGATGCGGCAATGTTGGAGATTTCCAAGGTCGCACTTCGATTCAGACAGGCTGAAGCCTTCGTCTCAGTTAAAGGGCGCAAGCCCAATAGCGAAGCCTTCGCAGTAGTGATTGGCGCAGGCTCCGGAACTAAGATGATCTCGCGATCTTTCTCCATCACCGACCGACATCGACAAGCGGTAGAGTCCAAGGCTGATGAGATTGCCGAACAACTGCGAAAGCAAGGATTGGGAACTGAAGTTCTACTCGCCATCCTTGCCAAAGCAGGCATGCGACTGACTGCGGACGAGGAGAAAAGCAATGGCTGAGCGCCATGTCCTCGGACTTTCCGGAGGCAAAGACAGCGCGGCATTGGCCGTCCACATGCGCCAAGTCCACCCAGAACTCGACATTGAATATTTCTTCACCGACACTGGCAAAGAATTGCCCGAAGTCTATGAGTTTTTGGGGCGTTTAGAAGGCTATTTGGGCAAGCCAATCGAGCGGTTGAATCCGCGCCGCGACTTCGATTTCTGGCTACGCGAATACAATCACTTTCTGCCTTCGCCCCAAACACGCTGGTGCACTCGAAAGCTCAAGCTCAATCCATTCGAGCAATGGATCAAACCGATGTTGGCTTCTGGCGAGATAGTTACCTCCTACGTAGCAATTCGAGCCGATGAGGACTACCGCGAGGGCTACTCGTCCAAGCAAGACAACCTGATCATCAAGCTGCCATTCCGCGAAGCAGGTATCGACAAAGCCGGCGTGATGGATATTTTGGAATCTTCTGGTGTGGGCTACCCAAAGTATTACGAATGGCGCTCACGCAGTGGCTGCACCTTCTGCTTCTTCCAGCAGAAGATTGAGTGGGTGCGACTCAAGGAACGTCATCCAGAGGCATTTGAAGATGCCAAAGCCATGGAAAAAAATGCCTTGGAGCACGGATCTCCGTTCACCTGGTCCTCAGGAGAGTCGCTGATTGAGTTAGAGCAACCTGAACGCGTTGCTCAAATTATTGAAGACTACGAGCGTCGTAGAGAGCGCATTCGGGCAAGTATTCCCATCAATCCGCTGCGCCCCGTTCGCGCCTGCCCCGAAGACATAGATGATATTTATGGGGAAGATGAAGGGGGCGGGTCCTGTCTTATATGTCACAAATGATCAGGTAAAATATTTGAACTTTCTATTTTTCTAGCTACTATATTGATCCATGAAATCGCATCTCGTTTGGAAAGAGAATCGGCTGTTGTCCACTATGACATCGCCCTCTGGATTTGCCACCAAATAGCGCTAGGCATTTGCAAGCGTATCAAGGAATTGTGTAAGTTCCGAATAGTTGTCCGCCTTCGAAATCTTAATCACGTGAACCTTGAAATCTTGCAGCCATCGTTCTCTTTCTGCCTCCGTGATATCTTCTTCGGCTAACAAGGCGTAGTGCATAGGACCAGCCGTGCTAGAAAATGCATCTGCGATATATCCAAGCAAAAGGTTGATTTCGGGATCAGCCATGGACGCACCGACAAAGACGACGGAGTACATAGTAAACATCACAGAAAGAATGCTTCGATAACCCGGATTCCCGTAAAGTAACTTTCGGTAGTCCACTTCCGTTAATACAATTCCATTGCCTACACGAGCCGCATCACCGTGGGCTTTCAATAGAAAGAATTCCCGGCGAGAAAGCTTTCGATGAACGTCGCCGGCATCCACAAATGATGACGCAGAAATGCGGTTCCCGGCATCGGCATAAGCATCTTCGATAAGAGTGTCGTAATTGATAGTCAACACGAAAGGCAACATATTCAACTTAACTAAAGCCCTATGCAGATCCGTTGGCTTCGCACCCGACTTTGTGAAGATGCGCTCGACAGTCTCATCGAACAATGGCCCCAGCTCGGATTTAATCGCCGCCGCAGCCATCAGGAACTTGTCTGGCCGAGCTAAGAGTTTTTGATACATTGCCGCTCGATCCTTGTCGATCAAAGCGTCACGCGCCGCAACTTGAACAAGCTCAGAGAGAAATTCGCCCCATAAAGGTAAACCTGCCCCCTTGGAGGCACCGGCACCTACGAGAACAGCGCAACGCCCTGAGCGGTAGGCATCCTTGAGCGAATTTGGAATGCGATTAGAGTCAAATGACATAGGTATTCTCCATCACCTCAAAAACGCTCGAAGCGCTCTATTTCTAATTTTTAAATTGGCCTTCTGACCGCCCTGAACGCGAAATGCGTTGATGTAATCATAAAGGTGTTTACTTAGAGCATCTGGCACGTCTGGATGCTCACCATCCGACAGCAGCTTTTCAGGCTTGGGGTTGTAAGCACGACGCAAAGATTCGAACGCCTTGAATTTGCGAACGAGCCTTTCGACTTCGGTGGACTTGCCTTCGTCTCGATATTGCATAATCAGCCAAGAAAGATCAACAAATATCCATTTCTGGTTTATCGAATGATTCAACACGTCGTTCACCTCTTCGAGAACTGTCAGGGCATCATCCACCTTCGCCGAAAGAGCCAAAACTTCAAATCCTCTGTCGGTTCCATACTCGGTGATCATGCTCCGCAAGTCCAGCGCCTTGATATCTCGATCGCCTTGGTATGCAGCAATGGCATAGGCGTGGCCAGCATAGTCCAGATGTTTGTAGCGAGCAGGCGATATCTTGCAAGTATGGAAGAAAGGGTGCAATCGAGCTGTCGAATCAATCGAGTAACGTAGCGGCCCGTCCATCGCATTACGGAGCTCAGCGGGATTTAGCGAGACTCCCATCTGAAGCCTTGCGAATAAATTTCTGATCTCCTCGGGTCGAGAGGCCGTAATCTCACCAATGGAAACCTTGAACTCTTCGAAGCGGTCTCTAAGTTTCTTACTCAGTTGACTAAACTTCTTCCCTTGAATCGCTTCACCTTCGATTGGAGTCAGCGGCTCAGTGTGATTTAACGCGAGGTCGCCTGCGTGGAACATCCAAATAGCTCTAAGCCTTTGTTGTCCGTCCACTGCATCGTGTTCGAAGGTTGCATGGTTAAGCTTTCGCAAGTAAACCTTGGGAATATCCATGCCTCTAAGAATCGAATCCAAAAGCAGAGTTTGACGAGGCGGTTTCCAAGCGGGGCCTCGTTGCCAAGCCGGAGTGAGTTCAATCTTGTCTTTGCGCTTAACGAGTTCTTTGATCGTCCAACTCTTCTGCTCGACCTTCATTGTTATCTTTCTCCCTTGGTTCAATGTCAATTGGCGTAAAGTTCGTTCGCGTCTCTGCCAATTGCGTCTACAGCCGCTACGATATCTTCATCCGATAGAAATGGAGCTTGGGCAAAGACCAATCCCTGCTCGCCGTTAAGTTTTGCGGCAAGATGTCCTTTGCCTAGCAAAAGCTCAGCACCTGGACGATCCAACGCAATCTTTGAAGTCGCCTCGCTGGCCACCTTCAGAATCAGGCGATTGCCCAAATTCTCCCGCAATTGCATTGGCATGACATCCTTGTCTGGGCGCTGCGCAGCAAAGATCAAGTGAATGCCAGCAGCACGAGCCTTGACGCCTAAGCGTTGGACAGCCGCGCTGACAGCACCTTTGTAGGCGTCATCGAGCATCCAGTCGGCGAATTCATCATGGATGAGGAATATCATCGGCAACCGATCAACTGGCGTGGCTTTCGCGTTGAAGGTCGCCAGGTCACGCGCCCTGGCGGCTGCGAACATCCGATAACGGCTCTCCATTTCATCGACCAATGACGCGAGAACCTCAGTCGACCGCTCGCGGGTTGTGATGATCGGCTCGCGCATGTGCGGCAGGTCTTCCAGCGCCGAATAATCAACGCCCATCTTCGGATCAATCAACACGATCTGTGCAAGCTCTTTCGGGTTAGTCGCAGCAATATCGAGAAGAATCGCCTGTATGAGCACCGATTTGCCACTACCGGTTGCTCCAGCGACCAATGAATGTGGCTCATGTGAAGCTAGCCCGCCGAATTCGGCCCCAAGATTCAAATACAGAGGCGCGCCATTTATTTCCTGCAAGCCGAGGACAAATGAAGTATTGATGCCAGCAGCGTTACGATTGAGGCTGCGCCGCGCCCACAAGTCCCAAAGCGAAACTGCCTGACGCTTCTCCCCAGCGATGGTCACAACAATTTCACCGGGTTTTGGCTGCACCGTGACGAGGTTGATCGCGTGTGTGGTGAGAAGTTGCGTGCGCTTTGCATCGATATCCTCAACGCGCAATCGATCAGATCCGGCGAGTCTGACAAGGCAGCCGTTTGGAGTGAGGCGTGTGCCCAAAACGGCAGCTTGCAGACCGTAGCCATTGAGAGCGGTTTTGAGCTTGCGCGTCGTCTCTTGCGCCCAAGCCTCGCGCTCATCTTGCGTGAAAGTGGCGACAGCGGCCTTCGTTGCGATTAGATCAAACAAATGGGAGCCAGAGGGCATTACTGCGGAAGGAGTTGGAGCAGGAGTTACCGGGGTGACAGTGGGTGTCGGCGCGTCGATCGAAGTTGGGACTACTGGCGGTTGAGCTGCGGCGGCTTCCGGCACTGGTTGCGGCTCTTCCGCCACAGACAGCTGCTCGATCATCGCAGACCAAGCGACTCGCGGCGCAGGCAACCGAATGAAAACGGAGTTCCATGGAGTGTTGCCGCCAAGTTCGGCGCGTATCGCGGATGGGTCTTCATCGCGAGCGTAGGCTTCGACAAGACGGCGCAGCTCGGGGCGATCAAAGACCTCTTGCCATGCCTGGAAGCCATCGGTGTCGTCGAGCATGTTCTGATCGGAGCAAGACTGAAAGGAAGTTGGGTCAGCCGAATGAACAAAAACCTGCGAGTAGCCGCGCAAGGAGATTCCAGCGGCACCATCGCGCAGATTGGCTCGGACGCGTTCAAGAAGGCCGGAACAACCGGGCGGAATGTCGGCGTCGATAAGCAGATCAGCAAGTCGAGACAGCCAAACGTCACGATCGAGCCGACCGGGATCGCCGAAAAGAGCTTCGCGAAAGGTCGAGAGCGTCGCCATAAGCTGGGCTTTCGACGAGCGACGAGCCTCGGCAACGCTAGCGGCGGCGACATATTTTGATTCGACAACGGCGACATGAAGATGCGGACCGTCCTCGGTTTCTTCCACGCACAGACCAAGAATGTCGGCGATGCGATTTTCCTTCTGCGCAAGCCAGTCGGCGTAGTCATCGAGCAGAAAGAACACGCAGAAGGACTGGCGGGAACTGCATAATGCTTTAAATTCGCGCTCTAAGAGATATCGGCTCATCACAAGCCCAATCATCTCGCCGGCAGACACGCCACGCTTTGCGGCGCGCAATACGATGTCTCCAGAGATGGACAAGGCATCCTTCTTGACGCGCTCAGAAAGGTTTGAAAGTTCGTCAAGGCCAAATGGGAGGCCAAGCTCGCCAAGCCTACGGCGCGCGAGAACGCCAAGTAAGCGCAACTCCGATGTCGAACTGACGATCATGTTGCGACCATTTGTCGTCGCTCTACGATAACGCACAACTGTCACACCATTGGCCTGTAACTGCCGCTTATCAAGCAGCTCGTCGTATGTCGCAACCCATTCCGCCAACACATGCGCGTCATCAAGCGTCGCCCGAAGGTTCTCGTTCTGCAAAGATATCCGCCGAGCCGGTAAGAAGACCGAGCCGGCCGGGGCATCGGTTTGGCGAGCGACCGAAGCAACCGCGCCGACATACGCCCATCCCGAGGCTGTCTGCCGAGGACAAGTCAGGAATGTCGTCGATTTGAGTTCATTCTCGCCGGAGACGCTTCGATATGACCAACGCGAGGGAGCATGTTCAAGGGTCGGACGCTCGTTAGTCCAATCAACTGGAATCCACTCAACCCCTGCGGTTCGAGCTACGACGTCATGGAGAAAAGCAATATCGAAGGGGCGGAAGCCGTCATTGCTCTTGGGTGGCGTCGATGACGGCGGAGCCACTGAGATGCGCAGCTTGGAGATGAAGTTCTCAGATGTCTCGCTGACGACTGGCAGATCAGGGTCATCGCCGCTCTTGGTGACAAGTTCCGCGTAAACGCGCCGAAGCTTGCCCAAATCGCGATGCCTGACGGAGACATTGCATTGGAAATCCGTTTCCGTCTGCATGCTCGAAAGCTCGCGAACGACGGCAAGGGGCATGTCGGCTGCGTCAGCGTTGTAGAGTAGGACGCTGAGATTGGCGGACTCATGTGGCTGCAAGCCGATGTAGCGCTCCAAGAGCTCACGAGCCTGCTTGGCCGAAGCAGCAGGATCAACATCAGTCAGCAGGCCATCCTCGGCATGTACAGGCCGCTCAAGAAGGCTGTATCCGTTAACGGTGCTCGTCTCGGAAACAAGGATTGGAGCACCGCCACGCTGAACCACCGCGATTTCGGGATAAAACGGGTGAGCTAGTTCCTCGGCGAACTCGCGGAAGAAGATACCGCGATCGCCAAATAGGACATTTGAGCTGCTGAGAATGTGAGTGACAAGGCCGGCGACACGGCGAGTTTTCACCGCAAGTGCCTTCATCCGCTCAGGATGCCACGGAGGAATGATCAAGCAAGGCTGCTCACCAGAAACGCGGACAGTACCAGCGGTCAGGAGGTTGGCGACCAATTCGGATCGGCAAATGTCGCCCCGCGCATGAACAGCGATTGCCCGAAGCAGCGCACCAAACGATTCGGCTTGGCGCAAGACGGACTCTCCATGCAAGCCAGTGGAAATGAAATCGTCCAGCGCTTGAATGTAATCGGCTTCGAACATATCCCATGCCGATCGCAGCTCATCGCGCTGCTCGGAGGTCAATCGGCCGATGGAGGCAAGGTGATCAATCGCGCGCTTGATTTCAGCACGGAAACTGTGCAGACGATTAGGGGGCGGAACAAGGGAGCCTGCGTCGCGCGAATAGGTCGCTTCAAGCGTGCCAGTGTCGAGCAGGGAAACGCTCTGCACACCACCTTTCTTGCTGACAAGCCTGCGCGGCACTTCGGTCACGCCAACGGACCCCTTTTCCTTAAGTCTGAGCATATCGTCGATCAGCGAGAGGCCAATCGACTCTGGACGATAGAGCCAAAGCAACTGAGTCTTATCGAGGATCGTCTCTTGGGCGCCGACAAGCTCGACGAGAGCGATTTCGAATTTGATCTGAACGGCGTTCTTGGCCAGCGACGTGACAATCTTGAGCTTGTCGCCGCGAATCTCCTTTTCCTTCTTAAAGAAGGCCGTGTAATCGAACAATGGATCGGGAAGATTCGCTGAACCCATGCGCTCAAGGCGCCATTGAGCCTTGCTGCCCATCAGCTCTTTGAGGCCGCGATACATCGCGGAGAAGAAAGCGCCAACGTCATGATTAAAGCGCTCGCGCCATTCCTTGCGCCCCTTGGAAACTGTGAAGCGCAAGAAGCGCTCACCTTTCGGCTCCCCTGCCCCAACGACAAGCCGATGTGCGGCGCTGGCGAAACCGTCCAGGAAATCATGGCATTCGATGGGCTTGCCATAGATGACTTTTTCCCATCGGGCGTGAAGCTTCGTATTCTGTTCGAGGTAGCGCCGATGCAGCTCGAAGAATGTCTCGTCCTCGTCGTTCCAGTCTGAGCGTTTCTCCCGCGCCCGAAGGTCATCAATATGCTTGCGCCAAGTGGCGTCGAGAACCTCGGTGTCATCGCAATCGTGGTCGAAGAAATGAAGCGTAGCCTCGGCCAGCCCTTGCTGGCGCTCCCTTGGCTTGTCGAAGATGAAATGAATGCCGTCCATCTCCCATTCAAGCAGAGCAATGTCAGTAGCAGTTTGCTCATCACCGGGCGGTGCGGAAATGAAAGCTTCTAGGGCTTCGCGTACGTTATCAGGAATGGCGGAGGCGTTTTCTTTGAGACGCTGACGCATCTCTTCTGGATCAAGTGGCTGACCATTGGGGCGCAGACGCTCTAATAACGGAGCGCGGTTCGTGAAGAGCTTATCAAAAGCCTTACGCCACGGCCCCACGGCTTGTCCGTAGGTTTTGGCATTAGCGAACAGAGATGTGTCGCGCGGTAAGCGAACGCATGGCAGCGCCCAGCCGATCGCGTCGCGAATCGGCAAGCCGTGAGCGTTCGTCGCTTCGGCTACGAGAGCGCAATAGTCCCCAAGCTGGCTGAGAGTAAGTTCGGCGGCACCCATCAAGGCTTTGATAGCGGCGCGAAAGACTGCACGATCTTCCGGGGTCGGGGCGATGCCGGCGATGTGGCATGTCGCTTCAACCCAAGCGTCCTCTTGCGCCTTGAATTCTTTGGCGCCAAGAGCGGTGACGTGGCCTAGGGTGTCGGCGAGGTTGTGCTCATTGCCGTTGGCGGTCAGTAGAGCCTCTTTGGTGGTTCCTGCGTTACGCACGGCACCAGCGTTTTGCGAAGTCAGTGCCTCGGGCGGTAGCCCCTGCCCTTCGACAAGTGACTCTGGAATGCGCAGATCAACTTTCGCGGCTAGAACGGGATTGGCGAGAACCTCGCGAACGATTGATGCGATCTGTCCGGCAGCGAGCTTATCGAGACGGAATAGCGCCGCAGAGTCCTGCAAGGAGCCATCGCTTTGGCGAGAGTCGGCGAGACGCCGCTGAAGGATGTCAGTTCCGACGCGGCCGATGATACGGTCTGTATGCATTATTCATCCCCCTTGGAGCCGAACGGATTCTCGACGAAGGAGCATGAATCCGACAGCCGTCGCACCAGCCCTAACCCGACAAGGCGCGCTTCGAGATTTCCTCTATTCTCGCTAAGAGCTTCCTGATCAATTTGCTTGTCATTGACGAGATAAGCGCCCTCGGCGTCTCCAATGACGAAGCCGTAGCGGCGGCGAATTTCGTAAAGAAACTCGTCAAACTGCATGCGCTCATCGACGACCGTGAGGACTAGGGTTTTGAGCAGCCGGTCGTTGGGAGCATAGCGCGTGCGACGAGCCAAGCGGCGGGAACTCAGGCCAATCGCCCGCGACCACGCAGCGTGGATCTTCCCGAAGTGCTGCTCGTGGCGGGATAGTGCTTTTTCAGTAAGCAAGCGCACCAGTTCATCACCATTGATCCGTTCGTAATCAGACTCATCATCACTAACAGTCGGAGGCCACTGAAACCATTCGCGCATGAGTTTAGAGCAGTTGCCTTCGGGATCATCGGAACCCAACGCTGCCTCCCACTCGTCGGTAAGCTTGATCTGCTCGACAGCGGAACGCACGGCGCGAAGTGACAGGGCTTGATTAGCCAGGTAGGAGTCGCCGGATAGCGCCCGAACCTTGGTGCGCTCGCGAGAAACAATTTCGCAGATGATCTCGACCGGAACGGTGTCGCCAGCCTGTATCTTGGCGCATTCGAGGAAATACAAAAGCAGATTGAGTCCCGCGCTAGCGATCAAATGCTCCAAGGCGTCGTAGATCGGCATATCGCGAGATAGAATCGAAAGCCAGTCCTCACAGAGTTGATCAAAGCGCGGATGGCTGGCGTGCGGCAGGTAGCCAACATCACGAGCGTCATTGGCGAATTGCGGTTCGCCTTGCAGTGCCTTGACGAGCCGATTCATGTTCGCCGAACGATTGAAGAGGCGCTCAACAAGTTTCTGTCCAAGCTCCGGGCCACGCCTTGCACGGCAAAGCATCAGATAGAGCAATTCACCTGTGCGGGCGAAGAAACGTCGATCGTTGGATGCCCCGCCCGAGTCAACGCGCAAGTCCTCATATAAAGCATCTGGGCCGAAGGGGAAAACGAACTTGGAACTCCAACGCTTGTTGCTGCGAGCCTCGAAAGCGGACGAGCGCAACAGTTCGATAGCCTTGGCGAAATCGTCAAAGCTCATAAAGACTTGGCGCAGATAATCCATGTCATCGTCACCAAGCCCTGTCGCGTCCAGCGAGAAGAGTTCCTTCCACGCTTTCCATTTGTCCTCGTCGGGAATGGCGCGCTCGCGCACCGCCTCGACATAGGGATTATTGAAGAGCAGCCCGCGCAGGCGAATTTGGCGCTGCGGACGGTAACGCACGCGATCAGTGGCGCTAGCTTGCAGCGGGTTATCGGCGTTGGACCCAAGGACACCGAGGAATTCCAGAACGGTCAAGTGCGGAAGCTGCTCGTCGTAGAGACGATGTCCCCAAATATGCTCATCAACCGCGAAATCAACCCCCTCAACCTGTTGCCTCATGAGCCGATCCTCACGGTGACTGGCCGAGAGAATCCATGGCCATTCTGCACGATTTCAATGAAGTTCAGCGTCAGCGCAGATTCGTCAGACGAATACTCTTCGTCTTCGTCGCTTTGCTGCTGGGAGCGAAGCAATTCAGCCTTGCGAAGCAGCTTCGCCTTGAATGCAAGCATGTCTTCCAAGCACTCATTTGAAAAGCTTCCAGGCAAGGAACCTTCAGCGACCCGGCAGAGAAATTCGAAGCGCACTGGGGAAAGATTGAAAGTAACTGACGAGTTGGGAGCCGGAGCGAGCGAAACATCCAGTGTGGGGCGCTCAGTCTGCGGATCAAGCTTGATCAACATCCCCACTCCGCCCACGCGGCGCGCGGGAGCCTCGGTGTCACAAAGCACGCTGACCTTCGACTGGGTGAACCCGCCTGAGCTAGCGACAAAAATCCGATCAGTGTTCTCGATGAGCAACCCTGCCATGACGCGATTGAGGCCGCGAACGATCCTCGCGCGAACCGCTTCGGTTACGGGTTTTCGATCCGCGAGCGTTCGCGTCAGCTCCAAATAGTCGCCAGCGAACTGAAACGCGGTCATGCTCCAGAATGGGTAATCGGATTCATCTTCTGGCAGCGTAAAAAACAGGCGGCGACGCTGGGCTTCTAGTCGTGAGAGGAATTCGGCGGCTCCGTTGTCAAGCCTAGCAGCCTCTTCCCCCTCCAAATAACGAAGCTGTGCGGCCAAATACGAGGGCGTGGCCCCATAAATCAAGTCAGCGGCGACCAAACGTGAGAAAGCGTCGGCGAGCTTCGAGTCATCGGCTCCATAAACCAACAGACCATCAGCACCATTTGAAGTCTCTTCACCGATACCAAAGGACGCGAGCGCTTTGAAAACTGGCCGATCCAGCGCACGGCGGCGCGGAAGGTTCGCCCCGAGAACATTGTCGTAGAGGCTTCCGCGCTCGATCAAACCAGCGTCTTGTAGCTTGGGGATGTCAGCGCAAGACATCAATCCCTCTTTGGCATCGCGATGCCCGAGAATCAGATTTGCCACCAAGGCCAGTAGATCGCGCACCGGCAAATGCCAGCCATTAAGCTTGGCGACTTCAACAAGATCGCCAAGCCTGTGCGCGAACCGCCCTCCATCGGGTTCACCGCGCAAACGCTGCCGATTCTCGAAAATTGGGCAGATACGTTCGCCCGCTCGAAGTTGGCATGTTGCGCAGCTATCCCATTCAGGGTGATTGGCGACTGCCGATAACACATCTTCAAGCGATTGACGATGAGAGATTCGACTCAGATCGTAGATAGCAAGTCGACCAGGGGCATTTCCAGCGAGCAAAAAAGCATCCTGAATAGGCTTGCGGAGTGGATGCTGTCGCTCTTGGCGCTTCCCAAGGTCGCGTAGCCTTTCGAGAATCTGCCCGTGATTGGCGGCAATGACCGCGAACTCGGTATCTTCGGAGCCGAGGACGGAACGCTCCAGCAGATCCAGAACCTGGTCGCTTTGGACATCATTGAGTTCACTGAGATCCTTGACGAAGACGGCACAACGCCCGTCGACGAGATTGAGTCTTTTGACTAGCGTGCTATCAGCCCAATCCTTCAGCGAGCCCCCCATAGTGGTCCAGAGGGATCGGCAGTGATATGTCTTGCCGTCGCCAGCGGTCCCCGCCACGAGAATCGAACCGAGGGAGATGGACGTGATCCACTGCTCCATTTTATCGAGCTGAGGACTAGGGAGAGTTATTGGGGCGACTTTCGCGCGCCCCAAAGCACTAGTCACATATTCATCGAACAAGTTGAGGTTGTTCGGCGTAGGACCATAGGAGCGCAGAAATCGAATCCAAGCAGCAGCGGGCAAACTAGCAGAATCTGATCCGCCAGCCGTAGAAACGTTCATAAGCAGAATCCGTTCATTATTCTTAGTGGAGGTAAATACCTCCATAGATCCCATGTCGCTGATCCAGCGGACTCAGTCGCAATACGGCGACCATTATAGCTATACGCTCGAAGAATCTCCAAGTCGTGCCTTGTCCAACGAGACATGAGCCTGAACGAGAGGGTGTATTCCCAACGTGTTGCAGCCATTGAGTTACGGATAGTAGCAAAAAGATATTGAAAGCAGTCATATACCACTCTATCCGCCCATGTTTCCCTCACTGCCGCAATACAAAATACACCCCAACCGCACAAATGATCGCCGGCAGCGCCACCAGCCAGTCCTGCCTGGATGGCAAACTCGCATAAAGCACCGTGCTGGTCACCCAGATGTGTGCCAAATACCAGCCGCCCTGTGCCTCGGAATGGGCTACGGCATACCATATCCCCAGCGGAAGCAACGCAACGGGTGCAAGCGTGATTGGAATGCGCGTCACAATGTCTGGTGACACCTTCACCGAACCCAGCGTCCAACTGCCTCCTTCCCGCTTGGGGATAAGCCTCGGGAAGGATGGCCTTGCTCCCAGCACAAAAGCAATAATCCAGTGACTCAGCTCGTGCGCAACGGTGCCTGGCAACGAAAACAGACTGAACGCCCACATGCCCAGCCGAGGGGCAATGGTGTATTGGGTCACCAGCATGAGGCCGATCAGGAAGTGCGTGGAGGCCGGGAGCGAGGCAAATTGTTCAAGCAAGACGATCACCATGTTCGCTCCAGATTACCTATGTGGGGGTATCCAGCTAATTACA
>Ga0210032_1000927_pt1 | contig 18283 bp, 20 predicted proteins | sample CryGeyCG2114_250_2_FD_185458 | JGI IMG/M metagenome (GOLD analysis project Ga0210032, IMG submission 185458) | Groundwater microbial communities from aquifer - Crystal Geyser CG13_big_fil_rev_8/21/14_2.50 (SPAdes) (version 2) | ecosystem: Environmental > Aquatic > Deep subsurface > Groundwater ... | reverse complement strand
CATCACGGCTAATTCTCTGAAATCACCTTCAATAAATTTAACATCGCCTAAGGCTGGCATAGGCAAAATATCCAGAGCAAATATTTTACCGGTTCCCTGCATCTGATGAGCAACCCATTGACTCCAACCGCCTGGTGCCGCGCCCAAATCAACAACCGTCATCCCTTTGAATAATAAGTTATCTTTTTTATTGATCTCTTCCAATTTAAAAACAGCTCGTGAACGATAACCGAGTTGCTGCGCTTTTTGCACATATTCGTCATTAAAGTGCTCTTTTAACCAACCTTTGCTACTTTTACTTAAGGCCATAACATATTCATCCTCAAACTGATCATTGACGATCAGCGCTTAATTTTGCTTTCAATTCATAAACGGCATTGGCATTAAAGCAGATTATTTTTAATAAATCTCTGAGATAATTAATTTTTAGATGTTGTTTGAATAGAGATTCAAGTAAAATACTATTCTATAACAGGAATTAATCGGTATATACCTTTGTCACAATTAAACAATTCACAGATCAGATTCTTACGTTCGAGAGCGCATTCTCTTAACCCAGTGGTGATGGTCGCGGGAAATGGTTTGAGTGAAACCGTTATGGACGCCATTGATGAAGCTTTGGAGTACCATGAATTAATCAAGGTTAAGTTACGAACTGAAGAAAGAGAAGAAAAACTCACTTTCATTGAACAAATTTGTAAAAAAACACGTTCGACCAAGATCCAAACCATTGGGCACATCGTTGTTCTTTATCGTCCAGCCAAAAATCCCAAGTTAATTTTTGAGCACTAAAGATAGAATTTAAGCTCTATTTATAGAGCTTGGTTCAATCCTGAAATTCATTCTTTCGTTTTTATTTAACCCATACTAACTTAAAGATATTTAACTTCTAAGACTTCATATTCTATGGCACCAGCTGGGGCATTGATAACAGCAATATCGCCTTCGGATTTTCCAATTAAACCACGCGCAATCGGTGAATTAATGGAAATTAAATTGCGCTTAATATCCGCTTCATCGTGACCTACTATTCGGTAGGTTTTCTCAGTATCTGTTTCTAAATCGGCTAAAACTACCGTTGTACCAAATACAACTTTTCCTAATTTGGGTAACTTGGTGACATCAATGATCTGAGCATTCCCTAGTTTATACTCTATCTCTTGGATACGTCCCTCTGCAAAAGCTTGCTGTTCTTTAGCGGCATGATATTCAGCATTTTCTTTTAAATCGCCATGCGCTCTTGCTTCTGCAATCGCTTCTACTATTCGAGGCCGAACCACAGTCTTTAGTTCAGTCAACTCTTTCTTCAGGGCTTCTGCCCCAGCAATTGTCATTGGTTCTTGTTGCATCTATTTTTTTAACCTTCTATGTAATTCTTGTACGGTAATCACACTGTTATCATCAGCATGCTTTAATGCGGCAGAAGTTGCCAAACCGCCTGAAAGGGTTGTCGAATAAGCCACTTTATGCTCTAAAGCTGAACGCCGAATAATAAAGGAATCCGCAATGGCTTTTTTACCTTCGGTAGTATTGACGATATAGTCAATCTCATCATTTTTGATAGTATCAACGATATGAGGACGACCCTCCGACACTTTGTTAACTCGTTCAGCAGGAACTCCTGCTTTCACTAAAGCATCGTATGTTCCACCTGTGGCAATTAGGGTAAAGCCTCTTGCAATAAGCTGTCTGGCTGTTTCTGGTAATTTGGCTTTATCTGCATCTTTCACTGAGATAATCGCTCGCCCACCTCGGGGAGGATGGCTGCCAGCTCCCAGTAAGGCTTTGTAATAGGCCTCACCAAAAGTTAATCCGACGCCCATCACTTCTCCCGTGGATTTCATTTCTGGGCCTAAGATTGGATCGGCACCGTGAAACTTATTAAAGGGAAAAACAGGCGCTTTAACCGAATAATAAGGTGGGATAACTTCTTTAGTATAACCCATTTGTTCCAAAGTCTCCCCAGCCATGCAACGAGCAGCAATTTTAGCAAGTGGCAAGCCTGTGGCTTTTGATACAAAAGGAACGGTTCGAGAGGCACGTGGGTTCACTTCCAGAATGTAAATTTTATCTCTTTGTATCGCAAATTGCGCATTCATAAGGCCCAGAACACCCAGCTCTCTGGCCATCGACTGCATCTGCAAACGCATACTATTTTGGTTCTCTTCAGACAAAGAAAAAGGTGGTAAGCTACAGGCCGAGTCACCAGAGTGAACGCCTGCTTGTTCAATATGCTCCATAACGCCGCCGATTAAAATATTACCATCCTTATCACAAATGGCATCAACATCCACTTCAACGGCATCATCAAGGAAACGATCTAACAAAACAGGTGACTCATTAGAAACACTAACAGCTTCCGTCATATAACGTCGCAATTCGTCTTCGTTATAGACAATCTCCATGGCTCTCCCGCCCAACACATAGGAAGGCCTCACCACCAATGGATAACCAATCTGTTCAGCTAACAGCACACCTTCTTCGCTATTTCTAGCAGTTCTATTCGGTGGTTGTAACAAACCAAGACGATCAACGGCCGTTTGGAATCTCTCTCTATCTTCTGCTCTATCAATTGCATCGGGGGAGGTTCCTATAATAGGCACGCCTTCGGCTTCTAATGCTCTGGCTAATTTCAACGGTGTTTGACCACCATAATGCACAATAACACCAATCGGCTTTTCTAAATGGACAATTTCCAAGACATCTTCCAAAGTGAGTGATTCAAAATATAAACGATCTGAAGTGTCAAAATCTGTGGAGACTGTTTCTGGATTACAGTTAATCATGATGGACTCGTAGCCTATATCTCGTATGGCTTGAGCTGCATGCACACAGCAATAATCAAACTCGATACCCTGCCCAATTCGATTGGGGCCGCCTCCTAACACGATGATTTTTTTATTAGCTGTTGGATGCGCTTCACACTCATGCTCATAAGTGGAGTACATATAAGCCGTATCAGTTGCAAATTCAGCAGCACAGGTATCTACTCGTTTATAAACTGGCCTTAAATCAAGCTGTTGCCTAAGTTTTCGCACTTCTCTCTCGCTCACACCCACGATGCTCGCCAAACGCATATCAGAAAATCCCTTACGCTTTAGCTGGAACAACAATTCTTTATTGAGTGAAGCAAAACCATCTGCCGCAAGCTTCAATTCCAACACAACTAACTCTTCAATCTGAACCAAAAACCAGACGTCGATACGGGTTTGCTGATGGATTTTTTCTACATCCCATCCCTGTCTGAAAGCATCGGCTATCCACCAAATTCTTTCTGGCCCCGGCACCTGCAAGTTGTGGGCGATTTGCTCTTGAATATCATCGGTATTTTTAATTTTTGAAATAAATCCGCAGGCATCAACTTCTAGGCCTCTCAATGCTTTTTGGATAGATTCTTGGAAAGTGCGACCAATAGCCATCACCTCTCCTACTGACTTCATTTGTGTGGTTAAAACCGTTGAAGTTGCGCCAAACTTTTCAAAGTTAAAGCGTGGTATTTTGGTGACAACATAATCTAATGTTGGCTCGAAAGATGCTGGGGTGCGTCCCCCAGTAATTTCATTTTGTAGCTCATCTAAGGTGTAACCTATTGCCAGTTTAGCGGCAACTCTGGCGATTGGAAATCCTGTTGCTTTAGAGGCAAGCGCGGAAGATCGAGATACACGAGGGTTCATTTCAATGACAACCATTCGGCCATCTACTGGATTCACGCCAAACTGTACATTGGAACCACCTGTTTCAACGCCCACTTCACGCAATACAGCTAAAGAGGCATTACGCATGATTTGATATTCTTTGTCTGTCAGTGTTTGCGCAGGAGCAACCGTAATAGAATCTCCGGTATGTACGCCCATTGGGTCAAAGTTTTCAATAGAACAAACGATGATACAGTTATCTTTTTTGTCTCGAATCACTTCCATTTCGTATTCTTTCCAACCAATCAGCGACTCATCAATCAATAACTCATTGGTTGGCGACAGTTCTAATCCGCGCACACAAATTTCTTCAAATTCCTCCTTGTTATAGGCAATACCACCACCCGTTCCACCCATGGTAAAAGAAGGGCGAATAATACAGGGGAAGCCAACTTGATCAAGTACCTTGTAAGCTTGTTCTAAATCATGGGCTATAGCAGCATTTGGCATGGCTAAGCCAATTTTTTTCATGGCTTGGGCAAATTTTTCTCTATCTTCAGCCTTATCAATGGCTTCACGGTCAGCACCAATCATTTCAACGCCATATTTTTCCAAAACACCATGATGCGCCAAATCCAACGCACAGTTTAACGCTGTTTGCCCACCCATTGTGGGTAACAAAGCATCTGGACGTTCTTTCTCGATAATGCGTTCCACCACATCCCAACGAATGGGTTCGATGTAAGTGGCATCAGCCATTTCAGGATCAGTCATGATCGTTGCAGGGTTAGAGTTAACTAAAATCACTCGATACCCTTCTTCTTTAAGTGCTTTACAGGCTTGAGCGCCTGAATAATCAAACTCACAAGCTTGGCCGATGATTATGGGCCCAGCGCCAATGATTAAAATACTTTTTAGATCCGTACGTTTTGGCATGAATTAACCTTGTCTATTGGTATAGAAAATAAATAAACGGATGTTGACTAGCGAGTCGCTGCCATCATTGCTACAAACTCATCAAATAATCCTGCAACATCATGAGGTCCAGGACTGGCTTCTGGATGCCCTTGAAAACTAAATGCTGGCGTATCGGTACGACGTATGCCTTGTAAAGAACCATCAAATAATGAGCGATGAGTTGCTTCAATGTTTTTGGGCAAAGAAGATTCCTGTACGGCAAAACCATGATTCTGACTAGTAATCATCACCAGGTCCGTTTTCAGATCTCGAACAGGATGGTTCGCCCCATGATGCCCAAACTTCATTTTTTCGGTGGTTGCACCACTGGCTAAAGCTAATAGCTGATGACCTAAACATATCCCAAACACAGGGATCTGATGAGCTAAAATGTTTTGAATGGCTTGAATAGCGTAATCACAAGGTTCTGGATCACCAGGGCCATTGGATAAGAATATGCCATCTGGCTTTAAGTCTAACACTTCTTGAGCAGAAGTTTTAGCGGGCACAACCGTCAGGCGACAACCTCTCTGTACTAGCATGCGCAAAATATTACGCTTCACCCCAAAATCATAGGCGACAACATGATAGGTACAATCATTTTTTGGCTGATGGGACAATGCAGCATCTATATCCCAAACCGATTCATTCCAGCTATAAGTTGTTGAAGTAGTGACCTCTTTCGCCAAATCCATCCCTTTGAGACCAGGGAATGCTCTTGCAAACTCTAAGGCTTTTTCGGCATCTTCACCAACAAAAATACATCCAGATTGAGCCCCCTTATCTCTTAAAATTCGAGTTAATTGGCGCGTATCAATTTCTGAGATAGCCACAATTTGACGTTCAATTAAATAATCTTGCAGACTTTGCTGACTTCTCCAACTACTCGCAACCAAGGGTAGATCCCGAATAATCAATCCAGCCGCCCAAATTTGAGAGGATTCTTCATCTTCAAGGGTTACGCCCGTATTTCCAATATGGGGGTAGGTGAGAGTGACCAGTTGCTTAGCGTAAGATGGATCGGTAAGAATTTCTTGATATCCCGTCATGGCCGTATTAAAAACGACCTCTCCAACAGTCTGTCCTTCATATCCAATTGAACGCCCATAAAACAAGGTGCCGTCTTCAAGAGCTAGTATGGCAGTTTGTGACAAGGAGGCCTCCGATGAGTAAATTTGACAATGAATGGGCTTCACTCATGTTAATGCCCCAAGATGATTTACTACAAAATAAACGTAAAACTCAGAGATTAGTCTAAAAATGACCGAACAGTAGTGATGATTCAAAAATTTGGTAGATTTTACTGGATTGACTGTTTTCTGTCTATGGAACAATCGTTATCTACAGGCGATTCTGTAGTATTTTATACCTTACTTTCCCAAAATATCGATTTTAGAGGAATTTATGGGAAATGTCTTTTTTGAACAGTACAGGACCACGGCAAATTTGTTCTAATTTGATACGTCAATTGCTGCGGCTCTTTCGTGTATTCGTTGTAAGCTTAAAATAGTCTAATACCGATCCTGTGCTTTTATCTAACTGCCTCATTCTCTTCGATACATTTGTGGCGCCTTTTGATTTAACCAGTCCAATAGCAAATCGCCTCATCCGCGTCATATTTTCAGGGCCGTACCCAGTGCGGATGGTTGAGCGATCTTCATTATAAATCCAGTCGATAATATAATGGTAAGCTTCGACAGACCAATGATCACGCACCTTATGTAATAGAGTTTTAGGACTCGCTTCTTTTTTTGTTCTGCTGCTAATACCATCAGCGACTTCGATTGACGTCTCGCCACTTTTTTTATCTGTGGCAGTCCGCTCTATGCGATAGATCTTAGCAACATGCGGAAACTTAACGTACTCATTTAACTTCGACGTCGTCCAGATTTTTCGTTGCTCAATACGGCCATGTCCAGTGGAAACGCTATCGGTATAATCTGCTTGCCCCAGGTTGTTTGAAAAATAATATTTAATATCCTCAAACAAGGTGGGTTGATTTTTTTTAACACAACAATAAACGTGCGCTTTTCTGTCTTCAACCACATACTTTACAAAATTGACCTGGGTATGTAATGCATCGCTGGTGATGTCTTTATTTTTAATTGGGATCTAATCTAATAATATCGGTGCATATTTTATTTCATTGGTTTGTTTGACTTCATCAGAGCCTTTTCCAACCAGCAAAGTACCTACTTTTTTTGGGCGTAGCAAATGCCGCTGCTATGTCCGACCGCACTCATTATTTGTGTTTGGCGTCCCTCTTTATCAAGCGCATTGCACATGACTTTGCCATCAATCGCCAAGGTGCTGTCGTCTTGAGCATAAGCTTTATTCCACTCTCGACATGCACTTTCCAGTTCATCCGCCTCAACTCTGACGAGCACGTTTTTCAGTATGCTGAGGCTTGGTACGAGATAACGCCTCATGTTAGATGTTTTATCAAAACAAATGCCCCACCAGGGAAAGTCACCCTTAATTTTAAGTTTAAGAATATGTTCCATCGGGCATATAATTGTTCGCGTTTCAGGATTCCACCTGTACTGGATTGGGTGAAGTAAGGTAGCTTGGGTATAAGCGGTATGTTAATCTATACCCACATCATCATTTAATAGAATTTTAGGGCTATTGTCCTTACGCTATCGCAACAGATAGCGTATTTTAGGAAAAAAAACAGATATGACTCAAGAAACTCCTAAAGCACCTAATAAATTTTTTCGTTGGTTTAAAGGTAATTCGGCACAAACACCAGAAAGTGATAAACCAAAAGAAGAGAGCAGTGAGCAGGTACTTACCAATCTGCCAGAAATTCAAGTAAAACCTGTCATGGCGGAAGCCTTAGTCTCTGATGACAAGGCTTCAATGGTTGCCATTGAGGAAGAAGGGACTTTGAGCTTACCAGAACCCATTAAAAAAACAGGTTTCTTTTCCAAGCTGAAGCAAGGACTCCATAAGACCCGTGAAAAAATGGGTGGGGGATTGGCTACTTTAGTTTTGGGGAGTAAAAAGATTGATGAGGACTTGCTGGAAGAACTTGAATCACAATTGATTATGGCCGATGTGGGTGTACAGACCACTCAAAAAATCATGGGGAATTTAACCAAACAGGTGGCTCGAAAAGAACTGGCTAACCCTGATGCTTTATGGCGTGCTTTAAAACGGGAACTTTCTGGCTTGCTAGAAAATGTCGATCAGCCACTCATCATTGATACCACCAAAAAGCCCTATGTCATTTTAATGGTGGGGGTTAATGGCGTGGGTAAAACCACTACCATCGGAAAATTAGCCAAACGCTATCAACAGCAAGGGCTTTCTGTGATGTTGGCTGCTGGGGATACTTTCCGTGCTGCTGCGGTTGAGCAATTACAGGTTTGGGGAGAACGTAATCATATCACGGTGGTCGCACAACATACCGGAGCTGATAGTGCATCCGTGTTATTTGATGCCATGCAATCAGCTCAAGCTAAGGGGGTGGATGTGTTGATTGCCGATACGGCGGGTCGTTTACATACCAAATCTAACTTGATGGAAGAACTTATCAAGGTGAAAAGGGTCATGCAAAAATTAGATGCCGCAGTGCCTCATGAAACCCTATTAGTTTTGGATGCAGGTACTGGCCAAAACGCACTCAATCAAGTCGAGCATTTTCATAAGGCTGTAGGTTTAACAGGATTAGCCCTTACTAAACTGGATGGTACGGCAAAAGGTGGTGTGCTATTTTCATTGGCTGATAAGTTTGCTATCCCCATTCGTTTTATTGGTGTGGGTGAAGGTATTGATGATCTTCGTCCTTTCGATTCTAAGCAGTTTATTGAGGCTTTGTTTGATCAAGAAACGAATACTCAGGAAAGTATTGAGTCATGATTCGTTTTAATCAGGTTTCAAAGCGTTATGAAAGTGGTCATGAAGCTTTGCATCAGGTGGATTTTCATCTAAAAGCAGGTGAAATGAGCTTTTTAACTGGGCACTCAGGTGCTGGTAAAAGCACCTTGTTAAAACTGATTAGTTTGATGGAGCGTCCAACCGAAGGACAGGTATTTATTGCTGGGCAAAATTTGAGTGGGGTCGGTCCGAGTCAGATTCCTTATATGCGTCGTCGTATGGGAATTATTTTTCAAGATCACCAACTTTTATTTGATCGTACCGTTTTTGATAACGTTGCGTTACCGTTGCAAATCTCAGGATATTCTCCTAAAGAAATGGCTCGAAGAGTCCGTGCTGCTTTAGACAAGGTAGGTTTGTTGAGTAAGGAAAAGCAAAAGCCTATTATGTTGTCGGGTGGAGAGCAACAACGTGTGGGTATTGCTCGAGCGGTGGTCAATAAACCGCAAATTTTATTGGCCGATGAGCCAACGGGTAATCTTGATCCAGAATTATCCAGTGAGATTATGCGGTTGTTTGAGCAGTTTAATGATGTGGGTGTCACCTTATTGGTTGCCAGTCACGATCTCAGTCTGATTGCTAAAATGCATCATCGTATTTTAACCCTAAAAGGCGGTCAGATCATTGCAGATGGTTTTGCGAAAGATCCTAATCAGGTTGAAATGAGTGCAAACGTGGTTACTAGTCATCCAGAGGGGGTTTAAATGGTATTTCGATCCTCAAAAAAGCTACAAAAACCAAAGCGACAACATTCTGTTCACAAAGGGGCTAAGTTCTCAGGCCCAGGTTTTAAGCAGCAATTCCTCACTTGGTTTCGCCATCACCAAAGCGAAATCAAAAGAAGCTTAAAGGAATTATTAGAGTCACCCGGTGCGACCATCATGTCGATGACGGTGCTGGCGATTGCATTGGCATTGCCTGCTGGACTACAGGTTGCATTGAAAAATTCTCAACAGCTTTCTCAGGGATTTGATAATGCCAGCAGAATCACCCTCTATATACATATGGGCGCAAAATCAGCCGTTGTAGAAACTCTTAGCCAGCAACTCTCTAAAAGAAGGGATCTCTCCAAAGTTCAGTTAATTAATCCTGAAGAGGGACTTAAAGAGTTTGAGCAACGATCAGGGTTTGGTGATGCATTACAATATTTGGGATCCAATCCATTGCCCTATGTGATTATCCTCACACCCAGTAACCAATATTCCGATGTGAATGCGTCACAAAAGTTGTTACTTGAGTTGCAACAGCTCCCGCTGGTGGATAAAGCTCAGCTTGATCTAGAATGGGTTAAAAGGCTACAAGCCATTATGACTCTTGTGCAACAGGGCATTGACGCCTTGGCATTATTGTTTGGCGTCGCTGTGCTGTTAATTGTGGGAAATACCATTCGATTGGCTATCCATAGTCATCGAGATGAAATAAAAGTGGTTAAACTAGTGGGAGCCACCAATGGTTTTATCAGAAGACCCTTTCTTTATACGGGGATTTGGTACGGTTTAGGGGGGGCGTTGCTAGCTTGGTTTATGGTTGTCGCTGCATTGGCATTTTTAGAATCTCCTGTAGAAAAACTGTCCATGGCCTACGGCAGTGGATTTCAACTTCAATCTATGGCTTTCGACGAAGTTAGCTACTTGCTGTTTAGTGGTATGTTGCTAGGGTGGCTAGGTGCATGGATTTCTGTGAGTCGACATATTCGAGAGATTGAACCAGGATGAATAAGTATTGGTATGTCTCCATGAATTTTCTTGGTTTTCCTTTACACTCTTTTGACTATTTGAGTTTTATTGCTATCTTTAAATAAAGAGGATTATTTCTCAAAAATTGCTATGCAATAGGCATCATATATGCGATCTACCTTCAGAGTGCTCGGTGTTATCAACCTCTCATTTCTGTTGATGACAGCATCTTGGGCGGATGATGATACTCAATTTCAACAGCTTATGAACCTGAATTTTGAGCAGTTGATGCAAGTGAAAGTAAGCACGGTGTCCAATCGCCCAGAATCCTTGGCTGATGCGCCTGCAACAGTCATTGTACTTACCCAGGATGATTTCCAAAAACGGGGTTATCAAGATTTATCACAGATCTTTGATGACCTGCCAGGTATGGAAATGATACGACCCTACGGTGATTCCTATTATGTCAATTATATGCGTGGATACCGCTATACCATTGGCAGCCCTTATCTGGTAATGATTGACGGTGTTATTATGAACACGATGTATTTCTCTATTACCACGCCTCTTGCAGCTTTTCCCATGAGCCATGTTGAGCGTGTTGAGGTGGTTTATGGTCCTGTTTCATCGGTCTATGGTGCTAATGCCTCTATGGGCGTTGTAAACATCATAACGCGTAAGCAATGCCAAAAGAACAACAGTTTGGATGGGCATGTGGGATATGGCACAGATGATAGTTTTATTTCTGATCTAAGTTATTGTCATCAAAGTGGTGATTATGGCTTTAGGTTTACCACTCGTTGGGAAGATGCCAATCTCAATAAACGTATTGATAATGAACAAAATTATTGGTTACAAGATAGCCGTTATAACGATAGACAGCAATGGGGTGATTTTTTAGATGAAGCGCCGTTGGTTGCCGATCACTTTTCTTCTTATCTTGGGCACCGTAGTTTTGATGCACGCTTGTTTAGTGGGCATGGAGAGTTAGCTGCTCAGTATTTAATGTTAGATTCTGGCTACGGAACCATCTATCCGGGAGATCGTATTCCTGCAAATTCCACATGGCCGCGCATTCAATATAATATCTATAGCAAATATCATATAGAGTTAAATGACCAATTAACTAGCAAAACATTATTACGATATCGTTTTGATGGTATTACCAACGATAGTCATGATTTGGAAGCTTGGAACGAAACCAACCAAACTAACGAAACCATCAATATTGGCGGTATCGATCTAGAGCCGGGTCAAAGTGCTCGCATGTTGCATTTTAGCTATTGGCAAACTCAAAATCGCGGTTGGTCATTATTCCAAGACTTTGAATATAATCCGCAAAAAGCTTGGTCGTTGGTTGCGGGATTTAAATACGAATATAAAGATTTACAAAAAGCTTATGACTTACCCAATAGTGGCCCTATTGCTGTCTCTTTGGCAGACCCTACTAACAGCTCCCTTTTTCCAGAACCTCCCTCAACAGCATTTGATTATAGTAATCGTAATCGCATTATTTGGAGAGATAAAGGTGTTTATCTGCAAGGAAAATATCAGCTTCCAGATGATAGTGTCGTAAATGCAGGAGTGCGAGTGGATAATAATTCATCTTATGGAACCGCGACCACATTACGTTTGGGATATGTGAAACCTATGGGGCAATATATTGTTAAATTACTCTATGGTGAAGCCTTTCAAGAGCCTGTCCCTCGCAGCTTATATGGCGCATGGACTGGTTCTGGGAGTGATCCAACGCTTGACCCTGAGCAATCGAAAACCATGGAGATGCATGTTTCACGAACCACCAGTCAAACCAGTCAATGGCTGAGTCTCTATGGTGTTGAAAGTAGCAATACGGTGATTAATTTTACTGGAGGTGCACGAAATGCGGGGGTACGTGATGTTATTGGGCTTGATTACTATTTCTCTATTAAAAAATCAGTCCCTTGGTTAAATGAGGTAAATTTTTGGAGTTATGCCTCTTTTTATTTGAAAGAGAAGGAAGATATTTTTGATTTGGCTAGCGGCGATAAAATTGGGCGAGGACGCATTGGTGATTTGGCCCATCAAAAATATTATTTAGGTATGACATCTTCTCTTTCAAATGATAGTAGTCTGACATTGATTGGGCGCTATGTGAGTAAACGCAACACCGTGGCAACGAATCCTTTGGGAGAAATTCCAAGTTATTTTGTGATGGATGCCAATTATGTTTTGAATAATGTTGCTAATGCAGGGTTAACTCTAAGCCTTAAAGTGGAAAATCTGTTTAATAAAGATTATTTTAATCCTGGCGTCAGAGATGCGAATGCGGGAGAGCCCTTGGTTGATACTTCACTTATCAACGACATTGGATTTTCAGGTGACAATGGTTTAAATTGGAATGGCAGTTTGGGATGGTATAATTCTCGCTTACCGCAGGCACAAAGACGTTTAATTATGGCCTTGAATATGCGTTTTTAGGTTGAGAAGTATTTGGCTGGAAACCTCAGATGATCTTCAATAAAAGTAGCGATAAAATACTAACTATGAACATAACCTTATTGGTATTTAAGTTCTAAAGAGTAGCTATTGGCTGCTGCAGCCTTTTCCAATGTTTGTGGCATCAGCTGACTTTCCATGAAATTATTCTCATCGTTTGCGCCAACCATCAAAACTCCTTGTCTGGTTGAGCATTTCAATCGTCATATTAACCATCATAGTGGATCACTGAGCGTATGCTTTTACCTGCATGCATGAGAGCAAAAGCCTCATTAATTTGTTCTAACGGCATGGTATGGGTAATGAATGTTACCGTCCAATCTTCAATCCAAAGCCAGAAAGAAGGTCGCTCGACTCCATGCGAAAATCATGGATTGCCGGCGGGATTTTACGCATAAACTGACAACACAATTAATAAACGATAATCAAGTGATTAGCTGTGAAAGTCTGAGCGTGAAAAACATGGTCAAGAATCGTAAACTTGCTAAAGCCATTAGCGATGCCAATTGGGGTGAGCTTATTCGTCAGTTAACCTATAAAGCTGAATGGTATGGGCGTACCGTTATCCAAATAGATAAGTGGTACCAAAGCTCTAAACGTTGCAACTGCTGTGGCCACGTTGTCGACTCTTTACCGTTAAATATCAGGCATTGGGATTGCCCCTCGTGTAAAACACGATTAGATAGGGATATTAACGCGAGTTTAAATATTAAAGCTGTCGGGCAGACAGTGTTAGATTTTCATGAGAATCAGTTTGATATACAGCATGTTAAGAGCATACTTCAAAAATGTCACCCTCAAAAAGCGTTGGATAGTATTTACAATACCCGACATACCACCCAATCCCTAGCAATATTTAACCGCCACTCTTTGCTTTCTAGTGAGGGTTAAAACCCAACCCGCCCGCAAAAAAACACTTCTCAAACACAAAAACATGAAAAAATAGTTGTTTTTTTAAAACAATCATAGAAAATAGTAGAAATTAGAATCTAAAAGAGAGCGCTATGTATATCGTTTCAAAATTCATAGATTATTATGATGACGCTTTAAAAAAACTTCCTTGCCCCAGAAATTATGAAAGAGGAAATAACAATGACTTGTCTAAAAAAGAGCAATTCTCTATCCTAAACCATTTCGGAGCAAATTGCCCTAAAAATGGACTAGTGAAAAATGTTGCCAGTGATATTATGAAAAATGCTATGCAAAAAGGACCACTAGGAGCGTTGGTTTCATTAACAAAAGAGGTCGTAGTATATTTAACAGAAAATGGCGCCAATGCAACTGGCAAGAAGAAAATGTTAGCAGACGATGCCTTAAGAGAATACCCTAACAATTATTGCTCAGAACTATTAGTATCCGAAGACAAATCCAGCTTAGGAAAATCATTAAAATATGTCAGAATAGGTCCCGTTGCAATATGCTATTGGGTAACAAACAAAACTAACAATAATGATGTTTGGGCCTCTAATTACAATGATGTTGGATTTGATGGGATCTCAAGCTTTGATTATGATATAGCTACACCCGCTGATTTTGACTTAATTGAACCTCAGGCAAGTATCATGTTCCCATTATACTCTGTAGATCTGATACTTATAGATCAAAAATTGTATGCTGTAAGCTTTGATCCGGCACCTAAACTAAAAGGAACACCCATAGAACTACTGAACCCCGATGTCAAAATGGCAGAATACATTCAAAAAGCAGTTCAGATGATGGATAAATCATTATATCGAATAACTGCTTAAAGAATGTCGCACTTGTTAGTTGAATCTGCGAGATCAAAGAATAGAGGAAATCTACCAAAGATATGGAGATGATTTAAGAAAAGAAAAAAATACAAAGAAATCAAAATGGGACAAGAATTTAAAAATTCTGCAACAAACAAAACTGGATGATATTGACGAAAACAAACTTCTTAAAAAACTAGGCCTTAAAGAAGAACGAGAGAGGCTTAAAACCTCGCAATTAGGTGCTTCTTTCATTAATTATTATATGAGAGTAGTCCAACAAATCTATCCAACGATTTAACGCTCATTGAAATTATTGTACAGAATGGACTGCCATCCGATGTACCTGAAGCAGCAAAAGGGTTAAAAATCAGAATCGATCAAGGAGCAAGCAAAGCTTTCGGGATCACTAAGACACCTGCCATAGCTTTAGTTACACAGGTGGTTTCTTTTTTTGGTGATTTTAGTAACGAAGAATATTAATCTTCGCCACTCCTGAAAAAACTGGCGTTAGCGCGCCGGGGTTGGTATTGGTGACAAGTAGATCTCGCCGGCGAGATCTACTTGTCACCACGTTGTCACGGCGCTTTCCGCGCCGTGTGTTCTGTCGGCCTGCCCTCTCCCAAGCGGGCAAGCTGGGCATCCATCCGGGCCATGACTTCCTCATGCGGGATGCTTGGCCGGGGGTCGTCGATGGCCGCCTGAATATCGGCCGTCAGCCATTGGCTATGGGCATCGTCGCCCTGCTGGCATTGCTTCATGGCAATGCTTTCCAAGGGTTGATGACGTTCACCCCAGCAGCTTCAAAAGGACTGGTGTCGCGGGTGGCGACGGCGAAGCCGTTGGCGAGGGCGACGGCTGCAATGAAGGCATCGGCAGTTTCGACCGCCAAGCCGGCTGCGCGGGACTTGGCTAGCAGCTCGGCATAGGCTTTTGTGCAAGCCATATCGAACGACAGCACCCGATTGGCGAACATCGGCAGCAGGCGTTTTTCCAAGTTTTCATGCAGGCTGTCCCGGCGCTTTCCGGCAGGCATTAGCGCGATACCTGCACGCAGCTCGGCTACCGTGATCGCGGACAGGTAGAGCGTTTCCAGCGCTTGCGCGTCGATCCATTCAAGGACGCGGGCATTGGGTTCCCGGCGCTGCGGCTCCGAAATCACGTTCGTATCGAGCAGGATCATTCGAAACTCACCGCACGAGCCGGAGACTTGATGCGTACGCTCTCAAACAAGGCGTGTTCTTCATCGGTCAGGCCGCCAGCCTCGCGGGCGATGGAAGCCAGGAGCGAGCCAAGTTTCACGCGCCCCTCCGGCTTAGCTGCCCGCTCCAGGATGTCGCGGATTTCCGCCTCGGTGCTGCGCCCATGATGGGCGGCTTGGATTCGGATGGCCCGATGCACCTCATCGGGTAGATTTCTTACATTTACGTTTGCCATTTGGTATATCTCCATTAAGAGCTATCAATGAACCCATTGTACAACAACGATCCCAAATATCAAGCGTTTTCATGCAGCATGGTCAATTTCAAGGCGCTGAAAATGTCCAGCGAGTTAAGCTATGTCGCCAGAAATCAACGAGCACTATGAGGCAACCGCATTGAAGGCTAATAAAGAAAGCTGGACGCATGTTAATTATCTGGCACAGTTAATTGAGCTGGAAGCGAATACACGCAAAGAACGAGCCGTTGAACGAAAAATCAGTGCAGCCCGTTTTCCAGTCATTAAAACGCTTGATCAGTTTCGCTGGAGTTGGCCGAAGCGTATTAACAAGCTTCAGATCAAAGATCTATTTCGGCTGCAGTTTATGAAACAGCAAGCCAACGTGATCCTGCTGGGTAGTTCGTACCTTTAAAGGGATCCTTAAGTGCTATTCTTTAATTCTTTAATCAAATATTTACTGACATTATATTTAAGCCTATCAAAAGACTTTTTAAAGGACACTCCTATTTTTTTGTTTTAATTTATATTTTTTATTCTCCTTGGCATTTGATAAATATTTGTGCGGTTTTCCCATAATATAAGAAAAAGCTTTCATATTTCATAAAATAGAAAAATTGTGAAAATTTCCCAAAAGGTAGTTTTAATGAAAAACATAGGTTGCTTTTCTGGTAAGGAGGTAGTTCCATTTATCAATGACAGGTCCCGTTTGTCTGTCCTAGCAAAAGAAAGAACCAAAAAGTTGTATTCTGATTTGAAGGAAACTCGCGATTTGGAGAGACAACTGACTAGACGAGATACTTATTGTCAGCTATGTTCGCCTTCCTCTCAATTAGTTCAATTTTCTTTAGAACATCATGAGAATCAGTTTGATATACAGCATTTTAGAGGCGTACTTCAAAAATGTCACCCTCAAAAAACGTTGGATAGCATTCACGAACGGTTGCTGTTAAACGCTAATGATGACTCAAAAAAGGAACAACTAAAAAAATCAATTCAGATTTTGAAAAAGAGAAAAGGCTCGCTGTATCAGCGAGCTTCTGAACAAACGCCCGCGCATTCCCCTTCTTAGGCGATAGCCAAGAGGGGGTCAAGCGGGCAGCGACCGTTGTTAGGTCGCCTTACGTTTCCTTTGGGCATGTTCCACTGTACCTTGGCGTTCCACATAGGCTTTTACTGTTTCCAATGTTGCCCCACCGACCGAGCAAACAAAATACGCCCGATGCCAAAACAGCGGTTTCCAGTAAAACTGTCTTAAGTGTTCGGCGAAGCGATTGCGGGCACGGCGTGCGGATGCTGTTTTCAGATTGTTGATTAATACGGAAATATCCAGTGCCGGGTGAATGCTCACCAACATGTGGACGTGATCGGACTCACCGCCGAATTCCAGCAACTCACAACGCCATGCTTGCAATATCTCTTCAAAACTCACGCGAAGATAGTCGAGCAATTCAGGGGACAGCGCCTTTCTTCTGTATTTGGTAACGAACACGATATGTAGCTGAATGTTGTAAACTGCGTTGGAAGCCGACTTATTAAGCAAATCCATAATTGCGCCTTAACTGTTTTTTCACTATTATACCCAGATGCAAAGACGCAAAGCCACCTTCAAACTCTATCCTAATGCCAGCCAGCAGCAAACGTTGGAGGATTGGACTCGCCTGCACTGCGAGTTGTATAACGCGGCTCTTCAGGAGCGCATTGAGGCTTACCGAAAAGCGGGGATATCGATCAGCTATTACGATCAGCAGAACGCTTTACCAGAGGTCAAAGAATTTCGCCCCGAATTCGCAGCCTTGGGCAGTCATGCGCTGCAACAGACCTTGCGACGACTGGATTTAGCGATGCAGGCGTTCTTCCGCCGCGTGAAGAACGGTCAGAAACCGGGCTTCCCGCGCTTCAAGTCAGCTGCCCGCTTCTCAGGTTTCAGCTATCCCGACCCGGCAGGATGGAAACTGTTTCAGCAGGGCAACCGAGGCGCAACGCTGCGTCTTGGCAGCGGCAAAAAAGCCATGATGATACGGGCACGTGGTAAACATCGCTTTGTGGAGTTCCGGCCCAACGACGTGACGATCCTGCGCAAGAATGGCGAGTGGTTTGCCTCGGTCACGCTCCGGGTGCCGGAAACAGCCTGTGCCCGCCAGCGTACCGGCGATCAACAGCGCGGCATCGACTTTGGCGTCAGTGACTGGGCGACCTTCGAGGATGGCCGCACGGTAGAAAACCCGCGTTTTCTGCGCAATGAACTGCCCAAACTAGCCGGACTGCAACGGCAACGGGCCAGAAAAAAGAAAGGCTCGTGCCGATACCGGCGCCTGACGAAACAGATCGGCAGGCTACACCAGCGCATCGGCAATCTGCGTAAAGATTTTCTGCACAAAGAAACCACACAATTGGCACAGTCCTGCGCGCTGATTGCCACCGAAGAGCTCATGCCCAAAAACATGAGCCGTTCTGCTAAAGGCACACTGGAAAAATCGGGAAAACG
>Ga0210032_1000907_pt1 | contig 18525 bp, 17 predicted proteins | sample CryGeyCG2114_250_2_FD_185458 | JGI IMG/M metagenome (GOLD analysis project Ga0210032, IMG submission 185458) | Groundwater microbial communities from aquifer - Crystal Geyser CG13_big_fil_rev_8/21/14_2.50 (SPAdes) (version 2) | ecosystem: Environmental > Aquatic > Deep subsurface > Groundwater ... | reverse complement strand
TTCTTTTTGGCCTGAGATTAAGGACTTTGCTAACTCCCCGGATGTTTCAGATGATTTTTGAAAAGTCCGATTGAAATAAAAATCTCCGCTTTTCATATCGTCCAAAACCGGAGCCAGATTGAGATTTACTCCTAATTCATAGAGTTCTCCACCCCTCTTCAATCCAACTTGATAAGCCACCTCAGGGTTTTCAATCTCTGATTGAGGCGTTTTCTCCTCTAAAAATCCAATCCGAGATATTGGTTCTCCTTCTTGGTCAACAGCAATAAAAAGCGGGAGGTCAGTTTCTTTTAAAGAAAGATTTTGGAGCCCTTGAATTAAGTTTTTCAATTGTTCCTTGTCTCCGATGTTTTTAGAAAGTAAAAGAACTCCGCCCGGCTGATATTTTTTGAATATTTCTTCAAGCTGAGGAGTTAAGGTCTTTCCTTCAAAACCAACAATAAATAGTTGGCCAACCTTCTCCCTCAGATCTGAGAGTCCCACCTCCTTCGTTACCTGCTCAATCGCTTTTTTCAAACTCTCGAAAGAGGTGGCGAAAACGAAATAATTATCAAGAAAGGCATAGCAGATTCCGGAATCTTCTTTTGAGATGGTTAAATAACGAAAATTAACATTTTGGTAAGAGGAGGTTTTGAAATAAGAAAAGAAGGTGGAAACCTTATTGCCAGAGACAAAAACCCCTTCCTTTGTCATTTTTTCCTCCCAATTTTTTAATAATTCTGCCAATCCCTCTTCCTCCCCGATTTTGGCGACAAAAACTATTCTTTTCCCTTGAGCTTGAGGATAAATAGCTAAAGTATAATCTGCTTCCAGTTTTTTGGAAATTCCTTCCGGAGTTTCTATTTGAAAAGCGCCAAAAAGGTCTTCTAAAGAAGCCAGGCGATTTTCGTCAATATTTTTAATTACAATCCGCAAAAATTCACCTTTTGGTAACTCTTCGGCCATTAATCGGTTAAAAACCTCAGGAATTTCTTCATTTTTGGAAATCTCTAAGGTTTTGGTTTCGGTAGTTGAAGGTAGAGAAGGAGAAATAATTATTTCTGGTTTTTCAACAACCTCTTCCTCCTTAGGAATTTCTTCCCCGGTTCTGAGAGGGGTAACTTCTTTAGTTGGCGGCCTTTTTGTTCCTAAAGCCCAATAAAAAAAGCCGGAGATTAAAAGAAGACAAAGAAAGATCACTATCCCTCTGATTAAAACTTTCTGGAAGGAGGAGGGTCTTTTAGGTAGAGGTCTGGGGATTAAAACTCCTTTCGCCGGTTTCTCTTCAAGGGGCCTTTCTGGCGTTCCGGGAGGAATAATTTTCTCCTCTTTTTTTATTTTCTCAAGCTGTAAAGCAGCAATTCTTTCTCTTTCTTTCTGAGCCTCCGCTTCCCTAAGACGGGATAGGTCTTTTGCCATCGTTCGGATTTCTTCCCTCTTTAAAAACTCCTTTTTTTCCTCAATTTCCTCAGACATATTATTCTTTGGCTGCTTTTAGAGAAAGATTGATTCTTCCCTGTTCGTCAATAGAAATTACTTTGACCGGATAAATCCCGCCAACTTTGACTATATCTTCAACCCTTTCCACTCTAAAGGGAGCTAATTGGGAAATATGAACTAAACCTTCCTGGCCAGGGAAAATCTCAACAAAAGCACCAAAATCCAAAATTCTTTTCACTTTTCCCTGGAAAACCTCTCCCACTTTCACTTCTCTGGTAATGTTCTTTATCCAGCTGACTGCCTTTTTAGCAGCTTCCTCTTTTTCAGCTGTCACAAAAATTTTTCCAGTATCTTCGATATCTATTGAAACCCCGCATTCTTTAATTATCCCATTGATTACTTTTCCTCCCGGCCCGATTACCTCCCTGATTTTTTCCGGATTGATTTGAAGAATTAAAATCTTTGGGGCAAAGAGAGAAAGCTCAGGTCTGGGTTTCTCTAAAACCTTTTTTATCTTATCCAAGATCTGAAGCCGAGCTCGTTTCCCTTGCTCCAAGACCTCTTTCAAAATTTTCTGCGAGATGCCAGTAATCTTTACATCCATCTGGATAGCGGTAATACCATCTTGAGTCCCGGCTACCTTAAAATCCATATCGCCGTGGTGATCTTCTGGTCCCTGGATGTCGGTTAAAATCTTGTAATCGCCTTTTGAATTTTGCATCAGCCCAAGAGCAATACCAGTTGCCGGTTTTTTTATTGGTACCCCGGCATCCATTAAAGCCAAGGAGGAGCTAGAAACTGAAGCCATTGAGGTTGAGCCGTTACTAGAAAGAATTTCTGAAACAATCCTTATTGTATAGGGGAATTCTTCAACAGAAGGAATTAAGGGGAAAAGGGCTTTCTCAACGAGCATTCCATGACCAATGTCTCTTCTGCCCGGTCCCCTGATTGGCTTTATTTCTCCGGTAGAATAGGGAGGGAAATTATAATGATGCATAAAGCGTTTCTTTCCAACAATCTCCATCCCCTCTAACAATTTAACATCCCCCGGCGCTCCTAAAGTTAAAATGGAAAGGGATTTAGTTTGGCCTCGACAAAAAAGACCAGAACCATGGGTTCTGGGTAAAATCCCAGCCTCACAAGAAATCTCTCTTATTTCATCTAACTTTCTACCATCCGGCCTTCTCTCATGCTTTATTACATTTTCATGGATTAATCTTTCAATCTCTTCTTCAAAAACCAAGCGAACGAAAGTGAGCGAAGGTGAAGATGAAGCTTCAGCTTCATCGCCTGCCCGAGCCGCATGTTTTTTCTGGATATAGTAAACTAACTCTTTTTTTAGGTCATTTACTTCTTCCATCCTTCCTTTTTTTCCTTTTTGGAAAAAAGCTTTTTCAAGTCTTGCTCCAAGAAATTCTTTAATTTCTTTCTCCAATTCTAAATCCTGGGGAGGGACTTCGATTGAAATTTTTTCTTCCCCTGCCTCTTTGGCAATCTGGTTTTGAAAATCAATTAGTTTTTTTAAATAAGGCATAGCCCACTCAATTGCTTTTAAAATTACCTCTTCTGAAATCTCTGAGGCCTCGGCCTCGAGCATATTGATTAAAATTTCGCCAGATTTTTTCACCCCGGTAATGACTAAGTCCAGCTCGCTTTTTTCCCTTTCTTCATAAGTTGGGTTAAGGATGAATTCATCTCCAATTTTGCCGACTCTGACGGCAGAAATTGGTCCCGACCAAGGGACCTTAGAGAGGGATAAAACCAAGGAGGCAGCGATTAAACCAATTATATCCGGGTCATTTTCTCTGTCCCAGGAAAGACAGGTGACGACAATCTGGACTTCTCTTTTTAAGTCTTTGGGAAAAAGAGGCCTGATGGCTCGGTCAATTAATCTTGAAGTCAAAATTGCCTCGTCTGAAGGCCGACTTTCTCTTCTGATATAACGGGAACCCAAAATTTTCCCGGCAGCATAATATCTCTCCTCGTAATCGACCGTCAGAGGGAAAAAGTCTATTCCTTCTCGTTCCCCTTCCGAAATCACCACCGTAGATAAGACTAGAGTGTCTCCGTATTGAACCAAGCAGCTGCCGGCTGCCATCTCGGCTAAATTTCTTAATTCTATTTTTAATTCTCTTTTACCAATTTCTAATTTAAATTTTTCCATACCCCGTAGTGAAATTTCGAATGAAAAACCCAGAACCAGAGCGAAGCTCGGTTCTGGACTAGTCCCGCACTAAGCTTCGCTTTAGTGCGGGGTTTCTTCGAAATTTTCTTTTATCGCCCCGCAGGGGTTCGAAATTCTACTACGGGGCATAATTATTTTTCTACTATTTTTTCAATAGGTATTTCTCGGGAGTTTCTTCCAAATCAATGAATTCGTCAACCACCTCTTTTAACTTGCTTGAAGCCGATCTTCCAAAAGCAATAATTTCTACTCTTTTTCCCTGATTTTTCAAATATTCGACTAACTGAAGAAAATCGCCGTCTCCTGAGGCAAGGCAAATTGTGTCGACGCTGGGAGCAATTTTAACTGCGTCGATAGTAATTCCGACATCCCAATCAGCTTTTTTTAAACCACCATAGAACTCCTGAAGGTCTCTGACTCTGGTTTCAATTCCTAATTTAGTCAGGGCTTCAAAAAATGGTTTCTCTTCCCCGGTTTTGGTCCTGACCACATAGGCAAAGGCCCTGATTAAACTCCGTTGACTCACGGCCAATTTTAAAATAGCTCCAAAATTAACCCGAGCTCCGTATAAATTCTTGGCTGAGTGATATAAATTCTGGACATCGATTAGTATAGCTACTCTTTGGCCAGCGTGTTTAATTACCATTTTATTTCATTAGCCCTATTTTCTTGGAAATACTATTATGTCTTCGAACGTCCTCCTTTTTTAAATAATTTAAAAGCTTTCTTCTTTTGGCAACCATTTTCAATAGCCCTCTTTTTGAATGAAAATCCTTAGAGTGCTTTTTCAAATGTAAAAGCAACCTTTTAATTTCTTCTGTTAAAAGGGCAATTTGGACTTCGGGAGAACCGGTGTCGGTTTCGTGAAGTTTGTATTTTTTAATAACTTTTGTTTTTTCTTCCTGAGTAAGCATTTCTGGTTTTCATTCTACATTATATTTTTTAAAATAGCAAAAAACCGCTGAAGGCGGTTTTTGTGCCCCCACCAGGACTCGAACCTGGATTTACGGATTAAGAGTCCGCTACTCGGCCAATTGAGTTATGGGGGCTTAGATAATTTTAATTATAGGTTAGGAAGTTCTATGGGGCAATCAATTCGGAACCAGCCCTGCTGGAGACCTGTCCATTGTTCCACTCCAAAGACTTGGAAAAACAGATTTATGATAAGCCAGGAGGCAAAAATTATAATCAGGCCAATTACTACTGAAGTGATTAATTTTTTTGCTTGGCTAAGAGTAACTGGTCCTCCCCATTCACTGAAGCTAGCCACCATAAACATTGCCCCGCCGATTACTAACATTAAAATGGCGATTGGGGGAACTAATTTGAACAAGACAAAATCAATTATCTCATCCAGCATGACAAAAAAATGGCAGAAGGTGCAGGGGAGGCCAATAGTAAATTCTGGGGTTGTACACGTCTTAGCTTCTGGATGTTGAGTACAATACCAATAGGAATACATGTCTCCTCCTACTGCAGTGCAGGTATCTTTAAGAGATTGGCTGTCTTTTAGTATTTTAATCTCTTCGTTACTAAAACTTTCTTTCATACAAACATCTTTTCCACAAGGCACTAAACCATCGTAATAGACATCTTTACCATCAGCAATATAGATACCGGCTGAAGAAATGGAAGGGAATAGCAGTGTCCCTAAAAAGATAATTAAAAAGATTTTTTTCATATTATTCTCAGTATAACAGAATTTTTGTGCCCCCGGAAGGAGTTGCCCCGCACCAGAATAAATTCGGTGCGGGGTTTCGGCCGCCTTCGGCGTCCTCAAAACCCTAATGCCCTCGAGAGGACTCGAACCTCTACCCTTTGTTCCGAAGACAAAGATGATATCCATTTCACCACGAGGGCACACATTATAATTTTAACAAATCATTGAAAAAAATCAAATTTAAAGCTATCATTAAAGTGATGAAAATACCCAAAGAAGTTAAGTCAGTCATCGATAAGTTCAAAAAGAAAGGTTTCGAGGCCTATATTGTTGGCGGATGTGTCCGGGATTTTTTAAGAGGAGTGGACCCTGAGGATTGGGATGTGACAACTTTAGCTCGACCAGAGGAGATTCAAAAAATATTTCCGGAGAGTTTTTACGAAAATAAATTTTTGACCGTAACGATTCAGACAGAAAGCAAAAACCAAAGATTAAAAGAAATTGAAATAACTACCTATCGGAAAGAAGCAAAATATACTGATAAACGCCATCCAGACGAGATAAAGTTTGCAAAGACAATTGAAGAGGATATTGCCCGCCGTGACTTCACAGTGAACGCAATAGCACTAAAGATCACAGAGGCCCGTCCTCTGCGCACTGAGATTGTTGATCCATTTAGAGGGCAAGAAGATCTTAAAAATAAAATTATTCGAGCGGTTGGAAATCCGGAAGAGAGGTTTAATGAAGATGCCCTCCGGATGATGAGGGCGGTGAGATTTACCGTAACCTTGGATGGATCCGCCATCTGGCGGATTGAAGAAAAAACCACTCAGGCAATTAAAAAAAATTCTCCCTGGCTTCAGGCAATTTCCCGGGAAAGAATAAGAGACGAATTTTTAAAAATTATTATGGCCGAGAGAGCAGCCGATGGCATTGAGCTTTTGAGGGAATTGGGTCTTTTAAAATATATTCTGCCAGAGTTAGGAGAAGGTTATAAAGTAACTCAAAACAAGCACCACATTTACGAATGCTATGAACACGCCTTATTTTCTCTAAAATATGCTGCTCAAAAACATTTTAATAAATACGTCAGACTGGCTGCTTTACTTCACGACATCGGAAAGCCCCGGGTGAAAAAAGGTGAAGGTCCGGATGCCACTTTTTATGGTCACGAAATAGTTGGGGCGAAAATGACTATTCAAATTCTCAATCACCTAAAATTTCCTAAAAAAGATATTGAGAAAATTGCCAAATTGGTAAGATATCACCTTTTTTATTATAATCCCGGAGAGGTTGGCGATGCCTCAGTCAGGAGATTGCTCCGCCAGGTTGGGCCAGAAAACATGGAAGAACTATTACAAGTAAGGATGGCTGATCGAATTGGTTCGGGAGTTCCCAAAGCCGAGCCATATAAACTGAGACATTTAAAATATGTTATTGAGAAAGTTAGCAGAGACCCGATCTCTGTTAAGATGCTAAAAGTAAATGGAAATGATGTGATGAAAATTCTGGGAATCCAACCGGGACCCAAAATAGGAAACGTCCTAGATGTCTTATTAGGTCATGCTCTAGAAGATCCTAAGAAAAATGATAAAGAATTTTTAGAAAAAGAAATCAAAAAATTAGGAAAATTATCGGGAAAAGAACTAAGCTCCTTAACTCAAAAAGCCAGGAAAGAAAGGGAAAAACTAGGGATAAAAAGAGATGAAATGACAAAGAAAAAATATTGGGTAACGTAAAAACAGTATTTCGGGGACTGGCCTAATGGTAAGGCGCCTCGTTCGGGACGAGGAATATAGCAGTTCGACCCTGCTGTCCCCGACAATGAAGCTAAAATTAATTTTATTTGATTTTTCGGGGACTTTAGCTTATTTAAAACAACCTGACCCAAAGGAGTTCTTTTTGGCTTTGGAAAATTTCGGAATTAAAATTGAGAATCCGGAAGAAATAAAATCTTTCGCTTCTTTATTTGCCGGCTTATTGGGTTTGGCTAAAAATTGGTTAGATTTTAGCGAGAAACTTTTTAAAAAATTTGTTGAAAAACCAGAAAGAGAGGTGATTAAAAACTTAGCCGATTTTTTTAGCAAAACCATTATTTTTGAACTTTATGACGATGCGAAAGAAATCTTTGCTCTACCATTTCAGAAAGCAATTTTATCGGCTAATACCAGATTTATAGTTGAAAGTTTGGGCTTGGAAAAGTTTGCCAAAATTTTCACCCCTAAAGAAACTAAATTTTTAAAACCCGACCCGAAAGCCTTTTTAGTAGTTTTAAATAAATTGAAAGTCAAACCAGAAGAAACTTTAATGGTTGGCGACGAGATAGAAAGGGATTTAATCCCAGCTAAAAATTTAGGTATGGAGGTGATATTAATCGACAGAAAGAACAAAATTGAAAATGCCCCGTTTAAGAAAATCAATTCTTTGAGTGAGTTAAAACAAGTCTTGGGCCTATAGTTTAACGGTAAAACGGCGCATTCGTTCACCCGCCAAAATTTTTAGTATAAGGGCCTATAGTATAACGGTATTACACCGCATTCGCATTGCGGAGATGTGAGTTCAATTCTCACTGGGTCCAAAATTTAGGCGGGCAAGTTGCGCAAATGGCAGTTCGATTCTGCCTGGGTCCATTATGAATTCGAAACAAGTTGGTAACTGGGGCGAGAGAATTGCTGAAGATTATTTAAGGAATAAAGGTTATCAAATTTTAGATAAGAATTACTTTTTTAGAATTCCTGAGAATCCTCAGAAGGGAGAGATTGATATTGTTGCTAAAAGATCTGATACAATTAGTTTCATAGAGGTGAAAACCTTAACGGAAGCCCGCGGAGAACAGTTCTCCGCTATCTCTCCGGAGGAAAAAGTTGATTTTTGGAAACAAAGAAAATTAGTAAAAACGGCTGAGAGTTGGTTGATGAAAAAGAAAATTCCTTTGAATTCTAAATGGCAGATTGATGTTATTGGAATTAAAATAGTGCCAAATAAAAAGGTCGAAATTTCTCATTTCGAAAATGCCATTTCGTATGCCCCGTAATACAACTTCCAGTAGGTGCGTTCCAAACAAACGCCGGGGCATAACTTCGATGGATGTAAAGATAAAATTATTAATATTTAGCCACAAACAGGGCGGAACGCACCTAACGGCGTTTGGCTCTGGAAGTTGATATACGGGGTATGCTTAATCTGATTCTTTTAATAATTTTTGGCTATCTCTTAGGTTCCATTCCTTCCGGTCTTTTGATTTCCAAAGCTAAAGGAATAGATATCAGAAAAATAGGCTCAGGCAACATTGGCGGAACAAATGTTTTAAGAGTTCTGGGTTCCAAATGGGGAGCTCTAACCGCTATTTTAGATGTCCTGAAGGGAGCAGTCCCGGCCTATTTAGCCATTAATTTTTTGAGCCTTGATTGGAAAATAGTTTTAGTTGCCATTTCCCCAATTTTGGGCCACGTTTTTCCGGTCTGGCTTAAGTTTAAAGGAGGAAAAGGGGTAGCAACCACCATCGGGGTTTTATTTTTCCTTTTGGAATGGAAAATTCTTTTGATTTGGCTTTTAATTTGGCTTCTGGCTTTGGTTGCTTCCAAAACCATGAGCTTCACTAATCTTTTGATGGCAAGTTTCTTTCCTCTAATTCTCTGGTTTTCCTCCTTTTCTTTAGCTTATTTTATTTTAGGAATTATTTTATTTGGTCTTATCTGGTGGGCCCATCGAGAAAACTTAGAAAGACTAAAAGCGGGAACAGAGCCAAAATTTAAACCCAGTATGACAACTTCGACAGCCCCGCCCTCTTTATATTAGAATTGGGTTTATACTTTTTAAAATTAATCCAGAGGATAATTTTTACTCTTTTTGTTCTTCAACAAGTTAGAGGGCGGGGTTAATATCGCGAAGCGAGTCGAAGTTGCTCTACTGGGTAAATTTAAACCCCGTAGTGAAAATTTGACTGCCTCCGGCAAATAGTGTTTTGCAAAGCCCCGTAGTGAAAGTTGGACTTGCTACGCAACGCAAATGAAAATTTGTCCAACTTCTACTATCGGGGCAAAGCAAAACACTTGTCAAATTTCTACTACGGGGTAAAAAATCAACATGAAAAAAATTGGTTTAGTTATTGATGAAGGGGCGGATTTGCCTCAAGAAATAATCGAAAAATATCAGATGGCTGCTGCTCCGATAAAAATGGATTGGCCAGAGATAGAAAATTTACCCGGCAAAAACACTTTCCAGAAAATGAGAGAGGCAGAAAAGCGAGGAATTAAAAGTTTTGGCAAAACCTCACAGCCCTCGCCGAAAGATTTTTTAGATGCCTTTAAAAAACAGTTAGACGACACCCACCCACCACCCAGTTTCGATAAAATTCTTTGTATTACTCTTACCTCAAAACTTTCTGGTACTTATAATTCAGCAGTTCAGGCTAAAAACCTTTTAACGCCCGAAGAAAAAGAAAGAATTTTGATTGTCGATTCCTTGAATATTACTTCCGGTGAAGGGCTGCTGGTTCTAAAAGCAGTTAACTTAATTGAGCAAAGCAAAGGTGCCGAAGAAATTGTCAAAGAATTAGAAAAATTTGTTCCTCAGATTCATCTTTATGGAATGCTTGAAGAAATAAAATGGTTAGAGGCCTCAGGCAGAATATCTCATACTCTGGCAAATTGGGTAAGAAGGATGCAAAAAATCGGAGTTAGGCCAATACTCGGAGTCAAGAAAGGACTGGTAAAAGCTATTGGCATCAAAGCTGGAGCAAAAGATATTCCAACTGCCTTATTTCAAGAGCTGGCTGCAAAGACTAGAAAATTGCGACTAAAAAATAAAAAAATTAGGGCAGTTATTACCCACGGCGACAATTTAGAAAGAGCTCAAAGATTAAAAGAGGTGGTTGAGAGAGAGCTTGAGAATGCCGAGGTTGCCTTTATAAGCTTGATTGATAATGTCCTCGGCGTTTTAGTTGGTCCTGATTCTCTGATTCTGGCCTGGTGCGAAATTACTTGAGGGTTAAATATATTCTTTGAATGGCAGTAAGATTTGAGAGGATAGCTAAGATTACAATCGGGTAAAGCATCCAGGAAAGATTAAAAATACCAAGAAACATCGCTAAAAAAATTAAAATCACCCTTTCTCCTCGGCCCAAAAGGCCCTTTTTTAATTCCTCGGTCACCATTTCTTTTTCTCTGGCAGCAGCTTTTGCGTAGGTTGTCATCAGGGAGCCAAAAAAGGCAAGAAAAATCCAAATCCCAGCTGGCAATAAGAAAAAACCCTTTAAAGGTAAAAACAAAAAACCTAATAAAATAATTCCTTCGACATACCGGTCGCAAATTGTATCTAAATAAGCTCCCTTTTTTGTTTCTCTCTGAGTAAATCTTGCCACTGCGCCATCGATAAAATCTAAAATAGTAGCCAAAAGAAAGAAAATTAAAGCTAGAATTAAATCAATGTCGATGAACATTCGTTCATCTCCACCCTTCGCTGTGCTCGGGTTTTTGATTAAAAAATAAAAAGCTAAAATCGCAAAAAAAAGAGAAATTAAAGTATACTGATTAGGAGTTGGACCCAATTTAGAAAAAAATTCCCCAGTTTTAATTTCAATTTTCTTAAATTTTTCTCGGTTTTCGGAAAGCATACCCGGTAGTAGAAATTCGACTAAAATTAATTTTATATTGCTGCCCGGCAGCAGTCGAATTTTCACTACCGGGCATAATTTTTAATCTCAATTGAGCTCCTTTTTAGGTGGTCAATTATTGTTTCCAGAAAGCTTATCCCTTCTCCTTTCACTTCGGCTTCTTTATTTTTTATCTTCTCTAAAATTCTTTCAATCGAAAGGCCTTCTCCCGATATTTCCAAATAAGTCCGACCGACCAAATCTGGGAAGTGAGCGTCAGAGCCAGCAGTAAATGAAAGATTATATTTCTGAGCAAACTCTAAAGCTTTTTTGTTACTCGGGCCAAAAATTGAAGCATTCAAGACCTCAACTCCATCTGCCTCTTTTAAGATTTCTTTAAGGTTTCCCTTAAAGCTGCGGAACTTAGCGAAGGGATGAGGGATAATGGCTTTTCCACCTGCTTCCCTTATCTTTTTGATGGTTTCTTTGGCCGATAACCCGTTAGAAATTATTTCTTTGACATTTAATCCTAAAATGTCCCCTTCCTTACTTTTTATCTCAATCCCAGGTATAATTAAGATAGGGTTTCCAATAGCTGCTTCTATTGCCTCCTTTACTCCTTTTATCTCTCCGTGGTCAGTGATTGCTAAACAACCAATCCCCTTTTTCAAGGCGGCATCAACCATTTCTTTTGGCGAGGCACTACTATCATAAGAATAAAAAGTGTGGCAATGCAAATCACATTTCATACCGAGTCCCGCCCCGCCCAGCGGGGCGGGACGAAGGTGAAGATGAGAACGAAGTTCTCATCGCCTATCAAGTTTTTATTTATAAGTTCGATGAGATAAATCTCATCTCTCGCTCAATTTATATTTATCTCTCGAACGTCGAAATGAAATAAATATTTCATTGAGCAAACGCAGGTGGAAAAGAGGACGAAGTCCTCTTTGACCTTTAACTATTAACTATGACCATTCTAACATATATTCTATCTTGCCTCTATTTTTTTCTTCCGGCTTATTTTACTAATATGACCCCGCCCCTGGTTAGAAGAGTTGATATTTTTAATTTTTTAGATAAACCGGTTGATTTTGGCAAGAAATTTTTGGGTCAGCCAATTTTTGGTAAAAATAAATGCTGGCGGGGAGTAATTTCTGGGATCATAATTGGAATTTTAATCGCCGGATTTCAACTTTGGCTTTATCATTTTTCTTTGATTAAAGAAATTAGCCTTTTTAACTATTCAAAAATTAATATCTTTATTTTTGGCTTTTTGATTTCAGCTGGAGCAGTTTTTGGCGATTTACTTTTCGCTTTCATTAAAAGAAGGTTGGAAATGGAACCTGGGGCTAGGTTTTTGCCCTTTGACCAGACAAATTATGTCATTGGGGCCGCTCTCTTCTTGACACCTTTCTTAAAAATTGATATCCTGGTCTGGATAACCCTTTTTATCTTAACTTTCCTCTTACATATAATAGTCAATCGGATCGGTTACCATTTAAGGCTTTCTCGAGCCCGATGGTGATATTACTATGTTCAATGAATTGAAAATTCATTTAAATGTTTCAAAATTGAAACATTTGAAAAAGATATTTTTGAAGAAAATATCTTTGCCCAATCTTAGGCGAAGAGGACTTCATCCTCTTCTTCACCTTCGCTTCTTACAGAAGCTCGGTCAATAAATCTTCGATTTATTTCGATGTGGGAAGAAATCTCTAAGACAATTTGGCGGAATCTGACTGAAGTTTCTCCTCCAATTTTTTGGGCGGGTTTAGTCTTATTTATTGGCATTTTTTTCGCTAAGTGGCTGGGGAGAATTTCGGTTGCTTTTTTAAACCAGATTAGATTAAATCCGCTTTTAAAAAGAGTGGGTTTGGAGGAAGCTTTGTCCAGGATTGATACCCGTCTCAATGCTCCAAAGTTCTTTGGCGAGATGGTTAAGTGGTTTTTTATCGTTATTTTTTTAATGGCTTCCTCGGAAATCCTGGGATTAACCAGGTTTAGCCAATTCTTAGAAAAAGTGGTCGGATACTACCCTAATCTTTTTATTGCCGCCCTCATTTTCATTATCGCAGCTTTTCTGGCTGATTTTTCTCAAAAAATTGTGGTTGGCACTTTAGAAGAAGAAAAAATAACTTACTCCCGATTTTTAGGAAGAGCAATTCGTTGGGGAATCTGGCTCTTTGCAATTTTAGCCATTCTTTATCAGCTTGGAATTGTTCCTTCTTTGATCCTATCTGTTTTCATTGGCATGGTGACGACTATTTCACTTGCCTTAGGTATTGCTTTCGGCCTAGGAGGAAGGGATTTAGCCGCTAAGATTTTAAAAGAGTTAGAGGAGAAGGTTAAATAAAGGTTCCCCATATTTCGCTCGTTTTAAAATATGGAAAATCTTACTCAAGAGGAGCTAAAGCGAATGATGCTCCTTTCTTACAAAAGGATTGAGGAAAACAAAGAACAGATTAATAAGATTAATGTCTTTCCAGTTCCTGACCAGGATACTGGCAGTAATATGGCTAAGACCCTGCTGGGGATAAAGGAAGCTATTGAAGGAAAAGAATTTAAAAATTTAAGTGAAATTTCAGAAGCTGCCTTGGATGGAGCCTTGACTTCTGCTCAAGGAAATGCCGGCGTAATTTACGTCGGTTTTTTAGCTAGTTTTTTGCCATTGCTTGATAAAAATCCGGTTGATGCTAAAAAACTGGCCATTGCCTTTGAAAAAGGAGCAGAAAAAGCTAGATTGAGCATCCAAAATCCCAAAGAAGGGACAATCTTAGATGTCATTGATGCTGCCAGTCAAACTTTTAAAGAAGAAGCAGGGAAAGAAACCGACATTATCAATATTTTTAAGAAGACAATAGAAAAAGCCAAAGAAGCGCTTTTAGCCACCCGAGAGAAAATGGAAGTTTTCAGAAGAGCCAATGTAGTTGATGCCGGAGGATTGGGCTTTTTAATGATTTTAGAAAGTTACTTGGAGGCATTGGAACCCGCCTTCGCCAAGGCTCAGGTTTGCAAAGAAAGGCCCTCCGAGAAAATTAGAAAATTTGTTCAGATTCTTTCCAATCGATATGAGGTAGTTTCTTTAATAGAAAATCCGAGATTTGAGGAAAGAATAATTAAGGAAAAATTGAGAAAACTTGGTAATTCACTGGATATGGTTCAGATTGGGAATAAAATGAAGCTGCACATCCACACCGATTATCCCGATGAGGTAAGAGACGTTCTGAGGGAGGCTGGCCAGATTCGGAGTTTAAGAGTTGAAGATATGGCTAAAGAGGTGAGTGGTGAAGAATCGGTCAGGAAGGTTTCTGTTGGCATTGTGACCGATGACGTGGCAATGCTTTTGCCAAAAATCGTCGAAAGATACCAAATTGAGGTGGTCCCTATCAGATATGACTGGCCAGAAGAGAAAGAATTACCCGGAGAAAATATTTATCAAAAAATGAGAGAGGCAGAACGGCGAGGAATTAAAGCTACTGTCAAAACCACTCAGGTGGTGCCGAAACAATATTCAGACGCTTTTGAAAAACAACTCCAAAGATTCGATAAGGTCTTGTGTGTTACTCTTACTTCTAAACTTTCTGGTTGCTATAGTTCAGCCATCCAGGCGAGAGAGATGGTTAAAAATCCTGGGAAGATTTTTATTCTCGATTCCTTAAATGCTGCTGCTGGCCAAGCTCTTTTGATCTTGGAAGCAATTGATTTAATTCAAGAGCAAAGAGAAATTGGCGAGGTTATTAGGGAACTTAAAAATTTAATTTTTAAAATCCATCTTTATGTTATCTTCGAGGATCCGAAATGGGTAGAATCTATTGGCAGAATTAGCCATTCTCAAGCCGATTGGCTAAGGAGAATGAAAAAATTGAGACTCCATCCAATAATGGAATTAAAAAATGGGGCGGTTGGTAAGGGAGGAATAGTTATTGCTCAAGATTCGGCCGAAGCTCTTTTTAAAAAGATTTTTAAAGAAAGCCAAAAAACTATTAAATCTGGCAAAAAAATTAGAGTAATCATTGGCCATGCCGATAATCTTGAGCAGGCTGAAAAGCTAAAGAAAATGCTGAAAGAGAAAATCAGCAATATAGAGATTCCTTATGTTGCTATGGCTCCAACGATAATTTGTGCAGGTGCCGGTCCCGGAACCTTATTAGCCGGCTGGCAGGCAATATAAATATATGTATATAAAGGGTGTTGGAATGACAAAATTTGATTATTCCCAGAAACCCTGGTGGGCTTTTGCTTACGAGGCGACAATGGAGGCCTTGGAAGACGCTAAAATGAAAATTTCTGAGATTGAGGCGATTGTTTTTACGGGAATGTCTAGCGCAGCCGGGGGTGAGCATCAGACTCATAAAATCTCTCTTCTTTCCGATTTATTTAAAACCAATGTTCCCATTATTGAAACGCCTTCGGTTTGCGCCGGTGGCGGAGTGGCTTTCTGGGTAGCTAATCGTTTAGGCTTCAAAAACATTCTAGCTGTTAGCGGAGAAAAATTGGTAGATAATCCGAGTGAAGTAACTACCGACTGGATAATGTCAGCTGCTGAAAGGGTGATTGAGCAGACTGAGGGAATGCTTTTTCCAGTTCAAAATGTTTTGGTTTGGCAGCAGTATATGGAAAAATATGGAGCAACAATGGACGACCTGGCTCTGGTTGCTTTCAAAAATCATCAAAATGCTGCCCTAAACCCCAAAGCATATTATTACAAAAGACCGGTTTCTTTAGAAGATATTAAAAATTCTCCCATCATTGCTTCGCCTTTCCGTTTAATGGACTGTTCTTTGTCGGTTAATGGTGGAGCGGCGGCTATTCTCTCAAAAGAAAAATCAGACGTTGAAATAATTGGTTCTGGTTTTGCTACCGATTACCTTTTGACTTTTGGCAGAGAAAGCATTACTCATTTTAAAGCAACCAGATTAGCTGCCGAGGAGGCTTATAGTCAAGCCAAAATTAGACCCGAGGATATTGAGGTGGCTGAGGTGCACGACGCTTTTACCTCAGTGGAATTGTTCTCTTATGAAGATTTAGGTTTTGCCCCAATTGGTAAAGGAGCAGAATTAATAAGAGAAGGAAAAGTTAATTTAGATGGCGAGCTACCAATTAACCCTTCCGGTGGCCTTAAAGCTAAGGGCCATCCTATTTCGGCTACTGGTTTGGCTCAAATTTATGAAATTGTTAACCAGCTTCGAGGAAGATGCGGAGAGCGACAGACCAATAACCCAAAAATCGGTCTCTGCCATAATATAGGTGGAACCGGAGGAAGTGTAACAGTCCACATTTTGAGAAAGACCACTTAAGTTTTGAATTTTTGGAGAAGTTCTTTAAACCTTTTTTTTTCTTCCGGAGAAACCTCAACCAGACAAATTCCTTTTCCCGGAAAGCCGTAGATAACCGCAGTGTTTTTTTCTGCCAGTAAAACACAAGGAATTACTAGTAAATCCTCTTCGCCATCAATAAAGACACTTTCCTTATTTTTAATTGCCTTTTTAATTACTGACCAAACTTCTCTCTGGATTGTCCCGGGAAGATTTCGGCAGCTGAGAGCCCCGCACTTTGCTGGGGTCAAAGAAAATACCTTACAAATTCGACGGTTTAGCTTACTACTTAATTTTAAGCAAAGTGCGGGGTTAATTTTTTTCCTTTTTATTTTTCCATCGAAAATCTTGACATCAGAAGGAAGAGTGAGAGAGCAATAATCCCCGACCGTAATTATTTTTTTAAATTTTTTTTCTTGAATAAACTTTTTAAATTTTCTAGTTATCTTTCTTCGTCCGTTAAAGAATGGTATTCCCCAAATTTTTCTTAGCTTTTTTTTGAGTTCGTTTGGCAAAAAATAAGTTTTCATAAACCCTACGAATTACGAATTTTTACGAATATACGAATAATTTAATTATACTATGTTTTATCAATGTCCAAAATGTAAAAATATCTGGCAATACCCAATTGAGAAATGCCCCAATTGCTTTTTAGGATTGGAAAAACTTTTAACAAAAACAGCTAAAGTAATTGGCGTTTCAAAGATTAATATCCCGACCCTTTTGCATCCCAAGGTGCCCTATTTCGTTTTGGTTTTAGAAGATGAAAAAGGGAATAAATGGGCCTATAAATCTCTCAAAGAATACAAAATAGGCGAAGAATTTATCCCGGAAGTTAGCCAGAATAAAAATGCAGTTGCTGTCTGGCGGATAAAATACGATATTTTAGAGGCAATTGAAAAGGTTATTGAGTTGCTCGGCGGGGCGATGAGGACTCCGTCCTCATCTTCACCTTCGCCCCGCCCTCCTTCGGAGGGCTGGACTCGGTGTTTAAAAATTGATTCCCAAACCAAGATTTTAATTTTACCAACCTTGGTTTCTCCAAAACACCCTTATTTGGCAATTAACACTAATCCGAAATTTTTGGAAAGTTTAATTAACTATTTATTAAATGTCGGAGCCGATAAAAAAAACATTAAAGTGGCTGCTCAAAGTTTTGATGAAGTTCCAATCGAAGCTTCAGCTCAAAAATCTCAACTTCTCGATGTTTGTCTTCAAAATCAAATTACTCCCCTCGATTTAGCTAAAGGCAATTTTGTTAAAAAAACCCAGGATGGCTTCACCTTCGAGATTTCAGAAGAAGTTTTTAATTCAAATTTGATAATTAATCTGCCAATTTTGAAACTTGATTTAAAACTAGGGGTAAGAGGGGCGACCGAGAATATCTTAAAATTTTTAAAAAAGGAATCCTATTTTTCCCTCCAATATCTTTATTCACCGAGCAAGAGCGAAGGTGGAAAAGAGGATTCATCCTCTTTGACAGAGGAGGAAATGATGGAAAAATTACAGGGAGTCTTGCCAAATTACTTAACAATAGCCGATGGACAGACCATCCAGAAGGCAGCTGGCTTTACTGCCTTTCTAGGTTTGACTTTAGCCAGTTTAAACCCCCTTAATTTGGACCGAGTTTTTGCCGAAATATGTATGGTAGCCCTCCACCAAGGCTCTGGTGGGGGGTTGCCAGAATACTTAAAAAAGATTAAAATTGAGGATATTCCAATAGTCGGAAGAAAAGTCGAGGAAGTGCAATATAATTTAAATTATGTTTGAAAACAAAGTAGTTTTAATCACTGGCGCTTCGGGGGGCATGGGCCGGGCTATTGCCCAAAAATTTGCCGAAGCCGGAGCAAGAGTTGCCTTAAACGACATCGCCCAGGCCGAAGAAGCCTTGAAGAAATTGGTTCAAGAACTCAATGAGAGCAAAGCTCTCATTTCGACTCACGCCTTTCGGGCGTTCGTAGCTGATGTTTCAAAATTTGAAGAGGTAGAAAAAATGATCCAGGATATCCAGAAAGAATTTGGCAGATTAGATATTTTGGTTAACAATGCCGGCATCACTCAGGACAGAACCTTGGCCAAAATGACTAAAGAAGAATGGCAAAAAGTGATTGATATCGATTTGACCGGAGTTTTCAATTGTAGCAAAGCTGCTTTACCCCTGATTATTGCTAATCAAGGAAAAATTGTTAATATCTCTTCTCTAGTTGGTCAAAGGGGGAATTTTGGTCAAGTAAATTACGCAGCGGCTAAAGCTGGAATTATTGGTTTTACTAAAGCCCTAACTAAAGAAGTAGGTAGATTTGGAGTAACAGTTAATGCCATAGCCCCGGGTTTTATTGAAACCAGATTGACT